>ERZ1370068.9598-contig-8364_pt1 | contig 28029 bp, 47 predicted proteins | sample MGYA00561227_ERZ1370068 | MGnify/ENA primary metagenome ERZ1370068 (study PRJEB38410, sample SAMEA6850437) | metagenome | study: Metagenomic assessment of the ecological functions of the soil: analysis of the soil microbiota associated with the...
GTGTACTTCCGTTCAGTTACGTATTGCTCCACCGGTTTGAAATCCACGCCGTTCGCGCGCGCGAACACTACGGCCTCGGCGATGCCCTGGATGGTGACGATCAACGCGAGTTGATTGGCGGCCTTCGCGACCGCGCCAGCACCGCTCTCGCCGATGTACACGAGGGTCTTGCCCACGCAACCCAGGATCGGCTGCATGCGCTGGAACACCATGCGCCTTCCCGCCGACCATGATCGACAGGAGTTGCCCTCAGATCGCGCCTTTCTCGCCACCGGAAACCGGTGCGTCCAGCATCTCGACACCGCGATCCCAGCAAAGCCTTGGCGATGCGGCGCGTGGTGGCCGGCGGAATGGTGCTGCAATCTATGACTACCGCGCCCGGCCTGGCACCCTGGATCACGCCGTCACGCGCCGGGGACTCACCTGCTCCGCATCGCCTCCTGCGTCACCATGGTGAAGACGACGTCGCACTGTGCAGAAGCGAGTTGCGCGGGCGTGGGCCCGCCCTGAGCGCCCGCGTCGGTGAGCGGCTTCACGCTTCTGCTCGGCGCGGCGCGCCCAGACGTGCAGCTCGTGCCCGGCTCGCAACAGGTGCCCGTGCCATCGGGCGCCCCATCGCGCCTAGCCCGATGAAGCCGATCTTCAGGTTAGTCTGTATGCCTCTGCGAGCGTGTCAGATCTTCAATCCGCTCAGCGTCTCGACCACGCGCGGCCACTGCGGAGGGAGTCCTCCGATCGCCTGCGCAGCCCGTGCCGACCAGCGCATTGGGGTGCTGGGCGACGAGCGCCGCCTGCGGCAAGGCCGATGCCCGGTTGCGCCGCGGTCTCGCGGTGACGATGCGCAGGTCAGCTTCTGATGCAGCCGGGCCTTGAAGCCGGGTTGGAAGTCGCGCTCGACGATGCGGCGGCTGCCGTGGGCCTCCAGCTTTGCTTGCTCCGGGCGAAGCCGCCCAGCAGCGCCACCGCGCACCCCTGCCCGGATCGACGCCGTTCTTGCGCGCCAAGGTCAGCGCCTCGGCGACCAGACTCTGAGCGTGACTGCGCCGCGACGGGTCTGATTGCAGCGCCTTCGCCACACTGGCCCGGCGTTGGCTCCGATGAGCACGATATTCTTGCCCATGCACTCGAACAGCGGCAGCGACTCGGCTGAACACCTCGGGCTTGCCGCCGACCATGATGGACAAGGTGCCGTTGATCGCGCATCGACGTCGCCGCCGGAGACGGGAGCATCCAGCATCTCCACGCCCCTGTCGGCCGGGCGCGCAGCCGATGCGAGCGAGTAGCCACGCGTGCGAGATGGTGCTCATGTCCACGATCACCGATCCGCGTGCGGCCCCTTCCGCCACCCCGCCCGGCCCGAAGATCACCTGCTCCACATCCGGCGTGTCCGACACCATGGTGAAGATCACCTCGGACCCGCGCGCCGCTTCGGCAGGCGACGCGCACGCCGTTGCGCCGGCTTCCTTGAGCGGCTGCATGGATTCGGGCCGGCGCGCATTCACGCGCAGCGCGTGGCCGCCCTTGAGGAGATTCAAAGCCATGGGCCGGCCCATGATGCCGAGCCCGACGAAGGTGATGTTCAAGTCAAACCTCTGACAGATTCGCGGCGCGAGTTGCGATAGAGCGCGATGAAGATCGAGACAGAGCCGCCGCTCAGACCAGCATGGCCTGCCTTTTCGCGCGCGATCAGATTGCGGAACGGAAGCTGGCGTTCGCACCACATGGCGGTCGCGAGCAGGTGATTGGACTCACCCTGGTTGCCGACGATCTGCAACCCGAGCGGCATGCCGCGGCTGCCGAGCCCGGTGGGAATGGTGATCGCCGGCACGCCGAGCAGGGTCCAGATGGTGCAAAAGCTGGGATCCCCGGTGGTCTCGAGCGAGGGCGGCGCTTCGCCGCGCAGCCGGAGGCGTCACGACCGCATCGTAGTCGTCCAGGAAGCGCGAGAAGTCGCGCTGCAGCGCCTCGCGCTTTCTCAGCGCGCGCTCGTACTCCGCCGTCGAGATGCGATCGCCTTCGTCCAGGGCCTTGTTCAGAAATCGCTGATCTTGTCGCGATAATGGGCGCGCACCTGGCGCGAGGCCGCGGCCCGCTTCGTGCAGCATGATGATGCGGTGCACCTTGTGCGCCTCGTTGAAGCTCGGCGGGCAGCTCGATCTCATCCACGATGGCAGCCGCCTCGCGCAGCACCGCGATGTCGGTGGCGAAACGGCTGCGCTGATCAGGCTCGGCCAGGTGCCACACCGGCGAGCGCACGGCCACCAGCCGCGGCGCATGCTTGAGCGCACTGATCTGCGGGCTGATGGTCCAGCGCGAATGCGCCAGGTAGCCACCAGCAGCGCGGCGTCCTCGACATTGCGGGCAAAAACGCCCGGTTGGTCCACGCTGGAACTGAACGGCAGGATGCCATCGGTGGACAAAACGCCTTTGCCCGGCTTGTAGCCGACCACGCCGCAGAAGGCGGCCGGGCGGATCACCGAGCCGTTGGTCTGCGTGCCGATAGCCACCGGCGCGAAGCCTGCGGCCACAGCCGCCGCCGAGCCGCTGGACGAGCCGCCCGGCGTGTGCGCCGACGTTCCACGGGTTGCGCGTCTTGTTCGGGACCAGGAAGGCGAACTCGGTGGTCACCGTCTTGCCCAGCGCGAAAGCACCGGCCGCGTGCAGCCGGTCGACCACCTCGGCGTTCATCTCCGGCACAGTAGCGCTCGTAGATCGGCGAGCCCATGCTGGTGACCATGCCACGCACGTCGATGATGTCTTTCACGGCCACCGGCACGCCCTGCAGGGCGCCCGGCGTGCGCCCGGCAGGAATGCGCCGGTCCGCCTCGCGCGCCAGTTCCAGAGCGCGCTCCTTGTCCAGCGTCTGCCAGGCCTGCACCGCTCCTCGAGCTGGTCGATGCGCGCGAGCAATGCGCGCGTGTAGGCCTCGCTGGTCATCTCGCTCGAAGCTAGCCTGCGTACCGCCTCTGTCGAGGCCCAGGCTGTATAGATCGTCCATTTTCTTCTAGTTGAGCTCTTATGGGCTGGTGGCCGGGGACTGGCCCGTTCATCTCTTCACTTCCGGATTCACCAGATTGGGCGGGCTGCCGGTGGTCAGCGCCGCGACGCAGTTCCTTGCCGCTGTCATCGCCATGCCCTGCCGCGTTGGCTCGGACGCGCTGGCGATATGCGGCGAGAGCACCACGTTGGTCAAGCCGAACAGGCCGGGATTCACCTGCGGCTCGTTCTCGTACACGTCGAGGCCGGCCGCCCAAATCCGCCGCGCCTTCAGGGCTTCGACCAGAGGCGTCATCGTCGACGACGCCGCCGCGCGCCATGTTGATCAGCACCGAGATTGGCTTCATCAGTCCCAGTTCGCGCGCGCCGACGTAGTGGTGCGTCCTCCGGCATGTAGGGCAGGATCAGGATGACGATGTCGGCCTGGCGCAGCAGGTCGTCCTTGCTCGCATAGGTTGCCTCCAGCTCGCGCTCGATTTCGGCCGACACGCGGTTGCGGCTGGTAGTACAAAATCTTCGGCTCGAAGCCCTGCAGGCGCTGCGGCAATGACCTGGCCGATGCGGCCGAAGCCGCAGATGCCGACCGTCGCATGATGCAGGTCCACGCCAGAAGCTGCTTGAGGTGTGTGCCCTCCCACTCCCGCGCCGCAACAGACGCTTCGCCTTCCGTCAAGCGCCGGCACGTGGCGAGCGTCAGGCAAACGGCGAAATCGGCCACGCTGTTGGTCAGCACGCCCGGTGTATTGGTAACCATCACCCCGCGCCGCGTGCAGGCAGCCGACGTCGATGTGGTTGTAACCGACGCTGACGCTGCAGATGCGCCTTCACGCCGGGGCAACGCGACAGCAACGCGTCGTCCACGCGGTCGGCTGGAGCTGATCACCCCCGCATCCATCCCTGGAGCTTGGCGGCCAAGCTCGTCGGGGAATACTTCGCGTCGGCCTGGTTGGACGCGATCGTCGAAATGCTGGGCCAGGTAAGCCAGGGTCTCGTCGAATACCGCCCGCGTGACGAGCACCTTCTTCTTCATCTAGAGCTCTCCGGTGTTCTTGTCAGGGGCTTCCAGCCCTCCAGGCCAGGCTGGGCGCGGCCTTCGGGCCGGTGAGCGAGGCTCAAACAACACCCCGATCCAGGCCGAACAGCCAGCAAAAACGTCGCGACCTCTCCCCACCGCCGCAAGAGTCGGAGAGTACCTTGAACGGGAATCGATCCGCAAGCGCCGGGCCGCGGAGCAACCGGCTCAGCCCGGCTGGCGGACCGGGCGTGGCGGTGGACGCCTAAGTGATTGACTCGCCACAGGAGCGGGGGTCGCGGCGAGCCGCCGCAGCGCCAGTTGCGCGCGGCCCGGGCGCCGGCTGGGGTGGTGTGACCTGCCCCGGGCACTAGCGCGGAGGGCACGCGTGGGGTCGGATGCCAGCCAGCGACCAGCAGGAGGACCAACAATCCGGCTAGGTAGCCCACGGCCCATGTCAGCCCCACGCGGCCACCGGCCGACCGAGCTGGGGGGCGGGGAACAGGTTGCTCGACGCCACTCCGCCGAGGAACCGAACCAGATCATGGAACCGCTAGAACCCACGCTGTAAGACAACGGAGAGCGTGCCGCACGAAGCAACCGGTGTGTAGGCTAGAGCGCAACGAGATCGACCGTCGATTACGATCGAGCCATCCCGGAGCACGCGACGACAGTCACACCCTGTCCTGCTCAGCATCGAGCGGACGATGCTGCGCGCTGCTCTTCAGCTGGCAGGGCGCTGACAGCTTGCGCCGCCGCGCTTCCGCAGGAATTCCACGAGGACCGGCGCGCAGTCGAGCAGCCCTTCGCGGCCGGGATGAAACTCCGGGTGCCACTGCATTCCCAGCACCCAGCTTTGTTGCCCTGCCAGCGGATCGCCTCGATCAGCCCATCCGGATCGGCGCGCGCCTCCACCGCCAGACCTTCGCCGAGATCGTGCACCGCCTGGTGATGGATCGAGTTGATCAGATAACGTGCCCTCGCCGGAGAACAACCGGGAGAGCAATGAGGCGGGCTCCAGGCGCATCTCGTGGAAATTCTCGTCGTACTTGTCCCCGTCGTAGTGAACAAGCGCTGCCGGAACCAGTGTAGCGACGTCCTGCCACAGTGTCCCGCCGAAGGCGACGTTGATCAGCTGCGCACCGCGGCAGATCCCCAGCACCGGCTTGCCGCCGGCGATGAAACCGCGCAGCAACTCGATCGTACTGATCGCGTACGCGATCGCCCTCTCCCACTCGGGCGCAACGGCTCCTGCCCGTACGAGCGCGGGCTCACGTCGGCCCCCGCCCTGCAGGACCGGGCCGTCGAGAGCGTCCACATAGTCGCCGACTGAAAGGTTGCTGCGCCGGATCAGGCCGCCCCGCCTCGATGGAAGGAATCATGAAAATGAGCGCGTCCTGCGTCATGACCCAATGGGCGACCGATTTCTGCTCGAGATACTGCAGCGTCTTGCCGCGGAAGCCGAGCTCCAGCGGGCTCTTGTGCAGGAACCTCGGCGACAGGCCGATCTTCAATGGTGGACGCATGCGGGAGCATTTAACCCTAACCCCGCATCCATTGCTCGGCGGCCCAGCGCACCACGTCGCTCAGCGATTTGCTCTGCGTCGAGCTGCTCGCAGCAACGCTGTCGCCTGCGGTGGGTGGCGGCCACGTCGCGCAGCCGCGCGAGGCGCCGCGCCGCCGTTCTCTTCATCGGCGAAACGTGTCACCAGCCCCAACGTGTACCCGCAATATCCTCCGCCAGCAGACGCTTGCGCCGCTCGTAGGGATCGATGATCTCGGCCTCCAAGTCGAAACGACAGGCGAGGAAGCGGTTGTAGCCATACACCCGGTAGACATCCGCAAGATGGCTCCAACGGCTTGTCCTCCAACAGGAATCGCGCCAGCGCGCGGGCATACGGCAGCCAGCGCCGCGGCTCGCTCCAATGTGAAGCGGCGTGTCGCACACGCGCATCTCGATGGTGCCGAATTCGGGCTTGGGCCGGATGTCCCAGTAGAAGTCCTTCATGCTACTCCGACCACCTGCAGCTGCGCGCATAGTGCTCGAAGTACCCGGTGAAACCCGGCCCAGTCGTGCACGAAGGGCATGTGACCGGCGAGCGGAAAGGCGCTGCACGTTGTTCAGGCGCGATGAATCGAAGGCCGTGTCGACGCCCTGGAAGAACGGCGAGGACGCCGACAGTGCGATGAAGTGCGGGATGTAGCGCGAGAACGCGATGGAGCAGCCGCACCGCGGTGTCGCCGCTGTCGCAGCCGATGTGGATATGCTGGCCGAACACCGTGAACTGCTTGGCCAGGTAGCCGTACAGCTCGTGGATGTGCCGATAGCGCTCGCTCGGGAAGATGCGCTGATCGCTGCCACTTCTGAAACGGATGCGCGCCGCCGCCGGCGATACCGAGGTTCAGGCGCTCGGCCTGCCGTACCATCACGTCGCGTATTCCGGTGAGCTCGGCCAGCATTTCCCGCGTAGCCGCGCTGGATCGAGGTGCTGATCTCGATCATGCCCTCGGTGATCTCGGGTTTGATCTCGCCAGGGTGGAGGCATGTTCTCCAGCAACGCAGAGCAGGTCCGCTGCGCCACCGGTGAGATTGTAGTCGCGGCTGTTGAGCACCTGCAGCTCGAGCTCCACGCCGAGCGTGTACGATTCCGAGGTCTTAAATGGCAGTGTCGTCATAGAGCGGGCAGCCAGGCGTTAAACAGTCAGCCCCAGCGCGCTTCCGGATGAGTCTCGCCGGCACCACGCAGGGCCAGTTGCACTACCACCGGTGCGGTCAGCTCGAGGATCAGTACGGCGGCCAAGACGACCGCGGCCACCCGTTCGCCGAATTGCGGGTAATAGTGCGCGGTGGTCTCAACCATCACGACTGCCATCGCCGACATCGGCATCAGCGTCAGTCCGAGCAGACCCGCTTTCCGCGCGCGCAGTCCGGACAGCCGGGAGAACAGCACCACGCCCAGCAGCTTCCCGGACACCCGTGCCAGCACAAAAGCCAGTCCCACCCAGGCAGCGGCAGTCAAGTCCGTCAGCGTAACGGCCGCGCCGGTGATCACGAACAGCACGACGAACAGCGCTTGCGCGGTGGGTCCGAATTCCACCGGCAGCAGGTCGCGGTCGCGGTCGCGATTGCGCGCCATCACACCCAAAGCCAGCAGCGACACCAGCATGGAAAGCTGCAGCGCCTTGGCCACGCCGACCGTGAGCAGCACCATCGCCACCAGCGCGATGAACTGCAGCTCCTCGCGTTTGCCCAGCCATCCCGCCAGGAGGACCAGGGCGACGGCTGCGAGATAGCCGAGCAGCGCGGAGCCCACCAGCAGGTACAGCGGATGCAACAGCAGTTCGGTCACTCCCGGCCGGTACTCCAGATGCAGGAGGGCGAGCAGCATGGTCACCGCCACTACCGCAAAGACATTGTTGAGCGCCGTAAGGTTCACTGCGCGATCGGTCAACGGTCCGTCTGCGCGCTGATCGTGTATCACCAGCAGCAGCACTGGCGCGCCGGTCGCGGCACCGATGGCCGCCGCAATCGCCGCCTGCACGCGCGGCAAGCCGAACAGCGCGAGCAACAGGAAGATGAAGCCGAAGGACAGCGCGATCTCTGCCACGCTGCTCGCCAGCAGCCAGCGATTGCGGCGAAACCACTGCCAGTCGAGACGCGATCCCAGCTCGAACAGGATCAGCCCGAGTGCGATGTCGAGCATCAGACGCGCGTCTTCGAGCATGTCGTGGTCGAGCAACCCGGGAAAGGTGCCCGGTCCCAGCAGCAGCGCCCGCCAGCACGTAGCCGCTGATCCGCGGCAGCAGCAAGACGCGCCGGAACAACTCGCCGCAAGCCAGGCCAGCGAGGAGGATCAGCGCGATCACCACCAGGTTGCCGAAGTGCAGCGGAAAATCGGGAAAGAAGCTGAGGTCCATGACGGTTACGCGGGAGGAGTCGGAACATCGGCGCGCCCGTACCCGAGAGTCTGTCGGGGCCTGCAACGCCGCTTGAGGTGCACCCGGCCCTTTGCGCTGCGGTGAGACGGGGTGTTGTCAGCGAGAGCACTGACGGGCATCGCGCCGCACGGTCCGGCAATCAGGCGACATGTTGACCCATCGCGCGGCTGCCCGCAACCCTCGGGCGGGCCCCGATCCGGCGTGTCTGTGGGGCCAGCGCGAAGCCGCGCGCTAGCCAGTGACGAGAATGATGTGGACCCGATAGGGCCCGTGTATGCCCAGCACCAGCGTCATCTCGATGTCTGCAGTGCGCGACGGTCCGGAGACGAAAGCGACCTGGCGCGGCAGCTCGCCGCGCTCCTTGCGCAGCAAGTCCCAGGCGTCCTCCATCGAGCGCAGAATGCGGGCTATCGGCACCAGGGCGATGTGGGTCTCGGGCAGCAGGCTGGTCCCGGGGTGGGTGTCGGGGCCGGACAGCAGCATCAACGTGCCGGTCTCGGCGATGGCGCAATAGGTTCCGGTAATGCCGATCTGGTCGTCGCCGTTGGCGGGCCGCGCTTCGATGGCGAGCCCGGCGCCGCGCCAGTCGAGCTGTGAGTAGTCGGGCCAGCACACGCCGCGCGCGCTGCAGGCCATTGCCGGCCAGGTAGCGCGCGACCGCGGTGCGGCACTTGATCGAGGCCGGCAACTTCGTCCACGGTGCTGGACAAGGACAGGCAGCGCTCGCGGAATCGCGCAACCGGCTCCCAGTCCATTGTAGGCATCGGGCCGCGCGCGTGGTTGCGCAGCTTCGCACGCATCGCCGCGGCTTCCACCTCGGTCATCGGCCGGCTGCGCCCCAGCGCAGTGCGGATCCGTCCCAGAATGTTGTCGCGCGCACTCATCGCGTCCAAGTGCGGCGCTGCATGCGCCCGGCATAGAGCTCGCGGAAGGTTCTGCCCTCGGGTGCGGGCAGGTCGCGGTCGCGCGTCCAGCTGGCCCCGGCCGGCAGGTTGTGGATGAGCCGCTTCGGCCACCCGCCCAGTGCCCCAGCCGCGCGGCGATGCGCGTCAGCGCGGCATAGATCCCGGGGCGGGCGGCCGCCCACGCCCAGAGCCGTGAGGCCCATCCGCTCGCCCAAGGACGCAGCCCTCGCTCGACCTGCTTTTCCCGCAGCTTACGCATCAGATCGGGGAGCGGGATCTTTACCGGACACACGACGCCGCATTGGTTGCATAGCGTGGCGGCGTTGGGCAGGTCGACCGCATTCTCCAGTCCGACGAAGGCCGGCGTCAGCACCGAGCCGATCGGTCCGGGGTAAACCCAGCCGTAGGGGTGACCGCCGATATTCTGGTACACCGGGCAGTGGTTCATGCAGGCGCCGCAGCGGATGCAGCGCAGCGCCTCGCGCAGGTCCGAGTCGAATGACCTTGGTGCGCCCGGCGTCCACGATGATGACGTGGAATTCCTCGGGGCCGTCCTGATCGCCGGGCTGCTTCGGCCCGGTAGTGAAAGTGAGGTAGTTGCTTATCGACTGTCCGGTGGCCGAGCGCGTCAGCAGCCGCAGGATGAACGACACGTCCTCCAGCGTGGGCAGCACCTTCTCGATGCCGGCGATCGCGACGTGCACGCGCGGCAGCGTGGTGGTCATGCGACCGTTGCCCTCGTTGGTGACGATCATGCGTGGTGCCGGTCTCCGCGACCAGGAAGTTGGCGCCGGAGATGCCCATGTCGGCGGTCAGGAAATGCGGCCGCATGATCATGCGCGCCTCGCGCGTCATCTCGCCGATGTCGGTCTTGCGCGGGAGCTTGTGCTTGTCGTGGAACAGATCCGAGATCTCATCCTTGGTGCGATGGATGGCCGGCGCGATGATGTGCGAAGGCGTCTCGCCCGCCTCCTGGATGATGTACTCGCCGAGGTCGGTCTCCCGCACCTCGATGCCGCCTGGCCTCGAGGAACTGGTTCGAGCCCGGTCTCCTCACCCAGCATGGACTTGGATTTGATGATCTTGCGCACGTTGTTGCTGCGCGCGATGTCCAGCACCAGCTGGTTCACGTCCTGGCCGGTTTCCACCCAGTGCACCTTGGCGCCGCGGGCGATGGCGTTGCGCTCGAACTCTTCCAGCAGATAGTCCAGGTGCGCGAGCGCGAAGTCCGCGCGTCTGCTTCGCGGCTTCGCGGATCTCCTCGAAGTTGTCCAGCTCAAGGATCGACTTGGCACGACCGGTCACCATCCGGCTGCGCAGGTTGGACATCGCCTTGAGCAACTGCGGGTTGTTCGAGCTTCTCGGCAGCGCTGGCTTTGAAGTTGGCGGACGTGACTTGCATGGTTTCTTTCGGCAACAGGCGATCGCTATCGGCGATGGGCGATAGGAACCGCGCTCTACCTATTGCCTATCATCGCGGTTTCATCTCGCCCGCCAGGACCTCGGCGAAATGGCAGCACCTTCGGTCCTGGTATCCCCGCGCCGTCGCAACCGCCCTTCGATGTTGAGCATACAACCCAAGATCACCCAGCACCACGGCGTCGGCACCGGTGCTGGCGATGTCGTGCACTTCTGGTCGGCAATCCGCGCGACGAGATATCGCCGAACTTGACGGCGAAGGTGCCACCGAATCCGCAGCACTGGTCCGGCGTGGCCATTTCCTTGAGAGTAAGCCGGGTACCTTGCGACAGGAGCTGTCGCGGCTGCGCTTTCACACCCAGCTCGCGCAACCCGGAACAGGAGTCGTGATAGGTGACGCTGCCCTGGAAGCGGCCGGGCACCTGACTCACAGCCGAGGACGTTGACCAGGAAATCGGCCAGCTCCCAGGTGCGCGCAACCAGGCGGTCGACTTCAGGCTTCAGCTCGGGGAACTCCGACAACAGCTCGGGATAGTGGGCCTTGATCATGCCGCCGCAGGAGCCCGATGGGACCACCACGTAGTCGCAACCGGCGAACTCCTGCAGCACTTTTCGGCCAGCGCCTGCGCGCGCCTGTGCGCTCGCCCGAGTTGTAGCCGGGCTGGCCGCAACAGGTCTGGGTCGCCGGCACCACCACCTCGCAGCCAGCGCCTTCGAGCAGATCGATGGCACGCAAGCCGATGCGCGGGCGCACCAGATCCACCAGGCAGGTTACGAACAAGCCAACGCGCATGCGGAGAACCGGAACTTTCAGGCGAGGATGGAACGGAAGATCCAGTGGCGCGACCAGCAGACGCAGACTGCGTCGGCACGACGGCTGGAATGATACCGCGTCGTCGCGGCCGACTCCATGAAGAAGCAACCGCCGCTCGAGGCGGCGGCTTGTCGCAGCTTTCGCCGATGCGGGCGGTTAACCCAGTCGCGGCTTGCGCACGCGGACTGGCTGGTGCAGCGGACTCGAGGCCTTCCACCCAGCGCTTGATGCGGTTGGCATCGGCAATCGCGCGACAGCTTGCCCCACGAGTCGAGCAACACGATGATCACCGGCTTGGCCGCGATGGTGGCCTGCATCACCAGGCAGCGACCCGCTTCGCTGATGTAGCCGGTCTTGGACAAACCGATCTCCCAACTGACTGCTGCGCACCAAGCCGTTGGAGTTGCGGAAAGCGACCACGCGGTGATGCGCCGGTCGGTCAGCGCTATCCGGTGCGAGTCGCTGGTGGTGAACTCGCGGATCAGCGGATACTGATAGCCCGCGTTGACCATCATCGCCAGGTCCTGCGGCGGTGGAAACGTTGCCCGGGTTGAGGCCGGTTGCGTCCAGGAAGCGCGTGTCGCGCATGCCCAAGCTCACTGCGCCTTCTGGTTCATGGCCGGTATGAACGCCTGCATCCCGCCCGGATAGCTGCGCGCCAGCGCGGCCGCAGCACGATTCTCGGACGCCATCAGCGCCAGCTTGAGCAGCTCGCGCCGAGTGAGGGTCATGCCCACCTTCAGGCGCGAGCGCGTTCCCTTCAGGGTATCCACGTCGGCCGCCTCGATGGTGATCGGTTCTTCCAGCGGCAGGCCGGAGTCGAGCACCACCATGGCGGTCATCAGCTTGGTGATGGAGGCGATTGGCATGACCGCATCGGTGTTCTTGGCGTAGAGCAGCTGTCCGTCGCCCAGCTCGATGACGAGCGCGGCGGCGGAGCGTAGCTTCAGCTCCGCGCTGGCGCGCGGCGATGTCGCAGATCGGGCTCGGTGAACTGCAGTCGGCTCGCACCGGCGACCGTGGCAGTGCGGGTCGACTCGGTGAGGTCTCGTCGGTCGGCGGCAGCGCCCGTTCTGCGGCAGATGGTGATGAAGCACGGGTTCGATCTGGTTCGGCCTGCACGCCAAGGCGGCAGCGATGACGCAAGAATCAGAACTGTCTTGCTTTAGCATTGCAAATCCGTAGTTCTGTCTCTATTCTTACCGCTTCGCATCCCTGGCGTACTGCGATACGCCGCCGGAGGCTCCTCTAACTAACCGCTCCTGTTTACGGCAAACACAGCGAGCCTGCTAAAGCAGAAGGTGTGCCATCGGGCCGGTGTTCAAGCCCGAAAACTAGCCAAGAATCAGAGGCTAACGACAACACACCTTAATAGTCCCGAAGGGCCTGGTGCGATCCGCAGCCCACCTTCCCATGGGGGACCCGCCCCTTCGCCCGGTGCCAGTGCTGGCCCGGCGGATTCTTCGGAGCGTGTCGGCGCGCGATACGCGTCTCGTGCGTTTAGCGCAACGCTTGCAGAAAAAGGCCGACGAGGGGGCGCCGGCCTGTCGGAGAGGGGAACTCCGATGAGGAAAAATCTTAGCGGCACGTACTTACGCCAGCCTTACCTGACTCGATGGAGGAAACCCATGCGCATCCTGGTGGTAGAAGATGACCTCGTGCTGAGCGACGGCTTGAGCCGTTCGCCTCGCCATGCCGGCTACGCGGTGGACACCGCGCAGGACGGCAAAGCTCGCCGACGACTTGCTGTCGGTTCACGCTTTGACTTGGTGGTGCTGGACCTGGGTCTGCCTCGGACTGGACGGCCTGGAGGTGCTGCGGCGGATGCGCCGGCGCCCGTCGGCGCTCCAGTGCTGATCCTCACCGCCCGCGACGCGGTCGAAGACCGGGTCGCGGGAGCTCGACCTGTGGCGCCGACGACTACATGGTCAAACCCTTCAACCTGGCGGAGCTAGAGGCGCGCGTGCGTGCGCTGGTGCGCCGAGCGCAATCCGCGACAACTGCTCGCCTCAACGCATGGAGCTTTGACGCTGGATACAGCCGCGCGCCGTGCCTTCGTCGACGATGCGCTCGAGTTGTCGGCACGCGAGGTGGCGCTGCTCGAGGCCCTGCTGTTGAGCAGCGGCCGTGTGGTGAGCAAGGACCAGTTGGCCCGATCGGCTCTACGGCGTCAGCGACGAAGTCGGACCCAACGCCATCGAGGTGTTCGTGCACCGCCTGCGCCGCAAGATCGAGCCTGCGGGCGTGGTCATCCGCACCATTCGGGGCCTAGGCTACCTGGTCGAGAAGCCAGAGCCATGCCTGAGTTCCGGCGCTGCGCCCGGAATCTACCCGGCCCGGGCCGTGACGCAGCCGCGAGCCGGCCTGGTCGCTGCGCCAGCGGCTGCTCGCCTGGCTGCTCGCGCCTTTGGTGCTCTGGTCGCTGGGCAGCTCCGGGCTGGCGTATCTGCTCGCCCTGCACTTCACTACCCAGGCCTACGACCGCTCGCTGCACGCCTCCGATCCTCGATATCGAGCGTCAGCTGATCGTGGTGGACAGTCGACCCGCCATCGACCTGCCGCCGGCCGCGATCCAGATCCTCGAGTGGAACGAGCGAGGATCGCGTCTATTACCAGGTCGCTACTCCCTCCGGGCGGACACATCGCGGGTGAACGCGGGCTGCCCGCGCCTCCGCCGCCTGGCACCGGCTGGCCACACTCGCTATTTCGACGCTCAGTTCGCCAACGGGACGGTGCGCGTCGCGGCCGCCGTCGTGCCTCTGCCACGGAGCGACGGAACCGGTCGTGCTGGAAGTGGCCGAGACGACCGACGCACGCCGATCGATCACCGGACAGAATCCTGTTCGCCACGCTGCTGCCCGAGGGCGTGCTGATTGCGCTCGCAGCGGTGGGAATGTGGTACAGGGTGGGGCGCGGCCTGGACCCGCTCGAGCGCCTGCGCGAAGAAGTTGGCCGCCGCTCCGACCAGGACCTGAGCCCGGTGGCGGCACGGCAGACGCCACGGGAAGTGCGACCGCTGGTGAATGCCATCAATGGTTTGTTGTCGCGCTTGGACAGCGCGCTGTCCGCGCATCGCCGCTTCGTAGCCAATGCAGCCCACCAGCTGCGCACGCCGCTCGCTGGGCTGCACTACCGGCCGAGCTCGCCCTGCGCGCAAGCGAGCCGGAAGCCGTCGCCGCTCGCTCGAACAGCTCCACCAGGCGGCCGGGCGCGCCGCCCACCTGGTGAGTCAGCTGATGTCGCTGGCGCGGCTGGAACCGCGCAGTGCCCGGCCGCTGCAAGCCGAGCCGCTTGACCTCAGGGAGCTGGCGCGCGCCACGGCGCGCGCTGGGTACCGCAAGCTCCAGCCCGCGGCATCGACCTGGGCTTCGATAGCTGTAGCGCGTCTGCGAGAGCGTAGTGGGGGACCGGCTGCTGTTGGAGGAGCTGCTCGGGAACCTGATCGACAATGCGATTCGCTACACGCAACCGGGCGGCGAGGTCACCGTGCGCGTGGTTCGCACATCCGGAACAGCGCTGGTCGAGGTCGAAGATAACGGCCCCGGCATTCCAGAGCACGAACGTGCGCAGGTGATGGAGCGATTCCAGCGCGGCAGCAACACGGCGCACACACCGGGCAGCGGACTCGGGCTTGCCATCGTGCGCGAGATCGCCGCGACCCACGGCGCGCAAGTCCTGGCGCAAGGAGCCACGAAGGCCATGGCACGCGCGTATCCGTCACCATCCCATGCCCGGATTGAAACGCACAGACCAGGCCGTGCGCGTGGTGGACTCCGCGCTATCGAGCGCCCCGGTCAGACTCGATCGGCGGCAAGGCGGAAGCCGGCTCCGCGGGAAGCGCAACGGGGGCAGGCCGCGCATCGGAGTGCCCCCAGTCGAGCAGCTCCATGCGGCCGTCGTAGTGCTCCACGATGGCAGTGCAGCTGTCCACCCAGTCGCCGCAGTTCAGGTAGGCCACGCCGCCGATCTGTTTGATGGCGGCGCTGTGAATGTGGCCGCAGATCACGCCGTCGAGACCGCATTTGCTTGACGTTGTGCACCACCGCCTCTTCGAAGTTGTAGATGAAGCTCACCGCCGACTTTACCTTGCGCTTCGCGTAGCCGGCTAGCGACCAATAGCCGGGGACCCCGAGGGTGCGGCGTAGCAGCGACAACAGCAGATTGAGGCGTACCAGCGCGGTATAGGCCAGGTCTCCCAGTACCGCCACCCAGCGATGGTAGCGCGTGACCTGATCGAACTCGTCGCCGTGCAGCACCGCGTAGCGCCTGCCATCGGCAGCGGTGTGAATGCATTCGCGCACCAGGTGAATATCGCCGAAGCGAAGTGTCCACGTATTCGCGCAGCGCCTCGTCGTGATTGCCGGGCACGAGCACCACTCGCGCGCCGTGCCGCGCACGCTTCAGCACCTTCTGCACCACGGTGTTCTGTGCCGCCGACCAGTAAACGCCGCGGCTCATCACCCACAGGTCGACGATATCTCCCACCAGGAACAGGTAGTCGGACTCGTACTCGCGCAAAAAGTCGACCAGCCGCTGGGCCTGGCAAGCGCGCGTCCCGAGATGGATGTCTGACAGGAAGATGGAGCGGACGTGCGGCATGGTCGCTCTTACTGACTCTGGCTAGAAGCCTCGGGCTGTTGTGCATGCTCGCGCCCCGGCGGCGAAACCGCAGCGTCGCTTGAGTGCCGGCTTCATGGCGCAGCCAAACGCCCGCGATCTTCCGCCGCCCGCGTCGGCCCTGGTGTGCTTCGCCGCTGGTTCCTGAGTCCTGACCCGACCGACAAAGACGTAGTAGGGAATGCGCACAGTGGGCAGATACGGGACGGTTCCGAAGTGCTCCTCCAGATGCATGCACTCGCACCGCGCCATCAGATAGGGCAGCTGATCGGGGCTCAGGAACACACCGTCGTGTGCCAGCCGCAGTGGCCAGAAGACGCGCCGGAGCGTCCCATGGCGCACCAGGCCGGGTGCAGGTGCGTGGCGAGACACATAGAAATCCACTACGCACAACCGCCCGCCGGCCCGCAACATGCTCAACGCGTTGTCCACCGCGCAAAACCAGTCCGGGATCATAGTGAGCGCATACGAGAGAGAGCACAGCATCGACCGGCGCGGCCGGCTTCCAGGTGCAAGCATCGCCTCGCATCACGCTCACGTTCGCCAGCCCCTGTGCCCGCTTGCGGGCATGCAGCAACGCGACGGACACAGATCCACGATCTGCATCGATTCGAGCTGCGCGAGGCGGTCGCCGAAAAATTCCAGGTTGCGGCCGGTGCCGCCGCCCAGCTCGACCACCCGGCTGCGTGACGGCAGCTCGAGCAGGTCGATCAGTTCCTTGCGGCCGTGGAGCAGCCGATCCCGGAAAGCGTCGTAGCGATCAGCCTGGGGCGGCATAGAAGCGCTCGAGCTCGTTCCTCCAGCGTACCGGCGCTGACGTTGCCCGCGCAGGAGATGCCATAGAACGCGAGCGTCCGGCCAGAGCGCGCTCATGCGGCGATGTCCGCGATGTGAAAGCCAGCGTAAGTGTGCACGCGGTCCAAACGGGTTAGCTCCCGCGCACGCTCGGGGTGGAAGTGCAGCGCCTGGCCCAGCGGGCAGACGCCGCGGCCTGCGTCCACGCGTACCGAGCGTAGATAGGCTGGTGCCCGGTGCGCGCTGCGGAAAATGATGCGCGCGCCGCGCGTCGCCCGCGCCAGGATGGCGCCCCATTCCTCGGCCAGCGCTTCGGGATAGTACGAGGCTCATCCAGTCCATGTGATCGAGCAGCACGAAACGTGAGATCTCTTCGGTACCGCTGTGCAAAAATTCGGTTACGGTGGCGGTCCGCGCCTCGATGCGTCCGGACAAGCCTCGCCTTGAGGGCCGCGAAGTTGCCGGGTTTCAGATACTCCGGACAGCACTCCCGGGTGTAGTATCCGCGCAGGTAGACCGCCCAGAAGTAGTTGTTCCACGCCGGCAGATGACGGAACACGTACTCGATAGCCTCGCGCACGAAACCCGACACACCCTGCGGATGCTGCGCGCGCACTTCCTTGCGCTGAGGATGAGGCACGCCCAGCACGCTCAGCGTGATCTGGCGCGAGAGCGTCCAGTTCAAACCACGGGTCCATAGAGCCAGAGCGACCCGGGCGTCATAAATCGCCCGTTGCTCTTCCAGATCGCGCGTCTCGAACACGGCATCGACCGCGGACTTCAGTTGCGGACGCAGCCGGAAGTAGGCACGAGACGGCGCGCGCCACGAAGCCGGACAGCCCGTGAAAGTAGAAGGTATCGCGCGGATCAGGACGGCAGAACCAGTGTGCATGGTTGTTCCACCACACGCGTGCAAAGGGCGACAACTCGCCGGCCAGCAGGTCGTTATACAGCTCACGGAATGCGGGATGATGCCCCGCGCCGAACAGCGCGAAGAAGTCGGCGAAATCCGAGCCTCCAGAATGGCGGCGAGCTTGAGCTCAGGGTGCGGTCTGGCGCGGGTTTGCATCCACCGCGAAGATGCGGCGCGGCGCGGCCAAGCGCGTAGTCCAGCACGTTGCAGCCGGCGCTGGTGATGACCAGCATGCGATCATCGGAGCTGAGGTCGAGGGCCTGGCGGTCAACCGCCGGATCTTCCCAGCAGGTGTTGTAGACGAGCGATCGGGCGTAGATCGCATCGAACAGTTTCTGGTCAAGAGCTTATCGGCTAGAGTCTGCGTCCGCTTCACGGGAGCTCCCCGCCCGGCGTCCCAGGCTGGATATGGCTTGAAGCGCCGAGCAGCATAATCGGTCAGGTGTGAACGTCGCCGTGACACTCTCGCCTACAGTGAGGCGCGCGCCGAGGCTTTGCGCAGATCTGAAGCCTGCCCTTAGCCAGCGGAAACGGGATGCGAACGTGGAGCGGTGCCCGCGCCTGGCGATTCGGGGCGCGGCTATTGAAACATGAGGCGGCGTGCGCCCATGCGCTCGAGCAGGGGCACGGCGAGTTTGTGCACGGTCCAGTTCAGGTCCAGCGGCTGCAGCAGCATCTGCATCGCCATGCGGTAGGGTAGTGTGGCGCCACCACCTGCCGCACCTGCCGGATGAACTCGGCAAAGTGCACTCGCTGCGGAACGGCTGACCGGGGAAGCGCATGAGCCAGGCGTGCTTGAACCCGATGTAAGCGTCTTCCTGCTCCGCCTCGGTGAAGCGCTTGCGCAGGGCACGCAGCACGCCGAGGCGACCTACACGCTCCTCGGCCTGGTAGACCTGGTAGAAGCTGCGAAAATAGTTGTAGTGGCGCACCTCGTCGCGGCGGATGAACCCGTGTGAGCCGTTTGAGCACAGGTTCCTGTGCGCAAGCGTGCAGGGCCGTGTAGAACGTCGCAGTCCCCGTTTCGACCACGCAGCGCGCCGCCATCTCCAGCGCCCGGCTGGGCTCGAGCTCGTCCATCGTGCACAACGCGGAATAGGCGTCGAAGCAATGCGCTGTAACCCTTGTCCCAATCGAACTCCGGCCACACCGCCTCGACGTAGCTGCGCAGCGCCCGGCCATGCTGCAGCTCCTCCTGCCGCCAGCGGTTGGCCAGCCATGCGCGCGCCCTGGGATCCGGGAAGTGGAACACCAGATTGCCGGTATACAGATCGGCTGCCGTTTCCACGAAGGAGGCGGCCGTCACCAGATAGTAGGTCAGCCAGTCGTCATGGACCTTAACGTGATCGATGCGATGGAGCTCCAGATCGGCCACGCTCCAATGAGTCGGGTCCGGCTCCCCGGCACGGACGAGATTGGCTGCCATGCTTCCACCTCCTCCAGGTGTAACACTGCGTGAAGCTGCTCGAAAAGAACTGCAAGCCTCGGCGTCAACCGCCAGGCTGGTACGACGTCAGACCGGCACAATGTCGGCCACGCGCACCGGTGACCTCGGCCACCTCGAGGCGCTGCTCTTCTTCACGCTGCTGCAGCGCCCACATCTGGGCGTAAGCGCCGTCGTCTTCCAGCAACGCGCGATGCGTGCCGCGCTCCACGATGCGCCCGTGGTCCATCACGAGGATCTCGTCGGCATCGACGATGGTCGACAGGCGGTGCGCGATCACCAGCGTCGTGCGGTCTTTCGCGATGCGTTCGAGCTCGGCCTGAATCGCCTGCTCCGAGCGCGGAGTCCAGCGCCGAGGTGGCCTCGTCGAATACGAAGATCCGCGGGTTCTTGAGAATGGCGCGGGCGATGGCTACGCGCTGCTTTTCACCGCCGCGAGAGCTTGAGGCCTCTCTCCCCGACCATGGCGTCGTAGCCGTCGCGGCAGGCTTTCGATCAAGTCGTGAATGTGCGCCGAGCGCGCGGCCTCGATCACCTCGTCGCGCGAGGCGTCCGGGGTTGCCGTAGGCGATGTTGTAGAACACGGTGTCGTTGAACAGAACCGTGTCCTGCGGAACGATGCCCAGGCTCGCCCGCAGGCTGGTCTGCGTCACGTCGCGGATGTCCTGGCCGTTGACGGTGATGCGCCCGCCGGTCACGTCGTAGAAGCGGAACAGCAAGCCGCGACAGCGTCGACTTGCCCGAGCCGCTGTGCGCCCACCACGGCCACGGTCTTTCCGGCGGGGATCTCGAAGCTTACGTCGAACAGGATCTGGCGCCGCGGCTCGTAGCTGAAGTTCACGTGCTCGAAGCGCACGGCGGCATCGCCTGGGCGCCAGCGCCGCGCGCGCCGGGCTGGTCCTCGACCTCGCGGTTCTCCCGCAGCAGGCGGAACATCTTGTCCATATCGGTGCAGCGACTGCTTGATCTCGCGATAGACCATGCCGAGAAAATTGAGCGGGATGTAGAGCTGGATCAGCAGCCCGTTGACCAGCACCAGGTCGCCCAGCGTGAGATTCTTGTTCACCACGCCCTGCGCCGCCAGGATCATCAGCAGCGTCACCGCGAGCGCGATGATCGCGCTCTGACCGATGTTGAGCAGCGCCGAGCGAGGCTTCGTTCTTCACCGCCGCCGACTTCGAACTTGCGCAGGTTCTCGTCGTAGCGCCGCGCCTCGAACTCCTCGTTGTTGAAGTACTTGACCGTCTCGTAGTTGAGCAGGCTGTCGATGGCGCGGCTGTTGGCCTTGGAGTCGAGCTCGTTGGCGCGGCGCCGGATCTCCATGCGCCACTCGGTGACGCTGAAGGTGAAGCCGAAGTAGACCACGACGGCGACGAAGGTGATGGCGGCGAAGCGCCAGTCGAACTTGCGTGAGCAGCACCGCGGCCACCAGGCTGAACTCCAGGATCACCGGGATGATGGAGAACAGCATGTAGGACAGCAGCGTCGAGATGCCGCGCGTGCCGCGCTCGATGTCGCGCGACACGCCGCCGGTCTGCCGCTCCAGGTGGAACCGCAGCGAAAGCGAGTGCAGGTGGCGGAACACCTGCAGCGCCACGCGGCGTATGGCGCGCTGCGTCACACGCACGAACACGATGTCGCGCAACTCGGCGAACAAGGTGTTGGACGCGCGCAGCAGCCCGTACAGAAGCGAGCAGTGCGCAGCGGCAGCACCAGTACGCGCAGTCTTGGCGTCGAGCGCGTCGACGATCTGCTTCATCACCAGCGGCACGCCGACGTTGGCGAAGCTTGGCCGCGACCAGAAAGGACAGCGCAAGAGATGACCCGGCCCTTGAACTCCCACAAGTAGGGGAGCAACGTGCTGATGATCCCAGCCCTCGCGGGGAGCGAGCGGCTGCGGATTTGAAGTCCCAGAACGGGGCGCATTGAGGTTTCTGTACCAGCGGCGGCTAGCGGGGTTAGCGCCTTGGTCGCCGTCACAATAGGTTAACACCACCGAGTATGTGACTGAAAGACAAGGCTGGGCTAAAGACCAGATGAGGGCGGCGGCGCGCAATCAAAGCCCTCCGCGGGGCAGACTCCGCCATCCCTCCTGCATACGCAGGCGCCCCTGCGGGCAGGAGAGATCCTGCTCCTCGCCTGTTCCGGGGACGTGGTGTCCCCGACGCGACGGGGTGGTTCGCATCGCGCCGCCAAGCGGGAGCCACCGCGCGAGGCCGAATGAGCGCAGAATTCAGCGTCCAGATGACGATTACGTTCGAGACAATGCCTGCCAAAGGGATCTTGCTGGAGCAGCTCACCTGGATCGAAGCCCGAGCTAGTGCTCTCGCCGGAGCAGTCAGTCGACGTCATTCCGCTTCGGCGCCGCAGCAAGGAGCATGGTCCTCCATCTACGCTTGAACAACGACTGGACCATCGCCGAGTATCTCAAGCGTCGCCTGCTCGAGGTCGGCCGGATGTGGTGGTCGCCCCCACCGTCGGCTACCCACCGACATCCGGCGTTCGTGAGTACCCTGGGTCGGTGAGCCTGCGGATCGAGACCGCGCGCGATCTCATCGTGGACATCTGCGTGAGCCTCGCCGCACTTTGGTCCGAGGCGGTTCACGTGCTGAATACCGGGGTGTCCACGCTGCTGCGTCTCTAGCGCGCTGCAGCAGCCGAAGCCCTGGCTGCGCGCGGGGCGCCGCTGAGGTACACCGACATCCTGGCGGTGGCGGGCGCAACCGTGCTGCAGGCTGGAACAGCAGGAAGAAGGCGGCACCCACGCCGACGAGATCGGACGTCGATGATGCTGTACATCGCGCCGCAATCGGTGGACATGACCAAGGCCGCGCGCGACTACCACCCGGGCAGGGACGCCTCACGCGCACTGGCGGGCTCCGAGGGCACCTTCTCCCCGACCGGGATATACGGCGACGCCACGCTCGCCACCTGGGCCAAGGGGCCGGGCGGTGATCGAGGCGATGCTGGCGGGATCGTCGCCGAGCGTCGAGCGCCTGCGGGCCGAGCCGCTGCCAGCCTGCCGACTGAACCTCGGCGTCTGCTCGGCTCCTGCATCAGGCCCGTATAATCCGCGCCCACGCGCACTTCTTCGCGCGCCGACAAGTACGGGGGCAAGCTTTGACGACATCCACAAGACATACGCCAGCGCGGACTCGGCGTCATCGGTTGGCTGGTTCTGATCCTAGTCCTCGACGCGCTGCTGTTCGCCGGCTATATCTGGCTCATGCTGAACTGGGCCAACGCCAGCGGGAACGCGCGGGACTGGGTGCAGAAGCTGTCGAAGAAGGGCTACTCCAGTGCAAGACCCTGGGAAGGGTGAGATGGGCCATGGTGTCGCCGCCGGGCTCCGTAGCCGAGAAGTTCATCTTCACTATCTGGGACGAGAACGCCGCGCAGCAGGTCAGCTCCGACATTGGCAAGCGTGTCTCGTTTGTCCTACGAACAGCACATCGGGTTGCCTAGCTCGTGCTTCGCGTGAGACCGATTATTTCCGTGACCGGCGCTCAAAGTGATCGACTGAACCCGCGCCTATGATCGTCCCGGGCAACGTCCGGCGCCGAGCCTGCCGCAACCCGGCGCCCCAAACAATAGGAAACAGGTGGCGGCAGTGAAGCGGTTGGCCAGCTGTCCGGCCGTCGGGCGCCAGTGCCGTGACTGCAAAGCGCGATAACGGCCGCGGTAGACTTGTCGTATGGCTTCCCCGCCCTGCCGGCGACGGTCCGCGTTATCGTCCGCGACCTGGCTCAACGCCAGCAACATCGATGCTGTTACAGCCGGGTCGCAACGTGGTGGTGGACGCTGGGGTACCGTATCGCACACGCCCACGACACCTGGCGTTGCTGCGGCAGCCGCAGCATCTCGGCGATGCGCCGCTGCACCTCGTCGTCAATACCCATCTGCCACAGCGACCACTGGGCGGCAACGCCTGCTGGCTCGCACCTACGGTTGTCCAGTGGCTGGTGCCGGAGGGCGAGGCCCCGTTGATACGGCGGTGGGACACGCGCGCGCTGTGGCTGGACTACGCCGACCAGCGCGGGAGCGTTTCACGGTTGGGAGAGCTCCGTTGCTGGCCGCGAGTACCAGTGGGGAGGCCTGTCATAGCTCGCGCTATCCGCGCCCGGGCACGACATGGGCGCGCTGGTGTTGCACCACTGCAATACGAGCAGGCGCGCTTGCTGATCTCTGGGGGACGCGCTGTGGAGAACGGCTTCGGTGTGGTGTTGCCGGACCAGCCCGGGAGCGCTGGCGGCCACGCGCGCCACGCTGGAACGGTTGGCCGAGTTGGACGTGGCTGTGGTCATCCCGGGCCATGGCCAGCCATTCACGGGCGTGGCTGCGGCCCTGCGGACGCAGCTTCCGGCGTGTGGACGGTTCGCAGCCGACCCTGTGCGCATGGCGCGCCACGCGCTGAAGGCGATGCTGGTGTTCACGCTGCTCGAGCGCAATCGCCTGCCGCTGTCGAAGCTCTCGGCCTTGATGGATGACGTGCCGGCGTCTACCGCGAATACAACGACGCCTATTTTCCGAGCTGACGCCAGGGCGCTGGGGGAACTGCTGGTAGCCGGAGCTGGAACGCGCGGGAGCGGTCGCGCGCAGCGGCGCGTTTCTGGTTGCGGCCGGGGCCAGGTAGGGAGACGCTCAGCGCTCCGCGCCGCCTCGTGAAACGCCTGCGCACCGGCGACAGGATGTATTCGAGCACGGTGCGGTCGCCCAGCGCGATCTCGGCATCCACCTGCATGCCGGGAGGTGAGCCCCAGGCCCGTCCGCTTCCAGGTTCTGCCCCTTGAGCTCCACGATGCTGCGGAACCTGTAAGCCGCGCCCGCCGCGTTGGCCTCGCCCTCCGGCTGCTCGGTAGCATCTGCGCTCACGTGCCTGACCACACCCTCCACCATCCCGTACTTCTGGAACGGGTAGGGACGGATCTTCAGCCTGACGGTCTGCCCCTCGCGCACGAACCGCGATCCTCGTTGCTGATCCAGACCTCCGCTCGCAGCGGCTCTTCGGCCGGTACGATCGTCATCAACACCGGTGCCGGGCGAGAGCTGCCCGCCTTCCGTGTGCGTGGCGAGATCTTTGACGACTCCGTCCTGCGGCGCCCTCAGCTCGAGGCGCATCTTGCCGGATGGATTGCTTCTGCCAGTCCTGCTCAGTTTCTGCGCCTGCGCGGTCGCGTCCACGCGCTCGTTGTGAAGCACCTGGCGGTAATTCGACTCGAGCTGCGCGATGCTGCGCGCGACTGCTGGCAATGGTCGCGCGCAGCCAGCAATGGCGTGGTTCTGGGCTTTGAGCTCTCTGCGTCCGGCTTCGATCCGCACGCGCTTGCGGTCCTCCACCAGCGAGCGCCCGGCGAACCCTTCCCGGCAACTGGGTCAGGGGCGCTCCTGGTCCTGGTAGATGGGCGGCGTCTGCTCCAGCTTCGATGCCGTCTCGACAGCCCCGCTCAGGTCCTGCTGGGCCTTGGCCCAACACTGCTTTCTCGGCTTCCACCGCATCCCAGGTGGCTGACGGCGGCGAGGCTTGATAGCTCTGTGACAGCGATACCAGCTCTCGGGAGGATCGTCGGCGGTTGCCTGCGGGCTCGACCCACAGGCCAGCTCCCGGCATCGATCCGCCGCACCGCCAGCGCGCCAAGCTGCTGCCTGTGACAGCAACTGCTTGCCGTCGGCATTGGACATCCCGGATCCATGCGCACCATCACCTGGCCCGCTTTGACCGCGTCTGCCTCGTGCACCAGGATTTCGCGTGATGATCCACCGTCAGCCGGTTGCACCACTGTACCGCTAGCCTCCGGCACCAGCCGCCCGGCGCCACGGCGATGTCAGCCATCCGACCGCCGACCGACACCGCCAGTCGGTCAGCAACCCCCCAGGCGCGTACATGGGACGAACCGCGGCAGGGGCGACGGCGGCTCGCGCTGCAACCGCAGTATGGACTGGGAGAAGTCCAGCGCATCCACGCCGCGGGACCTCCCGCCGAAGAGCTCATCTGGTGGAGGGTGACTCACTTTCGCTCAGGACAGCTTCGCCAGCCCGTCCTTCAACTCCGGTCTGGCTATGCAAGGCCTGCGCCTGCTTGCCGAGCTGGCTGGATCCAGCCGTGTCCTGCGCCACGTTGGCCGCGATGCCGACGAGAGTGCCGTTGGTGCCGTACTGGTAGGCAAGGTCGCCGCCCGGCGCCGCGTCTGTCGCTGCCACCCAGATGGAACTGCGCCAGGGCGTTGGTGAGAGTCCCACTTGGACAGGCCGGGGCTGTGGCTGCGCGCGGTTGTCCGAAGGCGCGTTCACCAGGCCCATGAAGTCGAAGGTCTCGATCCTGTCGTCGCGCAGCGCGGTCGCCGCCGGCCTGCGTCGAACCGCCGGCATGACCTCGGCCACGACCTGGAGCTTGGACACACGCCTGGTATTTGCGGCCCGTCGTACACCACTTCTCGAAGGTGATGCGATCGCTGCTCGCCGATGTTGAGGATCAGGTCGCTGCCCGAACGGCTGAGAGTCAGGTCCTGGTAGCTGATGCCCCCGCCCAGGGACAAGGTGCTGTTGCCGCGCTTGCCGCTGCTGACCACGTCGCGGCCATCGCCCCGGTTGAAGGCGATGACGTCGTAGCCGCCGCCCAGGGTAGAGGTGGTCGTTCGCCCTTGCCGCCGATCAGCAAGCGAGTTGCCGGCGCCTTCGGTCAGCGAGTCGTTGCCGCTGCCGCCGTCGAGCACGCCGTTGCCGGATGGTGTCCTTCAGCGTATCCTTGCCGCTGCCGCCCTGGAGGACGTCGACGCCGCTGCCGCCGTTGAGCTTGTCATTGCCGCTGCCGCCCTCGAGATAGTCGTTCCCCGGCGCCGCCGTCCATGGCTGTCATTGCCGGAACCGCCGCGCAGCACGTCCTTGCCGGACGAGAGACCACAGCACGTCGTTGCCGCTGCCGCCGTCGATCGTCTACGTCGCCGTAGCTGTAGCGCTTGCTGGTGAGGGTCGACTACGTCGTCGCCGGCGCCGGCGTCTGATCTGTTCGACGCCCGATGATGCGCGGCTCCCTTCTGCGGCTGCCGAGCTCTTGCGCTGTCGTCGAGCCAGGATGGCGTCGCCACCGCTGGTGCCGACCAGTGTGTCGGAGCCACCGTGCCGCCGTCGAGCACGTCGTAGCTGCGCACCTTGCCGGAAATGCTCACCTTCTCGCCAGTGCCGGCGTTGGTGCGGCTGCTGCTGCCCGAGCCCCGCTTCGCGTCTGCCGAGACATGGAGGGTGTCGTCACCGCCCGCGCCGAGCAGGTCGCTTGCCGCTGGCCGCCGGTGATGTGGTCGTTGCCGGCGGTTCCCATAGAGCTTGTCGTTGCCGGCGATTGCCGTTGATGATCTTGCCGGTGCCGGTCAGGGGTGTGGCGGCGTGCGCGTCCCGTCAGGGTGAAGACGCGTCGGACACGCTGACTCCGGCGAGGTCGGTCGCCACCAGCCGCGATGTTCCACTGCCCGGCAGCGCCTGCCGTACCGCTCCAGCGTGCGAGTTCAGGGGATCGAAGTGAAGCCAGGACGGCAGCGGGTCGCCGCGTTGGCCAGCCGCGCGCTCAGGGTGAGCGCGCGTCGCTGGCATCCATATCTTTTGGAAGGTGTTGGTCACGGCACCACCATGCTGCGGGGCGTGCCGGCAACCGCGGTCTGGTCCGCCACCGCGTGCCGCCACGGTCGGCGCGCATCGTTGGTTGACCGGCCGCGCTGATGCTGGCGGTCGCTGGACCGACGCGCTGGCATGAGCTTGGTCCGTCGCGCGTTACGACCACAGACAAATTGCCGACAGCGTCGTTGGTCGGCGTGCCGTGCAAAGTCCCGCTGGCAGCGTCGACCTGCAACCAGCTCGGCAGCGCCGAGGCCGTCCCGCCATCGTTGGCCCCGTAGGTCAACACGTCACCGCCGTCGACATCCGTGAAGGTGCCTGCCGGCAGCGTATAGGTGAACTCACTCCTCCATGGCCGTGGCCAGAGCAGCGCCAGCGGTCGCGGTCGGGGCGTCGTTCGTGTTGGCCACGCTGATGCTGACCGTCTTGGTCGCGCTGGTCTGGGCTTTGTCGGTCGCAGTTACCGCGACCGACAAACTGCCACGCATCGTCGTTGGTCGGCGTGCCGTGCAGAGTGCCGCTGGCGGGATCGATATGCAGCCAGCTGGGCAACGCCGTACCGTCCGCCATCTTGGCCCGTAGGTCAGCACGTCACCGCCGTCGACGTCCGTGAAGGTGCCTGCCGGCGAGGGGTAGCTGAAAGCTCGCATCCTCCGTTGCCGTGGCCACGGCAACGCCAGGCGTTCGCCGTCGGGCGTCGTTAGTGTTGGCGATATCGATGCTCAGACTCTTCGACACTGGCGCCGGAGGAGATCGGCCGGCCGTTGACCTTGATCGCCAGGATTGCCGACATCGTCGTTGGTCGGTGTGCCGGCCAGACTACGATCGGTCGCGATTGAAGTGGAGCCAGCTCGGCAGCGCGTCGGCCATTCTCAATGTCGCGGTGTAGGTCAGGCATCCCCGTCCACATCGTTGAAGGTGTCGTTCGGGAGGCGTGTAGCCCAACGACTGATCCTCGGTAAAGTGCGACGTGGATCACGCCCGCTGTGGCCGTCGGCGCATCGTTTACGTTCTCGACGTTGAGGTCGAAGGTCTGCGAAGCCGACAGACCGCCTGGATCGGTCGCAGTCACCTTGATGGCGACTGACCCGCGTCGTCATTGGTGGGGATGCCGCTGAAGGTGCCGTGCACAGGGTCAGAAAGTTGAGCCAGCTCGGCGGCGCCTGGCCGGTTTGCCGTGGTCGCGCTCAGGGTCAGCGCAGCGCCCTCGGGATCCGAGAAGGTTCCAGCCGGCAGCGTATAGCGTGAAGTGCGGGTCGTCCTGGAGCACGGTCTGGTTAGGCACGGCAGCGGCGGTCGGCGCCTGGTTGCCAGCTGCTCTCGCGCTAGGGAGCCGGTCAGAGCGTAACGGACCGCAGCGCACTCGCCCGCGGCCTTCCTCCGGAAGCTCGGCGGCGTCGGCGCCCGCCAGCTGCACGCTGGCGGACTGGGTCAGCTGCACTCCCGGGTTCAGGAAGGCACCGCCTGCACCAGGCTCGCCAGGTCGTACACACGTGTGCGGTGCCGTCGGCGACGTCGATGAATTACGCACGCGACGGTCGATGACCTGGTCCGGGTTCGAGCAATACGTAA
>ERZ1370068.11195-contig-9830_pt1 | contig 28028 bp, 47 predicted proteins | sample MGYA00561227_ERZ1370068 | MGnify/ENA primary metagenome ERZ1370068 (study PRJEB38410, sample SAMEA6850437) | metagenome | study: Metagenomic assessment of the ecological functions of the soil: analysis of the soil microbiota associated with the...
TTGGCGTCTTCGAGCGGCTTGCCGCTGCTTGTAGCGCACGTTCTTGAGCACCTGCGGCAGCGGGTCGAAGCGGTGGCAGACCTCCGACACCGGCCGGTCCTGCTTCTTCACCACCGCGAGCACCTGCAGCGCGGCCACGAAGCCGTCGCCGGTCGTGGCGTAGTCCGACATGATGATGTGGCCGGACGGCTCGCCGCCGAGATTGTAGCCGTGCTCGCGCATGTGCTCGAGCACGTAGCGGTCGCCGACCGGCGTGCGCGCGAGCGCGAGCCCGAGCTCGTCTGAGGTGGCGCTCGAGGCCGAGATTGGACATCACGGTCGCGACCACGCCGGGCTTCGCCAGCCGGCCGTCCTCGCTGCCAGCTCTCGCGCGATCACCGCGAGCAGCTGGTCGCCGTCGACCACGATGGCCCTTCTCGTCGACGATCAGCGACGCGGTCGGCGTCGCCGTCGAGCGCGATGCCGATATCGGCGCGCATCTCGCGCACCTTGCGGCGCAGCGCCGCCGGCGCGGTCGAGCCGACATTCCTTGTTGATGTTGAAGCCGTCCGGCTCGACGCCGATCGAGATCACTTCGGCGCCGAGCTCCCACAGCGCCTCCGGCGCGACCCGGTAGCCGGCGCCGTTGGCGCAGTCGATCACGATGCGCAGGCCGTCGAGCGACATGGTCGCGCGGCAGCGTGCGCTTGGCGAATTCGATGTAGCGGTCCTGCACGCCGTCGATGCGCTTGGCGCGGCCGAGCTTCTGCGAGCTCGGCGAGCCGCTTGGCGAGGTCGGTGTCGATCAGCGCCTCGATCTGCTGCTCGATCTCGTCGGAGAGCTTGTAGCCGTCCGGGCCGAACAGCTTGATGCCGTTGTCGTCGTAAGGGATTGTGCGAGGCCGAGATCATCACGCCGAGATCGGCGCGCATCGAGCGCGTCAGCATCGCGACCGCCGGCGTCGGCATCGGGCCGGTGAGCAGCACGTCCATGCCGACCGAGGTGAAGCCCGCGACCAGCGCGGTCTCGATCATGTAGCCGGAGAGCCGCGTGTCCTTGCCGATCAGCACGCGGTGGCGGTGGTCGCCGCGTCTGGAACATGAGGCCGGCCGCCTGCCCGACCTTGCAGCGCGAGTTCGGGCGTGATCACGCCGTTGGCGCGGCCGCGAATGCCGTCGGTGCCGAAATATCTTGCGAGCCATCAATCCCTCGGCGTTGCGGGCCTTGCGGTCTTCGTGCGCTTCTGGCGCCATGCCGGCGCGGGCGGCATATAGGGCCAACGGCCGGCGAAATGCCTTCAAAAATTGTGAGAGATATTAACGGTGGACGAATCCGCGCCGGTTGCCGGCCGTTATCGCCGCTTCTACCATGCCGGACCGAGTCCCGCCGGAGAGGTTTCCATCATGCGCGCGCACCGTCTGCTTGCCGCCTTGCTGCCGCCGCCTCACCTGGCCTCGCCTCTGCGGTTCGCCGGACGACTGGGCGCGTCTGCAAGGACGAGAACGCCGCCGCCGATACCGCGATCGAGGCCTGCACGCGCATCATCAAGGCCGGCAAGACCAAGGGCAACGATCTCGCCATCACCTACTACAACCGCGCGATCTCGTACCGGCAGAAGAACGACAACGATGCGGCGCTCGCCGACTACAACGAGTCGATCCGCATCAACCCGAAATACGCCAAGGCGTTCAACAACCGCGGCAACGTCTGGAAGGACAAGGGCGACCTCGACCGCGCCATCGCGGACTACAACGAGGCGATCCGGCTCGATCCGAAATTCGCGCTCGCCTACGCCAATCGCGGCGACGTGTGGGACGACAAGGGCGACAACAACCGCGCCATCGCGGACCTCGATCAGGCGATCCGGCTCGATCCCGAAATATGCCGCGCGCCTACAACGTGCGCGGCGTGGTGTGGAAGAAGAAGGGCGACCTCGACCGCGCGCATCGCGGACTTCACCGAGGCGATCCGCCTCGATCCGAAATCCTCGATCGCCTACGCCAATCGCGGCGACGCCTGGGACGACAAGGGCGACCAGGACCGCGCCATCGCGGACCTGACCGAGGCGATCCGGCATCAGCCCGAACTACGCGCGCGCCTACAACATCCGCGGCGTCATCTACCGCAACCGCAACGACGTCGACCGCGCCATCGCGGACTACACCGAGGCGGTCCGCGCCGATCCGAAATTCGCGCTCGCCTACATCAACCGCGGCAATGCTCTACAAGGATCGCGGCGACCAGGACCGCGCCATCGCGGACTATACCGACGCGATCCGGATCAATCCGAAAGTCCGACGTCGGCCTACATGCGCCGCTCCGAGGCGTGGCTGAAGAAGGGCGACAATCTCGCGGCGCTGCGCGACGCCGACCGTGGCGGTCAATCTCGATCCCAAGGACTGCGGCGAACTACGCCAACCGTGCCGCCGTGATGCGCGCGCTCAGCCGCAACGACGATGCGATCGCCGACCTGCGCAAGGGGCTGTCGCTCAATCCGAACGCCGCGCGCAAGAGCCAGCTCGAGACGGCGCTGCGCGAGCTCGGCGCGACGCCGTAAGCATACGCCCGGAGCGGCAGGTCGAGCAGACGCCTGAATCGCCGGGGCAGGCGGGCCTTGTATTTTGGCGACCGATCACGCCTGCGGCTGCGGCTGCGGATCGAGCGGCGCGTCCGGACGCGGCGGGCGGCCCTTGCCGGCGGTCGGCACTGCGCGGAGGAGCGCGGCGTGCGCCGGCTCGATCACGGATCTCGCGCGATCGGCCGCTTGCCGATGCAGCAGATCCTTGATCTCGTCGCCGGACAGCGTCTCGAACTCGAGCAGGCCCTTGGCCAGCGTTTCGAGATCGGCGCGCTTGGCTTCGAGGATCTGTGCGCGCTTCGTCGTAGCCCGGCCTCGACCAGCCGCCTGATCTCGGCGTCGATCTTCTGCGCGGTCGCCTCGGAAACGTTCTGCTGGCGCGCGACCGACATGCCGAGGAACACCTCGTCCTGGTTCTCGCCGTAGGACACGGCGCCGAGCTCGTCGGAGAAGCCCCAGCGCGTCACCATCATGCGCGCGAGCTTGCGTCGCCTGCTCGATGTCGGACTGCGCGCCGGAGGTGACCTTCTCGCTTGCCGAACACGAGTCTCCTCGGCGACGCGGCCGCCCATCATGATGGCGAGCCGCGAGGTCATCTGCTCGTAGCTCATCGACAGCTTGTCGCGCTCGGGCAGCTGCATGACCATGCCGAGCGCGCGGCCGCGCGGAATGATGGTCGCCTTGTGCACCGGATCGGTCGCCTTGACGTTGAGCGCGACGATGGCGTGGCCGCCCTCGTGATAGGCGGTCAGCATCTTCTCTTCCTCGGTCATCACCAGCGACTTGCGCTCGGCGCCCATCATCACCTTGTCCTTGGCGTCCTCGAACTCGGCCTGCGTGACCATGCGCTTGTTGCGCCGCGCCGCCATCAGGGCCGCCTCGTTGACGAGGTTCGGCGAGGTCGGCGCCGGAGAAGCCGGGCGTGCCGCGCGCGATGGTCTTGCAGGTTCACGTCGGGCGCCAGCGGCACCTTGCGCACGTGGACCTTCAGGATCTGCTCGCGGCCGACCACGTCCGGGTTCGGCACGACGACCTGGCGGTCGAAGCGGCCGGGACGCAGCAGCGCCGGGTCGAGCACGTCGGGCCGGTTGGTGGCGGCGATCAGGATGATGCCTTCGTTGGCCTCGAAGCCGTCCATCTCGACCAGCAACTGGTTGAGCGTCTGCTCGCGCTCGTCGTTGCCGCCGCCGAGGCCGGCGCCGCGATGGCGGCCGACCGCGTCGATTTCGTCGATGAAGATGATGCAGGGCGCGTTCTTCTTCGCCTGCTCGAACATGTCGCGCACGCGGCTGGCGCCGACGCCGACGAACATCTCGACGAAGTCGGAGCCCGAAATGGTGAAGAACGGCACGTTGGCTTCGCCCGCGACGGCGCGCGCGATCAGCGTCTTGCCGGTGCCGGGCGGGCCGACCAGCAGCACGCCGCGCGGAATGCGTGCCGCCGAGCCGCTGGAATTTGCCGGGATCGCGCAGGAACTCGACGATCTCCTGCAGGTCCTGCTTGGCCTCGTCGACGCCGGCGACGTCCTCGAAGGTGACGCGGCCGTGCGCCTCGGTCAGAAGCTTGGCGCGCGACTTGCCGAAGCCGAGCGCCTTGCCGCCGGCGCCCTGCATCTGCCGCGACAGGAATATCCACACGCCGATCAGCGCGATGAACGGCAGCCACGAGACCAGCAGCGACACGAACCACGGCACGTTGTCGCCCTGCGGCCGCGCGGTGATCGACACGCCCTTGCCGTAGAGGCGCTGCACCAGCGTCGGATCGTTCGGCGCATAGGTCTGGAAGCTGCGGCCGTCGGTGAAGGTGCCGTGGATTTCCGGGCCCTGGATCAGCACGTCGCGCACCTGGCCCGGCGTCGACCTCGGTCAGGAGCTGCGAGAACGAGATGTCCGTGCGACGTGGTGCGCTGGCCCGGATTCTGGAACAGCGTGAACAAGCGCCAGCAGCAAGCAGGACGATGATCACCCAGAGGGCGAAATTGCGCAGATTGGCGTTCATCCCGAGTCCCTTAAGCTGACCTGCTGCGCGCCCAAACGGCGTCCCGGCAGTGCTGTTGCGTCGTTGCCAGCGAGTCTGCGGCCGATCCACGTCCCATCCGCGAGCCACAAGCTAGGTGTCGCGCGGCGCTCCTGCCAAGGGAACGGCCCAATTCTCCGATCCTACCGCCGCTTTGGACGGTTGCGCGTCGCCATATTTGCGTGTGGTTAAGGGCGCGCGTTGGCGTCGTATTGCACGTCGAGCGGCGGCAGCCGCGCCTCGATCGCCAAGCCGGTCTTCCGACAGGGTGACGAGCGCGCCCGCCAAGCGTGCGGCGCAGGCGGAGACCGCAGGCTTCCGACTTGGCGTCGCGCTTCCGAACGCCTCACCCAAGCGCGCACACAGCGCCTCGAGCTTGCCGAGCTGCGACCGGGCCCTCGTCGCCGGTGCACGCGATGGCGCGGCCGAGCAACGCCGCAGCGCCACTTCCGCAGGCAGACGGCGGAATTTTTCGGCATCGAGCACTGATCGCGGCCGACGTCGAGTCCGTGGTCACAGAGCGAAATGGCCGTCGCCGCCGCGTCGACGGCGAGTTCGATGCGTCGCCCTCGACGCGCTGCAGCCGCCGCGCCAGACAGCGCGAGCCGGCTGGCGTCGAGCCCTCCGCGGCCAGCGCCGGCAGTAGGCGCGCGAGCCGCGCGCGCGTGAAGCGCGGATCGCGGTTCGACGGGATCGTCGGCAAACGGCGACTGCGCGCCGTCGAGCGGTGGCGATCAGTCGCGCCTTCGGCACGTCAAGCAGCGGGCGACAACAGCAGCGTCACTCCGCTGGCAACGCGGCAAGTCCTAGCCGCATCCTGGCACAAAGGCCGGCTCACCCGCTGCCCGCGCCATCCGGAACAAGCACCGTCTCGGCCTGATCGTCGAGCGTATGCGCGGTAGTATGGACATTGCCGCCGCGCCTCGCGCGCCGCGCCGGCGAGCAGCCGATAACGCGCGTCCGCGCCGCCGCCTGCAATGCCGGTCGTCAGGCTTCTGGGCCGGTCCAGCGCAGGGTGCGGTGGCGACGCTCCAGGCGTTGGCGAGCCGCTTGACCGCGAGCGCTCGCGCGCCGACTCCTGCCGCAAGCCCATGATCGATCGTGACCGCGATGAGCTTCGGCGGCCCGCTCGAGACGCGCCGCGCCAGCGCGCCAAGCCACATCAGCGCGGTGAGTCCGGCCGCCCGACACCGCAAGAGACGGGGCGGGGGATACCGATGGCCGGCGAACGAGCCGGCCGCTTCGTCATCGGAAATGGGATCGCTGTCGCGCACGACACCATCCAGCTCACGCCGCGGACGCGGGCGCCAGTAATCCGGGAAGGCGGTGACTGCAGCTCAGAGGCAGCCGACGCGCTTCGTTCTCGCGCTCGACGCCGACTGCTTCACGCTCGCGCCGCGCGCGCGGATATTTGCGCGGTATCTCGGCGAAGGTCGCGCAGGCGGCTTCCCTTCGCTTCAAGCGCCGCGAGCGACTGGCCGAGCCGCAGCAGCGAGTCCGGGCGCCTTGCCGGCTTGTCTGTGTTTGGTCGAGACGTCGAGGAAGGATCTCGGCGGCGTCGCGATAGCGCTGGCGCTGAAACAGGCTCTCGCCGAGCCAGTAATTGGCGTCCGCCGCCAGCCGATCGCCCGGATATTTCTGCATGAAGGCGCGCAAGCCTTCCTCGGCGAGCGCGTAGTCCTTGCGCAGCACGTAGCCGTAGGCGAGGTCGTATTCGTCCTTCGGCTGTCGGTGGTCGGCGCCATCACCATCTGCTGGCGCCGGTCGGTGCCGCTCGGATTGCGCGGCGGCGGAGGCGGCAAGCGCGCCCGGTATCTGGCGCACCTGCGGCGCGTCGGCGGCGCGTTCGCGGCCGTCCTCGGCCATGATGCCGAGATCGAGCGGCGCGCCGGCCTGCGCGGCCGCCGCGGCGCGCCGACGTAAGGCGCCTCGTCGCTCGCCTGGTTATCGAGCGGCGGCGCCGACGCGACGCTGCCCGGCGACGCCGAGCGTGCGCGGCACGCCGGGCGCATTCGGTTCTGAGTTCGGATCGAACGCATCGCCGCGGCGTCCGCCGGCAGGCGGCGTGTCCGCGGCGGATAGGCGTCCGTGCTGCGGATACGGCCTGCGGCGGATAGGCCTGCTGCTGCGGGCGGATACGCCTGCGGCGGCCGACGTATTGCGGCTGCGGCGGCGCTGCCGCGGCGCTGCTGCGGAGGCGGCCGCTGCGCTTTGCGCGCGCCGCGCAGCTGCTGCTCGAGCTGCTGATTGCGGTACTGCAACTGCTCGACCTGCCCGGTGAGCTGGCGCACCTGGTTCTCCAGGCGATTGAGCCGCATCACCAGCTCGGATCTCGGTCAGCTGCGCGCGCGCGGGCGCGACAGCACCCAGTGCCGCGCGGCAGGCCAGCACGAGCGCGACGATCGCGACATTCGGGTGAAGATCGCCGCTGCGTCGCAGATTGTGACGTGCAGATCGCTTGGCGTTAATCGTGACTGGACGCTCCTGGTCAACCATGACTGTCGAGAGCGCCGACCTGCGGTGTCCTCAACACAGCTGCGTGCATCCTGTCGACCGCCATGGTACCGAACGCACGCTCGATTAAGCGTCTCGGCGGGCGTCCTCGCGCGGTTGCGAGCGCTACGCCGCCTGCTTCTTCACCGCTCGTCGCGCAGCGCGCGGCGCAGGATCTTGCCGACCGGCGTCTTCGGCAGTTCGGTCGCGGAATTCGATGAATCTTCGGCCGCTTGTAGCTGGTGAGCTGTTCGGCGACAGAACTCGCATCAGCTCCTCCTCGGTCAGCGCCGGGTCGCGTCTTGCACCACGAACAGCTTCACGGCCTCGCCCGATGCCTCGTCCGGCACGCCGATCACCGCGCATTCGAGCACGCCGGGGTGCATCGCGACCACGTCCTCGACCTCGTTCGGATACACGTTGAAGCCGGAGACCAGCACCATGTCCTTCTTGCGGTCGACGATCTTGACGTAGCCGCTGCTCGTCCATGCACGCCGATGTCGCCGGTGCGTGAAGAAGCCGTCCGCGGTCATGACCTTGCGCGGTCTCTTCGGGCCGCTGCCAGTAGCCGCGCCATCACCTGCGGGCCGCGCGCGCAGATCTCGCCCGGCTGGCCCGAGCGGCACCTCGTTGCCGTCGTCGTCGCGGATCGAGATCTCGGTCGACGGCACCGGCAGGCCGATGGTGCCGGTGAACTCGTTGATGTCGGCGCGGTTGCAGGTGAGCGTCGGCGAGGTCTCCGACAGGCCGTAGCCCTCGATGATCGGGCACGCCGGTGACCTTGCAGCCAGCGCTCGGCGACGGCGCGCTGCACCGCCATGCCGCCGCCGTTCGCGACCTTGCAGCGTCGCTGAAGTCGAGCTTGGCGAAGTCCGGGTGTGTTGAGCAGCGCGTTGTAGAGCGTGTTCACCGCCGGGAAGCATGTGAACTTGTACTTCGCCAGCTCCTTCACGAAGCCCGGAATGTCGCGCGGGTTCGGGATCAGCAGGCACATGCCGCCGGCGCGCATCGCCGAGCAGGCAAGCACGCGGTCAGCGCGAAGATGTGATAGAGCGGCAGCGCCGTGACGATGATCAGCTGGTCGACCTGCGGCTCCTTCGTGAGCGCGGGCTGCAGCCAGGCGTCGTTCTGCAGCACGTTGGCGACGATGTTGCGATGCGAGCAGCGTCGCGCCCTTCGACACGCCCGGTGGTGCCGCCGGTGTACTGCAGGAACGCCACGTCGTCGGGCTTGATGTCGGGCCTGCGTGCTGAGCGGCCGCGTCTGCCGGCGGCGATCGCGTCCTTGAACTGGTACGGCGCCCGGCAGCGAGATACGCCGGCACCATCTTCTTCACCTTGCGCACGACCAGGTTGACGATGCGCGCCCTTGGGAAGCCGAGCAGGTCGCCCATGCTGGCGAGCACGACGTGCTTCACGCGCGTGTCTTGCTCAGCACCTGCTCGCAGCGTGGTGGCGAAGTTCTCGAGGATGACGATCGCCTCGGCGCCGGAATCCTTGAGCTGGTGCTCGAGCTCGCGCGGCGTGTAGAGCGGATTGACGTTCACCACCGTCATGCCGGCGCGCAGGATGCCGGCGGTCGCACACCGGATACTGCAGCACGTTCGGCATCATGATGGCGACGCGGTCGCCGAACTTCAGCCCGGTGCTCTGCAGGTAGGCGGCGAAGTCGCCTGCGACATCGCGTCGAGCTCGCCGTAGGTGATCGTCTTGTCCATGCAGATGAAGGCTTTGCGGTCGCGGTACTTCGCGAAGCTCTCCTCAAGCAGCGCGACCAGCGAGGGCGTATTGCGTGGTGTCGATCTCGGTCGGCACGCCGGCCGGATAGTGCTTGAGCCAGATGCGGTCCATGCGTCTCCCGCATTCCTGAGTCGCTATCGCGGCCGTGCCGGCCGCTTTGGCGCCATTGTGACGCTGCCGCGACGGTTTGTCACCATCTGGTGAGGACACAACAGGCGCGTCACTCCGCCGCCACGGTTTCCGCAGTGCGGTCTTGCGGTCTTGCGGCCCTTCACCCACTCCTCGAAGCGCTGGATCACGACGAACAGCGACGGCACGAACAGCACGGCGAGGCAGGTCGAGGCGATCATGCCGGTGAACACCGTGATGCCGATCGACTTGCGCGCGCTGGCGCCGGCGCCGGTCGCGATCACCAGCGGCACGACGCCGAGGATGAAGGCGAACGACGTCATCAGGATCGGCCGGAAGCGCGCGCGCGCGGCCTCGACCGCCGACCTGCGACGATCGGCTGGCCTTCGTTGATGCGCCGCTCGCGCGCGACCTCGACGATCAGGATCGCGTTCTTGCGCCGACAGCGCGATCAGCAGGATCAGGCCGATCTGGACGTAGAGGTTGTCGTCGACCTTGCAGGCCGATGCAGGACCGATGACCGGACCGACCAGCGCGAGCGGCACCGAGCAGCACGATCGAGAGCGGCGCGTACCAGCTCTCGTACTGGCCGGCGAGCACCAGATAGACGAGCAGCAGCGCCAGCCCGAACACCAGGATACATCTGACTGCCGACGAGCTTCTCCTGATAGGACAGCGCGGTCCATTCGTAGCCGGTGCCGGGCGGCAGCGATCGCGCCGCGATCTGCTCCATCAGCGCCATCGCCTCGCCCCGACGAGAAGCCGCTGCACCGGAATGCCGATGACGGTCGCGGACGGATAGAGATTGTAGAGGCTGATCAGCGGCGGACCGGTCGCTCGGCGTCGATCGTCGAGCACGTGCCGAGCGGCACCATGTCGCCGCTCGCTGTTGCGCACCGTCAGGTTGCGTGATGTCCTCCGGCCGTCAGGCGGAACTGCGGCGTCGCGCCTGCACATAGACCTGGAAGGTGCGGCCGAACTTGTTGAACTGGACTGACGTAGGTCGAGCCCAGATAGGTCTGGCGAGCGTCGAGAACACCTGGTCGACGTTGACGTGCAGCGTCTGCGCCTTCACGCGGTCGACCTCGATGCGGTATTGCGGCACGTCGGCGCGGAACGTGCGCCGACACGCGCTGGATGCTCGACTGGCGTCGCGCCGCCTCGACCATCGCGTTGGTCGAGGCTCTGCAGCTTGGCGAGGTCGAAGCTGCCGTCGCGCAGCTCGATCTGCATGGTGAAGCCCGACGGCGTTGCCGATGCCCTGGATCGGCGGCGGCGGCAGCACCAGCACGCGCGCGTCCGTCGACCGCCTGCATCGCGCTTGTTGCAGGCCGCGTGAACAGCGACAGCAGGTCCTGCGCCCTTGCCGCGCTGGCTCCAGTCCTTGAGCATCGATGTAGGCGACGCCGGCATTGGCGAGCGAGGCAGTTGTTGTCGAGCGCCGAGACGCCGGCGATGGTGACGACCTGATCGACGCCGGGCGTCTTCCTGGCGATCTCGGCGACCTGCATCGCAGCGCCTTCTGGCGTGCGGCCGAGCGATGCGCCGTCCGGCAGCTGCACGGCGGCGAGCAGATAGCCCTGGTCCTCGATCGGAATGAAGCCGGTCGGCCACCGCGCGACAGGCCGTAGCCAGCGCGCCGCGACGATCAGCAGCGCGATCGACGACCGATCAGCACGCTGCGCCGCGACCATCCGGCCGATCAGCCGCGACATAGCCGCGCTCCAGCCGCTCGTAGACCGCGTTGAAGCCGCGATAGAAGATGTTGCGCTTCTCCGGCGGCACCGGCGCGCGCATCCACAGTCGCGGCACTGCGTCGGCTTCAGCGTCGCGGCGTTGATCGCGCTGATCAGCGCGGTCGCCGCGATCACCAGCGCGAACTGCGCATACATCTGGCCGGTGAGGCCCGGCAGGAACGCCGCCGGCAGGAACACCGACATCAGCACCAGCGTGATGCCGATGATCGGCCCGAACAGCTCGTCCATCGCCGTGATCGCGGCGTCGTGCGGCCGATCATGCCGCGCTCGATGTTGTGCGCGACGCCTTCGACGATCGACGATCGCGTCGTCGACCACGATGCCGATCGCCAGCACGATCGCGAACAGCGTCGACAGATTGACCGAGAAGCCGAGCGCGGCCATCGCGGCGAACGCGCCGATGATCGTCACCGGCACGGTGGTCGCCGGCACCAGCATCGCGCGCCAGTCCTGCAGGAAGATCAGGATGACGATCAGCACCAGCAGCGCCGCCTCGATCAGCGTCTTGTAGACCTCGCTTGATCGCCTCGTCGACGAACGTGGTGGTGTCGAACGGGATCGTCGTAGCACGAGCCCTGCGGGAATTCGCGCGCGAGCTCCTCCATCCTCGCGTCGACCGTCGTCTGCGACGTCGAGCGCGTTCGCGCCCGGCGACTGGAAGATCGCGATGCCGGCCGCCGGCTGGCCGTCGAGCTTGAAGATCTGGCCGTAGGTCTGCGCGCCGAGCTCGACGCGGCCGACGTCGCGCACGCGCGTGATCGTCGCCGCTGCGTCGCCGGTCTTGACGATCACGTCGTCGAACTGCTCGGGATCGTCGAGCCGGCCCTGCGACGTCGACCGTGTACTGGAACGACTGGCCGTCCGGCGCCGGCGGCGCGCCGATCTGGCCGGCCGCGACCTGCTGGCTCTGCTGCTGCAGCGCCTGGATGCACGTCCTGCGCGGTCAGGCCGCGCGCCTGCAGCTTGTCCGGATCGAGCCAGATGCGCATCGAATACTGGCCGGCGCCGAACACGCAGCACGTTGCCGACGCCCGGCAGCCGCGCGAGCTCGTCCTTCAGGCGGATGGTGGCGTAGTTCGCTGAGATAGAGGCTGTCGAAGCTGGCCGTCGGGCGAGGTCAGCGTCACGATCTCGAGGATCGCGGTCGACTTCTTCTGGACGTTGACGCCCTGCTCCTGCACCGCATCGCGGCAGCGCGGCGAGCGCGGCCGACGACGCGGTTCTGCACCAGCACCTGCGCGAAGTTGAGGTCGGTGCCGATCTCGAACGTGACGGTCAGCGTGTAGCTGCCGTCGGCGTGCTGCGTACGACTGCATGTAGATCATGCTCTCGACGCCGTTGACCTGCTGCTCGATCGGCAGCGCCACCGTGTCGATCGACGGTGCGCGCGCTCGCGCCCGGATAGCGCGTCGTGCACCTGCACGGTCGGCGGCACGACGTCGGGATATTGCGCGACCGGCAGCGAGAACAGCGACACGACGCCGATGACGATCATCAGGATCGCCATGACGTTGGCGAGGACCGGCCGCTCGATGAAGAATTTGGAGATCATGCGCTACGCGCCCGCTAGCTTCGCCGCGGTCTGCGTCTGCGGATCGACCTTCTGGCCCGGCACGGCGCGCAGGAGGCCGCGACGATCACGACGCGGTCGTCGGCCTTGAGCCCGCTCTCGATCACGGCCATCTCGCCGACCAGTCGGGCCGACCTCGACCTTGCGCTGCTCGACGACGTTCGTCGCCTGTTGACGACCAGCACATAGCGCCCGCCCTGGTCGCTCCGAGCGCGACCGACGGGACCAGCAGCGCCAGAGTCTCTCTCGAGCGGCACGCGCACGCGCACGAAATAGCCCGGCAGCAGCAGGCGCGGTTCGTTCGGCAGCTCGGCGCGCGCCGCGAGCGTGCCGGTGCGCCTGGTTCACGGTCGGCGCGATGTAGTCGAGCTTGCCCTTGTGCGGATAGCCCGCATCGGTCTGCAGCCCGACTTCGACCGGCGCGTGCCGAGCAGAGTCGTCGGCCTTCTGCCCGCGCTTGTAGAGCATGTCGCGCACGTGCAGCACGTCGCGCTCGCTGGCGTTGAAGTTCACGTAGATCGGATCGAGCTGCACGATGGTGGCGAGCACTCGCGTGCCGCTGCCGCCGACCAGCTCGCCGATCGAGACCTGGCGCGCCGTGACGATGCCGTCGAACGGCGCCACGACGTGGGTATAGTCGAGATTGATCTGCGCCGTGCTTGGTGTCGGCCTGCGCCTGCAGCACCTTCGCCTTGGCGGTGTCGCGGTTCGCGGTCGCATTGTCGAATGCGGCCTTCGAGGCTGCCTGGCGCTGCACCAGTTCCTGCTGGCGCTCGAAATCGGCCTGGGTCTGGGTCATGCGTCGGCCTGCGCGGCGGTTTCGGCCGCCTGCGCCTGTTGCAGCTTGAGCTGATAGGGCTCCGGCTCGATGGTGAAGAGGTGCTGTGCCCTTCTTGACCGGCGCGCCGTCCGTGTAGGCGATCTCGGTCAGGAAGCCCTGCACGCGCGCGACCAGATTGGCCGAGTTGACCGCCGCGGTGTTGCCGGTCGCCTCGAAGTAGCGCGTGACCTTCTGCTCGACCGGCTTGGCGACGGTCACCTGAGGGGGAGGCGGCGGCTGATAGGTATTGCTCCTGCCCGCACGCCCCGAGGCCGGCAAGCGCCAGACAACACGCCAGTCGCAAGAATCGCGGGTCGAGTATCATGATACGGCCTCCCGACGCACCGGAGGCCTAGCATCAAATGTTCTGCAAGCCCGCTGACAAGGCGATCCCGCCCTGGGAACACGGCTCGATGGCGTCGCACCCGCGGGGCAGCCGGTGGGCAGAGCTAAACGAAAACCGCGGCGCCCGAAGGCGCCGGTTCAAATCGTCTTCCCGCCTTGACGGTTCAGGAGCTCGCGTTGAGCACCGTGACCGAGCGGCGGTTCTGCGACCAGCACGAGATGTCGTTGCACACCGCGACCGGACGCTCCTTGCCGTAGGAGATCGTGCGCATGCGGCTTGCCCTCGACGCCGCGCGAGGTCAGATAGTCGCGCACCGCCTGGGCGCGCCGTGCGCCAAGCGCGATGTTGTATTCGCGCGTGCCGCGCTCATCGGCATGGCCCTCGACCGTGAAGGCGTAGCGGTTATAGCGCGCCGCAGCCACTGGGCCTGCTTGTCGAGCGTCGCGATCGACTGCGGGGTCAGCTCCGAAGAATCGGATCTCGAAGAACACGCGGTCGCCGACATTGACCACGAAGTCCTGCGCGCTGCCGGGCGCCGCATTGCCGGCAAGACCCGCATTGGCGCCGGCCATGGTCCGGCTTGTTGGCGCAGGCCGCGAGTGACAGCGCCGCGACGACGATCATCGCGCGCGAATTTCGCTGCACGCACAAACGCAACACTGGATCATTCCGGTGCCTCCTTCATCGCACGTACTGGGCGCATGACATGCACTAGGTCTACGCGGCGTTCGTTAAGCGAACGTTCCGTCAACCTTGATGAGACGCTTGCGGAGACCGCCTGACAGTCACCGATCCCGCCGTAAACAGTTCTGGAATGGTTAATGCGGTATGAACGCGGCGGAAATGGGCGGCGAAAGTTCCAGTCTCTGCTGTACTCCCATCGCAGCGGTCACACTCAGCAGCGGCGACCAGGCCGGGATCGGACGCGAAGCCCGGCGTCGGGACCCGCTGCTCGTTGCGGCCGGTGATGTCGACGGTGAACAGCGACGGCCCGCCGCTGCCGCCGGATCGCGGAAGAACATCACGCACGCGGCCGTTCGGCGCAAAGGTCGGGCCCTCGTTGTGGAAGCCCGCGGTCAGGATGCCGCTCGCCGGAGCCGTCCGGCTTCATGATGCCGATGGCGAACTGCCCGCCGCCCTGCTTGGTGAAGGCGATGTAGTCGCCGCGCGGCGACCACACCGGCGTCGAATAGGAGCCCTCGCCGAAGCTGATGCGCTGCGCGCCGCCGCCGGTCGCGCGCCATCACGTAGATCTGCGGCTTGCCGCCGCGGTCGGATCTCGAAGCAGATGCGCGCGCCGTCCGGCGAATAGGACGGCGCGGTGTCGATCGCCGGCGGTGTCGGTCAGCCGCGTGGTCGCCTTCGAGCGCAGGTCCATCACGAAGAGGTTGGAGTTGCCGCCCTGCTGCAGGCTCATGATCACGCGCTGGCCGTCCGGCGAGAAGCGCGGCGAGAACGTCATGCCGGGAAAGTTGCCGACGATCTCGCGCTGGCCGGTCTCGATGTTGAGCAGATAGACGCGCGGATCGCCCTGGCCGTAGGACATGTAGGTGATTTCCTGCGTCGACGGCGAGAAGCGCGGCGTCAGCACCAGGTCGTCGCCGCGCGTGAGGTATCGCACGTTGGCGCCGTCCTGATCCATCATGCGCGAGCCGCTTGACGCGGCGCTCCTTCGGACCGGTCTCGTCGATGAACACGACGCGGCTGTCGAAATAGCCCTTCTCGCCGGTGAGGCGCTCGTAGATCGCGTCGGAGATGATGTGCGCGATGCGCCGCCAGTTGTCCGGCGGGGTGAAATATTGCTGGCCGGTGAGCTGCTGGCCGGCGATCACGTCCCACAGGCGGAATTCGGCCTTGAGCCGGCCGTCGCCCTGCCGCGTGATGCGGCCGGTGACCAGCGCCTGCGCGTTGATCGGCTTCCAGTCGGGAAAGCGCGGCGCGGCGTCGATGTTGACGATCTTCTCGATATAGGCGGCCGGATCGATCGGCGCAGAACAGTCCGCTGCGCTTGAGATTGTTGGTGATGACCTGCGTGACACGCCGACGCCGACCTCGGCATCGCCGCGGCGTGCCCGCCGACGAAATTCGGGATTGCGATCGGCAAGCGGCGTGAATTCGCCCTCGGGAACGATGATGCGTTTCGGGCGCTGCGCAAGCGCCGAGCTGCGGCCGCTCACCAGCATGCGCCGGCCGAAGCCATTCGGCCAAATGCTGCGCCGGCGGCTCAGGCGAAACGGCATATTCGGTCAATCCATCTTTGTCAGTCATCGCGTTCGACTTTGCTCATATCTGTGATTGCCGGACGTGACCACCAGATCGCAAAAGCTTCAGGTCTTGCGTTCGGTGAACACCGGCGAGAAATATTTCCATTCCTCGAAGAACGCCGCCGGCAGATTATACGGCTGGCATTCGAGGATCGCGCGCAACGCGCTTCCTGGTAGACGCGCAGCTGAACGCCGTCGCCGGCGTGTTTTCCGGCACCGGCATGCCCTCGAGCGTGCCGTCGCGCTTCAGCCGGATCGCGAACGCCGCTTCCGGGTCTGCTGCGACTTCGATGCCGCCAGTAGGGCTTCTTCCAGCAGCGCTCGACCTGCGCTTGAACATCGAGCCCCATGTCGCGGAATTGTCGCGCGGACTTGCCATGGCGAGGCCGAGCGGCGGCGTTGGAGTTCAGCGTGTCGCCGGTCACCGCCTGACGCGACGGATCGCGCTTGTCGAGCAGCGCCGCGATCTTCGACTGGTCGAAGGTCGCGCTCGGTCTTCGGCTTGGCGGGCTCCGGCGGCTTGTGCGGCCTGGGCCTGCGGCTTCGGCGGCGGCTTCTTCTCTTCCTTCTTCAGGGCTTCCGCGATCGGATCGATCTTGGGCGGCTCCGGCTTCTTCTCGTCGGCTTCGGCTCTTCCTTCGGCTTGTTCTCGGCGACCGGCTTCGGCGGATCGGGCTTCTTCTCGACCGGCTTTTCCTCGACCTTCGGCTGTCGGCGGCGGCGCAGTGTCGGTCACGACCGGCGGCTTCTCGGTGATCTTGCCGACGGCGTCTTCGACCGGCTTGGCCTCGGCGACCTTCTCCACCAGCGGCTTCGGATTTTCCTTCTTGCCGGTCTTCATGCCGGCGGTGACCTGAGCGAGCTGATCGGCGGAAATGATGTCGACGGGCAGGGATTCTTCGCGGCATCGACTCGAACGCCTTGGTCGAGAACGACACCAGTCCCCACCCGATCACGAGGACGTGCAGGGCAATCGACGCAGCCAGTGTCTTGTCGACCTTGACCTTCACCCGCTTAGGACCCCTGCTCCACCTCGGTGACCAGCGCCAGCCGCTTGAAGCCGGCGCCGGACAACTGCCCCATCACTCTCGCCACGGTTCCGTAATCGGCCTTCTTGTCCGCCCGCATATATATACGCTCGTCCATGCCGCCGCGGGCGTCGGTAATGGCCTTTAATTTCGGTATCAGCTCGTCCATCGCGACTTCGGTATCGTTGATGAACACCTTGCCGCGGGTATCGACCGAGAGCTGCAGCGGCGTCTTGTCCTGCTCCAGGCTCTTGGCCTGGGTCTGCGGCAGGTCGAGCGGCACGCCGACCGTCAGCAGCGGCGCCGACACCATGAAGATGATCAGCAGCACCAGCATCACGTCGACCATCGGCGTGACGTTGATCTCCGCCATCACCGGCTTGCGCCGGCCGCGGCGTCCGCCACCGCCGACGAACCTGCCATGTTCATCGCCATGATATGGTCCTCACCGATGGTCCGTAATATACCGCCCATCACGCCCGCTCGTCGATCTGGCGCGACAGGATCGCTGAAAACTCGTCGGCGAAGCCTTCCAGCCGCTGGGCCTGCCGGTTCACCTCGGAAATGAACTTATTGTAGAAAATAGTCGCCGGAATGGCGGCGATCAGGCCGATTGCGGTGGCAAACAGCGCCTCCGCGATGCCCGGCGCCACCACCGCCAGCGAGGTGTTTTTCGAGGCCGCGATCGACTGGAAGCTCGACATGATGCCCCAGACGGTGCCGAACAGGCCGACAAAGGGCCCGGCCGGAGCCGACGGTCGCCAGCACCAGAAGCCGCCGTTCCAGCCGCTCGACCTCGCGGGCGATCGAGACATTCATCACCTTCTCGATCCGCATCTGCAGGCCGGCGAAGGAGCGCGACTGGCTCTCGAACGAGCGCTTCCATTCGCGCATCGCGGCGACGAAACAGCGCCGCCATCGATTGCGTCGGCTTGGCCGACAGCGCGCGATAAAGCTCCTCGATCGACTGCCCGGACCAGAAGGCCTGCTCGAAGCGGTCCATGGCGCGCTTGGTGCGCGAATACAGGAAAATCTTGTCGATCGCGATCGCCCAGACCCAGACCGAGCAGGCGAGCAGCCCGAGCATGACCGCTTTCACGACCCAGTGGGCCTGCAGGAACAGCGCAATCAGCGACACGTCGCTCGATGCGATCGGCAGCGCTGACTGCGCCACGTCGGCGGGATTCATCGGCGGTATCCTCTCAACGCTCTATCTGATTGAGCATGATCTTTCCGGAAAACCGGTCCGTATTCTCCGGATCATGCTCTCCCAAATCTTCCGGGAGCGAATGGCTGCCGGTTCGACAGCCGCGCGTCAGGCGCGGCGATATGCGCCAGCGCGAGAGCCTCATTGGTGTCGCATGGGGCCCGTCCAAAGCCAGGGCCCTGATTCCTCTGCCAACGTGTCAAAACGAGGGCTATTCGCGCGTCATTACGTCCCTAACCAGACGCTAATCATGGTTAATGCGAGGTTACCAAAGGGGAATTTGGCTGCGGGAAATCAAGGCAATCCGGGCGGTTGACGGTACCGGGTGAGGGTTCCGGAGCGCCCGGCCTGGCCAGGCAGGCCCGGAAGGCGCGGATCCGCATTCTCGCGGCGCTGTTCGCCCGAGGTTTGTCGAGTTTCCTTGCCCTCCGAACGAAGAGGGCGCAGGAAAGCCGGGTGCGCGCTGCACCCGCGGTCTCGTGTGCGAAGTGCACAAAGAAAGCGCACACGAGCATACAGGTTCAGCGGAGGCATCCCGGCTTTCCCTGCGCAATGGTTTTACGGTTTCCTTCGCGCTCTCCCCGGTGACCGGCTTTGTTGCCACCGTCGCCGGCGGATACCGCGCTCGATCCAGTGGATCGATGCGCAACCGCCAACTTGACGCCAGCGTCGGGGCGTCAGGACCACACGACTTCGCCGTCCGCTTCTCGCACCGTTCGTCAAAGGCGCATCCACGTCCACCGCACCCTGCCCCGCGTCCGTGACGATCGCGAGCCGCCCCTCTGAGTGGGACAGGATGGGCAAGTCTCTAGCGTTGATTTGCCCGACGGGTTAAGCGGAATATTCTTTGCGCGCCGTCTGACAGGGCAAATCAGGCTTGATGCGTCAGGCGAATTTAGATTTTAGGCGCAACGCTTTCTGCAAAACGCAACCGGTCAAGCCGGCAATCCCGCCTCCGCGCAATTGGCGAGCCGCGCCGGCACGCCGACCGCGGTGCAGTCCGCCCGGCACGTCATGCTCGACGACCGCGCCGGCGCCGATCTTGGCGAAGTCGCCGATGCTGACGTCTGCCGATAATCGTAGACCCGGCGCTGAGGCAGGACGCCCCGGCCGATCCTGGGGGCGCGGTCCGGCTCCGACTGCTTTCGGCCGATGGTGACGTTTTGCAGGATCGTCACCTCGTCGCCGATGACGGCGAACGCGCCGACGATGATGCCGGTGGCGTGATCGAGAAACACCGACGTTCCGATCGATGCGGAGGGATGAATGCTAGACCTGAAGCTGATCGGACGACAGGCTTTGCAGCAGCAGCGCGAGATCGGTGCGGCCGCTCGACGCCAGAGCCAGTTGGAGACGCGCCAGGCCTGCAGCGCGACGTAGCCCTTGAAGTTCAGGAGCGGCGGCAGAAGTGCCGTCGTCGCGGGATCGTGAACGGCAATGCTCTGCAGATCCGCGGCTCGCCGCGTCGATCAGATCGGGCGAGGCCGCAAATGCTTCACGGGCGATGCGCGCAAACAGCTCGCGATCCGCCGTACTTCTGCCGAGCCGCTCCCCGATCTGATGGGCGAGCGCAATTATCGAGGCCGGAATGATCGAGGATCGCGGCCGACAGCGAAGCGCCAAACAGCGGGATCGCTGGCCACGGCGCTCTCAGCCTCGCGGCGAACGGACAGCCAAAGTTGGTCGACTGGTGCAATTGCGTTGGGATCATGGCCGTCCGCGCCGGGTTGCGCCGGTCCAAAATATAAGCCTCCCGGGAAACAGCGCCAGCCCAAAGAGGCCGCTATGAGGCTCGCGGCGCCCGGTGCCGCAGCTCGCAACCGAGCTTCGTTCGTTTAGCTATCGCCATCATGAATTATCTAAATCGCTAACGACCAATCCCCAGCGGAAACGCTGGAGATTACCCCGTCGGCTGCTTGGCTTTCTTTGGCCTTGATGGCGCTTCGCCTTTTCTTTTTCGGCATATCATCGGTTTCGGCGGCGTATCCAGCTCGCGTAGGGCGGGTTCTCTTAGCCCGCCATCTCCTTGGAACCGGCGGGTTAAAGGGAACCGGCCCCACGAAGGCCTGGCTACGCGCCCAGCATCCTGCCAGCAGTTCGTTGCACCAGGCTTGGGCGCCTACGCCACTGACTTTCGTCCACGCGTTCGCGCGCGGCGCGATCAGTGCTTCCGCCGGAATATTCCACTTCGGCGATGCAGCTTCCGGGCCATTCGCATCGTGAGGGCACGCTTTCTGGTCAGGACGTCCGGATGCGCGCTGCCGTGAGCTCGAGCAGACGCCCGAGATCGGCTTGGGCGTAGCCGCCTGTGTTCTATGCGGTAGCGGATCGCCTCAATCGTCCCGGGCGGGTCGATCGGCCAGCGCTTGCGTTCGTAGTCCTCGACGATCAATCGAGAAGATCGAAGCTGATCCGCCTCCGGCGTGCCCGGCTTCGGTTCGTTTTCGAAGTACCGCTCGATCTCTTCGAGGGCGCTTCGTCGTATTCGGTTTCGCGTACGAATCGGACGGATCATTTTTCGCCATGACTACGGCCGCCGGATCGATACGATCAGTATTCAGCCTGCGTACCGATGAACTTCTACGAGCACGCGCCCGAACGTAAAGCGAGACGTGAGCGATCAACCGGTATTTGTTACCGCCGAGATCGAAGATGACCCGGTTGTCGCCCACGAAATCTACGGTAGCGCCGAACTGCCGCTTTATCTCGGCCGGACCCGTCCATTGCGCCTTGGCGCCAATCGCGAACCACCAATTTGGCGACAACCCCGGCGCGGGTAACGGGGCGCAGGCGCAACGCGCCGCGCCTGCTTATAGCAAAACCGCTCCGCTTGCTGTTCGCAAACGGGCGGCTGGATTGCCTTCAGACGCTATGCGGGGCACATCGCCTTAAGGTTATCGAGATGCGCCTGACTGGCCTTGTCACTGTCCTTGCGGCTGGTCGTTCGGCGGCGTCGGACGCTGCTTGTGCTGCGCCATGAACTGGTCGAACTCTTCCTTGTCCTTGGCGTGGCGCAGGCGATCGAGGAAATTCCTGAACTCGACCTGCTCCTCCTCGAGACGCCGCAGCGTTTCCGTGCGGTACTCGTCGAAGGCGCGGTTGCCGCTCGAGGGCGGACCGAAGCCGCCGAACCGGAAAGCCGCGGCGCTCCATGCGGCCGCGCATCCGCTCCATCTTGTACTGCATCCGCTCCATCTTGTTCTGCCAGCGATCCTGATGACTCCAGCAACCCATTTTTCTGCTCCCGAGTGTGAAAAAGAGAAGGGCAAGCCCGATCGGCCACCAGATGATGAAGCCGAGGATGGTCACGGCGATCCAGCCGGGATGCCAGGGCGTATCGAGCATATGCGGGCGGTAGGTCTCTTCCGTGGGGCCGCGCCATCGATTGACATCTGCGGTGTAGGCCATTTCCCTCTCCATGACGGCGATCACGCCGTTGTGAATGTAAATAACATTTACATACCTAAACCATCCCGGATTTTGTCAAGCGGGCCGGCACGCCGCAGCCTAAAAATTATTTGGGGTGCCCCATGGTCCTGCCGGCGGAACCGGCGGCGGACCGGACGGCTTCTGATCCGCTGCGTCCTGCCCGGCGGGCCGGCGGTCGGTCGGGAAACCGAGACCGCGCAGATAAATCAGCACTTCGGCTTCCAGCAGATCTTCCGGCGACATCGGCAGCTTGCGGCGCGCGGCGTCGCCGCGGCCGAACAGCGAGGCCACGCCATGCGACATCGACCAGATGTGCAGCGCCATCATCATCGCCGGCGGTCGCGGCATGCCTGGCGGCGCCAGCGCGGCGCAGCCGCTCGGCGGCGGCGCGGATGATGGCGAAAGCGCGCGCTCGCTGGCGGCCATCAACGTCGGATTGGCATCGACGGGAAGCCCGGATCTGAACATCGCCGAATAGAACGCCGGCTCGTTGCGCGCGAAGGCGAGATAGGCCTTGCCGACCCGCTCGAACGCCGTGACGGTGTCGGGGCGGCCGTCGTCCCAGGCTTGCGTCAGCAACGCCTCGAACTGCTCGAAGCCGCGCTGCGCGATGCGAGGACAAGCAACTCGTCGCGGTCGCGAAAATGCCGGTAGGGCGCGGCCGGGCTGACGCCGGCCATCCGCGCGGCATCGGCAAAGGTGAAACCGGCCGCGCCCTTTTCGCGCGATCAGGCCGAGCGCCGCCTGCAGCAGCGCCTCTTTCAGATTGCCGTGATGGTAGCCGCGCTCGGCGCGGCGTTATTCTCTGCGCCAACTCATGTGAAAGGCTTTTACATGAGCTGGCAGTGAAGGTCACTAGTTGAGGGCCTCAGATACGGCCGTTCAGAAAGATTAACGCCTGATGACCTTACCCCGCATTTCGGTGAGTCCGGCCGCCGCCTCTCGAACTTCCTCGGAGAAATCGGCCATTTCCTGCACCTGGCGGATCTCGATTATCTCGTTCTCGGAAGCCGGGCAGCGTCTTGGCCCAGTCGATCGCCTCCTCGCGCGACTTCACCTCGATCATCCAGTAGCCGCCGAGCACTTCCTTGGCCTCGGTGAACGGCCCGTCGGTCACCACAGGCTTGCCGCCGCGCGAAGGAGACGCGCGCGCCCATCGAGGGCGGATGCAGGCCGTCGAGCGCGAGCAGGACGCCGGCCTCCTGCAGCGCCTCGTTGTATTTCATCATCGCCGTCACGCGCCTCGGGATCGAGCTGACGTGCCGGCGGCGCGGTCTCGTAGCCCTTGGGGATCATCAGCATCATGAATCGCATCGGTGGTGTTTCCTCGTTGGAAGCCGTCACTTCTTCGTCAGCCTGCGCGCGCAGGCGCTCTTCCTGCTCGCGCAGTTCGGGCGTGAAGCGCCTCGCCGAAATCCTCGGCTGCAAACACCTGGCGGATTTCGATCTCGGCGCCGCCGTCGAACGGTGCGCGCTTCATCCAGTCGATCGCGTCGTCCAGAGATTTGGCCTTGATCAGCCAGAAGCCGGCGACCAGATCGTTGCGTCAGCTGAAACGGACCGCGGGTGCACTGCCGGCTGCCCGCCCGGCATATTTGATCCGCGCGCCCTTCGAGGTCGGATGCAGGCCCTCGCCTGCCTCCATGATCCCGGCCTTGACCAGTTCCTCGTTGAACTTGCCCATCGCGGCCAGCAGTTCCGTACTCGGCATGACGCCTGCTTCCGGATCCTTGCTCGCCTTCACAATCACCATGAATCGCATCGTCACGCTCCGTTTGTTGTTTGCTGGTCAGCCGATCGCCCCGGCCGTACATCCTCCTCATCAACAAGACGAACCGTCTTTTTGCGGCACCGACATGTCGAATGAAATTATTTCGAAAGCTTGCCGCGGAACGCGCCGTCGCTCAATCGTCGATCGCCTGATAGGCGAGCGTCCAGAAGTCCAGCACAGCGCCGGCGGCGGCTGCGGCGAATCCATCATCCGCTGGGTCAGCAAAACGCCGGTCAGGCCTTCCTTGGGATCGGAATGCCGAGGACGTGCCGTAACCGCCGTCCCAGCCGAAGGCGACCAGGCACATTGGCGAGGCCGTCACGCTTGGTGAAGACCGAAAGGCCGAGTCCCCATCCGCGATGATCGTCCAAAGAAAATCTCGGAACCCTGCTTCTGATCCGCCGTGAGCATGGTCCATCGTCATCAATCTCGACCGACGGCCGCGACAGGATGCGCTCGCTTCCGAGCCTGCCGCCATTGAGCAACATCTGCGCGAAGGCGTTGAAATCTTCGGCCGGTCGAGACCAGCCCGGCGCTGCCGTTCTCGAACACGGGCGGCCTGGCATATTTGCCGGTTAGGGGATCATCGAAAACGTGCAGCGCCGCCTGCGTGCATCCCTGGGCATGGGCAGGTATAGCCAGCCGATGGATGTTGGTTCCGGAACGCTGAAGGCGTGTGTCCTTCATGCCAAGCGGGGTGAAAGATGCGTTCGTTCAAGGAATTGCGCCAAGCGTGGTTCCGGCCACGCGCAGCGATCAACTACACCGAGGATTTCGGTGCCGCTGTTATAGAGCCAGCGCTCGCCGGGCTGATAGGCGAGCGGCAAGGTGCCATAGCGCCGCATCAATTCGTCCGGCGCAAACGCACGGGAATACCGGTCCCGGCGCAAAACCCGCTTCTGCAATCGCCTTCTGAATCGGATAGCGGTCAGGAAACACCGGGATCATGCCGAGACCGAGCTGAATGTCAGGAGGTCGCGGAGCGCTGATCAGCGCGGCGGGCCGGCACGGTGTCGTCGATCGGCGCGTCGATCGCACGCAGCTACCTTGCGGTTCGCCAGCTCGGGCAACCATGCGTCGACCGGGGATCGTCGAGCCGCGACGTGCATTCCTCGACCAGGATCATCGCGGCAACAGCGCGTCACCGGCTTGGTCATCGACGAGATCCGGAAAATCGGTGTCGCGCTGCATCGGCGCACCGCCGAACGAGCTTCGCCGATGGCATCGGAATGAATCTCGCCTTGGCGGCTCACCAGCGTCACCAGGCCGGGCATGCTGCCATTATCGACATAGGCGGCCATCACGTCGTGCATGCGGCGCAAGCGGGATGGGGACAGACGCGCCGGAAGTTTGCGGATGTCGGCATTCTTTCCTCCTGAAATTGAATCGAGCCATGGCGGGACGACGCATGGAGCGCGCCCTACGCCGACATCATCAGGTCGGTTTCTATAACTGCGCTTTGACGAAAGGCGCCGTCTTGATAGGTCGCGACCGAAATAGACGTCGATGCGCCTGATCCGGTCGCCTTCAAAGGCGAAGCACTCGGTGTTGCGGAAACTCTTGCCATCCCTGGCGGCGCACCGGTAGCGTCACATAGGCCGCCTCGCCTTCGACCATGATGGTTTCGAGATCCTGCCGTTCGATCCAGTCGGTGGCACGCCAGCAGCGCTCGAAATAGGTCGCCTTGTCGATTTCGTCGTCATAAGGGCTGGTGAAGCGGAAGTCGTCCGTGAGCGGCGGATTCTGACGGCCTTGCGGTCGTTCGCCATGTAAGCCGCAAACAGGCTGCGGATGATGTCGGTCTTTGTTGACGCCATTCAAACGCTCCTTCGGCACCGTGTTGAAATAGGGTTCGGCACCCGCGCGAAGGCATGCAAGAGCGCGCCTCAGGATGACGGGGATAGACCTGACGATCGCTTCCCCAGGCCGCCGCCTCCCAGCGCCTTGTCACTTCCGTCGCGCCTTCCGGCGTCGGCCTCGAACACCGGCAGACGCCAGCACCGCGTGGATGTGCAGCGTCGTCGTGCCGGAATTGCGGAAGCCGTGCAGGCGGCCGGCCGGCACCAATCAGCGACTGACCGGCGGTCGACGATGGCGCGCTCGCTCGCCCGATCCACATTTCGGCTTCGCCCTCGCAGCACGGTCGAGCACCTCCTCGACCGGATGCGAATGCGCCGGCGCGCCGTGCGCCAGGCGCGACCCATTGCTCGAAGATGCACAGCTGTGCCGCGCCATTCGCCGCCGACACCACCATGCGGGTTTCGACGCCCGGCCGCCATTGCTCGCGCGGCATCGACCTGGGAATCGCTGAGCTTCATGGAACCGCGCCCTTCGCTGCGCGCTGACGTCAGCAAAGCAGACGCCGTTGGCATCCATGCTAGGGAGAACGGGCAGAATCGCCGCGCAACGGATGACCTGCATGACCGCTTCCATCACAAAAAGTCGCCCTCGTCACCGGCGCCGCGCGCGGCATCGGGCTTGCGACCGCAAAACGATTTCTCGCCGAGGGCTGGCGGGTGGCGCTGCTCGACATCGAGGCGCGATTGCTGCACGGCGCGGTCGCCGGGCTTGGCCGAGCCCGACACTACGCTGGCGCTGCATTGCGACGTCTCCGATGCCGACGGCGATGGCGGCGGCGATGGCACGCGGTGAGCCGAGCGCTTCGGCCGGCTCGATGCGCTGGTCAACAATGCCGGCGATCGCGGTGTTCGCGCCGCTGCTCGAGACATCGGATGCCGACTGGAACCGGATCCTGGCGGTCAATCTCACCGGGCCGTTCCTGTGCACCAAGGCGGCCGCGCCCTGATGCGCGAGCATGGCGGCGGCGCGGTCGTCAACATCACCTCGATCTCGGCGGTTGCGCGCCTCGACGCTGCGCTCGGCCTACGGCACCAGCAAGGCGGGGCTTGCGCATCTGACAAAGCAGCTCGCGGTGGAACTCGCCTCGCTCGGCATCCGCGTCAATGCGCGTCGCGCCCGGGCCGGTCGAGACCGCGATGGCGAAGGCGGTGCACAGCGCCGGAAATCCGCGCCGATTATCACGACGCGATTCCGCTCAACCGCTACGGCCTGGAAGAGGAACTGGCGGAAGCGATCTTCTTCCTGTGCAGCGAGCGCGCCAGCTACATCACCGGGCAGATTCTCGCGGTCGACGGCGGGTTTGACGCCGCCGGCATCGGCTTCGCCGACGACGCTGCGGCGAGCGAGCGGAAGTGGCTGACGAAACCTGCCGTCGCGCGCCGGTGTTGATTAGTTCAGGATGCGGAGGACCACGGAGGAGCCGCGCACGCGAATGGCGGTCATCAAGCTGGTTCTTGGTCACGACGGCGCTGCGCGGCGATCGCGCCGGCGCCGGCCGAAGTGCGCATTCTCGCCAGTCCCGGCGGACAGGTCCGGCCCGCTTCATCGAGCTGTTCGATCGCGTGCCAGAATCCGGCGAGCGCGTCGTGATCGACGGGCCGTGCCTGTCGGCCTGCACGCTGGTGCTGATGCATGGTGCCGAGCGAGCGCATCTGCGTGACGCGTCGCGCGGTGCTCGGCTTCCATGCCGCGCGCTCGATCGACCGGCTCGGTCGGCTGTATGCCGAACCGGAAGCATCGCAAGAGGTGCTCGGAGGCCTATCCCGCGGCGGTCCGCAGCTGGATCAGCCGCCGCGGCGGACTATCGTCGCGGCTGTTGCTGCTGCGCGGGCGCGAACTCGCCGCTATCTATCCGACGTGTCGATAGTTACATCCCTTCCATCGGGCAGTTCACCATCCAGGACATGCCGAACTTATCGACGCACAGCTGCCGAACCCCTGCGAGAAGAACGGTCTTGCCGAACGGCATGTTGCACGGCTGCCGCCATCGGCCAGCGCGTTGAACCGCGCGCTCGGCGTCAGTGGGATCCTCGACCTGCAGCGAGACCGGCATAGCCTGCGGCTGCTGGAAATGGCCGGGAGCCGCATCGGAGGCCATCAGCACCTCGCCATCGATCGTGATCGCGGGCGTGCATCAGCTTCTTCTTCCAGTCCGGCGGGATCGGCATTTCGGCGGGCCGCCTTCATAGAGGATGCATCGCCTCGATCCGGGCGCCCAGCACTTTCGATAATACTTCAGCGCTTCCTCGCAATTGCCGTTGTAGAACAGATAGGGATTGACCTGCATCGCTGGCTCCTTGGGTTGTCAGGGTGCGGTTGAGCGTTGGTTATTTCTCGGTGAGCTTCTTCAGATTGGCGAGACCGACTTCGAAATCGCGGCCGATCATGTGGTCGAGGTTGATGAACACCTGCATCAGCCTGGACATGAAGACGGCGCGGGCCCATGACATCGTCCAGGTCGGCGATAGTCGACATCGCCCTGCGGCAGTATTGTGAACTCGGCGGTGTTGTGACCTTCGAACGGCTTGAAGAAATCGAAGCTTGATGACGATTTTCGACGGAACCGAGGCTTCGAGGATTTCCATGCGGCCGGAACCGACATTGCTGCATGCCGTCCCAGGCATAGACCGCGCCCTTGCCGCTGTCGGCGCCGTCATAGGTGCGCTTCATGGCGGGATCCTTGTTCTCGTAGGGCGACCAGCTGCGCCATTGGCGAAAATCGTTGATCAGCGGAAAGATCCTGTCCGCCGGCGCCTTGATGCTGGCTGCGCGCTGCACCCGTAGCGTATTCGGTTTGGTCGCGGCGAAGATGAGCACCGACCGCAATGGCAATCGCGATAATGACGGCGATGATGGCAATGATCTCGAGCATGCTGGCTCCGTATGCGAGCGGGTGATTATTGAGGCAAGTCACGAAAAGAGGGTGAGCGGCGAAAGGGAATCAAATTGCGCAATGTCGGATCGCGCAGCCACAGCCCGCCCCACACCATCAGGCCGAGATAAAGCCCGAACAAGTGGCTACGTGTAACTGAACGAAGTAC
>ERZ1370068.2420-contig-1574_pt1 | contig 28028 bp, 39 predicted proteins | sample MGYA00561227_ERZ1370068 | MGnify/ENA primary metagenome ERZ1370068 (study PRJEB38410, sample SAMEA6850437) | metagenome | study: Metagenomic assessment of the ecological functions of the soil: analysis of the soil microbiota associated with the...
ACCGCGAGCGTGAACGATCCTCAGGGCGTTGCGCGGAACTGCCGGATGGGTCGTGGCCGCTCATGCCTCACACCCTGTGCAAATCCGCCGTCTACAAACAACTCGGTTCCTGCGACGTAGCTGCTGTCGTCGGATGCGAGAAACACGACGGCCTTCGCGATCTCATCGGGCGTGCCGAACCTGCCAAGCGGAACAGTACTAGAAATCATCTTGCGCGCGTTGCTCGCCCGCTTCCGAGGACGGCCAGCAGCCCGTTCAGTCCGGGCGTATCGGTGGACCCCGGGGCTCACGGCGTTGACCCGAATGCGGCGAGCCTTCAAGTCGGTCGTCCACGCGCTGCGCGAACGACCGCACGGCGGCTTTGTGGCGCTGTAAACGCTATTCGACGGCAGACCTTTGCTGCCGACGACTGACGCGTTCAGGATGATCGAGCCACCATCGACCAGCAGCGGGAGCGCTTCTGCACGGTGAAGAGGAGGCCCTTCACATTGACGTCGAAAACCGAATCATAGAGCTCCTCGGTGACCTCGCCGAATTTAGCATATTTCGCCACGCCGGCATTCGCGAACACTACGTCGAGCTTGACCCTTCTCGCGCCTGATTTGCGCGAACAGACGGTCGAGATCGGCGACGGTCGACACGTCTCCCTGCACGCCGGTCACGTTCTTTCCGGGATCTCTGGACGGCCGCGAGGAGAGTCCCGACTCGCGTCGCCCGGTGATGAAAACGGAGGCGCCTTCGCTCACGAACCGCTTCGCTGTCGCGAAGACCGATGCCGCTGGTGCCGCCGGTCACTAGCGCTATTTTTCCGTCGAGCTTGGCCAATCTATTGCTCCCTCGTCGATGCGGTACCGGGCAGCCGGTTTCCAGTTGTCGAACCGTTTCGAGATGCGTCACGGCGCGCGCGCCGCGCGAGCTCGCTCGACGCAACGGCGCGCAGCTCGTTGCGCAGCGCCGATGCGCGCTCGCCACCGAACGCCGCCTCGAACTGCATCTGCGCCTCGCTCCACAGCTTCCACGCAACGCGAAGCCGCTCGGCGCCTGCCTTGGTCAGGTGCAGCTCCTTGCTGCGGCGATCCAGGGTCCCGTCCTCGATGGCTGATGAGGCCGTCACGCTCCAGCGGCAGCATGGTCCGTCCCAGTGTCGTTCGATCCATGACCAGCTCGCGGGCGAGCGCGTTGATCGTCAGCGGTCCCAAGCGTTTCAACTTCGCCAGGATCGAAAGCTGCGTCGTCGCGTAGCCCGGCGGGCGCCAGGCACTGGTCGTAGAACTGGGTGACGTGGCGGGCCGCCTGGCGCAGCGCCAGACAATTGCACTCCTGGGACGGCGTTGCAGTGTCGGAAGGCATCAGGTCTCCTCAGGGCTTGACAATAGGCGTATATGCGCTCATATTACAGCGTATATACGCTTATGTCAAGTACCATCGCCATCGAAAAGAGACCGCTCGGAGTGCTGCCATGACGCCTGACCATCACACGCTTGCTCGCCTGCCGGATAGTCCGCCGCACTGGCTGCACAGCTATCCGGCACACCTGTCTCGAACCTGGACCCTGGCCTCGGGTGAGTCGCTGCGCGTGCGCCCGGTCCGCCACGACGACGGCGAGCTCGAGGAGGCGTTCGTCCGTGCCCTTTCACTCGAATCGCGCTACCAGCGCATGTTGAGCGGCGGCACCAAGGTGACGCCCGAGTGGATCGACTCCATGACGCACATCGACTATCAGCCACCACATGGCCTTCGCCGTAACCACGGTGAGGCGACGGGGTCGAGCAATTCGTCGGGGTCGGGCGCTATGTCGTCGACGCGATCGACGCCCAGCTGCGGACATAGCGCTTCGTGCTCGCCGATGCGTGGCAGGGCAGGGCGCTTGGCCGCCGGCTACTCGCGACGCTGCTCGAGCACGCGCAGACCGCGGGAGTACGCGAGGCAGTGGGCGTTGTTCTTGCCACCAACGTGGCGATGCTGCGACTTGCCCGTTCCATGGGCTTCGCCGTGACCGCGGAGCCGGGAGATGCCACGGTCAGTGCGCATCAGGCGGCAGATCTGCGAATCCTGAACGCTCAACCACACTGATCGAAGGACATTCCAATGCCATCGCGAGACGTCGTCCTGTGTCACCCCGTTCGCACCGCGATCGGAACTTATAACGGCACGTTGAAGGCACGCCGGCGACCGAGCTCGGCGCCGCGGTCGTTCGCGAAACGCTGCGGCGCTCGGGCATCGATCCGCGCGCGTCGGCAGCGTGGTGATGGGCAACGTCATCCAGGCCGGCAACCGCATGAACCCGGCCCGGCAAGCGGCGCTCAACGGCGGCGTTCCCGTCGCCGTGCCCGCGATGACGGTCAATCGCGTCTGCGGCTCGGGCGCGCAGGCGATCGCCTCGGCTGCGCAGGAGATACTGGCTCGGCCACGTCGACGCCGCCATCGCCGGCGGCATGGAGAACATGGATCAGGCTCCGTACCTGATGCCGGCGGGGGCGCTGGGGCTACCGCATGGGCGACGCGCAGATCTACGACAGCATGCTGCGCGACGGACTCAACGACGCGTTTTCCGGCGAGCACTCGGGTTGGCACACCGAAGACCTGGTAGCGCGCTATCAACATCACGCGCGAAGACCAGGATCGCTGGGCCGAGCGCTCGCAGCAGCGTTTCGCCGCCGCGCAGAAAGCGCGGCCGCTTCGCGGCGGAGATCGTCGGCGTCGAAGTCAAGGGCGAAAAGGTCCGCAGATGCTTCGACACCGACGAGGCGAATCGGCCGGAGACGACGCTGGAGGTGCTCGCCAAGCTGAAGCCGGCGTTTCGCAAGGACGGCACGATCACGGCCGGCAACGCGCCCGGGCTCAACAGCGGTGCGGCGGCGATGATCGTCGCCGGAACGGCTAGTTCGCCGAGCAGCAATCGCCTGCAACCGATCGCGCGCCTCGTCGCTTACGGCGTCGCGGCGGTCGAGCCCGGCATGTTCGGCATCGGTCCCGTGCCCGCGGTCCGGCAAGCGCTGGAGCGCGCTCGCTGGAACCTCGCGCGACGTCGAGCGCGTGGAGATCAACGAGGCGTTCGCCGCCGTGCCGCTCGCGGTCCTGCGCGAGCTCGGCCTGCCGGAGGACATCGTCAACGTCGACGGCGGCGCTATCGCGCATGGCCATCCGATCGGGGCAACCGGCGCGGTGCTGACAACGCGACTGTTGCACTCGATGCGGCGCGACGGCACTGAAGCGCGGCATCGTGACTCTGTGCATCGGCGGAGGGCAGGGGATCGCGCTCGCGCTCGAGGCCCTTGAGAACGGCGGTCGGGCCTTAGCGCAGATACGCAAGCAGCGGTGATCCGACCTGGCGTTTCACCAGCGCGCTTTCTGCTGCAGCGGGCGTCGGCGGGCTCGAGGTCCTCGAGCCACGTGATCTCGCCGCCGCTGAGCGTTGCGATCGCAACGCCGTCGCGATAGAGCACGCGGTTGTTCAACAGCGCCGGCACTTTTCGTCCGGGTGCGATCACGCCGACCAGATTCAACGGATCGGCGCCGCTGACCGACACCAGCGCTGCCGGAGGTTTCCGCGCGCCGCGTGTCGCGCAACATCGTTATCGCTTCGGGAAGCGCAAACTGCTCGCCCGATGACGCCGGCGACAAAGCGCCCGCCGCGAATGTCGCCGCGCGCCTCCAGCCGCCGCAGCACGCGCAGCATGTCGCGCCATGCGGGCAACCATGCCGCTTCCCGCTGCAACAGGCGCCAGAAAACCACGCCATAGCGGCGAAGCAGCGAGTGGACGATGTGCTCGACCATATCCTGGTCGGGCTCGTAATAAGCGCGCTTCGCTCGCGGCGTCCGGCGGCGTCCGCTTCACCAGAGACCATCGACCCGCCTCTTCGATGCCGAACAAGGGCGAGCGCCGGTGCCGTTTTGTCTTGCCCAGCGGCTTGCGCTTTTCCGACGGCGTCAGCAGCGCGCGCAAGCCGGCGAAGCTGTCCGATGCGACCAGCCCCGCCGCGACCAGCTCGGCCAGCGCGTCTTCCACCTGCGTACGCAACAGGCCGGTGGTCTGCACGATCTCGTCGTAGAACGAGGCGCCGTGCGAGCGCAAGCGTCTCGACGACGGCTCGGGCGCGCGAGCCCAACTCCTCGATCTTGATGACGGGCGGCGGCGCGGCGCGGGTCCACAGCGCGCGCGCTGCGGCGCGGCAGCAGCGTGACCGGCGTCGTGCGGATCGGACCGCGGCCGCCTGCCACCGGATTCGCGGTGTGGCTCAAACGCGTCCAGATCGACGCGGCCGGAAAGACACAAGTCGTCGAGCCACGTGAACTCGTAGTCCTCGAGACGCGCCGGAAGAATCTCGGATTCCCATGCCGCCGCCGGCGCCTCGAAACCCTGCAGCTGCGCGATGATCGCGTCGAGCGCATCGGGCCCCTGCCGCTGCTCGTTCGGGATGACATGCTGCCAGCGGAACAGAAAGCGAAGAAAATCCTTGCTCGAAACAGGCTCGATCTCCTGCCGCAGCCGCTTGACCGTATAGCGGTGAATGCGCGCGAGCAGCGCGCGATCGCACCATTCGGTCTCTGCCGCGCCCGGCGTGAACGAGCCGCTCATGATCGACGCCTTCGGCGACGAGCCTGGCGAGCGCGGCCTCGATCTCGTCGCGGAGGCAGACTCCATCGAGTCGGCAATCGCGCTGGCCGTGACCGGCCCGAGGCCCTCCAGCCGGCTGCGGACGATTTCGGTCAGCGCATCGTCGCGGGTCCATGTCCGCTCCCTGAACTCCGCGGGCGCTTCGATCGGCGGCGCGAGACGTGCGTTCGGATACAGGGCGTGGAATTGCGGCAAGCGCTCCGCCGCGACCCACATCGACCGTCGCGTCGGTCGACGCTACGCTGCCGATCTTCCGGCGCCTCGCGCCAAACGCGGTCGCGCGGCGCTCGACCGCGAGCGAATCGAGCAGTCCGCGCCACGACGGCTGCCGATCGACCTCGTCCGGGGTCACGAACCCCAGACCGAGCAGCGCATCGTGCAGCTCGTCGATATTCGCCGCCTCCGGCCACGCTTCGGCGCGGACCCGCTCGATCGCGGCCACATCGAGGCGGCCCAGATCGGCCGCGCTGGCGTCGTCGAGCCAGCGCCGGCCCATCACCGCCTGCGCGCGCCGCTCTTCCAGCGGCGCATCGTCGAGGTACGCGTACGGACGCGCGGTGAGGATTTCCAGCGCCAGCGGCGAGGGCTCGGTCAGATCGCGCGCGATGACCGCGATCCTGCCGGATTCGATGTCGGCGAAGCAGGCGCTCCAGGCCTTCGACGTCCATCGCTTCGTACAGGCAGTCGTGCACCGCCTGCGTCACCAGCGGATGGTCGGGTATCTTCACGGCGACCGGAAAGATTCTCGGCACAGGCAATCTGATCGGGGAACACCGCCGCCATCAGATCCTCCGCGCGCATCCGCTGCAACGGCGCGGGCACCTTCTTGCCGCCTTGAAAGCGCGGCAGCGCCAGCGACGTTCCGGCGATCCAGCGCCACCGCGCGCCGAACATCGGCGCATCGAGCATCGCCTGAACGAGGAGCGGGCCGCACGGTCTTGGCGTTGCAGGTAATGCGCCACGCTTTCCAGCGGAAAGCTGTGGCTGGTCGACAGCGACAGCACGATCGAGTCTTCGGTTGCCGCCGCCTGCAGCTCGAAGTTGAACTTGGTGCAAAAGCGCTTGCGCAGCGCGAGTCCCCAGGCGCGGTTGATGCGGCTGCCGAACGGCGAATGGATCACCAGCTGCATTCCGCCCGACTCGTCGAAGAAGCGCTCGAAGACGACGGTTTTCTGCGTCGGGAAGCGTACCGAGCGCGGCGTGGGCCCGCGGCGAGATAATCGACCACCTGCCCCGCGCGGCTGCTCGGACAAGCCGATGTCCTGCACGACCTGTTCGAACGCGCCCTGCTTGTCGCCTTCTCCGTTCAGCCGCCCGGCAATGTCCTCGCGCAAACGCGACACCGCGTGCGAGAGCTCGGCGGTGCGCGCGGGCGCCTCGCCCAGCCAGAACGGAATCGTCGGCGGCTGCCCGTGCGCGTCGTCGACCCGCACGCGACCGGCTTCGATCGCGCAGAGATGCGATACGAGCTGTTGCCCAACTGGAAAATGTCGCCGGCGAGGCTCTCGACGGCGAAGTCCTCGTTGACGGTGCCCACGATCTGCCCGGCAGGCTCGAGCACGACCTCGTAATCGGCGTTGTCGGGAATCGCGCCGCCCGAGGTCAGCGCAGTCAGGCGCGCGCCGCGCCGGCCGCGCAGCACGCCGTTGACCGCGTCGCGGTGCACGTACGCGGCGCGGTGCCCTCGGCGCGTGCTGAATCCTTCGGCGAGCGTGCGCACGACGTCCAGAAACTCGTCGCGTGTCAGCGTTGCGTACGGATAGGCGCGCCGGACGAGCTCGAACAGGGCGTCCTCGCGTCCACTCCTGGCCGCGACCTCGGCGACGATCTGCTGCGAGAGCACGTCCAGCGGCTTGGGCGGAATGATCAGCCGGTCGAGCTCGCCGCGGCGCGACCGCGTCGAGCAGCGCCGTGCATTCGACCAGCTCGTCCCGCGACAGCGGAAAAATGCGCGCCTTGGGCACGCCGCCGACCTGGTGGCTCTGCGCGCCCCGCGCGCTGCAGGAAGGTCGCGATCGATCGCGGCGAGCCGAGCTGGCAGACCAGCTCGACGTCGCCGATATCGATGCCGAGCTCGAGCGAAGCGGTGGCGACCAGTACTTTCAGCTCGCCGCGCTTCAAACGCTGCTCGGCTTTGAGCCGCAGCTCCTTCGCCATGCTGCCGTGGTGCGCGGTGACGTGCTCTGCGCCGAGCAGCTCGGACAGGTGGCGGGCGGCGCGCTCGGCCATGCGCCGCGTGTTGACGAAGATCAGCGTCGTTCTGATGCGCGAGCGCAAGGTCGGCGAGCCGCCCGTAGACCTGCTGCCAGACTTCGTTCGACATGACCGCTTCGAGCGGCGACGACGGCACCTCGATGGCGAGATCGCGCGCGCGTATGTGTCCGGCGTCGACGATCGACGCAATCGTTGCGCTTGCCGCCCTTGGGCTTGTCGCTCCGACCAGAAAGCGGGCGATCTCCTCGATCGGCTTCTGCGTCGCCGACAAGCCGATGCGCGCCGGCGGTTGCGGCGTCAGTGCCGCCAGCCGCTCCAGCGACAGCGCGAGATGGCTGCCGCGCTTGTTGCCCGCCAGCGCATGGATTTCGTCGACGATGACGGTGCGCGTCGTCGCGAGCATCTTGCGGCCCGACTCGGAGCCGAGCAGAACGTAGAGCGACTCGGGCGTCGTGACGACGATGTGCGGCGGCCGCTTGCGCATCCCGGCGCGCTCGGCCTGCGGCGTGTCGCCGGTGCGGACCAGCGTGCGGATCTCGACGTCGGGCAAGTCCAGCGCCTTGAGCTCCTCGCGGATCCCGGCGAGCGGCAGCGACAGGTTCTTCTGGATATCGTTGGAGAGCGCCTTGAGCGGAGAAACGTAGACGACGAGCGTCTCGTCGGGCAGCGGCGTCTCGACACCGCGGCGGACCAGGCTGTCGATCGCGGCGAGGAAGGCGGCCAGCGTCTTCGCCGGACCCGGTCGGCGCCGCGACCAGGACATTGCGGCCGGCCTGAATCTGCCGGCCAGGCGCCCTGCCTGCGGCTCGGTCGGGGCGGCAAAGTGCTTGCGAAACCAGCGGTCGACAGCCGGGTGAAACGAAGCAGTTTTCTTCACGGGAGAAAAGGCGGCCACGGCGGAGCTACAACTACATAAGATAAGGGATAAACGGAAAAGTGCAAGCCCAAAACGGTCGACAGGCGATCCGAGGCGAAGCCTCGGGTCAGTCGGGGCGGCTATCGACGTGGCGCCGACTCGGCGCGCGTGCCGTCGATTATCGTACCGCCGTGGCCGCCTCCGCTTGCGGTGCGGGTCAGACAGGCACGTACTGCGCGCGGCGAGCTGCGGGATCGAAAACGGCTTGGTCAGGAAGTCGGTCGCTCGAATTCGAAACCGGCGCGCGTGGTTCTTTCGTCGTCCATCCCGGTCAGCACGATCACGCGGCAGCGGCGGCGGTCGCCGGCTTGGAACGAAGAATCCTGAGCACCTCCATGCCCCCCTGTTTGGGCATCACCAGATCCAGCAGGACCAGATCGGGCATGGCAGCATCGATCAGCGCGAGCGCCTCCGGCCGCTGGAGGCTTCGATCAACGACGTGGCCGTCCTGGCTGAGCGCAAGGTTCGCGAGGGTGCGCAGGTCCGGTTCGTCGTCCACGACCAGGATGCGGGCGCCTCGGCTTGCATCGCGGCCGGACTGTGGCGCGGACGGCGTGTCGGGCAGGTGCCGAAGCGCCGTGCGGCTCGACCGCCGCATCGAGCGAGTGCCCTCGTACGCGCAGCAGACGCGAGTCGCATGACCGCGCTGATTCGCGTAAGCGCGCGCCCGATTCTCGACCTCCGCGATGAAGCCGTCGTCGTGGGCAGGATCGTGATGGGTGAGCGCCAGGTCGCGCACGCCCGCCGCCGCGGCCATGTCGACGGCGTATTCGTAGGTGCTGTGACCCCAGTTCTTTGGACGGGTGCTCCCTCCGGCGTGTACTGAGCGTCGTGAATCACTGCAGGCCGGCGCCAGCCATGAAACAGGCGTGGCGGCGGTCCCCTCGTGCGCGATGTCTTCGGCACCGAGGCGGGCGCGGCTGTCGTGCGGGAACGTTTCGGAGAAGCGGCTCATGGTCGCACAGGTAGCACGAGCGACCGCATCGTCGGCCTCGATGCGGTAGCCCAGGGTCATTGCCGGATGATGCAGGTATTGCGCGCTGACGCGCACGCCGTTCATTTCGTGCGTTCCTTCCTCGAGCTCCCGGAAGGTGATGCTTGCCGGAAGCTGGCCGATCTCGACCGGAAAACAGGTGAATTCCATCTGACCGGTGAGCACTTCGCGCAACGAACGCGCTGCCTTCCGGACCGCACACCGTAATCTGGTTGCCGGCGACGAACAGCGGTACGAAGAAGGGAAGCCCTGGATATGATCCCAATGGGTGTGGCTGAGCAGGATCGTCGCGGTGATCGAGCCCGGCGCCCGCGCCATCATCGCCGTGTCCGAGTTCGCGGGCGCCGGTCCGCAATCAAGGATGAAGCTCGCGCCGGCGTTGGTCGTCACTTCCACGCACGACGTGTTGCCGCCGAATCGGACCGTGCCCGGGCCCCGGCGTCGCAATCGATCCTCGGGTACCCCAGAAGCGTACGCGCACGCGTTTCTCCCCGTGTTTCCGAGTCGTATTCTACGTCAAGGCCGTCAAGAGGCCGTGACGAGGCGCTGGCGTGGCGTGCATCACGAAAACCTCCGCGTGCTCCCGCGGAGTGCGCGGATTCCACTTCCGGTTGCGATGCAGAAAACGGTTCATTCCGACGATTGTCCGCGTTTACCCGGCGTGCACCGCTGCGATGGCGTACATAGTGGATCGACCGACAGCGACAGCATGGGTTTCAGGCCGCAAGTCATTTGCGGAACCGGGCGCATGGACCGAATATGCACGTCGACCTCGTGTTCCTGTCGGTCGTCGGCGAGGCCGAATGAAGTCGATGTCTTGCGCGACGCCATCGAGCGTCACGCTGGTCGCGTCCGATCGTTTCGCCACCGACCATCTCGGTCCGCCGCACCACGATCTGGTAGTTGGTTTCGCGATAGCGGTAACGCAACGCGAACCCGCTCCACTCCGGAGGCATGCACGGCGCGAAGCGAAGACGATCCCCTTCCAGCCTGAGGCCGAGCAGCGATTCCACGACCAGGCGGTACATCCAGCCGGCCGAGCCCGTGTACCAGGTCCAACCGCCGCGGCCCGTGTGCGGCGCCAGCGCATAGACGTCGGCGGCGACGACGTAGGGCTCCACCTTGTAGATCGGCGACGCCCTCGGGCGTTCGCGCGTGGTTCAGCCGGGTTGATCATGCTGCAGTCAACTCCCACGCGCGCGCACTGTCGCCCAGCGCCGGCGAACGCCATCGCGGCTCCAGATCGCGCCGTGGGTGTACTGGCCGCCGTTCTCCCGCACGCCCGGCACGTAGCCGCGGATGTATCCGGGCTCGAGATCGGACTTGTCGAACGGCGGATCGAGCAGCTGGATCAACGCGTGGTCGCGACGAACCAGGCGCGCGTCGACCGCGTTCATCGCACGCGCGCGAGCGCGTCGGCGTCGCCTGCGCCCGAAAGCACCGACCAGCTCTGCGCGATCGAATCGATCTGGCATTCGGCGTTGGTGATCGACCCGAGCGGCGAGCCGTCGTCGAAGTACGCGCGGCGATACCACTCGCCGTCCCAGCCGTTGCTGCTCGATGCTGCTGTCGCAGCTTGCATCGCTTCCGTCATCGCAACGGTCGGCGAACGAAGGATCGTTGCGCAGGCGCGCCACTTCGGCGAATTCGCCGAGCACGTGACAGAGGAAAAGGCCAGCCAGACGCTCTCGCCTTTGCCGTGCCTGCCGACGAGGTTCATCCCGTCGTTCCAGTCGCCCGAGCCCGATCAGCGGCAATCCGTGCGCGCCGAATCGCAGGCCATGCACGATGCGCGCTGCACGCAGTGCTGCATAGATCGTCGCGCGTCGGTCGGACCGGCCGGGCAAGTCGTAGTACGAGTCGTCCTCCGCATTGCACCAGCGCGTCGCTTCGAGGAAGCGCGCGGTTTCGTCGAGAATCGCCAGTGTCGCCGCGTGGCCAGGATGTAGCGGCATGTCGCCAGAGGCAGCCAAAGATAGTCGTCCGAGCAATGCGTGCGCACGCCGCGGCCCGACGGCGGATGCCACCAGTGCTGGACGTCGCCTTCGATGAATTGGCGGCTCGCGCACAGCGCAGATGTGCTCGCGCAGCGAGCCGCGGCTCGGCGTGCACCAGCGCCATGACGTCCTGCAGCTGGTCGCGGAAACCCGTAGGCGCCGCCCGACTGGTAGTAGCCGCTGCGCGCCCCAAAGGCGGCACGCGATCGTCTGGTACATCGAGCCAGCCGTTGGTCAGCACGTTGAGCGCGATATCGGGCGTATCGCACCTGCACGGCGCTGAGCGTGTGTCGCCAGTGCTCGACGCACCGCGTCGAGCGCCTCCGCGCGCGGCTGCGGATCCCGCGGAAGCGCTGCACCAGGCATGCTGGCTGCATCGGCGATGCTCGCCGCGCCGAGCCGGAAAACGATCTCGCGCTGCTGCCCGTCGGCCAGGTCGAACGTGACCTGGATCGCGGCGCACGGATCCAGCGCCGCGCCGATCTTGCCGGAGAGCCGCGACCGATGCATGGCCGCGGGATCGCGCGAGCGTGCCGTTGCGACCGAGGAACTCGGCGCGGTCGCCGGTCGACGGTCGCGCGTGGCTTCGTCGACGTCGAAGAACGCGACGCAGTCCGAGAATTCGCTGTTGTAGGCGTTGCGCGCATAGAAGCGCGCCGTTCCGGGCATCGATCTGCGGTCGTCACGTGCATGCGCGGACTTCGCGCGACGTCCCCCAGCACCCACTCTCGACGTAGCCGATCGACGGATAGCTTCGCGTGCGGCCCGAGTCGTTGCGCACCTTCAACACTGAAGAACTTGACCGCGGCGTCGAGCGCCACGTAAGCACCATGAGCTCCGAGCGAATCCCATCCTCGGCGTGTTCGAAAACGCTGTAGCCGAATCCGTGCCGGGTGACGTAGGCGACCCGACCCAGGGCAGGGCGAGCGACGTGGCGGACCAGAAGTGCCCGGTCTCTTCGTCGCGCAGGTAGAGCGCCTCTCCGCTCGGATCGCTCACCGGGTCGTTGTGCCAGGGCGTGAGGCGGAACAAGTGGGCGTTCTCGCTCCACGTGTAGCCGAGTCCGCTTTCCGAGATGACGGTGCCGAAACGCGGAGTTCGCAATGCACATTCACCCACGGCGCCGGCGTCGTTTTTCCCGCGCCGGGTGCAATCACGTATTCGCGTCCCGTCCGGCGAGAATCCGCCGATCCCATTCGAAGAGGATCAGATCGTCCGCGTTGCGCTGCGACTCGCGCGGAGCCTGCGGCCGGTAGGTGCGGGTCGGCGCGAAGCCGCGGGATTCGCACCTCCGGCGGGCACGCGACGGTTGATCTGGTCCGCCAGCGTTCCGCGGCTGTCCGCGATGATCGCGCGTGCGACCGACTGGAACAGGATGCGGTCCTCGGTCGAAATCTGCTCCGCATGGCGCACGAAGATGCCGCCCGGCCGATCGATCGACGTGCGCTTCCGACGCCGGCGGCGATCAGCCCGATGATCTGCTCCTGCAGCCGCTGCCGGTAGCCGTCGTGATCCTCGTTCCAGATGACCAGGTCGACCGGCCAGTCCCTTCAGCCGCCAGTACGGCATGCGCCTGCACGAGCTGGCGCACCAGATCGATGTTGGCCGGCAGCGGATATCTGCAGCAGCACGATCGGCAGGTCGCCGGAAATCGCGTAGCCCCACAGGCCCGGATTGCCCGCGACGGTTCCTGACCAGCACCGCCGCGGCTCGCGCGCAACGATGCGTTGGCATAGATGACCGAGCTGGCGAGGCGGCCGTAGAGCTGCGCATCGGCCTCGGTGGCGTTGAGCTGCCGCAGCACCACCTGGCTGTGCGTCCATGCCAGCTCGAACACGCGATCCGCGAGCCGGCGATCCTGGTATTTGTCGACCAGGCGCAAGTCGGCGTCGCGCGTCTCGCTGGCGCCCGAGACCATGTCGATGCGTCACCGTGGCACCGCCGTCGATGATCATTTGGTGGCGGATCGCGGCAATCGGATCCAGCACGGAGCCGGCGGTGCTAGACAGCGAGCCGGGATCGAGCATCGCCCGCGGCGCGACGAGCCGAACCGCCGCGACCGATGAAGCGCATGCGATCCGTCTCGAACGAGATCTCTGGTGCCATCCGCGCCGTGCACGGCCATCAGGTGAAACATCCAGGGAGCCTGTTCTTCCTGCGAGCGTGGACGGCGCGGCTGCAAAGAATGGCGCTGTCGCTGTGGAAGAATCTCGGTCTGCACGAACAGATTGCTGAACGCCGGATGCAGCGCGTCCGCAGCCGCCGGCGCCAGAACCATCTCGGCGTAGCTGGTGACGTCGATCGCGCGGGCGACGCGTGACCGGTTCGTGATGTGGACCGCGGCGCACCTCGATGTCATCCTCGGGCGAAACGCACGATCTCGGTGTGCGTCTCCCAATCGAAACTCCCGGCGGCGGAACTCCGCCCGGCCTTCCGGAAAAGATCGCCTCGTAATTTTCTGCCTCGCCTTGGAGTGTCGGCTGATAGGCGGTCGACCAGAACTCTCTGCTCGCCACGTCGCGGAGGTAGCAGAACGTGCCCCAGTCGTCCGAGATCCCGTCTTCGCGCCAGCGGGTCACGGCCAGATCCTTCCAGCGGCTGCTTCCGCCTCCGGCATTCGTGCACCATCACGTGAGTAGCGGCCAGTTCGACAGCAACTGCACTTCCGGAATCGTCGTGTCGGGGCTGGTGAGGACCGCGCACCGGCAACGTGCCGGCCCCGCCCGCCCGCATGCGAGATCGGAGAGTTCGGTGGCATGCGGATGAAACAGAGCGGCCCTGGGAATGCGTTCCTGGAGAAGAAGCAGAGTCGCTCTGCAATAGCGGATCTGACTCGAAGCGCTGTCTGCATCGGGCGCGCCAGAAGCACATAGGCCAGCGACAGCAAGCTCATGCCCTGGTGATGCGCCATGAACGACCGGACCACGGCGCTCGTTTCGCCGCGGCGCTGCCGCGACGGTGTGTAATCGATCGCCTCGAACAAACCGCAGTCTTCCGGCCAATCCACTCGGCGGCCAGACGTTGCAGGTTGAGGCATGCGGCTTCCTGGGAGCGACCATCAGGGCGAGCGCCGACGCGTACGGCGCCACGACCAGATCCTCGGCCAGACCGCGCTTCAGGCCCAAGCCCGGAACGCCGAAGGCGCGATACTGGTAATTGAGATGCACGTCGACGGTGTTGTAGCCGGACTCCGACATGCCCCAGGGCACGCCGCGTTGCCTTCCATATTCGATCTGTCGCTCTCACCGCCGCGACAGTAGGTCTGATCGAGCAAGGTATTTTCGTAGGTCGGCATCACCAGCAGGGGCATCAGGTATTCGAACATCGACCCGCTCCATGCCAGCAGGACCGGGTCTCCGCCGGCGGAGGTCAGCAGGCGCCCGAGCGCAACCAGCTTTCCTGCGGCAGCTTCCTCGCGCGATGGCGACGAAATTGCACAGTCGTCGCTTCCGATGCCAGCAAGTCGTAGCGGCCCTCGTCGACGCGGAGCTGCGCGACGTTGTATCCGATCACCAATTGCCGACGCACCTTGTCGAACAGGAAGTCGTAGTCCATTGCGGCGAATCCGGCGGCCTGCAGTGCCAGTTCGTCGATCGCCGCCATCCTCGCCGCGGCGCGCTGCGCGCCCAGCGATGATGAGGCTTTTGCAGGCTGCCGAGGCAGAATTTCGGTCTTCGGTGCCCGATCCGTTGATGCGAGCCTGTTCAATGATGGGCGGCCCTGCGGTTTCGAGCGCCGCCATCTCGCGAAGCGTCGGGATGCCGTTGCTGCCCGGAAGGTCGCGTACTTGTCCCGGCGACTGCAGCTCCAGCCACGGCGCCAGGAAAATCAGCTCGCCGCGCAAATCGACGCACTGCCGCTCGAGGGCGCGGGCCCAGATGCAGGCTTGGCAGTCGGAGTCCGTAAGATCACTGGCGGCCAAATTGGCGACTGCATTCGGCTGCGCATGTGGCGAGGAGTTCGACTTGGCCCCACGCGTCGGCCAACGTTACCGGTCTGGCGGCGATCGTCGCTGCGAGCGCCTTTCGAATTGCGCGCGACAGGCGGCCACTTGAGGCTGGCCGATGGCTTCGATCAGAATGGCTACCGTGTCACCAACGCCTTCTGAGCCATCGTCGATTCAGGATGGGCGGCGTCGCAGAGCGCCGTGAGGCCGGGACGCAAAGTCAGCAGATGGCCTGGCGAGGTTGCCGCTGTCCACCGTCGTAGACATACAGTGGAACGAGAGGCAAGCGCGTTTGCGTGTCGTACCAGTTGTAAAAATGGCCCTGATACCGTTCCAGCCCTTCCATGCTGCCCAACGCATTCGTCGTGCGTTCGATCAGCCGCCCGGCCGACAGATATCCGAAATCATGTGCGGCCGAAATTGGCAAGCAATGCAAGGCCCATGTTGGTCCGGCGAAGTGCGGTGTGCGACGGTGACCGTCGGATGGTCTTGCACGTTGTCGGGCGGCAGCCAGTGGTCGTCCGGGCCGACGTAGGTCTCGAAATACGCCTCACGTCCTCGCGCCAGCCGGCTGCAGGAAACGAGCCTGATCCGCCGAGAGCTTGGCGCTCCGTCTCGGAAGCGGGCGACTGATCCACCAGGCAATCGCGGGCGACGCCGCCCCAGAGCAGCAGGATCGGGCCCGGCGACTGCCAGCCCGGCGGGATTGGTGAAAGACAGGCCAATCCACGCAGCGCGACGGCGATCGCCGGGGCGACCGCCATCGAGCGATAGGAGGCGAAGAGGTCGGTGCGGTCGAGCCCTCTCCAACGCGCGCGATCGACTTCGCTGCGACGTATTCCATTCGAGCAGGCTCCGGCGGGTGATCAATATGCGCCAGATCGGTGCGGCACTATCGCGTCGAGACAGAAGAAGGCTTCATAGGGCAGAAACGCGAGTGACAGCACGGCCGTGCCTGCGTCATCAGGCCGCCGCGCGACCGCGGTCAGATGTTGCCGAAATGGCACGTCGGCGGCTTGTCGACCAGGTCGGAAAGCGAGGCAATGATGGCAGGCGCCACGAGGATCGACGATGACGACTGCGGTCCAGAACCAGGCCGCCGCCAACACGCTCCATCCGATCAGCAGCAGCAATGAGGCGCGGCGGGGACAAGGCTGCGTCGCAGGTTGTCAAAAATCTTCCACTGCGACAGCATCGACAGCGGATTGCGTTCGCGGTGTCCATCCGGAACGCTGCACGTCCGCCGCAGCCACCTGACAAGCTGCCAGTCGCCGCGAATCAGCGCGCGCCGGCGGGCCACGTCGGCGCTGTAGGCGCGGGAAACTCTTCGTACAGCTCGGCGTCGCTGAGCAGTCCGGCGCGCGTAAGCATCCCTCAAGCAGATCGTGGCTCAGAATGCGGTTTGCGGAAAGCGCCCATTGAGCGCGCGCTCGAAGGCGTCGACGTCGTAAATGCCCTTGCCGATAAACGAGCCCTTCGTCGAAAAGGTCCTGGTACACGTCCGGAAACCGTGCGCGTGTACTGGTCGGTCCCGGGCCGTCGCCGTACAGGCGTGCGTACCGCGATCGGTTGGTGCCCGGCAGGCTGACCGAGACGCGCGGCTGGAGAATCCCATGCCCCGATGTCACGACCTCCGGGTCTGCGTCCTTGCCGGGTCTCGCTGAAACAGGCCGATTCAACGGATGCGCGATGGCGCCGGATTGGCACAGCGCCGCGCGGCAGCTGCGTATCCGTATCGAGCGTGATGACGTACCGCACCTGCGAGGGATGGCGTCGCTTGCGCCGACGATCAGGCGAAAACCCGTCGCGCTGGCCGCTGCGCAACAGCGAATTCAGGTCACCCAAGCTTGCCGCGCTTGCGTTCCTCGCATCCAGATCTCGCCGTCGCGTCCAGCGTCGGGGGCGGTGAAACAGGTAGAACGGCCACCATTCCCGGAGCCTGTATCGACTTGCTGGCGCGGGCGTCCGTATCGGGAACCGGTGGAAAATTTTCGCTGCCGTCCAGGGCTCCGACGCGCGCGGGTCCGTGCCAATATTTTTGATTTAGCTCATTGATCCGTTCCTCCGCCAGCGCGAGCAAATGCGCGTCGGTGTTGAGCGATTCCGCGCTTGCGTCCGGAAAATCGGTGCAGCAAGCCGAAATGCAAATGGGTGTCGCGATTGGCCAGGAATCGCACTCGAGCGCCTCGACCAGATCCTCGACATTGGCAGCGCCGGTGAGCATCGTCGGAACGATGACAAGCGTCCGCGCTGTCGGCGGGAATGCCCGAGGAGAGGTCCATTCGTGGCAGCGAGTGGGGCGTCACCCAGCGTCGCGATCCAGTTGACGGTCGTTACCGCCAGCTGACTGGTGACCAGCAGCGAAAGCACGACGACCACTGTCAGAACTTCGCCGCTTACTCCGGCAGGTGGTGGCGTTGGCAACCAGGCCTGCGGCGAGAATGCCGTGATCGCTGCGATGGCACCGGAGAAACGGGCAGGGAATCGGTTCCGAGCCGTCTCGACGCTGCGAGCGATCGAGACGCGAACCGCACGCAGCTCGTTCGAGTCTCGAATAGTCCGTTGTCGATCAGATAGAAGCCGACGTGGGCGGTCCGATCCGCCGTGTGCCCTCGTCGACGGCGCGCGCTGACGCCAGCTCGATTGCCTTCGCGGCCACCTCGGCCTCGGCCAGGCCGCCCTGCTTCGCGATCCGCTCGGTCGCGTGACGATAGCGGTCGCGGGTCGCGAACTCCATCGAGGCATAGACGCCGGAGGGTCCCGACGCAGAATTCTTCGACGGCGCTGATGGCTTCGACGAAGTCGCGCCAGTCGATGGTCACTGAGAAAGCGAAGGCTGCTGATACTGTTGCTGATCGAAACCTGGTCTGACGCCTGTTGCTGGTTCGCCGCCTGCACCAGCTGTTCGATCGTCGGTGGAACTTCGCCGAGCCGTTGTTCGATCCATGTCAAGCGCGAGCGCTAACGCCGCGCCTGACCCTGCAGGCGTCTCGCAAGCTCAGCCACGAAGCGCGCTCACCATCGGGGCGACGGCGCGCCATGTCGGCGATGACCAGGATCAGGCTCTTGATCGCGTTCGGCCGTCTCCATCATCCGGTCGGCCCAGGTGTTCGCCAGATCGCGATCGGCGCTGCCGGCGGAAATCCGACCGCGACGCGACGCGTTCTCGATCAAGGCGAGTCGCAGCATGATCGGAATGGCCCACAGCTCGCCGAGCTTGAGCGTCGTCACCGATCGGCAGGCGGTTACAAAGCGCCCCAGGCGAGTCGGCGTCGACCCGGCCTTCGTCGCCGTGCGAGATGGGCCTCGAGCGCGATGTCGGCACACGCGCGGCAGACCGGACTGACGGGCCTGAGCGCCAGGCGCGGCAGCTCGCGGCTGTATCCGCGCGGCAAGTGTCTCTCTGAGCCGTGCCGACCTGCTCTTCGATCAGAGATGGAAGTTGCCGAGCAGCCACTCGCCCGCCGGCGGCAAATCCGGCGGCCTCGTCGTTATCAGCCGCAGCCGGCCGCCCAGCGGGCGCCCATCAACACGCCCTCGTTCGATGCCAATCGCGAGAGAAGCTGGTCCCGCGCTCTACCCGGAGTCACCTGATGCGCGGCCGCGAGCGTCTTGCCGTGACGTTCCATCTGATCGGCGCACTGAACAATTCCGATCGGAGCGGCAGCTCTTCGAGGGACGGCTTAGCGCGGCAGACCGCTGCGTGCGCAGGGCGTCCGCGGAACTGGGTCAGATGCCCGAGAATCAGACGTGCCGCTCGTCATCGATATCGCGTTGCCACCGGGTCAATCGCCGAGCAATTCGGCCATCGGGTGCAGCTGCTCCACGTGTTGCGACACGACCTTGACGATGACGATGATCGGAATGCTGAGCAGCATGCCCCAGACGCCCCAGAGCCATCCCCAGAATAACAGCGAAATGAACACGGCCGCGGAATTCATATGGGCGATCCACGCCGCGACCATCCAGGTCGTCGCGAACGTTCCGGACAAGGGTAGCGATTGCCATCGATGCGCCCTGTCGAGCTGCAGCCGTCGTGAGCGACTCGAACTGCAGGAAGGCGGCGATTCCGGTTGCGACAGCCGTGACCGCCGGCCCCAGGTAGGGCGATATGCAGCAGTCCCGCGACGGCGCCAGGCCGGCAGGATTGTCGAGACCAATCCAGGCAAACGCGGCTGCCAGCTGAGCAGCGCGACCAGCAGATTGGTCGTCAGCAGCATCAGCAGTATTTCTGGATCGAGTGGTTGATGTCGTCGAGAATGTTAACGCGGTGATTTTCTTTCGACAGCGACGGGCACGTAAGCCGGACCAGCTTTCGCTGCGAATGTGTCGCCACCGATCGTGCGAAAAAACCAGGAAGACGACCATCGCTGCCCGACCATCGCCGGGCGCCCATCGAGATCCGACCACATCAGACTACCGAGCCTGAATGGCGGCTGATCGACGACGACATGGGTGGCTGGCTGGCGCGGAGTCGCGGCACCACCGTTGCCTGAGCCGTCGCTTTTTCGACCGCGCTGCCGCTGCGGTTTTGCATTTTCTGTATGTTGCACGCCGTGGCTGCCCTGCATGCGCGCAACTACGCGCAGAAACGGTCGCAGCCTCGGGCAACTGTTCGATCATCGTCGCATTTGCCGCGCAGCGAGTAGGTGCCGAGGGTGAGCGCACCCAATCACACCGCCATGACAATGAGCGGTACCGATGACGCGCGGGATCTTGATATGTTCGAGCCATGCGACCAGCGGATTCAACGTGTACGAAATAATGATGCCGAGCAACAGCGGCACCAGAAACGCCTGCGCCTGACCAGAGGCGAACCGACGCAAGCGCCGCCGGGATTCCGAGCGCTGAGCCCCGCGCACCGACACGGCCAGTGGCGGATGGAACCGGCGACAAGCGATGCGTCGACCGCGGAAGTGGCCTGTTCGGCTTGCTGGTCAGCTGGTGCCGATGGAGGCTGGAATGGCGACGGAGCTCATTGCGCATGCGGCCGGCTTATGGACGGATGTCGATCGTGAAGGCCGGAGGACAGATGCCAGATCGCGCCGATCACGGCGTCCAGCATCGGCACCGGTCTTCGGCTTTCTGCGTTAGCGGTCTTTCTGGACCGTGAGCTTGGGTGCCGACACGACTTGATGCCACGCGCGATCATCGCACGACTCTATCCAGCTCCGCCTGGCAGTGTCGGTCGTCCCGCTTCAGCCAGACGACGCCATTCTTGTCGGTATCACGACCTTGATGTGCTTCGCGCTGGCCGGATGCTCGGCTGCCAGCTTGCTCTTGATCTTGGTCGTGATGACCGAGGTCCTTGACGAAGGCCTCGGGTTTGGAACGGTCGGTGTCTCCATCGGCCGCACGAGGCCGCAAAGGGTGCGCAGTACCGAACCGATGACGAAGCAGGTTGTGGCAAGTTTGTATTTCATGGTGATTCCTCGAGAGTTATTGCGCCCTTACGGCGCGGGATTACAGGCGTCCTAGTAGAACAGGACGATCAGGACTACGACAATGACGCCGACGATGCCGCTGGGACCGTAGCCCCAGCTGCGAGCGTGCGGCCACGTGGGCAGGACTGCCGACGAGGATCAGTATCCAGGACGATCAGCAGAATGGTGCCAATACTCATGACTTGCTCCTTTTGTCCATCGAGTAACGCTCATGAGTTCCCGCGCGCCATCGGAGAAGCTCACCTATTGAGGTAGCCGCTATATCGTGCCGGTCAGTGCGGCAGCGCACTTAAAAGCAAGCCGTCGAGCGGCAGCGTCGAAAGCATGTCGATCTGCAGCCGCTGCCAGAAAGTCACATTCAGGCTCCTGGTCGAAATCCATTCGCGTTCCGTCTTCCAATGTGCGCCAGACGGAGGTGGCGTTGACCGAAGACCGATCGGCCTCGCCAAGCGATAAGGACGTAACTGTTCGCCGGCTGCTGATGTCCCGAATCGCAAGGCAATCTGGCGCGCAGCTCCGGGCTCTCGATGATCAGCCCGATTTCCGTATTGAGGTGCAGCGAGCGCTGATCAGGGTTATCGAACCGACGAACACCGCTGGCGATCGAACACGAACACCTGGCGTGCAATGCGTACTGCCCCAGAGCTCAGCGATCTCAATCGCGTGCCCTGACGACCGGCGCGCCAAGGACCGGTCGGACCTCGTACAGGTCGACGCCCTGTTCGAGCGGCGGCGCCTGGTCTGCCTGGTAGCGAATGAACGATCGGCATGTCGGTCGATGCGAGCAGATAGCGAGTATCCGCACGCTGACGTTGCACTCGCGCAGGCCCTCGAGAGAATTTCATCCCGGCGGGTCCCGGCACGCAGGTAGGGCGATACGACGATCAGCTCGGTCTGGACCTGTTTCGCCACCTCGCCGAGGCGATGCCGCAGCAGGCACCGCCTTGCCCACCGTCCTGTACCTTGGCTTTTTCCGGGCTGTCATAGACGACTTCGCCCGATGGCCCAGGCGAGCGATGACTTGCCGTCGAGCATCGCCTTGAGCGGCTGGTTGGTGGCCAACTTGCGCATGCCGAGGGGCGTCGGCGTCGATCATCTTCGCATGATGCGCGGCGAGAACGCCGCGATAGTCTGGGTCTTGCGCCGAGGGCTTGCCTTCTGCGAGCGCTTCGATCGGAATTGCCATCGGGCTGTTCCCAGAACGCGTCGAAGCTCCGGGAGATCTCGTTGACGATCGGGCCGGCCGCGATGACGTCGTAGTCGCCGAATTCATAGTCGCGGCCGCCCTGAAATATTCGTCCCCGATGTTGCGGCCTCCGACGATGCTGATCTCATTGTCGACGACAAAAAGCTTGTTATGCATCCGATAGTTGAGGCCGGGTTGCATCGGCAAAAAACTCGGCGCCGTGAACGAAGCCGACGTTGCCGCGATAGGCAAACGGATTGAACAGCCTCAGCGTGGATATTCGGGTAGCCTGCAAGCGTCCTGATCTGAGCGTCGCGGCCGAACGAGCCGGCGTCGTCGAGAGCACGCGACCGCACGCCGCGATCGGCCGCCTTGAGCAGCGCTTCGATCATCAGCTGGCCGGTATCGTCGCTCTGGATCGGGAAATACTGGACGTCCAGCGTTCGCTCGGCGGCTTGCGCCATTTCCATGCGCAGCAGGAAGCTGTCAGTGCCGGACCGGGAGCAGCTTGAACCCGGAGTTTCCCGGGTGCTCCGCCTTGGCCGCCGCCAATTGTTGCCCCATGCGGGTCTGCTCCGGTCGAGGCCAAGGCGGTGGAGCTTGTTTTCGGAAAGTCCGAACCGGGCGGCAGCGAGGCACAGCCGAGCCAACGCCATAAGCGCCGATCGCCAGCAGCGCCAGGGCGTCTGCGGTCAGCTCGCCCGTACACGGATCTTCTGCCGTCCCGAAGCGCCGCAATGCGGTCGCAGAGGTGGCTGCCGCCGAACAGGCCGAGCAGCCCGATGACGATCAGATAGATGGCGACAATGTAGTTGAGCAATCGCGGCGTACGACCAGAATAAGGATGCCGGCCAGAAGTGCGACGAGCGGGCAAAACTCAAGGTCATGTTCACCATTTTGGGTTCCAGTCTGGAAGAGGGTTTGCGGGTCTTCGCCGCGACGTTGGCTGGGACTACGACGAGCGATCCGGCTCGTCACCTGGCCCCTCGATAGCCGTGTCGGGATCAGTTGGCGAGGCACGCTGACGTTGCAGGTCGAAATTACGCTTTGACGCCGGCTGCGTCAGGTTCGGTGGCGCACGGATGGGGGCTTGGGAGCCAGTCGCCGCCCGTCAGTCTATGTCGCGGCACCGAACCCGAATACCCTCCGACGATATAGACTAGCGCAATCGCAGCCGAAGTTCGGGACGCCTCGGTGGGAAAACCGTCAACAGTGCCAGATCCATGGCGAAATCGCCGGGGGTTGCCTCACGGGCCAGATTCCGCAACAGAATCATCTGCTCGACGGCGCTGCCGTGCAGGCGACTACGAGCGGCTGGTGCCGCATCTGGAACTGATTCCGCTCAAGCTCGGCGAGTCCTGTACGAGTCCGGGGTTGCAGCTGCGGTACGTCTACTTTCCGACGACGTCGATCGTCTCACTGTTCTACGTCATGGAGGATGGTGCGTCGCGCGGAGATCGCGGTCGTCGGCAACGAGGGCATCCTCGGCATATCGCTGTTCATGGGCGGCGAAACCACGCCCAGCCGCGCCGTCGTGCAGAGCGCGGGCTACGGCTACCGGCTGAAGGCCGCAGTTGCTGAAAGACGAGTTCAGCCGCGTCGGTCCGATGCTGCATCTGTTGCTGCGCTACACCCAGGCGCTGATCACGCAGATGGCGCAGACGGCGGTGTGCAACCGGCACCATTCGGTCGACCAGCAACTGTGCCGCTGGCTGCTGCTGAGCCTGGATCGCCTGGCATCGAACGAGCTGACGATGACCCAGGAATTGATCGCCAACATGCTGGGCGTGCGCCGCGAAGGCGTGACCGAGGCCGCCGGCAAGCTGCAGGACGCCGGGTTGATCAGTTACCGCCGAGGCAGGATCACCGTGCTCGACCGCCCGAGGCCTGGAGGCGCGGTCCTGCGAGTGCTATCAGGTGGTCAAGAAGGAGCTCGATCGCTCTGCTGCCGTACGCCGCCAGGTAGCCCTCGAACCCCGTATGTCCCGGTCGCGGCGGCCCTTGTGTTGCGCCAGCGAGCAGACCGGGAACCACCGCGGCGCCGTATCCTCGGCCAATCGCGTAGCAGGCTGCGCCCGCGCTCTTTAGCGTCGCCTCGGCATCGCACCTACATTGCCAGATGCCGAACCGGTGGGGCTCACCTTGACTTCCCGAAGAGAGCACCGGTGCCATCGCCGCAAAAACGCCCCGCAGTCAACCGCCTGCCGTGGGCGGAGGGACTGCCCGCTAACTGCCGTCGCCGGATGCTGGCCGGTTGTGAGACCTGTCGAGCCCGCGTTCGGCGACGTGCTTTACGCGCCGGGCGGGACCCCCAGCCACTGTCTACTTCCCGACCTGAGCTTCATCTCGCTGGTCATGCCGGTCTGGCGGTGCCGCCTCGTGTCCGAGCCGGGCTGGTCGGAAACGAGGCACGGTGCTCTGGCGTTCTCGCCCGCGCTGGGCGTCGACGTTTCGCGGTGCAGCGCGGTGGTGCGGGTGCGGGACCGGCGGTGATGCGGATGGCCGCACGCGCCGGCCGCGAGTCGCGACGCAGCCCGGCGCTGCAGCGCCAGATCGAGCCGGCATGAGTCTTCGTCCATATTGAGCCAGCTGATCGGCAGACGGCGGCCTGCACGCGCTGCCACGTGGTCGAGGGCGAGGCTCGCGCGCTGGCTGCCGATGACCCAGGACTGCGCGCGGCGCACGCGGACGCCTTCCATGTGGTCACGCAGCACTTTACGGCGCTGATGTTGCGCGCACGTCGAGTGGGTGTGCACCATGGCGGCGAGCTCCTGGCAGAAACGCAGGCCGGATCCATTACAGGCGCGGCAACGATCACCAGCGTCTCAGACCGCACCGGCCTTGAGGGCCGCCTCCTGCGTCTCGCTGCCGGGCGGATCGCAGAAGCTCACAGATCAGATCCTCGGCTGCACGCCGGTCCTGCGCGTGATGACGCGCACGCGACAGATCGACGGCCACCGAGTATTTCCATCCGGGACGGAGGACTGGATCCGGTCCGGAAGATTCGAATCGCGGCAAGGACGATCGCGAGGCGGCGCGAGATGGTAAGGCTGTCGCTCCGGATCGAGACGGCTGATGCACGAAATCGCGCAGATCACCCACAGCTGACTTCATCTTCAATGTCCGCGCCGCGCAGACGCGATGCCAGTCGCTGGTCGCGGAGGAACTCGCTGGTGCAGCCGGCTTGGCGTCGACGTTTCATATGTTCACCGATCCCGGCCCACGGCAGCCGGTACGCACGTCCGCGTGCCACTGGCAGCCTCGGCGGTACGCACTGGCGAGTGGCGCGACGGTACTGGCGGCGACCGCCATATCGCATCGCCCGACAGCGTCCGGTGAGGTGCCCATCGCTTTGCAGCTTCCTGCGGTAGGCGCTGGCGTGCATCTACCCGAGCCGCTATTGTCGGGGTCCGATCGCCGGCCAGTTTGCCCGCGCCAAATTCGGCGCGTTGCGGCTCGGCGCATGGCGCAGCACCGGCGATCTCCAGATCGGGGCATCGGCACGGTCAGATCGTGTTGGCAGCTCAACGCCACTTCCGCGGTCGATACCTGACCGAGCAGGTCGGCGGCGTTCGCGATCGCGCACTATGGATTGCGCTCGCCGCGCCTCAACATGCCTGGCGCGTTTCGCCACCGGTATCGGACTGCTGGCCTGATCCTGCCTCGTCCGTGATCGATTTTCATGCCTATGTCGAGGTGCTTTCTCCTCGGCGGGCGCGGTATCGTTCGATCCCCGCATGCGTTTCGCTATTTTTGGCCTCGGATGGCGTCTGGCACCGGATTCGACTTTGGCGGATGTCATTCGCTACGATTTTCGGCGCCGTCAGCCGCAGTCCGCCGGTGAGTTCGGCGCATTTCAGCTGCAACTGAAGACGCTGCAATGGATTAAGCTGCCGTCCGCCTGCGTTTTGAGCAGGCTTCACCGATGGCGGGCCGACGGTGCAATCTTCAGGGACACCGGTGCGCGAGCGGGTACACCAATGGCCGCGTCCGGACCGCCAGCACCCCAGGGGGATTGAGTCCACCGGCGGCCACGAAGGCTGGGGGCAAGGCCGCCAGCTTGTCGCCAGGGTCAAGAAAATGTAAATACGGCTATGCGCATTGGCAACTGATGCCGGCGGGTCGCAGGATGTTCGGCGCCAGCGACGCCGATCGCCAAGATCGCTGGTCGATAGATCTCGCCAGGCTCTCGCCGGGCTGGTCTCCCCGTATCGTCTGGTTTGTCGCCTCAGCGAAATCGCAGCACCGACGACGTTGCATGGCCACAGCCCGTGAATCTGGCTGGCTTGGTAAACATCTGTTCTGGCGGCGTCGTCCGCAGTATTGCTGATATTGGAACGATCTGACGCCCGGCGTTTTTCTGGTCAGCGCATTGCTTGTTTCGAACTTTTAGCACCACCGCGCTTTTGCCCGGTCGGTCTTCTCCTGCGTGAAAACTGATCGCCGACGCGGTGGCGCTGGCCCGGATCGTTGTCGGTCGCCCTTAGTGCTCTCCTGAAATCTGACGTCTTCGATGGCGCCTCGCGCTCCCCGACCCGCCGCGCCTCGTCTTGAGCTGGGCCATCGATGCAACAATTCCATCTTGCAGACCGGCGAAGAGACGCCATGGTTAACGCCTGGCAACGGTGATCTGCCGGCACGGCGGAATCACCGCGGTGTTGCCGCATCTGGTCGGCAGCCGCTGAGCGTCGCAATGATGGCTTGCGACGCGCGATGGGGCCGGTCTGGCCGGCTATGCAGACCGCTCGCCCTCTTCGTGCTCGGTTTGCGCGAACTCGCGCGCCACGCGTTACTCGATTGCACTTTTCGGTGCGGCGCTGGCGCGCGGAAAATACGAGCTGCGAGCGCGGTCGCTGATCATTGCCGCGGGCATGATGGCGCGGGCAAGTCTGGCCCGATCTGTCCTGAGGGTACGAATGGCGCGCATCAGCACGATGCTCGAGGCGCCCCATTCCCGCCGCAAAATTACGACGCTGAGTTGATCATCGTCATGGCAAGATTTTATTTTTCCGGCATGGTATTTGAGCTTCCACACGCATCGCAAGAGATTGTCCATCGGCTGATGTGTCACGCAACCTCACCATATCCGTGATATCATCACCGAAGCACTGAGTTATCGACGGGTCGTCGCGCACGGGATAAGTCTCCTGCTCTGGTCTCCTGAAGTGCTCGCGCCTTCGCTTGAACAGTGTGCTCTGACGCGCTGGACGGAACGGAATCGTTTTGCGTCACGGCGTCGGCATGGCTCGCAGCTTGTTTCAATGGTTTGACGACATACGGCGGGGCACCGCGCGTCTTGATCACACCGGACCAACCCAAGGCGCGCTTCGCCTATTCGACGCCGCGCGATCGCCCGGGCGCTAGCTGTCTCGCAATCGCGGCAACAGGCATCTCGCCATACCTGCCGGTGCTAACCTCGCCGGCGATCGGCGCCGGAACATCATCTGGCGCGTCATTGTTCACCACTGATCATACCGATGCTGACCGGTGATCGCTATGGACCGCTTATTTCCGCGCGCGATGCAGAATATGTCGGACCGCAATGGGCGGAATCTGTACCTTTGCATTTCCTTACGATCATTTCGCCCGCGTCACCGATGGAAGACGTTGATTTTTATTTATGTGCGTTCATCAGCACAGGATCCGCAAAAAGTATTGCCCGGCGAACGGGTCGCTGCTTCCTCGATGAACTCCTGTCCGATGTTTTCGGCCGAAGTCGCTGTGGCCTCAGTGGAGTTCACTGCTCAGACCGGGCCGGTCCGCCAGAACGAACGCGGCGCGCACCTGGTCGAAGGCTGATCACATGGCGCCCGCCACCTCGCGCATGGCAATGGCGTCAAAAAGAAAGATCTTTACCTCGGCGGCGGCGGGCGTAGCGGATGGCATGCGACCGCGATCAATATTTCGTCGCTCGTGCTGATTTCGGACAGCTCAATCGTGCCGACCGTACCGGCGATAGGCTGGGGATTATCGATCAAACACGGCGACGCCGTGCAGGCCGATGGCGCCGGTCGTGCACGAATTGGCTGACGTACCCGCGGATGATCCTGCGTTGATGACTTACCTGCTAGCTGGTCATGGGGTAAGGAACCGGCCACCACGCACCGTCGCCCAGGCCGACGAACTGAGCTTTTGCAGAGCGGCGCCGCCATTTTCGCTTCGGCACTTGCGCAGGTCATCACGACCAGGCGCGCGAGCGCTTTGATAACGCTCTGATCCCACTGCCTGGCGCGGCGACTGATTTCGCCGCCGATTCATGCCTGATCCGGCATCGCAGCTGGTATTATTGTGCTCGGCGCATTCGGCCCGAGCTGGCGAGAAAGGTCGTGGAAGATGGCGTGCCGCCGTTTAGCGTGCGACCGATTGTTGGGTCTTTGCGCCTGCTTGTTATTATCCAGAAAAAGCGTACTGCCAATAGTCGCCAAAAATCGATGTTCCGGCGATTTTCGCAATACATATCATCCAGCGCGATGCAAACGAGCTTACATTTGTTTATCAACGGCGGGCATAGCGCGTCGGACGCCGCCCCGGATACGCCGCTGCTGCGATGTGCTGCGCGATCATCTGGCGGCGAACGCCGGTCGGCCGCGGCCCCGGGCCGTGTGTGCGTATGCACGGTGATGGGTCATGAGGTGGCTGCCTGACGGCCGATTGCGGTGTTGACCGGGCGGCAGATCAAGATAGTAGCACACGTAACCGAACGGGCTACATC
>ERZ1370068.7731-contig-6630_pt1 | contig 28027 bp, 53 predicted proteins | sample MGYA00561227_ERZ1370068 | MGnify/ENA primary metagenome ERZ1370068 (study PRJEB38410, sample SAMEA6850437) | metagenome | study: Metagenomic assessment of the ecological functions of the soil: analysis of the soil microbiota associated with the...
TTGCCTATTGCTCGAGTCATTTTCCGCGCATCGCCGGTGACAGGCGTCGCCGCATCGGCCTCGGCGACCGAGTTCACGCCGCCGGAGATCCTCCGCGTTCAGCCCTGCGCGAGCTGAAACGCCGGCGCCGAAGCGTGCGTTCGCAGGCGCAGGGTGAGGCCGACTAACGAGGTCGACCGTGCCGTCATCACTGTGCCTGCGCATTCAACGACGCGCAGCGCGACACGGCCACACGCGATGCCGGACGGATTGCCGGACTCGACGGTGATGCGGATCGTCAACGAGCCGACCGCGGCGTCCCTCGCCGCATGGGCTCGACAAACGGCACGCCGGCGTCATCGCCGTCTACGACCTCGGCGGCGGCACGTTCGACATCTCCATCCTGCGCGTCGAGGACGGTGTGTTTCCAGGTGCTCTGCGCGACCAACGGCGACACGCACCTGGGCGGCGACGACATCGATCTGCTGCTCGATGCCAGCGCGGGGTCCGGCTTTAGCCGGCGACGCTGCACGAGGAGCTGCGCAGGAAGTTCCCGCCGCAAGGCGCGTCAGGTCCAGGCGAAGTGGGATCCTCTCCGACGCGCGAGACGACGACCGGAGACGACAGTGGCGTAGGCCAGCCTGGCGATCACACGCAGCTGAGTTCGATAGCCGCTGATTCAGCCGATCGTCGACCGCGCACGCTCGCGCCCGTGCCGACAGGCCCTGGCCGACGCCGGCCTGCAGCCGTCGCAGATCGACGAGGTCGTGCTCGTCGGCGGATCGACGCGCATCCCGCTGGTGCGCAGAGCCGGTCGCGGAGCTGTTCGGCCGGCACGCCGCACAGCGAGCTGAATCCGGACGAGGTCGTCGCGCTCGGCGCCGCCGTCCAGGCCGACATCCTGGTCACCGGCAACCGCGAGCTGCTGCTGCTCGACGTGACGCCGCTGTCGCTCGGCATCGAGACCATGGGCGGCGTCGTGTCGAAGATCATCCTGCGCAACTCCACGATCCCGGCGACCGGCAGCGAGATGTTCACGACCGCCGTCGACAACCAGACGGCGGTCGACATCCACGTGCTGCAGGGCGAGCGCGAGCTGGTCGCCGACAACCGATCGCTGGCGCGCTTCAAGCTGCGCGGCATCCCGCCGATGCCCGCCGGGCATGCCGCGGGTGCAGGTGCAGTTTCAGATCGACGCCAACGGCATCCTGAGCGTCACCGCGCGCGAGCAGCGCGACCGAGCGTCGAGCAGACGATCGAGGTCAAGCCGTCATACGGGCTGACCGACGACGAAGTCGAGCGGATGCTGCTCGACTCGTTCGAGCATGCCGAGGCCGACTCTCGCCGCGCGGCTGCTGATCGAGGCGCGGAACGAGGCCGAGTCGGTCATCACGCGCGACCGAGAAGTCGCTGCGCTCGCCGGATATCGCCGAGATCGAGACGCGACCGAGCTCACGCCCGGCGAGCGCCAGAAGATCGAAGCGGTGCTGGCCGGCGCTGAAGATGGTGCTGAACTCGTCCGACCGCGAAACGATCCAGAAGTGGACGCAGGCGCTCAACGACGCGACCCAGCACCTCGCCGAGGTGATGATGAACCGCTCCGTGCGCGCGGCGCTGGCCGGGAAGAACGTACGATTCGCTGTAGCGTGACCCGAACGGACTTGCACGCGATAGCTCGCTCGAGACCTGAGCGGAGGCTGACATGCCCAAAGTGACCTTCATCATCGACGGCGAGCCGACCGTGGTCGAGTTCGAGCACGGCAAGCTGCCGTACTCGCATCACGGCAAGCCGGAGTCGTTCCTCGACGTCGCCAAGAATCTCGCGTGCCGCCTCGAGCACGCCTGCGGCGGCAGCTGCGCCTGCACCACCTGCCATGTCATCATCCGCGAGGGCGCCGAACACCTGACCGAGATGCAGGACGATGAGGCCGATCGCCTCGACACGGCGTGGGACCTGACGCCGCAGTCGCGCCTCGGCTGTCAGGCGGTGATCAGCGGCGACGTGGTCTGCGAGCTGCCGATGTACACCCGAACTACGTGCAGGAAGGCGGCGGCATCCAGCTCGGAAAATCGGACCGCAAAGAACGGCAAGACGGCGCAGGAGGTGACGCCGTGAAGTGGACCGACTCCGAGGACATCGGCATCGCGCTGGCGGAGAAATTTCCCGGCGTCGATCCGCTGACGCTGCGCTTTACCGACCTGCGCGAGCGCGTCCTCGCGCTCGACGGCTTCGCCGACGACCCGAAGGCCTCGAACGAAGCCGAAGCTCGAGGCGATCCAGATGGCGTGGTACGAGGAATGGCAAGATACCGCAACTAGGAAGTCAGAAGTCAGAAGAGACTCGACTTCAGACTTAACGGTCTTCTCTCGCCATGTTCCGCCGGGATGCGCGCGTATTTCATCCCGTTCACCGCGGGCATTGTCGCTGTGTCGCCAGCGCGTTTCTTCCGTGGGTGATCGTCAACGGCCAGGCGATGAAAGGCGTGCCGGACGTCGCCGGCCTGTGGATCGCCGGCCTCGGCGCGGCCGCGGCGCTCCTCGCGATCCTCAGCCTCATCACGCGCAAGAATTCGCGACATCCGCTGCTGCTCGTCGGGCTGCTCGCGCTGGGCATCATGTTTCTGTCGTGGCGGATCCTTCCCCGAACCGCCGGTGAGCGCGCGCTGACGATCTCGCAGGCATTCGCGATCGTCGAGAACACCCCGATGTCCGGTCCTCCGACCGCCGTCGTCGGCATCGGCATCTATCTCGGCCTGGCGGCGTCGGTGGTGCTGGTCGGCTTCGGGCTGACGATCGTCGTCAAGCGCGCGGCGCAAGCCGTACGTCGCATCGGATCCGGACGACGACGTCGAGTAGGCGCCGATGCGCATCCTGATCGTCGCCGCGACTGCAGCCGAAATCGCGCCACTCCAACACGTCGGAGCGAGCCGACGTCGAGATGCTGATCACCGGAGTCGGGATGGTCGCCGCGGCGGCCCGAACGTCCGGCGCCCTCGCCACGCACCCGCTACGATCTGGCGCTCAATCTCGGCATCTGCGGCAGCTTCGATCCTGCGCTTTCACTGGGCACGGTCGTGCACGTCGTGTCCGATACGGATGCCGGAGCTGGGCGCCGAGGATGGCGACGCGTTCCTCTCCATCGAGGATCTGGGCCTGCCCGAGGCGATGCGCCGCCGTTCTCGAACGGTCGCCTGGTGAATGCCGCCGTTCCAGCGAACCCCGCGTTGCAAAGCCTTCCAGCCGTGCATGGCATCACGGTGAATACCGTGCACGGCAACGCAACGATCGATCGCGGAGACCGTACGCCGATTCGCGCCTCAGGTCGAGAGCATGGAAGGCGCCGGCATTCATGTACGCCTGCCTGATCCACGCAGTCCCGTTCGCTCAGGTGCGCGCCGTGTCGAACATGGTCGAGCGGCGCAATCGCAGCGCGTGGAAGATCGACGAGGCGATTGCGAGCCTGTGCCGCGTGGCCGCGGACCTCATCGACAACGCATGAACCTGACGCTCGGATTCTCGCCGTGCCCCAACGATTGCTTCATGTTCGACGCGATCGTCAACAAGCGGATCGATCTCGAAGGGCTCGACTTCGACGTCCGCCTGGACGATGTCGAGACGCTGAACCGCGCCGCGTTCGGTCGGACGATTGACGTCACCAAGCTCAGTTATCACGCCTACGCGTACTGCACGGCCGACTACGTCCTGCTCGATGCCGGCAGCGCGCTCGGCCGCAACTGCGGGCCGCTCTTGATTTCCAAGCGCACGATCTCCGCTGACGAAATCGCCGCCGGCAACCTGGCGATCGCGATTCCCGGGCAGAATACGACGGCCAACTTTCTGCTCGGCCTCGCGTTTCCGGAGGCGCGCCGCAAGACCGAGATGGTGTTTTCGGCGATCGAGCCGGCGCTGCTCGACGGAGCTGTCGACGCCGGCGTGATCATTCACGAGAATCGGTTCACGTATGCGGAGAAGGGATTGAAGAAGATCCTCGACCTGGGCGAGTTCTGGGAGCGCACCACCAGCGCCCCCATTCCGCTCGGCGGCATCGTCGTCAGGCGATCGCTTCCGGCTGCCGTGCAGGAGCGCGTGAACCGCGTGATGCGCCGGAGCGTGGAGTTTGCCTTCGCCAACCGGGAGGCGAGCCTGCCGTTCGTACGCGAACACGCGCAGGAGATGAGCGAAGAGGTGATGTCACAAGCACATCGACTTGTACGTCAACGAGTACTCGGTCGATTTGGGCACGGAGGGCCGGCGGGCCATCGAGTTGCTGTTCGCGGAAGGCGCAGCAGCAGGTGTGATTCCGCCTGTCAAGAGTCGTTTGTTTTTGCCGGTTGGTATATAAGAGGCCGCATGAGTTTCCGGCGAATACTGACGAGCTGGCTAGGTATCGTTGCCGCCAGCGTGGCAATGGCAGGATGCGTAGCGAATGGCGGCAAGATCCCGACGGCGCCGACCAGGAATGTGTCCGGATTCTTTACCCTTTCAGCAGGTCAACGGCGCGTTGCTGCCTGCGGTGAGCGCGAATCGGCCTCCCAATGCCTGCCAGGGATTCCTGGACTCAGGACGCTCTGTTCCTGACCGTGGATCCGCAAACCTACGAGCTGGCGACGAGCACGCATTTCGACTGCAGCAACGGCGCCGGTCCACGGTTCGCCAACGATACGGAGACCGGCACGTGGACGCTCGACGGCGGACCGGAAACCTTCACCATCACGTTCACTCCGAACGGCACCAGCTTCCATCACCTGACCACAGGCGACGATCAACACCGTGACGGTGACCATGCGACTCGATGCGCCGCATCAGGATGCAGGCAATCCGAACTTCGCGGTTTCCACCGTGTTGGCGGAGACAGTAACTAGCTTCCGCGCAGCGCGGTGCCCGGAGTCGAGGGCCGGCCGCTCGTCGCGCCGGCACGAGGCTGCAGCGACGGTGGCGCTCGCAATCGAGCACGAGCACGACGACGCCGAGCGTGATCGGATCGAGCAGCGGCACGCCGAAGCAACTGCTGCCGGATCACGCGCCCCAGTGCGAGGGCCGGCCGCGATCCCAATCGACAGACCCAGGCCCGCGAGGCGCGACCGCTCGACCAACGATCATCAGCAGCACGTTTCCTGTCCGCGCTCCCAGAGCCATGCGAATGCTGATCTCGCGCGCGCGCTGCGCGGCGGCGTAGCTCATCACGCCGAAAATTCCCGTGGCTGCGAGCGCGAGGGCGACGCCGGCAAACAACGCCAGGAGCGCGGTGTAGAACCGCGGCCGCGCCACCGAGCGTGCGACGAGCTGGTCGAGCGGCGTGAACTCCGCGATCGCCAGGTTCGGGTCGATCGCACGAATTTCGCTCCGCACGGACGGCACGAGCGCGAGCGGATCGCCGGCCGTTCGCACCACGATCCGGACCGTCCGCGTCGTCCGCTGCGCGTAAGGCATGAACAGCTGAGGCGCCGCCGGCGCGCCCGATTCCGCTGCAGCACGTCGGCGACGACCCTCACGACGTCGTATGCTTGCGGCCGCTCAGGTTGACGCGCCGGCCGATCGGATCCTGGTTGGGAAACCATCGGCGAATCGCGGCTTCGTTGATGATTGCGACCAGCGGCGGCGTCGTTGCGATCGCGATCGGTGAAGAGGCGACCGCGGCGCAGCGGGATGCCGATGGCGCGGAAGTACTCAGGTGTGACGCTTGCGACTGCCATTTCCTGGTTGACGTCGGGCGGCGGCGGGGGAGCGCCGTCCACGGCGAAGTCGATCATCGCACCGAGGCCGCTCAACGGCAGCGTGGTCGTGGCCGCCACTGCAGTGACGCCCGGCAGCGCACGAAGGCGCTGTTCGAATTCCGGGACGCGGTCGCGGACCTGCTGGCCCTGCTTGTAGGCGCCGCCCTGCATCGTGATGCCGAAGGCCATCGCGTGCTCGGTGGCGAAGCCCGTGTTCACGCGCGTGAGCTCGACGAAGCTGCGAATGAGGAGGCCGGCGCCGGTCAACAACACGACCGCCAGCGCCATCTCCGCGACGACGAGCGCAGCGCGCAAACCTTGCGAGCGGCGTCCGGCGGCGCCGCCGTGGCCGCCCTCGCGCAGCGATCTCCGTGATCCGGCCGCGCGTCGACTGCAGCGCCGGCAGAATGCCGAAGGCGAGGCTGGTCAGGAGCGCCGTGGCCAGCGTGAAGAGGGCGACCGTGCTGTCGAGGCTCACGTTCTCGAGGCGTGGAATGTCTGCCGGCTTCGCGGCGACCAGGGCTCGGGTTCCCCAGAACGCGATCGCGAGTCCGGCCGCGCCGCCGGCGAGGCCGAGGACGAGCGATTCGGTGAGAAGTTGACGGAGCAGCCGTCCGCGGCCGGCGCCGAGCGCGACCCGCACCGCGAGTTCGGCCCGGCGCGCCGACGCGCGCGCGAGCAGCAGGTTGGCCACGTTGGCGCAGGCGACGAGGAGCACGAAGCCGACAGCGCCGAGGAGGACGAACAGCGGCGCACGTACCGCGCCGACCATCAGATCCTGCAGGCGGACCGCGTTGAGCGTCAGCCCGCCGTTCGTATTTGGGAAATCTCGTTTGCAGATCCGCGCCGAGACGCCGCAGATCGTCGCCGACCTGCTGTGATGTGATGCCGGCTTTCGCCCGGCCGATCGCTTCGAGAAATTCCGATCGCCGGCCGGTCGCGGTTGTCGCGTTGAAGGTCGAATCGTAGGGCAGCGGCCTGATGACATCGACGCGCTCCGGTAGCTGCGCGCCTGGCGCGAGCACGCCGACGATCGAGTAGCGCTCGCCGCCGAGCACCACGCTGCGGCCCAGCACCGCGGGGTCGCTCCCGAACTCGCGCCGCCAGAATCCGCCGTCGAGGACGACCACGCCACCCCGGCCGGGCTGGTTCTCCTCGGGCAGGAAGCCGCGGCCGAGCGCGACGGGCTCGCCGAGCATCGGCAACAACCCATCGCTCACGCTCGCGCCCCGGATTTCCCTGGGTTCGCCGTTGCCGAGCATCGTGAGAATGCCCGTTGAGATACGCTTCCACCTGCTCGAACACGCGGTTCTCTTCGCGCACGCTGACGAAATCCGGCGCCGACACGTGCAGGTAGGTCGTGCCGTCCGGATAGAGTATCCGCACATGGTGCAGGCGCTCCGCATCGCGGAACGGCAGGGACTCGAGGAGCACGCCGTGCACGACGGTGAAGATGGCGCTGTTGGCGCCGATCCCCAGTGCTAGTGTCGCGACGGCGACGGCGGTGAACCCCGGCGTGCGGCGCAGCGTCCGGACGGCGTAGCCGATGTCCTGCCGTAGCTCGGTCATGTATTCGGTTCGTGCCATACGACGTCCTCGTCGTTCGTCGATCGCTTCACATTCGCGCCGGGATTCGTCGTAGTCGCCAAAGCGGCGCATCGCCAGTTCGCGGGCCCGCTCCTGGTGACTCACCACGCTCGATGAGCTCGCGGATCCGCATCTCGAGGTGGAACGACAGTTCATCCCGCACGTCCACCTTGGGATTCGGGCCGAATACGCGCTGAACCCGTTTCCACATGGCGGCAGCGTCACTGCATTGCCGGCGCCTTGAGCGCGGCGAAGACGGCCGCGGCGTACCGTCGCCAGTTGTCGGTTTCGACGCGGAGCTGGGCACGGCCGCTTTTCGAGAGGGCGTAGAACTTCGCGCGCCGGTTCGCGTCCGACGCGCCCCAGGCCGCCGTCACCCAGCCGCGCTCCTCCAAACGGTGAAGCGCCGGATACAACGTGCCCTCCCCGACGGCGAGCGCGTGCGTTGGTCGCCTGCTCGATCCAGCGCGCAACCCCGTAGCCGTGCGCAGGCCCCCAGCTCAACGCTTTCAGGATCAGCAGGTCGAGTGTGCCGCGGAGAATGTCTGGCGCGGGCTGCGTCATGCGGTCTCCCATCGGGTTTCTATGGGAGCATACTACACATTCAAACGCGCCAGAATGTCGTGGATTTGGCGGACGCCGTCCGTGAGGCTGGCTGGCCCGGGCTGCAGGATGTAGGTGGACTTGATCTCGAAGATGCGATCGTCTCGAACGGCGCTGATCGCGCCCCAGCCGGGCCGTCCGGCAATTTTCGCCTTGTTCATTTTCTTGCCGCACCACGACGCAAAGATGACCTGCGGATCGCGGTCGATCACCATGGCGGGATCGACGATGCGATCCTTGGCGAGGCTGGCATGCGCGTGTTCGGGAAATATCGGGCGCCGCCGGCGATCTCGACCAGCTCCTCGACCCATCGGATCCCTGAAATCAGCGGGTCGTCCCACTCTTCGAAGAAGACGCGCCAGCGCGCCGGGAAACGCGCTCCAGCCTCGCGGATGCGATCCAGATCCGCCGCGAGCCGATCGGCAAGCGCTTCGGCCTCGGCCTGACAGCCGACCAGACCGCCGAGCATGCGAATCATCTGGAGGATCTCGGCGACGGTCCGCTGATTGAACGTGACCACCGCGATGCCTCGCCGCACGAGTTCGGCGGCCAGGTCCGCCTGCAGATCCGAGAACGCGAGCACGAGATCAGGCTTGGAGCGCCTGGATCTTGTCGAACCTGCGCGTTGATGAACGCGGAGACCTTCGGCTTCTTGCGCGCCTCGGGCGGGCGAACCGTGTAGCCGGAGACACCGACAATCCGATCGCCCTGGCCGAGCAGGTACAGCGTCTCGGTCGTTTCCTCGGTCAGGCAGACGATCCGGCGTCGGGTAGGTCATCGGCAAAACGCATCCGGGGTGCAGCGCGCGGGCGAAGCGATCGGCCGCCACGGCGATCCGTGGTCCCGGCACGACGAACGCATCGCCGACGAGCAGGTGCACGCGCCCGGTCTTGACCGCTGGAACGGACGCGAGTGCGTTCCACACGCGCCGCTCGGCCTCGAGCCGGGCCGGCGGGAGCGGGTCGCCGTAGTGCAGCTCGATGATCGCCTCGGGCGCGCGCGGTGATGATCATCTCTGTGCTCAAGTCGACCGACTGCTGGCGCAGGTCGCTCAGCACGTCCGACCCACCGGCGAGCTCGAGCACATCGTGCAGAAAGCCCAAGCCGCCGCTCGCGTTGACGCGGCGAATCGTCCCTGCTCGCGGCCGAACACGAGCAACGTCTTCGGGCGAGGCAGGCTGGCCACGCGGGCGCGTGTGGCGTCGAGCTGCTGCTGAACTTTGCCGCGGCGGCATCCGCCCCGGCCTTCATTCCGATCCGCTCGCCGAGCGCGCGCATGGTTTCGAGGATGTCCGGCAGACCACGATGCGCGTAGTCGAACATCGGGATCTGCGCGCGTTCGAGCTGACGCTTGAGATCGGCCTGCGTTGCGTAGACGATGACGAGGTCGGGTTTCAGCGAGATGATCCGCTCGACATCCGGGTCGAGTAGCCCTCCGACCTTCGGCAACCGGCTCACCTCGGGCGGAAATCGATCGTAGTTGCCGACGCCGACCAGTCGGTTGCCGGCGCCCATCGCGAACAGCATCTCAGTTGTCGCGGGATGAGCGAGATGATGCGCTGTGGCGCCGGCGTCGTCGCTCGTTGGATCGCAGGGGCCGACCCATGCCTGTCCTGAGCGAGCTCGTCCTTCGACAAGCTCAGGACGAGCGAATCGAAGGATGTCGTCCCCACGAACGCGTTGAGCGCGAGGGCACAGATGCCGACGATCACGCTTTCGAAACAGCAGCCATAGAAAAACCGGCCCCCAATCATCGCGGTCACGATACCGACCGGCAGCTCCAGCGGCGCGATGATCGTGCGCGCCACCAGATCGCAGCCGATGAGAAAGGCGCCGCCGAACAGCGCCGACGCCGGCAGCACGAGCCGGTGATCCGAGCCGACAATCAGCCGCACCAGGTGCGGCACGATGATGCCGACGAACGACACCGGGCCCGCCAGCGACACCGCCGCGCCGGTCGCCAGCGAGGCGCTCACGAGCGCGATCCGTTCCGTCCGCACGCACGTCCACGCCGCGCGTGGCCGCCGATTCCGCGCCGACGCTGATCAGGTCCAGCACGCGTGGCAGCGTGGCGAATCCCACCCATGCGATGGCCATCGGCATGAGCGCGGCGGCAATCGGCGCGCATGACGACGCGACGTCGAGCGATCCCATCAGCCACCGCACGTTGCGGAACGTCTGCGTGAAATCGGCCAGATACTGCACGAACGAAATCACCGCCGACAGCACCATGTGCAGCGTGACGCCGCCGAGCAGGCAGCACGAGCGCCGACGTTCCGCGGCGGCGCGCCTTCGATAGTCCGTAGACGATGACCAGAGCTCCTAACGAGCCGGCGAAGCTGACCAGCGGAACAGTCGAAATGCCGGCGAACGACACGTCGAGGTCGAACGTGATCGCGACAATCGCGCCGAGCGACGCGCCGGCCGACACGCCGAGCGTGTCCGGCGAGGCGAGCGGATTGCGCAGCAGCGCCTGGAACACGACGCCCGACAGCGCCAGCGCGCTGCCAACCAGCGCCGCGGCGATAACGCGCGGCAGGCGGGCGACGAAGAAGATCTGCGCGTCCGTGTTGCTGCGCGTACGGAATCGATCGATCGAAGACCGTACCCAGGTGGATCCGCGTGCTGCCCACGAGCGGCGCGAGCAGCAGCGCCAGCGCGGCGAGCGTGCCAAACGCGGCGATCGTCAAGGCAAGACGCCGGCGGATCGGCGTCGCGTCAATGCGATCGGCCAATCGGCACCACCGTCACATGGCCGCGCCCGCGGGTGGAACTGCACGTCCGCCTCGACCCCGTAGCTGCCGGATCCGCTCGGCCGTCAGAATCTCGGCCGTCGGTCCCTGCGCGATCACGCGTCCTTCCTTGAGCAGGATGATCCGGTCGCACACCGCCGCAGCCAGATTCAAATCGTGCGTCGACATCACCATCGTCGTGCCGCGCTCGGCGTTGAGCCGTTTCAACAGCGCGGCGATTTCGAACTGGTAGGCGAGGTCGAGCGAGGCGGTCGGTTCGTCGAGCAGCAGGAGATCGGATGCCTGTGCCAGCGCGCTGGCAATCACGACGCGTTGTTTCTCGCCGCCGCTCAGCGACGAAAGGAACGCGACTCGAGCGCGCTGGTTCCGGTGGCCGCGAGCGCGTCGCGCGCGATCCGCTGGTCGCTGGGGCCCTCGAGCTCGAACGCACCGAGATGCGCGTACCGTCCCATCAGCACCATGTCGATGACGGTGAAGTCGAATGTCGCGTGCGTCTCCTGCGGGACGACCGCCAGTCGCCGCGCCAGATCGAGTCGTGTGTAGTCGCCGATCGGCCGTCCGGCGATCCAGATCCGGCCCGACCGCGGCGTCATGGTGCCGGAGATCAGGCGGACGAGCGTGCTCTTGCCGGAGCCGTTCGGCCCGAGCAGGCCGGCGATCGTTCCGCGCGGGATCGTCAGCGAGACGCCGTCGACGACCAGCGGCGATCCGCCGCTGCGGCGGCGCATGCGAGAACGACACGTCACGCGTTTCGATCATCGGACGTGCTGGAAAGAGAGGATCGGGCCGCATCTCGGCCCAGACGGGACCTGCGCATCGGAGTTCCTCCCGGCGTCGCACGCGCCGAAAAAGGACGCCCCCGATGGCCAGGTTTCCTGACTCGCGGATCGTGGCGGCGCGTCTGTCTTCCCGGTTGCCCAGTGACTGTCGTCGACGCGCCGCTCCCGCTTACAGTGGCGGGACCGTGTGGTTTCGCACCCACTTCGCGTGGCCGCCGGGGTGAACGTCAGTTGTAGCAAGGGTGCTGCGTGATGGGTGCTAAGTGCTGGGTGCACCTAAGCGCACCAAGCACTCAGCACCAAGCACTCAGCACTCGAGGGCGAGTATAGCAGGGTTGCCTGTGGGGCTTTTTTACGTAACATTGCCGGTTGGTGTCCGGTCGCGGACACCCGTCAGACACACAAACGAGGACGCACAAATGAGCAAAAGTTCGACCGTCACCGTGCGCGAGCGACCCGTCGACGACGTGGCCTCGGTGCAGAGCGGCGGTCTGACGATTCATGGTGAGACCTTCGTGGTCCAGACCGATCAGCGCATCGAGCTGGTCGATCTCACGAAGCAGGTGATGGAGTTCGTGCGGAAGTTCAACATTCGCGAAGGACTCGTCAGCCTCTGGTCGATGCACACGACCTGCGCGCTGTTCATCAACGAGTTCCAGACCGCGCTCCTCTCCGACATCAAGCGATTCCTCGAACAAATGGTGGCCCGCGACGCCGAGTGGATGCACAACGATCCCGATCACTCGGACTGCGACCGCATGAACGCCGATTCCCACCTCCGGGCGCTGCTGCTCGGCCACAATCTCACACTGCAGATAAGCGGCGGCGAGGTGGTGCTGGGGCAATGGCAGCGCATCCTCATGGCTGAGCTCGACGGCCCGCGCGCGCGCTCGCTACGGATACAAATCTTCGGCGTATCCTGACCGAGGAATCTGGTAATTGGATAATCGGGTAGTCTGGTAATTCAATTACTCGATTACCAGACTACGCGATTATCCGATGCAGTCCCGTCTACGTTCCACCGGCCTCACCGACATCGCAGAGAAACTCACGGCCGGCGTGCGCCTCGATCTCGCCGAAGGGCGTCCGGCTGTTCGACTGTCCCGATCTGCTTGCGGTCGGCTGGCTGGCCAACCGGGAACGCGAGCGGCGCTTCGGCCGCCGCACGTTCTACAACTTCAACATCCGGCTCGAAGCGACCAACGTCTGCGTCGCCAGCTGCCTCTTCTGCGCGTTCGCCCGCCTGAAGCCCGGCGACGCCGGCGGCGTACACGATGTCGCTCGAACAGGTGTGGGACAAGCTGCGCCAGCGCGCCGCATCAACCGCTGACCGAGATTCACGTGGTCAACGGCCTGCATCCCGGATCTGCCGTTCGAGCTACTACACGGAGATGCTGCGCGGCTTCAAACGCATCCGGCCCGGCATCACGCTGAAATGTTTCACCGCCGTGGAGATCGCGTTCTTCGCCGATCTCTACAAGATGACCGACGAGCAGGTGCTGCGCGAGCTCATGGCCGCCGGGCTCGATTCGCTGCCGGGCGGCGGCGCCGAGATCTTCGCCGAGCGCGTGCGCCAGCAAGATCTGCGAACGACAAGTGCGCGACGCGATCGCGTACCTGGATATCCATCGCATCGCGCATCGGCTCGGCATGAAGACCAACGTGACGATGCTCTACGGGCACATCGAGACGGCCGACGAGCGCGTCGATCACATGCTGCGCGCGCGCGCCCTGCAGGACGAGACCGGCGGCTTCCAGGCGTTCATCCCGCTCGCGTTCCATCCCGACAACAACCAGATGCGCAAGCTGCCGGCGCCGAGCGCCGCGGATTCGCTGCGCGTCGCACGCGGTGTCGCGGCTGATGTGCGACAACATTCCGCACGTGAAGGCGTTCTGGATCGCGACGGGCGTCGAGGTCGCGCAGACGTCGCTGTGGTTCGGCGTCGACGATCTCGACGGCACGGTGCAGGAAGAGAAGATCTACCACATGGCCGGCGCGCGGACGCCGGAGTCGATGAGCACGCGCGAGCTCGAACGCCTCATCCGCGCGGCCGGGCGGGAACCGGTCGAGCGCGACACCGATATACAACGTCATCGAGTCGCAGCCGGTCGCGGGCTGAAGAAGCAGGCAGGCAAGGCTGGAAGCGCTGGCAAGGCCGGACGGGAAAGCCGTGCCTTCCCGCCGTCGCGGAATACCCTCCGCGCGCCGGGTGTTATACTTTTCAAGACGCCAAGCTTCGGCGGACCGCCTCCGGAGCTTGGCTTTTTCGCGTCCCGACTTTGAGAAAGTTTCACAAGCGGATCAAACTCAAGGCGGAACGCGACGATCGGACGGAACGCGGGCTTTAAGAATGGAACGCGAGGCTTTAGCCGAGCGGCCGAATGACAATGCTTCCAGTCCTCACCGCCTACGAAAAGAGCACCTCTCGGAGCGCCAACCGCTCCCGGAGAAATACGTCGGTCTCTCCGACGACGAAGATGGACGCGCGCATCGCCGCGGCGCAAAGCGCGGCTCGGCCGCCGTCTCGTCATCCTCGGCCACCACTACCAGCGCGACGAAGTGATCAAGTTCGCCGACTACACCGGCGACTCGTTCAAGCTCGCGCGCGCAGGTCAGCACCCATCCCGACGCCGAGTTCATCGTCTTCTGCGGCGTGCACTTCATGGCGGAGAGCGCCGACGTCCTGAGCGGCGATCACCAGCAGGTGATCCTGCCTGACCTCGCCGCCGGCTGCTCGATGTCCGACATGGCCGAACCCGATCAGCTCGAGCAGTGCTGGAGCGATCTCGAGCAGATGGCGCGAGGTTCGCTCGAGCGCGATCTCCCGTCACCTACATCAACTCCGCCGCCTCCATCAAAGCCTTCTGCGGCGAGCGCGGCGGCGTCGTCTGCACGTCATCGAACGCCGCGGCGACGCTGAAGTGGGCCTGGGAACGCGGCGAGCGCATTCTCGTTCCTGCCGGATCAGCATCTCGGTCGCAACACCGCGTACAGCTCGGCGTCCTGCTCGACGACATGGTGGTGTGGGATCCGCAACGAAATCTGGGGCGGCTCGAACCCGACGCGGTCCAGCCGCGCGCGCATCATCTTGTGGAAGGGTCACTGCTCGGTGCACGCGCGCTTCACGGTGCGCCAGATCGAGAACGTCGCGGCAGCAGCATCCCGGCGTCGCGCGTCATCGTGCATCCCGAAGTGCCGTGGGACGTCGTGCAGGCCGCCGACGATTCGGGGTCGACCGAATACATCATCAAGACGGTGAGCGAGAGTCCCGTCGGGTCCATCTGGGCCGTGGGCACCGAAATCCACCTCGTCAATCGGCTCGCGTCGCCAGATGCAGCCCGATCGGACCGTGATGTCGCTCGAGCCGTTCGGCTGCCTCTGCTCGACGATGTTCCGCGTGTCGCCGAATCATCTGCTGTGGGTGCTCGAAGGGCTGCTCGACGGTCAGGTCCACAACCGCATCGTCGTCCCCGCCAACCAGAAGCATTGGACGCGGGTTGCGCTCGACCGGATGCTCTCGATCCAGTAAAGTTAGGGGTTGGTCTAACTTCCGAAGGAGAGTCCGATGGCTCAATCGCTCCCGCCCCTTCCGCACGCCTCTGATGCGCTCGAACCCCACATCGACAAGCAGACGATGGAAATCCATCATGGAAAGCATCACAACGCGTACGTGACGAATCTCAACGCGGCGCTCGAGAAGCATCCCGAGCTGCAATCGAAGAGCGTTGACGACCTGCTGAAGAACATCAACACCGTTCCTGAAGATATTCCGCACCGCGGTGCGGAACAACGGCGGCGGCCACGCCAACCACACCATGTTCTGGCAGATCATGGGGCCCAACGGCGGCGGCGCTGCGACCGGCGCGATCGCCGACGCGATCAACGCCGCGTTCGGCGGCTTCGACAAGTTCAAGGAAGAGGTGGAAGAAGGCGGCGGTCGGCGGTTCGGCAGCGGCTGGGCGTGGGTGATCGACAACGGCGGCAAGCTCGTGGTCGAGAGCAGCGCGAACCAGGACAGCCCGTTGATGGAAGGCAAGAAGGTCGTCTCTCGGCGTCGACGTCTGGGAGCACGCCTACTATCTGAAATACCAGAATCGCCGGCCCGACTACGTTGACGCGTGGTGGAACGTGATCAACTGGGCGGAAGTGAACAAGAGGCTTGCGCTGAGCTTCTATCCACCGTCCTCTTCCTCTTCCTCGTCCACCTTGGGTGTCGGCATCGTCGGCACGCTGGTGTTCGTGTCCCGCGATGCCGGCGTGAAATTCTTTCGCTTCAACGCAGGCCTGGCGGCGATTCTGATCGCGATCGCGCTGGCGTTCCGTCCGGCGGTGTCGGACGGTGGCGCGTTCGAGACGGTCGCGCTCGCCGCGCTCCTCCTGTCTGAAGCCGCCATCGTCATCTACTGGGCGACGGTCGGCCGCATGCTGGCGGGAATCCGTCCGATGCTGGTCGGCGTGGCGGTGGGCGCCGGCCTCCTGGCCGTCGTCTGCGCAGGCGCTGGCCATTGTCGGAGATCGCGGGTTGCCGGCCGAGGTGCTGACGATCGCGAGCTTTCTCAGCTCCGCGCGCATTGCTCGGCGGCGCCTCGCACCGCGATGATCCTCGGCCACTGGTATCTCATCATCCCGTCTCTGCAGGTGTCGCACCTGCAGTCCATCGTCAAGCTGCACATTCTGTCGATGATCGTGCGCGTGGCCGTCGTTGCGGCGGCGGTGTTTCTCGCCATCGCGACGTGGGAGCCCGGAATGGGTCCCAGCTTTCGCCGCTACATCACGTCGTCGGCGGGGATTTTCTTCTGGCAGCGCGTCCTGTTCGGCTTGGCGGGTCCCGCGCTGCTGTCGTATCTGACGTGGGAAACCGCGAAGATTCGATCGACGCAGTCGGCCACCGGCATTCTGTACGTCGATTTCTTTACCGTCGTGGTCGGCGAGGCGCTGGCGAAGTATCTGCTGCTCGCGACCGCGTTCCCGTGTAAGTACTCTGAGGCTCCGCTGCTCCGGCCGACGGGCGGCGACTTGTCCGCCGAAGCCCGAAGGGCGAAGGCGGATCGGATTGCAGCCTGCGGTCCGGAGCCTGTGCAATGCCAGACTGGCGAACCGCGTCAGGGCCGGAAGGCAGCAGCGCTAAGCAGAGCCTGCCATGTGCCGCAGGTCCTCCGGATCGCGGTGGACTCCGTTCACTCCGCAATCTGAAATCTGAAACTGAACTCCGAAATGTCCTTACCTGGTCATCGCGCGCAAATGGCGGCCGCAGACGTTCGAGGACGTCGTCGGACAACCGGCTGTCACGCGTACGCTGCGCAACGCCCTGCGGAGCGGACGCCTGGCGCAGGCGTTCGTCTTCGCCGGTCCGCGCGGCGTCGGCAAGACGACGACGGCGCGCATTCTGGCGCGCGCGCTCAACTGCGTGAAGGGGCCGACCGCCGAACCCTGCGGCGTCTGCGACGCCTGCGTCGAGATCGCGCAGGGACGCGACATGGATCTGATCGAGATCGATGCGGCGTCGCATACGAGCGTCGAGGAGACGCGCGCGGTCATTCTCGAGGGCTGGCGCATCTGGCCAGTGCGCAACCGCTTACAAGATCTTCATCATCGACGAGGTGCATCAGCTCTCCGGCCATTCGTTCAACGCGCTGCTGAAATCGATCGAGGAGCCGCCGCCGCACGTCGTCTTCATGATGGGCGACGACGGAGCTGGACAAGATTCCCTGAAACGGTGCTGTCGCGCGTCGCAGGTCTACGAGTTCGAACCATCAGCACGAAGACCATCTCGGACCAGCTTGCGCCGCATCGTCGACGCCGAGGGATTGCCGCGGGCGACGCATGCGCTGCGGCTGATCGCGCGCGACGCCGAAGGCAGCATGCGCGACGCGCAGAGCAAGCTCGATCAGGTGCTGGCGTTTACGGGAAAGACCGATCAGCACCGAGGACGTGCTCGACGGTGCTCGGGACTGGTCGGACGCGATCTGCCGCTCGACGCGGTGGAGGCGGTGGCCGACGAGAACGCCGCTGCGCGGCGTTCGAGCTCACGGCGCGCGGTCGAAATGGGCTACGACCTGCGCTCGGTGTGCCGGGAGCTGTCGCGAGTGACGCGCGATCTGCTCGTGCTGCTCGGTGGATCCGTCGCGTATCAACGATGCCGAAATTTCCGGCGAGTCCGGAACGGGAGCGCGTCAAGGCGCGCTGGCCGGCGCGATTCTCACGCGAGGATCTGTTGCGGGCGTTCGATCTGCTGACGAAAGTCGAGACCGAGATTCGCACGGCCCGCAGCCGCGGCATCACCTCGAGATGGCGCTGCTGCGATGGATCTACCTGCGCAAGCTGACGCCGAATCGAGGATCTGATTGCTGGAGGCGCCACCGCGGCGAAGCTGGCGCCATCGCCAGTCTCGAACTCGAGTCGTAAGGCGCCGGCTTTAGCCGGACTCTCCGAGCCCCTGTTAGCTGAAACGGCGCGCGGCCGCGCAGACAAACCAGGGCCGAAGGACGCCTCCTCGCCCGCATCCGGCGAGACGAAGACAGCGTCTTCTACAACATGGTCGTCGCCCAGGCACCGGTGAAGATCGAGGCCGCGTGAGCGATCGCCGCGACCGATTCACCTTCCTCGCCGAACCAGCGCGGCGCTGCGCGATCAACCCGAGCGCTGCAGCAGTGCTCGTGGCTCGACTCGGCCGTGCGCGAGAGGTGTCCGGGCCAGCCCCGCCGCGGCCAGCCGGCGGTGCTCGCCGTCATCGGCGGCGTCGGCGGCTCCGTCCGATCAATCGGTCGTCGTGGCAGGCGCTCGCCCGAGGCGGCAGCCGGCCGCGCTGAAGCCGGCCGACAAGAAATCCGATGCTCGCGAGAAGGCCCCGGCCGACACCGCCGTGCAAACCATGTTTCGGGCGCTTCTGCGGAATCCGCGATGAGTGATGCGAAAATTATTCAACGAGAGCAGACGAAGCAGCGGCGCGCAGCAGATGCAGGAGCGCCTGCAGAAGCAGATGGCCGATCTGCGCGTCGAAGGCAACGCCGGCGGCGGCATGGTCACGGTGGTCATCGATGGCTGGCAAAGTGGTGCAGTCGATCACTGACTTCGATCCGCCAGCGTTATGCGTGGTCGAAGGACTGACGTCAGGAGATGCTGCAGGATTTGATCGTGGGCGAAGCGTTCCACGACGCGCACCTGCAAGCGCCGACGAAGCGATCCTCCAGCGAACGTGGAGGATGCTGCCGCCGTGGGCTCAAGATCCTCGGGCTCCAGGGCGCTAGAATTGCTGTTGCCGGGATCCGCTCGGGTTGCGCGACTGATCGATGGAGCTGCATCGGCTTCCCGGCATCGGCCCGGAAGAGCGCGCAGCGCCTCGCCTTCCACACCTGGTGACCCGCGATGAGGTCTGATCACGTCGTGAGGCCGCAAGTGATGTTTGAAGAGCGCGCGCTCAAATTCATTGCTCGACGCACAACATCACCGACGTCGATCCCGCGATAAATAATGCAAACTGAACAACAGGCAGTTACGATTTGCCGACGGATGAACGAATCACCGACAGCAGCCGGATCTTGGTCGCCTCGTTGAGGACGACGATCATGCTCCGGAGGCGTCGGTTCGCACGATCAACGCGCCGTCGGTTGCGCGTCCGGTGATGACCCCGCGAAGGTGCTCTTCGGCAAACGCCGCGGATGTGATGCCGACGATACCAACGAGGATCGCCGCGAGTATCAGGTTCGGTTGCTGGGTCTACGCTGCATATACGTCCGTACCTCCACTCTCTTCGCGGGAGCACGCGCAAGAACGGCACCAGCCGCGTGGAACGCGGCACGCGAAAACTGCGCGGATTGCGGCTGAATCGCCGGCATGCGCGGGGAGGTGGAGCGCGACCGGCAGAATGTCGTGATGGCGGTAGCCGAATGCGGGAGTGCGACGGCGGCAGCGCACATCTCCCGCGGAAATCCGTGCGGTATGCACCTTGCCTCATCGCGCGATGTGAGAGGACGTCTGGCGGTCGTCATCGTCATCGCATTCGCGTTCGCCGCCGGAGTGGCGAGTGCGCAAGCGCGGTTCGAGGTGCTCGATCAAACCGCGGTCACCGGAGCCGCGCGCCTGCGCCTGACCACGCTTTGCGCGACGACATGCTCAAGGGCTGCTATCTCGTGTTCGTCGCCGACGCGCCTGGCGAGCCCGACGCGCGCCGCGCGTGGAACTGATGGACATCCCCGACGCGGCGACCGCGCGCGATCGCCGGCTTGCCGATCTCCTGCACGGGTTCGATCACGAGGTGGGGGCGATTCCCGGGACCATCATTCCGAACCCGATGAGCTTGCGACTGGCAGGCGCAGACCGCGCAGTTCGAGTTCGCGCTGAACGTGCTCGCGGCACGAGTTCGCGCGCCTCGAGCAGCAGATCGAGCGAGCGAATGCGCGTCGCGCATGGGGATCACGGCCGTGCCTGCGCCGTGCACGCCGCCGGCGACGTCCACCGATCACCTTCCTGAAAAGAGACGCTGACGTGCTGATTCAAATCGACATCGCGCCACACCCCGAAAACCGCCTCCTGAGGATCAGCGCGGTGTCGGACGACTACTGCTGGCACGGCGAGGCAGGCGCTCGCCGGCGGCGTGGACGAGTCCGCGGCGGGTGGTGTTCGAGGTGAGAGAGCACTGCCGGCGGGGCGTTACGACATCAAGGGCGAGATCATCGGACTCGACGCGACGATCTCGCGGAAGGGTCGCGCGGCGCGTCTCATTGCGGCCGCGCGTGTCGGCAGGCGTCGCGTAATCGCTCAGTTCGGGTGCTGCACCGTCCCCACCGCCCGGTTGCTGGCCGAGCGCGGGCCGCGCAGGCCACGCATCACGCGCATCACTTGATCGAACAGGCGCGGGCGCGCCGACATCACGTTCACCTGCGGAGAGCGGCGGCGCCGATCTTCCTCGGCAACGTGCTGGAATTCGTCCTGGCATGCGGTCGGGTGCGCGATGATTGCGGCGAAATCGCGGATCGTCCCCTGCGCACGGCGGTCGCCCTGCGGAAACAGCTTGCAGAATTCATCGACGGTGTCGATGGGATCGAGTCCGACGACGCTCGCGTAACCGCGAACCCAGGCGCGCGCATAGATGCCGCGCGGCCACCCGTCGAGATCACCGCGCTCGAACGCCTCGAGCTGCTCGCGCTTGATGCGCGTCTGGCTGACGATCTCGTCAAGGCTGACATGGTTGCGCTCGCGATGGCGTCGAAGTCTGGCGATGAATGTCTCCTGAGGGGTCATTTCTGTTCTCCACGTGGCGGTAGAGAACCCAGCAATTACCGCGCCTGTAGAAACCGTCTCTACAGGTGGACGCTAGCCCCTCGGGATGTGCGAGTTACCTGTATGTGTGCATTTTTGTGATCCAACCAATCGGTACAAAACGCCGCATTGGATCACAATTCTTGATGCGAGGTCGCATCACCCCGCCAACGAGGGAACCCGCCCATTCAGGTACTCCGCGAGCTGTGCGGGCGCGAACTGAAGGCCGGTGTAGAACGGCCCGAACTCGGCGAACTTCGCGCTCGCCTCGTCGAACCGCATCTCGTAGATCAGCTTCTTGAATGTCGAGCGGATCCTGCGCGAACAGATCGACGCCCCATTCCCAGTCGTCGAAACCGATCGAGCCTGAGATCACCTGCGTCACCTTGCCGGCGTAATGGCGGCCGATCATTCCGTGCTCGCGCATCATCGACGCGCGGCGATCGAAGCGTTCCGAGTGCCAGTTGAGTGCCTCGCCGCGGCGCTTGTTCATCGGGTAGAAGCAGACGTAGCGCGCACCGCGGCATGCTCGAGGAACAGGCGGCTCATCACGCGCTGCCGCTGCGTTTCCACCTCCGAGTCGAACGCGCGATCGAACTCCTCCGAACCCGGCTTGTGCGCGGCGCCAACCTGCGCGTGCATCTTCGCGGTCATCTCGTACATGCCGAGCTCGACGATCGAGACATATGACGACGTGGGCTCGAGCAGGTCGTGCAGGGCGGTTCGCGAGAAGGCCAGCTGGGCATCCGGCGAGCTGCTCGAAACCGCTGCGGAAGCAGATGATCATCAGGTCCGCCTTGTGGCCGAGGACCTGGACGAGCGCGGTGGACCCGGCGTCGGGCACGGCGAGCGCGGTGACGGCCTCATCGGCGATACGCGCCGATCCGCATCAGCCATCGAGCGCATGCGGTCCCAGCGGACGCGATACATCAGGTGCAGGATGCTCCAGCCCTCGAGCGTTTCCGGGACAGACGGGTTGTGCATGTGACGATAGTAGATCCCAAAACCCAAAACCCAAATCCCAAAACCCAAATGTAGGTAGCGTTGGGGCTTGGGATTTGGGATTTGGGATTTATTCAACCAAGCTGATCGAGCGCCGGGAGCACCTGTTCCGCGGCGCCGAGAATCGACAGATCGCACGCAGGGACGAGGCGGGCGTCTCTCCGAGGTTGATTTCCGCGGTGAAGGCCCCGCGCGACTGCGCCTGCCGAACGAAGCCCGCGGCCGGATAGACGACCGCCGATGTCCCAATCGTCGAGGAACACCTCGCACGCGGTCGCGTCGGAGTGCGCGCTCCACGTCAACGTGGTCGAGCGATTCGCCGAACCAGACGACCGCCGGCCGCGCGTGGCCGCCGCAGTGAGGGCAGTGCGGCAGCGCGTCCGGGAGCGGGACGCGTTCGTCGCGCCACGGCGCCGCGCCACGGCTGCAGCCAGTCGAAGCACTTGAGCTCCCACAGCGACCCGTGCAGCCGAACCAGGTCGCGCGTGCCCGCGCGAACGTGAAGGTCGTCCACGTTCTGCGTGACGACGCGCACGCCGTCGCGTTGCGACCAGCGCGCGAGGACCTCGTGCGCCGCGTTCGGCGCGCACGAGGCCACCAACTCGCGCCGCCACGCGTACATTCCCAGACGAGCGCCGGGTCGTGCGCGAACGCGTCGGGCGTGGCGAGATCCTCCGGGCGGTAGGTTCGCCGACAATCCGCCGGGCCCTCTGAATGTCGGGACGCCGCTCGCCGCGGACACGCCGGCGCCCGTCATCACCGTCACGCGCCGCGCCGTGCGAAGACGTGCAGCCAGCGCCGCGAGTCCCTGTTCCACGCCGAAGATCATTGCGTACTAATCGGCGGCGTGCCGCCGTTTGACGCCGTGCTGCTGCTACAGGAATACGGCGACGAGGGGCTCGTCCGCGATCTCGCGCAGCTGCTCGTCGACACGACGCCGGCGCAGATGGACGCCGTGCAGTCGGCGGTCAGCTGCCGGCGACGCGCGTGGCTCTGCGTGCAGCGGCACACAAGCTGCGCGGATCAATCGTGGCGTTCGGTGTCTCCGGAGGCGGTCGAGGCGGCGCGCGGAAGCTCGAGGCGATGGCCGCCGCCGGTGCGCTCGACGGCGCGGATGCGCTCAGCACGCCAGCTCGTGGCCGGCGTTCAGTCGCTGCGCGACAGCGCGCAAGGCCTGGCTCGATCACGCCGGCGCGGTGCTCCGCGTAGTAGATCCCGTTGAAGAGGAACTTGAACGTGCCGTGCGACTGCGCGCGGAACGTGACATCGGGACCGAAGAGCAGCACGCGTCCCTTCCCCAGCGGCGCATCGACGACCGCGACTTTGTCCTTCAGCGCGCCCTGACCCCACGCCCAGCCGCTTGCGAAGCGGCGTCGCCGTGTCATGCCACGCGACGCGCCGGATGCCCGCGCCCGCCGCGTCCGCACCGAGCGTGAACGCCGGGCTGTCGTCGAAGAAGATGTCGGCCTGCGGCTCGAGCCCGAATGCGCAGCGGATTGGCCGTATCCACGCTCACGCGCAGGATCGAGCCCGGGCACGTAGAACCTGCTGCGCGGAAGATCGAGCGCGCTGGACACAGGCAGGCCGAAATGGCGCGCCACGACTCGTCGAGCTGCCGATCGCGACGACCGTGCCGCCTGCCTCGACAAACGCTTTGAGCTGCGGAACCGTGCGCGCACACGGTCACGCTGCCCGAGATGGCCACGGTATTCCTGCGGCACATTCGCCGGTGCGGCGACCGCGGCGCCATCGCGCGCGGGATCGCCTCGGTCGGGAAGATCAGCACGTCGAACTTTGTGTTGAGGTTGCCCGCATCGAGCGTCTGCGGATACACGACCTCGAACGGGAACTCGTAGCGCTCGAGCAGCCAGCGGATCCACCCGCTCTCGACCGAGCCACCGTATCGATCCCAGAGGCCGACGCGCATCGGACGCAGCCGCCGGCCCTCTGCGGGCGGCTGCGACACCGCCGGTGAACGTCAATCCGAGATCGGTTGCCGCCCTTGCCGAAGCACCGGCACCGCGGCAGCGCCGCCGATATAGAACGTGTCCCGAAGCGAGTAGACGTCCGCGCCTAGCCTTCAGGAGCGCGGTTGACCGGCGATCAGACGCGTCGTTCTGCTGATGGCTGACGACGAAGCCCGACGCGTTGCCGGCGCCACGACGCGTCCGCGACTGGGGGCCATGCCGGATACGCGAGCGTCTCGAACGGCCCGTCGAAGCCATCGAGGATGCGATCGAACTTCACTCCCATCTGGAACGCGAGCGTCCATCCGGCGCTGTCGTAGGGCGGTGTCGGAGGCGCGCCTGGATACGGGATGTCGTCGGGATGATCCTGCGGCTCGAACATGTCGAGCACGTGCGGCCGGAACGCCTGGCTGGTCTTGACGACGAACGAGCCGGCCGGATAGCGGCGCGCCGCCAACGGCAAACGGCACGTCCGCGCGCATGCACCGTGATGCCGTTGAGCAGCAGCGCGTTCACGAACTTCGTCGCGGTGAGAAAGTCCGGCTGATCCGCGACGGCAGAATGTACCGCGCGCGTCGCGCGCGATTGCGGCTCCCGGCTCCTGTGATGCGGCGTCAGCGTCCACGTATCGCGGCTGCCGCGCTCGATCGAGTTCTTCCCATCCGGTAGATGTTGAAGAGCAGCGTCTCGCGGTAGCGCTGACGCGGCGTCGAGCACCGCGCGATTGGCGGTGAGCTCGTAGTCGATCGACTGCCGGAAGTGCCAGCGCTGCGGCGCGATCGGATACGGCAGGTCCGCGCGCGGCACCTGGCGCTCGGCGACAAACGGGATGTCGCACCGGCGTCGGACTGCCGATCGCCTCCGTCAGCAGTCCGATCTGGTTGTGAAAATACGCCGTGGTCCGCAGCCCGCCGTTCCACCAGGTCGAGTACGTCGGATCCGCCCGCATCGTGACGCCCGGCTTGCGCTTCGGCCGCGAAGCGGCGCGTGCATCGCGGCGCCCGAGTCAGGTCGATGCCGACCGGAATCAGCGGATCGAAGACGTAGTTGAACGGATCGCGGAACGGCGGCGCGAACATCACGGTGCCGGCGGGCCCGGTCTGGTGATGGTTGTAGACGATCTGCGGGAACCACTCCTGTAGAGGACGCGGTTCATGTTGATCGTCTCGGCCTGCGTCGACATGTAGAAGTCGCGGTTGTCGTCGTGGCCGCGTGTAGCTTCTGATACGAGCGCGGCAGGCCCGTCGAGCGTCCGCTTCGACGGGTCCGCGCTCGCGCATGTACCAGTTCGCCGTCAGCTCGTTCCCGTCGGGATTGGCGTTGACCAGCAGGACGATGTCGTCGCGAAGGATGCGCAGCGTCTCGGCGTCGTTGCGGCTGACGAGCTGGTAGACGCGTCTCGATCAGCTGCTGCGTGCCGAGCACCTCGTTCGCATGCAGGCCGCCGTCGATCCAGACGATGGCCTTGCCCTTCGGCGGCAAGCGCGCGCGCCTGCATCGTCGGTCAACCGTCGGCGTGCGCGCAGGCGCTGCGAGATGTCCCTGTAGCGACCGAGCGCGCCGAGGTTCTCGGGCGCCGTGACGATCGCCATCCACTGCGTCCGGCCTTCTTCCGTCCTGCCGATGTCCACGAGCGACATCCGATCGGATTCGCGCGTCGAGCTTCTTCCAGTACGCTTCTATCTGCGTATAGTTCGCGAGGAAGTAGTCGTCGCCGATGTTGGCGCCAAGCTGTTCCTTCGGCGTCGTGATGCGTGACGCGCACCTCCGGTTGGGTGCTCTGCCAACCGGGAGCCCAACAGCACCAGGCAGCACTACGCGCGCACTTCCTCAACATGCGCGCGCCCATGATGAAGATTGCGACGTGGAACGTCAACGGCATCCGCGCGCGACAGGCGCAGGTGCAGGAATTCATCGAGCGCGAGCAGCCCGACGTCCTCTGCCTGCAGGAGATCAAGGCCGGCACTCGATCAGCTGCCTGTCTGGCTGTGCGACCTCGAAGGCTACTGGTGCTACTGGCACGGCGGCAAAGGCTACTCGGGCGTCGCCCTGCACGTGCAGCAAGGCCATCGCACCCGAGCGCCCGGTCTTTCATCATCCCGAGTTCGACTACGAGCACCGGATCGTCACCGCGCAGCCTGCCGCAGGCGACCGTCGCGTCGATCTACGTGCCGAATGGCGGCAAGGACTTCCCGGCGAAGATGCGCTTCCTCGAGGCGCTGGATGCGCTACGCCGCCGGAGCTTCGAGCGCATCGGGCAGCCGCTCGTCCTCTGCGGCGACCTGAACGTCGCGCGGACCGAGATGGACGTGCACCCGAAGGAGCGGCAAGCCGCGCGCCATCGGCCAGCTGCCGGAAGAGCGCGCGCTGCATCGAGCGGATCATCAGCCGCGGCCTCGTCGACGTCGCACCGCGCGCTCGATCCCGACAACGCGGAGCTGTTCACCTGGTGGGCGCCGTGGCGGAACATGAAGCAGCGCAACATCGGCTGGCGGCTCGATTACGTGCTGGCGAGCGACCGATCGCCGATCGAACGGCGCGTCGTGCGTCGGTGCAGCGTGAGGTGGGCACGAGCGACCACGGACCCGTGGTCGCCGTGTGTTTACTAGTGTCTGTAGGGTAGGGCGGGTCTTTTCAGGCCGCCTAATCCTCTTAATCTTCGGCCGAGCGCTTGATCTCGGCCATCCGATCCCCGAGCCGGTTGAGCTCGTCGCGATCGAGCACCGCACGACTTTCTTGAAGAGCTCGCTTTCCTCTTCGTCCATGTGGTGCTCGGCGTTCTCCTTCCAGGACCTTGACCTTTGCCTTCCACAGATCGGTCTCGGGAGGCACGTCAGAGCAGCTCATCGAGAATGACGTCGGCCACGTGATGTTCCTCGTAGCCTTCGAGGCTACGCTTCTCACGCGCCTTCTTCTCGTCGCGGAGCCGCGGAGTTTGCTGCTTACCTCTTCCATCCGCTCGTGGGCGACCAGTTCGGTGCGGAGATGGTCCATCCGGTGTTTCCCGCTCCGGTCCTTCGGCCTCGAGGGTCTCTTCCGAGCAGTTTCTTCAAGCGTTTGTGGTCTCGTTTGATCAGGTCCAGTGCGTCCATGGCGTGGCGGAGTTGCAACCGCTATGCCTCGACTTTGGACCATGAGTCGGCGAAGCTCATCACCGGCGGCCAGGTGATTGAGCGCGAAGTCGCTTCCCTGAATGCCTCCTGCGGGAGCGCCGCGTCGAGGGGACGTCCGGCATCGCGGCATTGCCGCGTGGCCTCGACGCGAACCAGCGCGAGCGCGGCATCGAGACCGCGCACGATCGTCAGGAAGCCCGCCCACTGGTGCGCGGTCCCACGACGCGAACGCCTTCGCGGCGAGTACGCACTCAGCGGCGCGTTCCATGCGCTCAGAGCGGACGCACGTCGTGCAGGTAGGCGTCAGCAAGGCCGCTCGTATCCGGCTCGGTCGCCATTCGGCCGGGACCGCTTTGCCATCGCCTCGGCGTGGTCCGCGAGGCTCGCGTCAGTGTCTGCGGGATCTCGCGCGCGCGACGCCGTCGCGCGGCAACTGCGCGATTGCGGCCGCGATTGACGCACCGGTCGCCGGCATCACCGCCCGAACGCTGCGCGTCGCGCTCGAGCGTTGCGATGACGCTTTCAGGCGACAACCGCGGCGCCGCGCATCGGCTCGACCATGTGCCGCTCCCATGCGGTGTGGCTGTATCGGGATCGGCAAGCACGTCCGGCCGCAGCAACGGTGGCCAGTCGTCGCCCTCGATGACGAGCCCCTGCGCCGCCTCCGGAAATGCTGCGGGCGCCGCACGATTTCAATCGGGACGTCCTCACGAAACAGCGACGCCGCCGCGGTCGGGCAGTAATGCGTCAGCCGAGATGGACGTGCCCCGCGAGTCGCGCACGGCGAGCCGCGGAAAATGTCTGCACGTCGCCGCGCAGCATCGGTTCCCCGAGGTCACGGTGGATGACGCAGAGCCCGGAGTGGCGGTGATAGAAGACGCAATCCCCGGCCGCCGTGCGCCGACCATCGCCGCGGCGTTCCACGGCGGCACGATCCTCGACGATGAGGGCGGGGAATGCCGATCAGCCTCTGCCGCTGGAGTCACTCGGCGCGACGTGAAGCGCCTCATCGAGCGAGCGGTAGAGCGTGAGCTCAACAGGCCATCAGTCGGCCGTGCAGCACGCGCCCGAGTGCCGACAACGGTAATCGGCGTGAATGCTCGGGTGCGAACACGGCCGGCCCCGCGCGGTTGACCCGTCTTCGAGGCTTCGGCTCGCGCGCCATCATTGGCAGGATACCCAGGACCATCATTTGCACGCCTCTTGCCCCATGAGACTGATTGCACTGCTGTGCTGTGCCTGGCTGGTGCAGGGGCGGGTCTTCCAGACCC
>ERZ1370068.7766-contig-6663_pt1 | contig 28027 bp, 40 predicted proteins | sample MGYA00561227_ERZ1370068 | MGnify/ENA primary metagenome ERZ1370068 (study PRJEB38410, sample SAMEA6850437) | metagenome | study: Metagenomic assessment of the ecological functions of the soil: analysis of the soil microbiota associated with the...
ACGTCCGCGGTTCTCGAGGAACGGGCGCGCTGCCGGCGCGAACGCGCCGCGATCCTGTCGGCGGCGGTTTCGAGCGCGCTGAAGGCCTCCGGCGTGCCGATGCGCGCCAGCGCGGCGGCCGAGGCCGCACGGAGCGCGGCGCTGCGCCGGGGCGCCCACCATTCGCCCTTCCCCAGCGCTTCGACGAGCGGCGCGATGCCCTCGGGGTCGCGCAGGGCGCCGAGCGATTCGATGGCGCGCAGGTAGATGGACGTGAGCCGGCGGTGGTCGATATGCCGCAGGATGTACGCAACAGGGTGTCGCGCGCTCGTCACGCAGCATGCTGATGGCGAGCATGATCGCGTCGCGCGACCGCTGCGGTTCCTGTCGACCAGCGCTTCTTCCAGGACCCGGTAGGCCTTCTCGGTGCCGATGTTGAGGATCGCGCGGACGGCCTCGCGCTGAATCATCGAGTCGCTGTCGTTCAGCAGATCGGTCAGGTCGGGCAGCGCGTCCACGCCGCCGAACTGGCGCATGAGGTGGATGGCCGTCCGCCGGACGGCCGCGTTCGGCGACGCCTTCAGCGCGCTCGATTGTGCGCCGGCCGGCCGCGCCGAACGCCAGCAGGATGGCGGTCAGCCGTTCCCGCGTGCGCCCGCGCTCTTCGACCGACAGCGCCTCGGCGAGCGGACGCACCAGCACCTCGCCGAGCGACACGCACATGGCCTTGACCCGCTCGAACGACGGGTCGTCGATCGACAACAGGTGCGTCACGATGTGCCGCATCATCGAGCCCGGCGACGAGCATGTCGATGGCGATCATCGCGTGCTGGCGCCGTTCCTTCGACGATCGTGTCCGCAGCCGCGCCGTAGTGATCGCGGCCGTGAGCTCGATGGCCGAGTCGAAGTCGCCGACGAGCAGCAGGTCCTCGAGGTTGTGCGACCACGGGCGCCATCAGCGCGCCCCAGTTCGCCGTCGTCCTGCTCGAGGCGCAGCAGGTCGAGCAGCAGGTGCAGATCGAGCGACCGCAGCGCGCTCGGCGGCGACGCTGTCCACCCAGACGGCTCACGCGCTCGGGCGGGTCGTCGCTGGCCTGCTCGACGTCCACCGCTCGCGTGCGGGCGCCCGACAGCTCGCGCGCGTACTCCTCCGGACACGAACGTTTCGTCGGAATACGAGGTCAGCAGCTTTTCCGGCGACGTGGTTCCACACCGCCTCGAAGCCCTCGGTCTGGCCGAACGGCGCACGCCGCGGCGTCGTCGTGGGCCAGGTTGAGGCAGGCGGTGACGATCGTCGGGGTTTCTCACCAGCGTCTGAAACGCCTCGGCCAGGCGATCCGTTGGCGTGCCGTTGTTCGCGATCACGTCTTTCGACACGAAGTGGGCGATCGTCCGGTCGGTCATGCGGCTGACGATGGCGTCCATCACGCGCGCCTCGTTGCCGCCGCTCGGCGTCTTCGGACAGGAGGCCGACGAGGAGATCCGGCGAGAGCTCGCCGAGGGCCGCGGCCATGTTACGCAGCGTCGGCTCGACGCGGTCCAGCGTCCTTCTTCGAAACCGTCGACACGAGCCTGCGGATCATCCGCATCAGGGACGCTGCCTTCGCGATGACGCCGCCCTCGGTGCGACGTTCGACCGTCGGCCATCAACTCGACGATCTTGCCGCCGTCGCCTGCGATGCCCATCAGCTCGGCGACGGCGCCTTCGTCGAGTGCCGTCGCCGCCCGACACGCAATGGCTGATGATCGTCTCCCAGGTCGCCGACTTCCCGCGCGCGTTCGCGCAGCACTTCGGCGTAGTCGATTTCGCGCAGCTCCACGTTCCGGGCGCCGGTCGCCGACCACAGGCTGGCGATGCCGCCTTCAGCCCGGATCGACACCGATGGCTGGGCGAGAAGCATCAGAAAGCTGCGCCACGCCTCCCGGTCGCCGCCGGGATTGATTGTCAGCTCGCCGACGAGATGGTGGTGAAGGATCGTGGCCAGCTCGCCGAGCGACGGATCAGGCCGGCCCGGGGCGCGCCCGTCCTGCAGCAGGCCGTCGGGCAGCACCGTCAGACGCAATGGCTGCGGGAGCGCGCGGTCCGACGTCGTTTCGACGATTCGGCCGAGCGTGGCGGCGATCGCCGGGTGCGCAGCCGGATAGAGCATCACCGCACGCGCGGCCGCCTTGCACGCGCGCGCGAACTCGACCAGGCGTGCCGTCTCTTCGGGGCCGAGCGGCGGGAGCGAGGCCGTGTCTGCGGAGGCCATGTCGATTCTCGCAGTATACTCGCGCGAATGCGCGCGGTTGACATCATCGCGAGGAAACGAGACGGAGCGGCGCTGACGCGCGAGGAGATTCAGTCGTTCGTTTCCGGCGCGACCGACGGTGCGTGGCCCGACTACCAGTCGTCGGCGCTGCTGATGGCCATCGTGCTGCGCGGCATGACCGCTCGAGGAAACCGCGTGGCTCACCGACGCGATGGTCCACTCGGGCATCCGCGTGGATCTGTCGGACATCCCCGGTGCCAAGGTCGACAAGCACAGCACGGGCGGCGTCGGCGACAAGACGTCGCTGATTCTGGCGCCGCTCGCGGCGGCGTGCGGCGCTGCAAGGTGCCGATGATGTCGGGCCGCGGGCTCGGTCATACGGGCGGGACGCTCGACAAGCTCGAGGCGATTCCGGGCTTCCGCGTGAATCTGTCGCTCGACGAGATGAAGGCGGCGCTGGTGCGGCGTCGGGCTGCGCGATGATCGGGCAGACGTCGCAGATCGCGCCGGCCGACAAGAAGCTGTACGCCCTGCGCGACGTGTCGGCGACGGTGGAAAGCATCCCGCTCATCAGCGCGTCGATCATGAGCAAGAAGATCGCCGAGGGCATCGACGCCCTCGTCCTCGACGTGAAGACCGGCAGCGGCGCGTTCATGAAAACCGAAGCCGACTCGCGACGGCTGGCCGAGTCGCTCGTCTCGATCGGCAACGCCTCCGGCGTCAGAACCGAAGCCATCATCACCGCGATGGACGCGCCGCTCGGCCGCGCCGTCGGCAACGCGCTCGAGGTGATCGAGTGCCTCGAAGTGCTGAAGGGCAGCGGCCCCGCCGATCTCGTCGAGGTGTCCGTCGAGCTGACGGCCCGGATGCTGATGGTCGGCGGCGTCGCGCCGCGACCGTGCCGACGCCGACCGGCAGCGTTCGCGCGGCGATCGCGTCGGGCGCCGGCCTCGATCGCTTCCGGCAGATCATCGAGAACCAGGGCGGCGATCCGAGAGTCGTGGACGACTACGGCCGGCTTGCCGTCGTGCGCCGTCCCGGCACGTCGTGACTGCGCCCGCGGCGGCGTGCTCACGGGCCTCGACGCGGAGCTGGTCGGCCGCGCGTCGGTCGCGCTCGGGGCCGGACGCGATCGGGTCGATGAACGGCGTCGATCCCGCCGTCGGCATCATGGTGCTCGCCGCGCCGGGCAGACGAGGTCGCCGCCGGCGACCCGATGCTCGAACTGCACTATCGCGATCGTCCGCGGCTCGACGCGGCGCTGCCGCTGGCGCCAGCGCGGCGATCGCCGTTGGCGACGCGCCGCCCGCGCCACGGCCGCTCATTCTCGGCGAGGTGTCCGGGTGATGAAATGACGCTCGGACCGTTGCAGCCCGTGTTCGGCGCGCTCGTGATCCTGCTGATCGCCTACGCGCTGCTCGCACGAACCGCCGCGCGATTCGCTGGTCGACGGTCGCCTGGGGGCTCGGGCTGCAGGTCGTCTTCGCGATCATCGTGCTCAAGACGACCGTCGGCGAGCGCGTGTTCACGTTCCTCGGCGACCTACATCACCAAGCTGCTCGGGCTTCGCCGGCGTCGGCTCGGCCTTCGTGTTCGGCGCCGCTCGGCGACAACGCGGTGTGGACGACGCGTCATGACCGGGGCGCTCGGCCCCGACGGCGCCGCAGTCGGCCAGTCATCTTCGCCTTCCAGGTGCTGCCGACGATCATCTTCATCGCCGCGCTGTTCGCCATCCTCTACTACTTCGGCGTCATGCAGGTCGTCGTCCGCATTTTCGCCGTCGTGATGCACCGCGTGATGAAGGCGAGCGGCGCCGAGTCGCTGAACGTCGCCGCCAGCATCTTCATGGGGCAGACCGAGGCGCCGCTGACCATCCGGCCGTATCTGCCGGAGATGACGCAGTCCGAGCTGATGACCGTGATGACCTCGGGCATGGCGCACATCTCGGGCGGCATCATGGCGGCCTACATCCTGTTCGGCGTCGAGGCCAAGCACCTGCTGACGGCGGTCATCATGACGGCGCCGGGCACGATCATGATGGCCAAGATGTTCGTGCCGGAAACCGAGGTGCCGAAGACGATGGGCATCGGTGCAGCTGGAGGTCGAGCGGACCGACGTCAACGTCATCGACGCGGCCGGCCGCGGCACCGGCGAAGGGCTGCACCTGGCGCTGAACGTCGGCGCGATGCTGATTTCGTTCCTCGCGCTCGATCGCGCTCGTCAACTGCGCTGCTCGGCGTCGTCGCACCTGAGCCTGCAGCAGATTTTCGGCTGGGTGTTCGCGCCGGTCGCGTGGAGCATGGGCGTGCCGTGGCGCGACGCGCCGACGATCGGCAACCTGCTCGGCACGCGCATGGCGCTCAACGAGTTCGTCGCCTACTCGCAGCTCGGGCCGCTCAAGGCGACGCTCGATCCGAAGTCGTTCACGATCGCGACGTTCGCGCTCTGCGGCTTCGCGAACTTCAGCTCGATCGGCATGCAGATCGGCGGCATCGGCGCGCTGGCGCCGAACCGCCGCCACGATCTGGCGCGCCTCGGCCTGCGCGCGATGTTCGCCGGGACGCTGGCCAACTTCATGACCGCGACGATCGCCGGCTTCCTGCTCTAGATGGAGCTACTACGACGAAGTGCATGGAAGCCGCTGACGCCGTTCGCGCGCGCGTCGCCGAAGTGCCGCCGATCGCGATCGTCCTCGGATCGGGCCTCGGCGACTTCGCGAACTCGCTGGGCGACGCGCGTCATCGATGCCGTACGATCGAGCTGCCGCACTGGCCGGCGTCGACGCGTCATCGGCCACGAGGGCAAGCTGGTCGTGGGCACGAGTCGCGGACGCGCAGCCGACCATCGCCGCGCTCGCCGGCCGGTGTCACCTCTACGAAGGGCACGATCTCGCGGACCGTCACGTTCGCGGTCCGGGCGCTGGGCCTGCTCGGCGTCAAGACGCTGATCCTGACCAATGCGGCCGGCGGCGTGAACACCGGCTTCGCGCAGGGCGCGCTGATGGTCATCGACGACCACATCAACCTGACGGGCGACAACCCGCTGGTCGGCGCCAACGACGACCGGTTCGGCCCGCGCTTTCCGGACATGACCGAGGTGTACTCCGCGACGGCTGCGGACGATCGCGGATCGAGGCGGGCAGCGGCCATGAGCCTGCGGCTGCCGCACGGCGTCTACGCCGCGCTGCTCGGGCCCAGTTACGAAACGCCCGCGGAGATCCGATATCTACGGACGATTGGCGCCGACGCGGTCGGCATGTCGACCGTGCCCGGAAGCGCATCGCCGCGCGCCACATGGGGCATCGAGGTGCTCGGCATTTCGTGCATCACCAACATGGCGGCGGGCGTGCTGCCGCAGCCGCTCGATCACGCCGAGGTGATGGAGACGGCGCGGCGCATGCGCGGACAGTTCATCGCGTTACTGGAGGGCATCATTGACCGCTCTGCACGAAGGACGTCTGTCGGTGACGCTGGTGGACGTGCAACGACGGGCACGAGGCGGAGTTCCTCGCGCATCGCGACGCGGTTCGAGGCCGTGCTCGCTCGCAAGGATACGGCCGCGCCGAGATCGTTCGCGACGAGGCGATCGCCGCTGCGGTTTTATGCCGTGCGCCACTGGGCGAGCGTCGCGGCCGCCGAGCTGCTGCCACGGCGACATCGAGGTGCAGGTGCTGACGGCGCGGCTGTATCAAGATCGCGCGCGTCACGCACGTCGTCAACGGCGTCCAGCGGCCACAATGCCGATGCGGCTCGCTGACCGGCGACCGACGCGCGCGGCGTCAGAGCCGACCGGCGCACCGGATTCGATCGCCGGCAGCGAGAACCTGGGGCGCTCGGAAGGCGACCGGCGGCGGCGGGCCGATCGGCGGCTCGGTCCGCGCCGGCTTGCGCGATCGCCCGGCGAGGACGATCGATCTCGTGGCCGCCGCCGCGCCGGCGCGCGCGAGACACGCCGACGCCGCGTTCTCGCATTTCAAGGTCGGCGCCGCGCTCGAAACGGCCGACGGCACGGTCGTCGCCGGCTGCAATATCGAAAACGCCACCTACGGCCTGACCATCTGCGCCGAGCGGGTCGCGATGTTCAAGGCGCTGTCGGACGGGCACCGCGCCTTCACGCAGCATCGCCATCGTCGCCGACACCGACGCGCCGACGCCGCCATGCGGCGCGCTGCCGCCAGATCCTCTGGGAGTTCGGCGGCAACCTCGCAGTCATCCTGGCCAACCTGCACGACCGACAAGGGCGTCCATCGAGCTCAAGGACCTCCTGCCGCTGCCGTTCGACGCGCGGCTGCTCTGAAGCGTTCGGAAGTTCGAGGCTTAGAGGTTCCAGAGTTCCAGCGTCAGAACCTGAACCCTGAACCTTGAACCCGGCTAGAACCAGCTAATCGCACCATGCTCCCGACGATTGCCCGCGAGGCGGACGCGGTCGTGATGATCGACCAGCGCAAGCTTCCGGCGCGAAGAGTCTACGTTCGCTGCAAGACCGCCGCCGGAGGTCGCGCGCGCCATCAAGACGATGGTCATCCGCGGCGCGCCGGCGATCGGCGTCGCGGCCGCCATGGGCATCGCGCTCGGCATGCGGAAGAGCGACGGCGACCGGCACGCAGAAGTTCGCCGCCGAGTTCCACAAGATCTGCGAGCTGATGGCCGGCGACGCGCCCGACCGCGGTCAACCTGTTCTGGGCGATCGACCGGATGAAGCGGACGTTCGCCGCCGCCGCCCACGCCGGCGAATCGGTCGATCAGATCAAGGACCGGCTCGACCGCCGAGGCGCAGGCGATTCACGACGAAGACGTCGCGAGCTGCCGGGCGATGGGCGCGTTCGGCGCGGACGTGGTGCCCGGCGAGGCGCGCATCCTGACGCACTGCAACGCCGGCGCGCTGGCGACCGCCGGCTACGGAACCGCGCTCGGCGTGATCCGCGGCGCCGTCGAGGCCGGGCAAGCACGTCGACGGTGTTCGCCGACGAGACGCGGCCCGTTCCTCCAGGGCGCGCGCCTCACGGCGTGGGAGCTGGTGCGCGACGGCATCCAGACCACGGTGATCACCGACAACATGGCGGGAGCGCTGATGCGGCAGGGCAAAGTCGATCTCGTCGTCGTCGGCGCCGACCGGATCGCCGCCAACGGCGACACCGCCAACAAGATCGGCACCTACGGCGTCGCGGTGCTCGCGCGCGAGCACCAGCATCCCGTTCTACGTCGCGGCGCCGTTGTCGACCATCGACCTCGACGACCGCCGACGGCGCAGCGCATTCCGATCGAAGAGCGCAGCGCGCGCGAAGTGACGCACATCGGCGGCTCGCAGGTGTCGCCCGACGGCGCGCTGGTCTGGAATCCGGCGTTCGACGTCACGCCGCATCGCCTCATCGCCGGCATCATCACCGAGCGCGGCATCTTCCGGCCGCCGTACGCGAATCGCTCAAGCGCGCGTTCGAAGAGCAGAGCGAGTGCAGCTACTCGCGAGCGGTTGACAGCTGGCCGCGAGCTGCGAGCCTCGACAGAGTTCGACGATGCTGATCCTCGGAATCGAAACCTCCTGCGACGAAACATCCGCCGCCGTCGTCGAAGAGACCGGCGACACGTCGAAGCCGTGGGCGGTGCGATCCAACGTCGTCGCCTCACAGGTGGCGATTCATCGCGAGTGGGGCGGCGTCGTGCCCGAGCTGGCGTCGCGCCAGCACATCCGCGACATCTGCGGCGTCGTCGAGCGGAGCCTCGACGAGGCGAAGGCGACCTGGGCCGACCTGGGCGCCGTGGCGGTGACGCAAGGTCCCGGCCTCGTCGGGTCGCTGCTCGTCGGCGTCGTCGTTCGCCAAGTCGGCGGCTGCCGCCGCCGGCCTGCCGCTGGTGCGCCGTCCATCACCTTGCCGGCCACATCGAGTCGCTGGTGCTGCAGAACGGCGAGCTGCCGCTGCCGGCCATCGTGCTCGTCGTGTCGGGCGGCCATACGAGTCTGTATCTGGTCGAGAAGCCCGGCCACTACCAGTTGCTCAGCCGGACGCGCGACGATGCGGCGGGAGAGGCCTACGACAAGGTGGCGAAGCTTCTCGGTCTCGGCTATCCGGGCGGGCCGGTGATCGATCGGCTGGCCGCGGACCGGCAACGATCGCGCCGTCCGCGCTGCCGACGACGCGCCTGACGCACGCCGATCGAAACGCGCCCGAGCTCAAGGGCGATCTCGATTTCAGCTTCAGCGGCCTCAAGACCGCTGTCTTGCGTCACGTGAGGAAGGAAAGCGAAGGTCCGCTGTCCGACCGGGAGATCGCGGACATCTGCGCCAGTTTCCAGCGCGTCGTGGTGACAGGCGCTGCTCGATCGGCTGTTCGATGCGGCGCGGCGTTACCAGGCGAAGAGCGTCGGCATCGCCGGCGGCGTGTCCGCCAACAGCCGCCTGCGCGCCGAGCTCGCGGACCGCGGCGCGCGGCGTGAGATGCCGACATTCCTCCCGAGTCTCGCCGCTGTCGACCGACAACGCGGCGATGATCGCGGCGGCGGGGCTGCGGAAGTTCCGCGCAGGCGCGACGGCGTCGATGGATCTCAACGCCGATCGCCGCGCTGGTGCTATGATCGTCGTCACCGACTATCTCGTCTTCAACACGCAAGAAGCGGCAGGAGTTCGTCCGCATCACGGACGAGATCGCCGCGATCGTGAAACGCGAGCGGCGTCAGGAAGGCACCGTGCTCGTGTCGGCGATGCACATCACGTCCGGCGTGTTCGTCAACGACTGGGAAGACGGGCTGATTCACGACTTTCGAGGCGTGGCTCGAAAAGCTCGCGCCGGCCGGTCTCGACTATCGCCATCATCAGACGGGCGAAGACAACGCCGACGCGCATCTGAAGCGCACGATCATGGGTCATCAGGTCGTGCTGCCGATCACCGACGGCGCTCGATCTCGGCCCGTGGGAGCAGGTCTTCTACGCCGAGTTCGACGGCCAGCGCAAGAAGCGCGTCGTCGTCAAAGGTGATGGGGATCTGAATTCGAGTCGGGGCTCGGGGCTCGGGGCTAGCTGTTTCCGGAGAACAGCGTCGGGATTTGGGGGCTGTGGCCAGCTGACGTGCCAGGGAAATGGAGGTGTCAGGGCGTGAGGAAATACCCGACCGTCCGATCGTCGGCGCTGGCGTGGTGATCGTCGACGGCGACCGTGTGTTGCTCGTCAAGCGCGCTCATGAGCCGTTGAAGGGCGAATGGAGCCTGCCGGGCGGCGCGGTGGAAGTGGGCGACGCCGTCGAGGCCGCTCTGGTCCGCGAGGTCCGCGAGGAGACCTGCCTCGACGTGACCGTCGGACCCGTCGTCGAAGTGCTCGATCGGATCGGCCGGGACGCGGACGATCGTGTCGAGTATCCACTTCGTCATCGTCGACTTCATCCTGTGCCGGGTGGCTGGTGGGACGGCGAGGTGCGGCTCGGACGCCGACGATGTGCGCTGGGTCGAGTCGCACAGATCTCGCGAGCGTATCGCTTGACGACAGCCGCGGCAGCGGTCATCGACAGAGGCATTCTCGATTCAGCAGGCCTGAGGCGCTGCGCTACGAGCGGCACCTCCGTGCTCGTGACAGCTAGCCCCCAGCCCCTAGCCCGCTAGTGCCGACGCGAAACGGCTGGCCCCGAGTCCCGCCCGGACGTCTATCGCAGTGCCGCCACGCCAACAAACACCGGCACACCGAGCGCGTCGAGTCGCGAGCCCCGGCCATGTCGTCGCCGGGCGGTATAACGAACAGGACGAGCAGAATGGTCGGCGGCGCCGGCGATGATACAGCGATGGGGAACGATGGGGTATCCGAACGCGCGATACGGGCCGATCGGCATCCGGCCGGGTCTGTCGCAGGCGGAAAATGCCGGCGATCGTCAGGATGTAGAAGATCAGCGCGGCGGAGATCACGTAGTCGAGCAGGTTGTTGTAGAGATTGCCGTACGCGCTGCGTCGCCGGGTCGTAGGTGCGCGGCAGCACCAGGAACGACCGCCCAGACGCCCTGGAGCACCAGCGCCCACGCCGGCACCTTCGGCCGCGTTCAGCTGACCGGCCGACGCGGAAGAACAGGCCGTCGCGCGCCATCGCGTAGTAGGCGCGCGCGCCGGCGAGGATCAGGCCGTTGCGTGCAGCCGAAGGTCGAGACCATGATGCCGATCGCCATGATCGTCGCGCCGAGCCCCGGAAAGATCGCGTTCAGCGTCGCGGTCGCGACGCGATCGCCGGGCGCGTGCTGAATCTGATCGAACGGCAGCGTCACCAGGTACGCGACGTTGGCGAGCAGATACAGGCCGATCACGATGAAGGTGCCGAAGCGCGAGCGACAGCGGAATGTTGCGCCGCGGGTCCTTCACCTCGCCGGCGGTGAACGTGATGTTGTTCCAGGCGTCGGCCGAGAAGAGCGATCCGGTCTGCGACACGCAGATGCGCGACGAACAGCCCGAAGGCGGTCATCGCCGACAGCCCCGGCACGATCTCGACCGTGCCGCCGCGCCGCCCACAGGTTGCCGAAGTTGTCGGCGACGGCCGTGTGGTTCCAGCCGAGCAGCACGCCGACGAGGATCAGCCCGAGCGAGCGCGCCGGTCTTCGCGGTCGTGAAGACGTTCTGGATGATCTTGCCGTATTCGAGGCCGCGCGTGTTGGTCCACGTCAGCAGCGCGATCATCACGATGCCCGACCAGCTGCGTCGTCGACAGCGACAGCGCGTAGCCGGTCGACGAGGTGGATCGGCGGCGATCAGGTAGTGGTCGTCGGCGATCCACGGCACCAGCGCGCCGAAGTAGCGCGCGAAGCCGACCGAGACCGCGGCGATCGTGCCGGTCTGAATCACGAGGAACAGCGTCCAGCCGTAGAGAAAGCCCCACAGCGGCGAGAACGCCTCGCGCAGGTACACGTACTGGCCGCCGGCCCGCGGCATCATCGCCGCCAGCTCGCCGTAGGACAGCGCGCCGACGACCGTCAGGACGCCGGTCAGCAGCCACGCGCCGAGCAGCCAGCCGGGGCTGCCGATGTTGCGCGCCATGTCGGCCGAGACGATGAAGATGCCCGAGCCGATCATCGAGCCGACGACGACCATCGTCGAATCGTAGAGGCCAAGGCCGCGATGGAATTCCGGTGTCGAGTCCGTGGCGTGGCGACTGCGGCTGAACTGGCGGACTGCGGACCGTTCGCCATCGGTGCTCCTGGCATTAAGATGCTGGAACTTACCATGAATCGAGACGACGCCTGGGCGCTGCTGACCGAGTACACCAAGGGCGACAGCCTGCTGAAGACACGCGCTGGCGCGTCGAGGCCGCGGTGCGCGGCTACGCCCGGAAGTTCGGCGAGGACGAGGAGGCGTGGGGCATCACGGCGCTGCTGCACGACTTCGACTACGAGCGGCTGGCCGACGCTCGGCGATCATCCCAACAAGGGCGCCGAGATCCTGCGCGAGAAGGGCTATCCGGAGTGGATGATCCGGGCGATCCTGTCGCACGCCACGGAGATCACCGGCGTGACGCGCGACAGCCTGCTCGAGAAGACGCTGTTCGCGTGCGACGAGCTGGCCGGATTCATCACCGCGGCGTCGCTGGTGCGTCCGAGCAAGAGCGTGCTCGACCTGGAGGCGAAGCTCGGTGATGAAGCGGATGAAGGACAAGGCGTTCGCGCGCGGCGTGAAGCGCGAGGATCTGCACCGCCGGCGCCGAGCTGCTCGGCCTGCCGCTCGAGGAGCACATCGCGCAACGTGATCGGCTTCATGCGCGAACGAGCCGACGAGCTCGGGCTGCGAGAGAGCACTGCTGGGCGTAGCGCGGACCTTTCGGTCCGCGCGGTCCGTATATCAAATCGGATGGCTGAAGCCGATCCGGTCGTCACGCTCGAGGGCGTCACCGTCACCTACGGCAAGAACGCGGCGCTGCGCGACGTGACGACGTCGTTCGCCGCCGGGCGCGGTCGGCCTGCTCGGACCCAACGGCGCCGGCAAGAGCACGATGATCAAGTCGCTGCTCGGGTTCATCGTGCCCGGAGCGCGGCCGGATGCGCGTGCTCGGCCTCGACGTCGCGGAGTCGCCGCTCGAGATCCGCGCCCGCGTCGGCTACATGCCGGAGAGCGACGCGCACATTCCCGGCATGAACGCGGTCTCCTTCGTCGCCTATTGCGGCGAGCTGGCCGGGCTGCCGCGCGTCGACGCGATGCAGCGCGCGCACGAGGTGCTGTTCTACGTCGGCCTCGGCGAGGCGCGCTACCGCAACGTCGAGACCTATTCCACCGGCATGAAGCAGCGCATCAAGCTGGCGCAGGCGCTGGTGCACGATCCCGACCTGCTGTTCCTCGACGAGCCGACCAACGGCATGGACCCGAAGGGCCGCGACGAGATGCTCGAGCTGGTGCGCGATCTCGGCGCACAACAAGGGCGTCAACCTGATTCTCTCGCTCGCACCTGCTGCCCGACGTCGAATACACCTGCGATCACGTCGTCGTGATGGACAAGGGCGCGATCGCCGACGGCCGGCCCGATCGACGGCGCTGAAGCAGCCGCGCGGCCGCGTCTACGAGCTGCGCGTGAAGACGCCGCGGGCGAGCTCGAGCTGTTCCTGCGAGCGGCTGCGCGCGGCCGGCCTCGACTGCCACGCGACCGACGAGGACGTCATGCGCGTGTTCGTGCCCGGCGAGGGCGGCGCCCGCGAGCTGTTCGCGCTGGCCGCCGCCGAACGCGTCCAGGTCCGCCACCTGCGTCCGAGCGTGCCGACGCTCGAGGACGTCTTCGCGCACGCGGTCGGTGAGGAATGACGACGAACGCGACCAAGAGTGCTCAGATGCCGATTCATGATCAGGGCTATCGCCGCTACGGCGGCAGCTGAAGGCGCGCACCGGCACCGGCTGGATGGTGATCGCCCGCGCCGGCATCCGCAGCGATGTTCGCGAAGCGGGCCTTTCTCGGCCTGCTGCTGATCTCCTGGTTTCCGTTCTTCGTCCGCGCGGTCCAGATTCTACGCCGCGGCCAACCTGCCGCAGGCGGCAGCTTGCTGCCGCGCCGTCGGCCGACACGTTCCGCCAGTTCCTCGATCAGCAGCAGATCTTCGTCTTCTTCGTCACGGTGTACGTCGGCGCCGGGCTGATCGCCAACGACCGCCGCGCCAACGCGCTGCAGATCTATCTGTCGAAGCCGTTGACGCGCGCCGAGTACGTCTTCGGCAAGCTCGGCGATTCTGATGGCGTTCCTCGCTGCTCGTCACGTGGCTGCCGGCGATCGTGCTGCTGATCGTGCAGATCGCGTTCGCCGGCAACTTCACGTTCTTGCAAGAACAACGTCTATCTGTTCCCGGCGATCACGGTGTTCGCGTTCATCGAGGTCGCGCATGGTCGCGACCGCGATGCTGGCGCTGTCGTCGCTGTCGAAGAGCAGCCGCTACGTCGGCGATCCTCTACGCGGCGGTCATCTTCTTCACGCAGGCGATCTACGGCGTGCTCTACGCGGTGACGCGCAGCACGCAGCTGTCGTGGATCTCGTTCCCGGCCAACCTCGCGCAGATCGGCGACGTCATCTTCCGCCAGCCGCTCGAAGTACGACACGCCGTGGCCGGTGTCGCTGCTGATGATCGTCGGCGCTGATCGCCGTGTCGGGCGTGCATCCTCGAGCGCCGCGTGCGCGGCGTCGAGGTCGTCGCGTGATCGGCAGCCGGTCATCGTCGCCGCCGGATCACCTGTCGAAGTGGTACGGCCAGGTCATCGGCCTGAACGACGTGTCGGTCATCGGTGCCGCCGGGCATCACCGGTCTGCTCGGCCCGAACGGCGCCGGCAAGTCGACGTTCATGAAGCTGATCACCGGTCAGCTCAAGCCGAGCAAGGGCAGCGTCACGGTGCTCGGCGAGCCGATCTGGCAGCAACCCGGCCTCTATCGCCGCATCGGGTTCTGTCCCGAGCAGGACGCGTTCTACGAGCGGATGACCGGGCTCGAGTGGGTGACGGCGCTCGTCCGGCTGAACGGCGTCAGCGACGACCGAGGCGCGCCGCGCATGGCGGCGCGCGCGCTCGAGACAGGTGGAGCTGACCGACGCCGCGCGACAAGAAGATCGGCGCCTACAGCAAGGGCATGCGCCAGCGCGTGAAGATGGCGCAGGCGCTCGCGCACGATCCCGAGCTGCTGATCCTCGACGAGCCGCTGTCCGGGCATGGATCCGATCGCCCGCCGCAAGACCGATCCGCATGATCAAGGACTGGGGCCGCGCCGGCAGAGGCATCATCGTCTCGAGCCACATCCTGCACGAGATCGAGTCGATGACCGCGAACATCCTGCTGATCAACCAGGGCCGGATCCTCGCCGAAGGCAACGTCCACCAGATTCGCGATCTCATCGACGAGCATCCGCACACGGTCCACATCAGGCCGACCGAGACGCGCGCGCTCGCGCGCGAGTTCCTCGGTCGACGACGATGTGCTGAGCCTGAAGTTCGAAGGACGGGCGGTGGTGGTGCAGACCGGGCGGCCTGACGCGTTCTACGCGCGGCTCACCGATCTGGCCGCGTCGGCGGGCGCTATCGGCGCGATCCACGAGAGTGACGTCGCCGGACGACAACCTGCAGGCGGTGTTCCAGTATCTGGTGAAGGTCATGAGCGCACCGCCGCTACCCGGACTCGGCCGCCTGCGCGCTCCGCGATGCGTTCGATCTGTCGCTCGGCCAGATGCTGTGGTCGCGGCGCTCGGTGTTCCTCGGCGTCGCTGCTCGGCGGACCGGTGTCCTCGCGGCGCTGCATTCGCCATCGCTCACCAGCGCCACGCGCTCGGGCTTCCGCGATCAACGGCGCGCGCCGTCGGCGGCTCGCACATCTTCGGCATGATGATCTGGCTGCTGTCTATCCGCTTCATCGTGCCGGTGCTCGGCGTGTTCTACGGCACGTCGCTCATCGCCGACGAAGTGGACGACAAGACGATCACCTATCTGTTCACGCGGCCGATTCCGCGGAGCGCGGTGCTGCTCGGCAAGTCACTTCGCGTACCTCGCGTGCACGGTGCTGCTGGTGCTGCCGTCGGTGATGCTGGTCTATCTTCCTCATCGTGCCGGTCGGCGGCAGCAGCATCGCCGCCGCGTTTCCGGTCGCTGCGTGGCCGATCTCGGGATGCTGGTCGTCGGTCTTGCTGCGTACGGCGCGGTGTTCGCTCTGGTCGGCACCAGGCATCAAGCGGCCGCTGGTCGTGGGTCTGGTCTTCGCGTTCGGCTGGGAGCCGGCCGTGCTGCTGTTCCCTGGCTACCTCAAGCGGGCTGACCGATGCTGCCTATTACCTGCAGGCGCTGGTCACCCACGAGATGCCCCAGGACTCGGCGGTCAGCCTGCTGCTGCATGGTCTTCCACGAGGTGCCGTCCGTCGGACCAGCCTGCTCGTGCCTCGCGGTCATCGTCGGCGGTGACGCTCGGCTGGCCGGCCGGTTGTCTGAGCGCGAATACGTGCTCGAGCAGTGAAATGGCCGCGAAGGGACGGAGGCGGGAACAGACGGCAAACCTCGTCCGTATAAGACTTTGAGGCGCTACCATCGACGACAAAGACCCGGTATTTCGTGATTGCTTCGCTGCTGGTCCTCGGCGTGGGTCTTGGGCACCGGGTTGGTCGCGTATTACGTCGGGTTCCCGGCCGGCGCCGCGCCAGCGCGCCAGGCGGGCCTGGAAGAGCTTCAATTACATCCCGCGCGACGCCGCGGCCATTGCGTTCTGCCAACGTGCAGGACATGCATGTGTGACGCTCGAGCTGCGCCAGAAGCTGCTCCGCGCCCTGCCGATGCAGGAAAACGGACAGCAGGAGTTCGAGAACCAGACCGGCATCAACATCGAAACCGACATCGATCGCATCGTCGCGTGCCTGAGCCCGATCCGGTCGGACAGCACGCAACACGCCAGGCGCGGGCACGGTGCTGGCGCGCGGCCGACTTCGACGAAGTGAAGATCTGAGGCGCTGATGCGCAGAGCACGGCGCCAAGTCGAGAAGTAAGACGAAGCGGCATCGATCGTGGCGCACACGGCGATCGAGGCGCGCGATCGCGACGACGGGCGCATACCCTAACCAGAGCTTCGCCCTGTCGTTCGTCGAGCCGGGCTTCGTGGCGCTCAGCGGCACGCGTCTGCTTCGTGTCCGGCGATCGACCTCCACCAGCGGCGGCAACAACCCGCAGGCCGGCTTGTCGAGCGTGACCGGCAACGAGGAGCTGATGGCGCTGGTGCGGTCGCTTGACAGCGGAAACGTCTGGGCTGTCGGGCCGCTTCGACGCGCTATCCAGGGCGCGTCTACCCGAGTCCGTCACCAGCCGGCTGCCAGCCATCACGCTGGTTCGCGGTGAGCGGCCACATCAACGGCGGACTGCGGGCACCGTTCGCGCCGAAGCGCGCGACGACGAAGCCGCGAACAACCTGCCGCGACGCCGTTCGCGGGTTCATGGGCCTGGCGAAGATGCAGGCCGGATCGAACCCGAGCGCTGCAACTGATGATGCAGTCGCTCGAGCTGGGCGGCACCGGCAAGACCGTCGCGTTGTCGTTCACGGTGCCGGCTGAAGTCTTCGACGCGGTTGGCGGCGCGCTGAACAATGGCTTCCAGAAGAACCTGCCGGGAAGTAAACCGCTTGTCTCTGGCCGGACGCGCCTTGACGCGTCCCGGCCGCCCCTCCTACACTCCTGCCATTCGCCAGAATCCGTCCCTTCCCGGTCTTCGCAGGTCACTCGATGACGCTGACACAGACGAACCCGTGCACGGCCGCAGCCTGCCGTCTTTCATCGTCGCGTCCACCCCCTCTGGTCGGCTTCCTGGCGCTTGGCCCAAACGCGGCGCACCTTCGCACGACCTGGCGCATCGCCAACCTGGTGGGGCAGCGCGTCCGAAGAACGGCTCAGCAAACATCTCCTGCGGAAGTTTGCAGAGTTTCGAGACGCGCAGCTCGCTCGTCGTCAACGCACGTCCACTACCCGCGGTGTCGGCGCGGCGCGCGAGTGGATTCTCCAGGAGATGCGCAGCTACAGTCCGAAGCTGCAGGTCAGCTTCGACACTATCTGGTCGCGAAGCAGGGTCGCATCCTGCGCGACGTCGAAATGCGCAATGTGATGCGCGATTCTGCCCGGCCGCAGTCCGCGCCGCATCTACATCGGCGGCCACTACGATACGGTGGGCCCGGCCCGGCGGCCAGAGCACGTCGAACGCCGGCGGCTCGGCCGCTCGATCCCGACGCGCAGAACGGCGGCGCCGGCTGATCCGCAACGCGCCGCTCGACAACCTGGCGCCTGGCGTGAACGACGACGGCAGCGGCACCCTGCGCTCACCATCGAGCTGCGCGCATCTTCAGCCAGAGCGGCATCGACTTCGACGCTACCGCTAGTGTTCAGTGCCACGTCGGGCAAGAGCAGGGCCTCGTCGCGCGCGCCTGCACGCCGCAGAAGCGCGCGTCGCCGAGAAGATTCCGATCGAGGCGGTCTCTCAACAGCGACATCGTCGGCAACGACAAGGGCGGCAACGGCATCATCGATCGCGCACTCGATCACGCGTCTACTCCGAGGACCCGAAGACTCGCCATCGCGGACGCTCGCGCGTTTCGTTCAGCGCTGGGGCGGCCGCTACGTCCCGTCGCACAGGGGTGCGGCCGATGTCCCGGCCCGACGAGCTCAGGGGGCGGCGACCACTCCGCGTACAACCAGCTGGGGATTCACCGCGCGTCGGCTTCCGCGAATCACGCGAGAACCCTGTCAGGCAGCACGACGCGCGCGACACGTTCGAAGCGGATCTCGCTGCCGCACCTGGCGCAGAACGCCCGCGTCGAACGCGGCCGCGCGCCGCGACGCTGGCACTCGCGCTGCCGCCGCCGGTTGTCGCTGAAACGACCGCGGCCAGCCGCAGATTTCGCGGGCGCCGTCCGGGGCACGACGCCGGCCATGAAATGGATCCAGGCGCCGGGCGCCGCCGCCTACCGGGCTTTCTGGCGCGAGGCGGGCGTCGACTGGCAGCACGATATGCTGGTGGGTAACGTGACCATCTTCGTCATGCCCAACATCCAGATCGACTGACTACGCAAGTCTTTGGCGCAGTGGCCGTGGACGCCGGCCGGCCACGAAAGCTTCGTGAGTGCCGCGTGAGCGCCGCCGCCGCACGGGACCGAGATCGCATCACTCTCCGCAAACGCCGTAACGCGCAGAGATACAAAGTGACGCGAGAGTGTTGCGCTTGCGGTCTCCGCCTCTGCGGTCGGGGCGCTTGGCGGTCGGTCCGGACGGTCGATGAAGCCGTCGATCACGCTCGTGAAGCGCTCGGACGGCTCCACGAATTCAACGCCAGATCGGTAGAGCACGATTTCCTGATCGATGTCGCTGATACTGCAGTGGGCAATCCGTCCCTTGACGACGCCACGCGACTGTTCGCCGAGGGTGAGCGCGGAATTCGTGAAGGAATCGACGTGCAGCGGAAACGCCGTTTCGACCCGCGCGCCGCCGTGGCTCAGCTCGCTTGACGGCCATCGGCTGGAAGACCATCACCTCGCCATGCAGGTCGCCGAGAATCTGGATAGCCGCTCGGTCCGCGGCGTTCAGTTCGCCCGCCATCGGCGCGACTATAACACGCGCGTGCAGCGTGGTGACCTTCCCGCCGCAGCGGAGCCGGAGGTGGACACGATTGTTCGACAGTGAAATGCAGCGCCGCCTCGCCGGTGCCTCCGCGAGCCGGTGAGAGTCAGTTCATCCAGACCGGCGGGCGGTTTCGACACGAAGATCGCCGAGTCCGAGGGCTCCGGCGTTTCTTCATCGTCTTCGTCGCTAGCTCGCCTCGGTGGTGTAGGTCAGCACCGGAATGGTCCGCGCGTCTCTTCATCCAGCTTCAACATCGATAGAGCACCTGAAATCCGTCGGCGTCTTCGATACGCGACGCACAGGATGACGAGGTTCGGCTGAACGCGCTTGATCTGCGAATATGCATGCTGACTCGACTCGACGAACGACGACGTCGTAATGGCCGGCGTCGAGCGACCGTTTCGAGCAGCTCGAGCATCTCCGCACTGCCGTTGACGATGACCACCTTCTGGGCGGTCGTCGTCGGCGCGGACTCGTCGGCGTTCGAGTGCGGAGCAAATCGGCGGTGGTCGAGTACGTTGGTCAGCATCGTCGGTCCGTCTCCACGGACACTTCGAACTAATTCAGGATTCGTGCCACGGCAATATCCGTGGATTCCCGCCAATTCCGGTGCGTCGGCCGGCCACACGCCGAAAGTTCGCGTTCGGGCTGCCCATAAAGGTTCCAGCTGGGGTGGCGGCAACCCCATGCGGTTCACGCTGTTTCTCACCGATGTTGCAGGCGGTGTCCAGCAGCATGGCACTCTCAACGCCATGCCGACCAGCGCAGACGAAGATCGACCAGTCACTCACAACTTTATTGACGGCGGCTGGGTGCCGTCGGTTTCGAGGACAAACCGTTCGAAAACCGGAATCCGTGCCAACACCGACGATCTGATCGGCGTTTTCCGGAAGTCGACCGCGGCGGACGTCGACGCGGGCGATCGACGCGGCGACAGCGGGCCTACGAGCACTGGCGGCTCGTGCCGGCGCCGCGCCGCGCGGAGCTGCTGTTTCGCGCCGCGCAGACTCATCGCCGACCGCAAGGAGGCGCTCGCCCGCGACATGACGCGCGAGATGGGCAAGGTGCTGGACGAGACGCGCGGCGACGTGCAGGGAAGCCATCGACATGACCTTCTTCATGGCCGGCGAGGGGCGCCGCCTGTACGGGCAGACCGTGCCGTCCGAGCTGCGCGACAAGTTCGCGATGTCGGTGCGGCAGCCGCTCGGCGTCGTGCGCGATCATCACGCCGTGGAATTTTCCGATGGCGATTCCGTCGTGGAAGATCATCCCGGCGCTCGTCTGCGGCAACACGGTCGTCTTCAAGCCGGCCACGCTGACGCCGCTGTCGGCGCTGAACTTCGTCAAGATCCTCGAAGAAGCCGGCGTTCCCGCGGCGTCGTCAACCTGGTGACCGGCGGCGGCGGCGAGGTCGGCGACGCCGATGCTCGACCAACGACGACGTGCGCGTCGTGTCGTTCACCGGATCGACCGACGTCGGCCGCATCGTGTCCGAGAAGGCGGCGCCGTCGTTCAAGAAGGTCCACCTCGAGATGGGCGGCAAGAACGTCATCATGGTCATGGACGACGCGAACCTCGAGCTCGCGGTCGAAGGCTGCCTGTGGGGCGGGTTCGGCACGACCGGGCCAGCGCTGCACGGCGGCGAGCCGCGTCGTCGTCCACGAGAAGGTCTACCGGCCGTTTCTCGATCGGTTCGTCGCGCGCGCGCGGGCGCTCCGCGTCGGCGACGGCCTCGATCCCGAGTCGCAGATGGGACCGTTGGTCAGCGCAGGGCAGCGCGAGACGGTCATGAGGTACGTCGAGATCGGCACGAGCAGGAGGGCGCGACGCTCGCCGTGCGGCGGCCACGCGCTGACCGACGGCGCGCACGCGAAGGGCTTCTTCCACGAACCGACGATCTTCGCCGACGTCGCGCCGGCGATGCGCATCGCGCAGGAGGAGATCTTCGGCCCGGTCGTGTCGGTCATGCCGTGCCGGTCGCTCGACGAAGCCGTCGCGATCGGCAACGGCGTGCAGTACGGGCTGTCGGCGTCGATCTACACGCAGGACGTGAACCGCGCGTTTTCGGCCATGCGCGATCGTCGACACCGGCATCTTCTACGTCAACGCGCCGACCATCGGCGCCGAGGTCCACCTGCCGTTCGGCGGCACGAAGGCCACCGGCAACGGCCACCGCGAGGCCGGCACGGCGGCGCTCGACGTGTTCTCCGAGTGGAAGTCGGTCTACGTCGACTTCAGCGGCAGGCTCCAGCGTGCACAAACCGACACGGCAGACATCCGATCGTGCGGCATCGCCATCATTCTCAGGCGACGGGATCGGAGTGGATGTCACCGCCGAAGCCCGTCAAGGTGCTACGCACGGTCGGTGACGTGTTCGGGCGTGAAATCGTGCTCGAAACGCTGCCCTGGAGCGCCGATTACTATCTGGCCACTGGCATCACGATTCCTGCCGATGGCTATGCCATGCTGCGCAACCAGTTCGACGCGATCTTCATCGGCGCGCTCGGCGACCCGCGCGTGCCGGACAAACCGTCACGCCCGCGACATTCTGCTGGGCACCCGCTTCGAGCTGGATCTCTACGTCAACTATCGTCCGGTGACACTGCTTCACGAGCGGCTGTGCCCGCTGAAGAGGCGCGACGCCGGCGGATGTGGAACTTCGTCGTGTTTCGCGAGAACACCGAAGGCTCGTACGTCGGCATCGGCGGCCGCTTCAGAGCGCCGGCACCGAGGACGAAGTCGGCGATTCAGGAAGAGGTGAACACCTACAAGGGCGTGTCCGGATCGTCCGGCACGCCTTCGGCAGCCGCCCGCGCGCGACCGCACGCACGCGCGTCTGCATGGCCGACAAGAGCAACGCGATGGCGCAGGGCACGCGCTGTGGCAGCGCGTGTTTCACGAGGTCCGGACGCAGTATCCAGACATCGAGGCGCGACACTCTCTACATCGACGCGCTCGCGCTGCTGATGGTGCAGGAGCCCGTCGCAGTTCGACGTCATCGTCACCAACAACCTGTTCGGCGACATCATCACGGATCTCGGCGCCGCGCTGCAGGGCGGACTGCGGGCTGGCGGCGTCGGGCGAACCTGCATCCCGGACGAAACCTCGATGTTCGAGCCGGTGCATGGATCGGCGCCGGCGCTGGCGGGCGGAACGTCGCGAATCCCATGAGGCGCCATTCTGTCCGGTCGCGCTCATGCTGGATGACCTCGGGCTCGAGAACCGAAGCCGCGGCGGTCGAGCGCGGCCGTGCAGGACGCGGTCGCCGTCCGGTCAGGGCACGGCAGGAAATCGGCGGGTCGCTCGGGACCCGTGAGACAGGCGATTACATCGTCGACATCATTCGCGATCGAGCGCAAAGGACGCAGCGGGGAACAGCGGACATCACGAGGATAGCAGATGTTGAGGCTCGGATGCATCGATGCAGATCAAAACGGTAGGCGCATTGGGATGCGGGTTGATGGGATCCAGGGATCGCGCAGGTCCTGCGCCGCGGCCGGCTACAAGACGATCGTACGCGAGGTGGATGACATCGCGCTCGAACAGGGGCTCGGCCGCATCAGGAAGTTCCTGGACGATGGCGTGGCGCAAGGTGAAGTGCTGGCCGCGTCGCGACAAGACCATCAGCCGGGCCTGTCCGGAACGACGACGTTTTCCGGTCTCGAGGAATGCGATCTCGATCGTCGAGGCCATCATCGAGAACCTCGAGGACAAGCGGCAGGCGTACCGCGGCACGCGAAGATCTGCGGCACGACACCATCTTCGTATGTCGAACACGTCGTCGCTGTGCATCACCGAGCTGGCGGCGGCCTCGTCACGGCCCGGATCGATCGGCGGACTGCACTTCTTCAATCCGGTGCCGCTGATGAAGCTGGTCGAGGTGATTCGCGCGCTGACCACGAGCGACGAGACGTACCAGACCGCTGTTTGGCCTTCTGCACGGTCGCTCGGCAAGGAGCCGATCACGCGCGCCCGACCGCCGCGGCTTCATCGTCAATCGGCTGCTCGTGCCGTATCTGCTCGATGCCATTCGCGTATCGAGAACGGCCTGAGCACGCCTGACGACATCGACAACGGGATGAAGCTCGGATGCGGCTACCCGATGGGGCTCGTTCACGCTGCTCGACTTCGTCGGCCTCGACGACGATACTCACCGCCAACATCATGTTCGAGGAGTTTCGCGAGTCGCACGGTGCGCCCCCGCCGCTGCTCAAGCGTATGGTCCCTCGCCGGCCGGCTGGGGAAGAAGACCGGCCAAGGGTTCTACAGTTACGCGGCAGGGCTGGGGCTTAACGTCGGGGCTGGAGGGGCTAGGGCCAGGGCTAGGCCTATACGCGCACGCCGGAGCTGGGGGCTAGTGCGCTGCCGTGATGCCGTCGCAGCGCGATCGAGGGCGTCCGCGAGGTTTCTGCGGGATCCGGTCCGGAGCTGGCCGCCGATGGCCAGCATGGCCACGCGATGGACGTCGCCTCAGATGTAGTTGGGCCAGCGTGTGCGGCGTGGTCTGCGCGCAGCCGGCCGTCCTTTCTGGAGCATCACCACCGCGTCGAGCAGGACCTGGAAGCGACGCCTGCAGCGTCTGAAGCCAATCCGGCATCGCGCTCGCACAGATCCCTGAACGCGCCGAACATCACTCGATAGTGCGATGGGCTTCGCGCGATCGCGAACTTCACGTAGGCCGCGCCCATGGCTCCGGAATCCGTCCCGTCCGCCGCCGCCGGCGCGCGTCCACGCCTCGCGCAGATCCTCGAGAACGCCTGGAAGCCTTCCGGCGACTGCCGCCAGCAGCGCCGGCTTGTCGGCGAAATGGCGGTAGAGCGCCGTGCGCGACACGCCCAGACGCTGCCCGACGGCCCGCAGCGTGACGGCGTCGATCCCCTCTTTCCTGATCGTCGCGCCGTCTCCGCGAGGAGCGCGGCGGCGCAGATCGCCGTGGTGATAGGCGGCCGCCGGTTTCCGTCTGCTGGGCGTCGAGCGTAGCATGGTGCCAGTGTAAAAAGAGTGTTGACGATTGTCAACATATCGCGACTATTATATGTTGACTATGACAACATTACGTCGTCTCTAGCACCACCGACGCCCCGCTCACGATCACCGGTCTGCTGATGCTGGCCGGACTGGCCGCGGCCCTCGCGGGCTCTGGCTCTGATCCCGCGAATCATCACCGGCGCGCCGGCCTGGCCTCAAGCCGGCGAAGTTCGCCGTCTCGACCGCGATTTACACGTTCACCCCTGACCTGGATGTTCACGTATCTCGCCGACTGGCGTCGGACGCGCCAGAGTCGTCGGCTGGACGACGGCCATCATCCTGGTCCTCGAGGTTGCGGGCCGATCTATGTCCAGGCCCGGCGAGGGACGACGAGCCATTTCAACATCGGCACGCCGTCTAACGCCGTGGTGTTCGGGGTGATGGGCATCGGGATAGTGGTGCAGGTGCTGGGCGAGCGTCGCCGTGGCCGTCGCGCTCTGGCGCCAGCGGTTCGATGATCGGGCGCTTGGCTGGGCGCTGCGCGCTCGGACTGACCATTCGATCATCAGCCGGCTCGACCGCGACCGGGGCTCATGACCGTGCCGACGGCTGCGCAGCTCGCCAGACGGAGGCGCGCGACCCATCACATGCCGGTGGCCGCGCGCACACGGTCGGTGCCGCGGACGCGCGGACCGGGACTTGGCACCGGGTGCGGAGCCGCGAACACGGCGACTGCGGGTCCCTCACTTCCTGGCTTACACGCGATGCAGGCCCTCCCGATCGTCGCGGTGCTGCTTACCGCGCCGCCGCGAGACGCCTGAGCCGGTCGGATGCGACTCGTGCTGGCCGCCGCGGGCGGCCATCACTCGCTGTTCGGATGCTGCTCGCGCAGGCTCTGAATGGCCAGTCGATCGCCGCGCCGTCGCCCGTCTTACATGGCGGCGTTTGCGCCCACCAGGGGGCCGCCGTGAGTCGACAATCGCTCGTAGGCGCAGTCGGATGCGGCGGCGATGCGCGACTGTCTCCAGCGACGGTCGCGCCGTGCATGACGCCCGCCCGCGCTGATCGGCTCTTTTCTGATCGCCAGCGATGGCGCCGTTGGCGTGGATTCTGGCGATCGTGCTGCCGCGCCAGCGCGGATTTCCGACCTCCCCGCGCTCGGTCGCAGATGCCGGCGCTGTTCGCGGCCGGTGGCTGCGTCCTCTGATCCTCGTGACGCAGCCATGGAAAGTGGAGTCACGGCGGGACTTCTCGTCGCTGCCCGCGCCGTCGCCGTGCTCTTCAGCCAGCCACGTGGCTGCTGCTGCTGGCCGGCTGGGTGCCATCTCACCTCGCGTCTCGATCTCCTGGTTGGCAGCTGGGAAGTGCGTGACGCGCGCGAGCGGGGGCGATCCCGCATCTGGTGGTGGTGCCGCGTCTGGCGCTGACCTTCATGTTCGGCCGGCAGGATGGCTGGCGCGCCACCGGCGCCGGCGCAGTTCTTCGCGTGGCAGTGCGGCCGCTCCTGGGGCCAGCGCAGCAGCACGGCCGTAGGATCCACGGCGCGCCGCGCGGTGAGCCGGTGCAGGCAGCGCTCGCGAGCAGCGCGATCGGGCTGCCAGCAGAGGCAACCACTGGCCAGGTCGCGATCGCCGGCGGTGACGCGCCAGGCAACAGTCGCGTTCTGGCAGCGCGACGCGTCGCTGCCAGGCACAAAGCGCGTTGACCGATCGACAGGCCAACCCAGTCAGAGCCAGCATCCGCGCGCGACCACGACGCGCATGACGGACCCGGCGGTGGCCCCCGAGTGCGATGCGCAGCGGGCCGATCTCGCGGCTCGGGCGGCGCGTGACGGCATACGACAGCACGCCGTAAAGCCCGATTGATGCCAGGAGCAAGGCGAGCATGGCGAAGGCTCCCCAGCAGGGTCATCTGCTGCTGCCGATCGGCCACATCCAGATCGACGCGAGATGTCGAGCATCCGGCCGGAGTGCGAGATACCGCGCTGGTCCCCGCGATCCAATCCCGCCAGCAACGATGCGGCGCACGGTTCCAGCGATATCCAGCGGATCACTGCTTCATCCGCAATGATCAGCCATTCGGGCGACGATGCCGGAACGGTGCGCGCGGTCGCGATACGACGGCCGGCTTCATGGCGGGCTGGTGCCGGCGCTCGTGGATCGTCCCGACGACGCCGATCGACGGTATAGAACGGGCGATTCCAGCGACCGCAGACCATGCAGGCGATGGCCGGAGCAGTCTCGGCGTGGGCCAGTAGATGCGCGCCATCGTCTCGTTGACCACGACTTCGGCAGGCGGCGCCGTTGCATCGCGCGCGCGCGTCGACGAGCGCCCCTCGACCAGCGTGACGCTCAAGCGTGCGCGGCGTAGTCGGGCGTGCCCACCGGCTCAAGGCATCGCGCGGGTCGCTGGCGGTGCCAGAGGACGCGGCCTGCGATGCCGAATGCCCATCGTGTTGCCGACGCCTGAACGGCAGCGCTTGTGCCGTGGTGGCGGCGCCTTCACGCTGCGGGCAGCGCTGAGGGATCCGGCGAGAATCACCGACTGGAAAGTTGAGCCGCGTTTGCGGATCATCGCATTGGGTTGCGGCAATGCCGTCCGCAACGTGAGCAGTGATCCGCCGGAACCCCAGCTCGATAACGACGCAAAAGTTCGCCGCCATCGTCTCAGCGATGAGGCCTCGCCCCGGCCAACAGGGATGAGATGCCGGCATCTGCGGGGCCCACGAGTGTCGCGCGTGTGGAGCTGCGTGTCCTCCAACCGACGTTCGGGACTTTGCTGCATCGCATCGCGCGATGCGAGCGGCCGGAGCGGCACCAGACCAAACACGATGGCCTGTGAGGACCGAGTGACGACGAGCAAAGGTAAAGCGGGGCACAGGTCCAGAACCGAGTGGATTCGCTGGCAAGGCCGCGCGGTGAGCTGAGCGACGACCGAAACGCCGACGGCGCGAGCAGCGGTGACCGAGCACACTGAAGAAGGAGAAGCGGTCGCCACGCCCTGACGATCTGTTCAGCCGCACGAGCCGTCCGCGCGTCGCGGCCCAAGCGCCGCTCGCACGGTACGAGAGCTTCCGCGCGGTGGCCGATCGCACGGGCGATGCGGTGGCTCGTCAGGTTGGCACGCGATGAGCAGGCACGCCCACGGCCGCGGCCGCTGCCATGGAGAACTGAGCAGCCAGCGCGTGTTGCCGAGTGACGCTGTCCTCCTGACCGTCACGACGCGACTGAGGGTGCGCCGGCCTGGCCTGGCGCTCGGCCAGACCAGCTTTTGCCGACACGCCGCATGCGCCGTTCCCGGCGGCGTTGCGTGTGGTGCCGGATGAGAGTCGCGCGACAACATTCGTGGAAATGGTGACGGCGCAGCGGCGGCTTCAGGTGAAAACTCATCGGAACTTTCTTTGCACTGGCGCCGCGATTTCGAACACGAACCGCGTGGTACTCACGCCGCATGACCTGCGCCGCCCGCTCCACAAGAGAGTCTGTCGAGGAACCGATCGGTCGCCGCCGAAACCGCCAGGCCACAGCCCGTATGACGACGACCACCTGAGCGCCTTTATGGATCGATCTTCGTCGGCGGCAAAACGGGCGGCCGGCGATGAAGCGACGCCGCCAATGGAGAAGAAAAGTTGGCCGTGACGGTCGGCCCGACCACCTGCTCGGGGACGCCGCTGCGCCGGTCAGGTTTGCCGACGCCCCGCGCGTGGCGGCCATATTCCAGAGAACGACCGGTTCGAGACGCAGCGCCCAGTTTCCGTTGTAACGCCGGGCGATGGCGTGATTTCTCGGTAGCCGGCGGCGGTGGCGTCCCCAGACGGTGACGACACGGTCGCGCGCCGGGCAGAATGGCGGCGGCTCGAATCAGGAGCTGCTGGCGTCGACGCGTGAGAAGGCGACTCGCGGTGTTGGCCCTCGATGCCGAGCCCGAGGGTGAGAATCGGGCACCGCCGCAAAGCCGGGCGATCTCGGTGCGGAGCAGACGCGAAGACCGCAGCGGTCGCCCATAGAGCGTTGGACGTGTGTGCTGATCGGAGCAGGCGTGCCAATACCGGATCGCCGCCGCCCAGTTCGTTACAGACGCGACGATTGGAGATGGACCGGCGTCCGCGTCCTGAAAACGGCGGCCGCGCGAGCCACGAGTATAGCGCCGGACCATCCGATCGAGATGTCGAAATTGGCGAAGGATGGACGCCGCCGCCACCGGGAAAGCCCAGTGATGCCGCGCGGCGCGGCACCGTTTCAGCCCGCCTAGCAATACGTAACCGAAATCAGCAGCAACA
>ERZ1370068.4091-contig-3183_pt1 | contig 28024 bp, 31 predicted proteins | sample MGYA00561227_ERZ1370068 | MGnify/ENA primary metagenome ERZ1370068 (study PRJEB38410, sample SAMEA6850437) | metagenome | study: Metagenomic assessment of the ecological functions of the soil: analysis of the soil microbiota associated with the...
GTCATCGTGATGGCGTTGGCACTCCTGCTCCTCTACGTGCGCGAACGGACCAAATGGACGTAACCGCGACACCGGCAACCCCGTTGCGGCGGCGCTCGCGCTTCCGGTTCCGCCGCTGGCTGCGCAAGGCCGGATTCCGCATTTTCGGTCGCAGTGATCGTGTCACCGGCGATCCTCGTGTTCCCTGTGGATGCTGTCGCTGTCGCTCAAGAACGAGATCGACAACCTCGCCTATCCGCCGGTGTTCATTCCCAGATCCGCCGACGTTCGACAATTTCGTCGCAGGTATTCGAGCAGAACTCGATCGGCCGCTACTTCGTGGAACAGCATCGTCGTTTCCGGCGGCGCGACGCTGATCGCGCTGCTGGTCGGCGTTCCTGCCGGCTACGGCATCGCGCGCACCGGCGCGCATCGGCTCACGGTGCTGATCCTGATCGCGCGGATGACGCCGGCGCTGTCGTACCTGATTCCGCTGTTTGCGGTGTTCCAGTTCCTCCACCTCAACAACACGCTGACCGCGCTCGGTCATCACCCATCTCGTCATCACGGTGCCGATCATCGTCTACATCATGGCGTCGCATTTCGAGACGCTGCCGCGCGAACTCGAGGAGGCGGCGCAGATCGACGGCGCCAGCGCGTGGACGACGTTCCGTCACGTGGCGCTGCCGCTGGCGCGCCCGGGCATCGTCGTCGGCGTTCATCCTGTCGTTCATCTTCTCGTGGAACAACTTCGTGTTCGGCGCGGTGCTTGCGGGCCGCGAGACGCGCGACGCTGCCGGTCGCCGTCTACAACGTGCTCACGTTCGAGCAGCTCGTCGTGGGGACCGCTCGCGGCCGCCGCGATCATCGTCACGCTGCCGGTGCTGCTGCTGACGATCGTGATCCAGAAGGAAATCGTCGTCGGCCTGACGCACGGCGGCGTCAAGAGGCGGATAGACGCATGCTGAACGGGCGTTCATCCGCTGCTGTCGCCTGACCTGCTGCATGCGCTGGCGTCGATGGGCCACGGCGACGAAATCGCCATCGTCGACGCCAACTTTCCAGCCGCGGCGAACGCGCGACGCCTCATCGAGGCGCCCGGCGCGGGCTCGCCTGCGATGCTCGCTGCGATCCTGACGCTGCTCCCACTCGACACGCGCGTGGCGCCCGCCGTATTCACGATGGAGGTCACGGGCGATGCTGCTGCCATTCCGCCACCGGTAGCCGACTTTGCCGCTGTGCTGACGGCAGCAGGGATTGGCCGACATGGAAATCGGACATCTCGAGCGCCACGCCTTCTATGAACGTGCCTGCGGCGCATTTGCCATCGTGCGCACCGGCGAACCGCGGCGCTTTGGCAATATCCTGCTGGTCAAGGGCGTGATCGCCAGCGACTAGGGGCCCAACCAGCGATGGTCGTCGTCTTCGGTTCCATCAACCTGGATCTCGTTGCGAAAGTCGCGCGCATTCCCGCGCCGGGCGAAACCTCTGGCTGGGGATTCGTTTGCCACCATGCCCGGCGGCAAGGGCGCGAACCAGGCGTTGGCCGCACGCGCGCCGGCGCGCGCGTGAAGATGTTCGGCGCCGTGGGCCGCGATGCGTTTGCCGCGGCAGCGCTTGCGAACCTCACGGCATCCGGCATCGACTTGCCGGCGTGGCCGCGGTCGACACCGCGACGGGCGTTGCATTGATCCATGTCGACGCAGAAGGCGAGAACGCCATCACGGTCATTGCCGGGGCCAATGGCCACGCGCGCGCAACACAGGTTCCCGATGCGGCGCTCGGACCGGACACGACACTCGTGCTGCAACTCGAGGTGCCGATCGCCGAAGTCGCCGCATTGGCGAGCCGTGCGGGCGGCGCGCGCGTCATCCTCAATGCGGCCCCGGCCGCCGCATTGCCCGATGACTTGCTGCGCCGGCTCGGCACGCTTATCGTCAACGAGTCCGAGGCCCTGGTTCTCGGGACGGACTTGCGCCTGCCGACGGCACCCGGTGCATTCGCGAACGCAGCCGCAGCGCGCTATCACTGCACCGTTGTCGTGACGCTCGGGTCCCGTGGCGCGATGGCCGCGCGCGACGGCGAACAGATTGCAATCGCTGCGCCTTCCATGGCGGTTGTCGACACCACGGGGGCCGGCGATGCGCTGGTGGGCGCTTTCGCGGCAGCGCTCGATCGCGGTGCACCGCTGCGCCAAGCCGTGGCCGAAGGCGTCGCCGCCGGTTCGCTTGCGTGCATCGGCCACGGCGCGCGAGGCGACACTCCTTCGCGGAGCGCGATTGCGGCGCTCGCTGCAACGCTTTGATACCAATGCATGGGCGACAGATCGCGGGTCGATCGCGGGACATGAGCGCGGCGAGGTAAAATCACCCATCGATCAACTCCCACCTCAGGATCGCCATGCGCCTGCCAACTTCCGTTACCCGGAGCACTTTGTACGGCCGCCTTCGCCTTGTCGGCGGTCTTTTTCCGTAGCACCCGCCCATGCGGTGACGTCCTCGCTGGCGGTCGATTACACCGATATCTGGTATGCCGCTGGCGAGGATGGCTGGGGGTCAATTTGGTCCAGTCCGACACCTTCATTTACGCCACGTTCTTCATTTTCGGCTCGGACACGAAGCCCTACTGGCTCACCGCGGTGCTGGTCTGGGACGGCTCCAGCAAGTACACGGGCAAGGTCTACTCCTATCTGGGCAGCTATTACGCCGGCCGTGGAATGCCGCAGATCATGTCGAATCGGAAGTGGGTACGGCATCGTTCACGCCCGACTCGAACAGTTCGTACATGGGTGCATTGACCTACACCGTTCCTGGTGTCGGCACCTGTCAACAAATCGCTGCAACGCCTGACGCTGACCACGATTCCGATCGCGGGTACCTATGTCGGCGGTCAGTCGGGCGCGTACACGGGATGCGCGAGCGCCGGCGACAACCTTCTCTACTCAGATACCTACACCGGTGCAGATCTCGCAGGCGTCGGGCATCGCGAACCTGTCGTTCACTTATCAGGGCTTGAATCAGACCTGTACCCTCGTCGGCGCGTTGACGCAGAACGGGCCGATCCATTCCATTCCCGAGCGCGACCTACAACTGCACCGACGGGCTCAATACCGGGGCGTCGGTAAGCGATATCAAGATCACGGCGCAGGGCATCGAAGGGGCGCTTCGCCGCGCCCAGCGTTGGCGGCGGATGCCGCGAGGATGCGCGTTTCTCCGCGGTCCTATATTGACGCCGCGTGGGCGTGCGCTCGCCGCCGGCGCACGCACTCGAACAGCACGACCGCCGCGGCTGCCGCGGCATTGAGCGACTCGGCGCCGCCCGGCATGGGAATGGTGATGCGGGCATCCGGCTTCGTCCAGCAGCGTCGCGGAGAGGCCCGCGCCTTCGTTGCCGATCGCGATGGCCAGGCGTGCGCGGCAGTTCCGTCGCGTAAAGGTCCTCGCCGCCGCGGGCCGACGGTCGCGATCACGCGTCCGTTGGGGCGAAATGCGCGGGCCCAGGCGACCAGATCGACGTCCTCGACGATCGCCGTCAGGAAATGCGCGCCCTGTCCGGCCCGCAACACCTTGGGCGACCACGCAAACGCGCAATGCTTGGACAACAGCACCTGCTCCACGCCGGCTGCCGCCGCGGTGCGCAGCATGGCCCCGACGTTGCCCGGATCCTGCACATCCTCGAGCAGAAGATGAAATCGGGCCGGCGCGGGTAGCGCTGGCGTGGGCGTCGGCAATCACGGCGAGTGCGCCCACTGCCGCCGGCAGCGTGGAGACCTCGCCAAAGATCGCTGCCGGCACGGCGATCACCGCGTCGCCGCCGGTACCTGCGCGGCAAGCGCGCGAACAACGGTGGCTCGTTGGACGCGTTCTTCGACCACGATCAACGTCTCCGGCGGCCGCACGCGGTCGAGGTACACCTCGATCAGGTGCACGCCCTCGAGCACGCAGCGGCTGGCCTTGCGGCGCTCGCGCGACGGAAGTCAGCAGACCTGCCGCTTCCGGCAAGCCGCGGGTTATGGCGCGAGGTGACGCGGTGCATGGCCCGGACGGAACGATGTTCAGCCGGGTCGTCAGCGGCGCAGCCGGCGATTTGGCGCCTGGGGCCGTCAACGCCGGCGCCGGCGTGACCACGGGCGCGCCGCCGCCCGGGCTGCACCTGGAAGAACACCTCGTCCGGACCGGATCATGCCGAGCTCGGAGCGCGCGCGCTCCTCGATCGCCTCGGAGCCGGTCTTCAAGTCGCGCACGTCGGCGTCGAGCGCCTCGTTGCGCGCCTTGAGCTTGGCGTTGGCCTCGCGCTGCAGCGCGAGCTGCCGGTCGAGTCTCGCGCACCTGCAGCCAGCCGCCCTTGCCGAGCCACATCGGATACTGCAGCGCGACGATCAGGAGCGACGAAGATGAGGGCGAGCCAGCGCATGTCGCGTGCATCGTCAGCTGCGAAGTTGAAGAACGCCTCGCGGCCCGGATAGCTCGCCGCCTCGCCCAGGTCTTCCTCGATGCGCAGCAGCTGGTTGTACTTGGCGATGCGGTCCGAGCGCGACAGCGAGCCGGTCTTGATCTGGCCGGCGTTGGTGCCGACCGCGATGTCGGCGATGATGCGTGTCCTCGGTCTCGCCCGGAGCGATGCGAGATCACCGCCGTGTAGCCGGCGCGATGTGGCCATCGTCGATCGCGGCGAAGGTCTCGGTCAGCGTGCCGATCTGGTTGATCTTGATCAGGATCGAATTGGCGACGCCCTTCGCGATGCCTTGCTTCAGGATCTTCGTGTTGGTGACGAAGAGGTCGTCGCCGACGAGCTGCACGTTCTTGCCGAGCCGGTCGGTCAGGTGCTTCCAGCCGTCCCAGTCGTGCTCCGACATGCCGTCCTCGATGCTGATGATCGGGTACTTGTCGCACCACGTCGCCAGCACGTCGGCGAACTGCGTGCGACGTCAGCGCGCGGTCCTCCGACTCGAGCTGGTACGCGCCGTCCTTGTAGAACTCGCTGGCCGCGCAGTCGAGCGCCAGCGCGATGTCGCGTGCCCGGCGTGTAGCCGGCCTTGTCGATCGCCTCGACCAGCAGCTGCAGCGCCGCCTCGTTGCGTCGGCAGGTTCGGGCGCGAAGCCGCCTTCGTCGCCGACGGTGGTCGGCATGCCGCGCGCGTCGATCATCTTCTTCAGCGTGTGGAACACCTCGGCGCCGTAGCGCAGCGCTTCGCGGAACGTCGGCGCGCCGAGCGGCACGATCATGAACTCCTGCAGGTCGATCTTGTTGTTCGCGTGCGCGCCGCCGTTGATGACGTTCATCAGCGGCACCGGCAGCTGCATCTCGCCCGGCGCCGCCCAGATAGCGGTAGAGCGGCAGCGACGATTCCTCGGCCGCCGCCTTCGCCACCGCGCAGCGACACGGCGAGGATCGCGTTCGCGCCGAGGCGCGCCTTGTTCTCGGTGCCGTCGAGGTCGATCAGCGTCTGGTCGATGAAGCGCCTGCTCCGATCGCGTCGAGGCCGAGGATCGCCTCGCAGATCTCGGTGTTGACGTTGCTCGACGGCCTTCAGCACGCCCTTGCCGAGATAGCGCGCGGCGTCGCCGTCGCGCAGCTCGATCGCCTCCTTCGAGCCGGTCGATGCGCCCGAAGGCACGGCGGCGCGGCCGGAGACGCCGGACTCGAGGACGACGTCGGCCTCGATGGTGGGATTGCCGCGCGAATCGAGGATCTCGCGGGCGATGACGTCGACGATGGCGCTCATGTGTTTCGTCGGGATCGAGTGATCAGGTGTCGGGATCACGACGGCAGCATCAGCTCGCGCGTGCCGCATCAGTTCGTTCTCCGGAAAGCCGTCGCGCTTCGACCGCCGCGTCGAGTTCCTTCAGCGTTTCCAGCAGCGCCCGCATCCGCCCGAGCGGCCACGCGTTGGGACCGTCGGACAGCGCCTTCTCCGGGTTGCGGATGCGTCTCCATGAAAATGCCCGCCACGCCGGCGGCGACCGCCGCGCGCGCCAGCACCGGCACGAACTCGCGCTGACCGCCGCACGACGTGCCCTGCCCGCCCGGCAGCTGCACCGGAATGCGTCGCGTCGAACACGACCGGGCAGCCGGTGTCGCGCATGATCGCCAGCGAGCGCATGTCGGAGACGAGGTTGTGGTAGCCGAACGACGCGCCGCGCTCGCAGACCATGATGTTGTCGGCGCCGCTCGCCGCGCTGCGCCTTGGCGACGACCTGCTTCATGTCCTCGGGCGCGAGGAACTGGCCCTTCTTGATGTTGACCGGCTTGCCGGCGCGCGCGACCGCCTGGATGAAATCGGTCTGCCGGCACAGGAACGCCGGCGTCTGCAGCACGTCGACGACCGCGGCCGACCGCCGCGAATCTCGTCCTCCGTGTGCACGTCGGTCAGCACCGGCACGCCGACCTGCGCTTCGCACCTCGGCGAGGATGCGCAGGCCCTCCTCCATCCCGGGCCGCGAAACGACGCGTGCCGAGCTGCGGTTGGCCTTGTCGTACGACGACTTGAAGATGAACGGAATCGCCGAGCGCCGCGCAGATCGCCTTGCAGCTCGCCCGCGACATCCACCTGCAGCTGCCGCGATTCGACGACGCAGGGTCCGGCGATCAGGAACAGCGGCCGAGTCGAGTCCGACTTCGAAGCCGCAGAGCTTCATCGCGACGCCTCGCGTCAGATCGACGCGACGCAGCATCGGCGATCGGCGACGGCTCGGCACCGCGTCGTCGCGTCGCCGTCGCGCGCTGCTGCCGGTCGAGCGCCGCCTGCACGAAGCTGATGAACAGCGGATGGCCGCGCCGCGGATTCGACGTGAATTCGGGGTGGAACTGGCAGCCGAAGAACCACGGATGGTTCGGCAGCTCGATCATCTCGCACCAGGTCGCCGGCCGTCTGCGCTCTTCGCGCGCGCGCCCACGGCCAGGCCCGCGGCTTCGATGCGCGGCAGGTAATGGTTGTTGACTTCGTAGCGATGCCGGTGCCGCTCGGACACCGTCGTCGCGCCGTAGATCCGGTGCGCGAGCGATCCCGGCACGACTTCGCAGGGCTGCGCGCCGAGGCGCATCGTGCCGCCCATGATCGGAATTCGTCGCTGCGCTTCTCGATCGAGCCGTCGCGGTTCTGCCATTCGGTGATGAGCGCGACCACCGGATGCGGCGTCGCCGGCATCGAACTCGGTGCTGTTGGCGTCCGTCGAGGCCGGCCATGTGCCGCGCGTATTCGATGACGGCAAGCTGCATGCCGAGGCAGATGCCGAGATAAGGAATGCCGTGCTCGCGCGCGTAGGCGGATCGCCTGCGATCTTGCCTTCGACGCCGCGCTTGCCGAAGCCGCCGGGCACGAGGATCGCGTCCATGCCGCGCAGCGCCGTCGACGCCGTCGCGCTCCGACCGCTTCCGAATCGACGTAATGGATGTGCACCTTGCGTGCGCGTATGGATGCCGGCGTGCGATCAGCGCTTCGGACAGCGACTTGTACGACTCGGTCAGGTCGACGTACTTGCCGACCATCGCGATGTTGACTTCGTGCTCCGGATGCATCGAGCGCGTCGACCAGCTGGTTCCACGTCGACGAGGTCCGCCGGCGGCGGCTCGATGCCGAGCTTCTTGCAGACGATGACGTCGAGCCCTTCGGCGTGCAGCGCGCCGGGAATCTTGTAGATCGAATCGGTGTCGAGCGCCGGGATGACCGCCTCGGCCGGCACGTTGGTGAAGAGCGCGATCTTGCGCCGGTCGCCGTCGGGCACCGGCCGGTCGGCGCGGCACAGCACGACGTCGGGCTGGATACCGATCTCGCGCAGCTCCTTCACCGAGTGCTGCGTCGGCTTGGTCTTCATCTCGCCGGCCGTCGGCGATGTACGGCACCAGCGTCAGGTGGATGTAGCAGACGTTGTCGCGGCCGAGCGTGATGCCCAGCTGCCGGATCGCCTCGAGGAACGGCAGCGACTCGATGTCGCCGACGGTGCCGCCGACTTCGACGATCGGCGACGTCGGCGTCGCTCGGCGCCCGCGCGGATCCAGCTCTTGATCTCGTCGGTGATGTGCGGGATCACCTGCACGGTGCCGCCGAGGTAGTCGCCGCGGCGCTCCTTGCGGATGACCGCTCTCGTAGATCTGGCCGGTCGTGAAGTTGTTGCGCTTGCTCATCCGCACGTCGGTGAAGCGCTCGTAGTGGCCGAGGTCGAGGTCGGTCTCGGCGCCGTCGTCGGTGACGAACACCTCGCCGTGCTGGAACGGGCTCATCGTTCCGGGATCGACGTTGATGTACGGGTCGAGCTTGAGATTGGTGACGCGGACGCCGCGCGAGGCGAGGATCGCGGCGAGCGAGGCGGCGGCGATGCCCTTCCCCAGCGAGGAAACGACGCCGCCGGTCACGAAGACGAACTGGGTCATAACGCTTCGCGCCCGGAAATTTCTGGTTTTACGCGATCATCCCCGAGTCGGCAAAAGCCGTGGCCCGTCTGTCATAGACGTCTTTACACCAGAATGCACCGGCACCCGGCAACCGGGAAAATTTTCGCCGTTATTTTCCGCGCGTTCCGGAGTCCGCAACAGCTTCGTTACAGCATTGCAGTGTGATAGCGCCGTCGATCGATGACGAATCCGCCCAGGGACAGCCTGGGATACTGGTTTGCCAATCCATCCATCGTCGATTCGCGCTGCGCTGTCACCGTCCAGCCGCATTACGAGCGCAAGCCGCTCGACGGGTGCCTTCGGCAACGGCATCGCGGAGCCAGCCCTTGAGGAAGCGGACCTGGTCATCCAGGAGGCCGTAACGCGCGAAATTTCCTTTGACTTGTTCAAGCGAAACCGCAAGTTCCCCCTCCATGTGAAATTCCATGGCCGATTCCTCTCGGATGGCGGACGCGATCCGCCGGCGGCAACCCTTCGAAGGAATCCGCTACCCACACAGTCCGGTCGTTGACGTCGTGCGGCGGGCCTCGAGGATGCCTCGCATCAATATGCTCGCGCCACCACGCCAAACGCCGGTCTCGATGAGGTCGCCCGCAATTCCGGCCTGCAGGACGGTCTCCCACACAGAATTGCAGCGCTGCCATCCAGCCGGGGCATGCCGATCATCGTGCGCGCGCGAGGGCCAGATATTCCCGCAATATTTTTTGCTCGGCGTCTCCGGCCGTCCCTTCAGGTGGCAACATACTTTCCCGACGCGTGGACCGACGACCTTCGCGGTCCGCATGAGGTCGAGGTCATCGTCGGCAGATCAGCGTTACCTACGCAGCGCTTCAGGAGCTCAACATAGAAGTTTCGCGCTCGCGGTCGCGCCTGCGCGGCAGGCGCAGCGTGAGCCCGCCTGCGTGAAGATTGTCGCAGGTCGCGAAGGAGCTGGCACGATCAGACTCATTTATGGCGTCCTCATTCTTCCTCCGGCGGGCACTGGGACGTGGCGCGGCAAGACTTCAGATCGAGGCCCAGTCCGCCGGGCCATGCGAGCCCGTGTCGCGTCCCGCCCGAGCAGCGCCAGCACGCGCGTCGATCGCCGGCGTCTCGCGTCGTGCCCGCGACCAGCACGCGCATCGCCATCATCACCTGCGGCGGCTTGAGCCCGTGACGTGTGCCGCATCCGCCTTCATCGCCTGCGCCGATGCGCCTCGCGCGTCCAGGCGACGTCGGCGAAATGCGCGTACAGATCGCGACCAGCGCGGCGACGGACCTCGCCGCTGACGAGCTGCGGCGACGAGCTTGGCCGGGTCGGGTTCGGCGTCGCGTAGAAGTAGTGCGCCGCGTCGGCCATTTCCGCCGAGCGTCGCGACGCGGTCGCGCAACAGCATCGCGACCGCGCCCGGCGTCGGGCCCGCCGCGGGATCGAGCCCGGCGCGCACGAGGTACGGCACGAGCCGTCGCCCGAGCTCGTCCTCCGGACAGCCGCTTCAGGTGCTCGTGATTGACCCACTTGAGCTTGTCGGCATCGAACCGCGACGGCGCGGAGGCTGATCGCGCCGAGGTCGAACCAGTGCGACGAACTCGTCGCGCGTGAAGATCTCCGCGTCGCCGTGCGCCCAGCCCAGGCGCGCCGAGGAAGTTGACGACCGCCTCCGGCAGATAGCCCATCGTCCTCGTATTGCATCACGCCCACCGCGCCGTGGCGCTTCGACAAGCTTGTGCCCGTCCTCGCCCGAGCACCGTCGGCACGTGCGCGTAGACGCGGCAGCGCGCGCGCCCAGCGCGCGGAGGATGTTGATCTGCCGCGGCGTGTTGTTGACGTGGTCGTCGCCGCGGATCACGTGCGTGATGCGCATGTCGATGTCGTCGACGACGACGCAGAAGTTGTAGGTCGGCGTGCCGTCCGGCGCGCGCGATGACGAGGTCGTCGAGCTCGGCGTTGGCGATCTCGATGCGGCCCTTGACGCGCGTCGTCCCAGGCGACCGTCGCCGTCGAGCGGGATTGCTGGAAGCGGATCGACCGGCGCGCACGCCCGGCGGCGGCGATCTTGCCGGCGCGTTCTCGGGACGCCAGCGGCCGTCGTAGCGCGGCTTCTCGCCGCGCGCCATCTGCGCCGGCGCGCAGCGCGTCGAGCTCCTCGCGGCGTCATGTAGCAGCGGTAGGCGAGTGCCGCGCGTCGAGCATGTCGCGCGATCACCTCGCGATAGCGGTCCATCCGCTGCATCTGGTAGAACGGGCCCTCGTCGTAGTCGAGCCCGAGCCACGCCATCGCTGTCGAGGATCGCCTGCACCGCTTCCGGCGTCGAGCGCTCGACGTCGGTGTCCTCGATGCGCAGGATGAACGTGCCGCCGTGCTGCGCGCGCATACGCCCACGCGAACAGCGCCGTGCGCGCGCTGCCCAGATGCAGGAAGCCGGTCGGGCTGGGCGCGAAGCGGGTGCGGACGTCACGGTCACGCTGCGTCCTCAGCGCGGATCTGCGATCAGCTCAGCGTACGGTTGCCAGCGCAGGTCGAGCGTCGTCGGCGTCGCCGGATTCGGCGCCTCCGGCAGCGAGCTTCATCGCGCCCGGCGTGTGGCCATGCGCCCAGAAGCGCGCGACGCGGCGCGCCTCGGCCTCGTTCGCGTTGACCGGGAACGTGTCGTAGTTGCGGCCGCCCGGATGCGCGACGTGGTACGTGCAGCCGCCGAGCGCGCGCTGCGGCCCAGGTGTCGACGAGATCGAACACGAGCGGCGCCTGCACGCCGATCGTCGGATGCAGCGCCGACGGCGGACTCCACGCGCGAAAGCGCACGCCGGCGACGAATTCGCCGGGCACGCCGGTCGGCGTCGAGCGGCAGCGCGCGACCGTTGCAGGTCGACGCGATGCCGCTCGCCGGTCATGCCCGATGACCTTGACCTGCAGCCGCTCGACCGACGAATCGACGTAGCGCGCCGTGCCGGTGCCGCTCACCTCCTCGCCGAGCACGTGCCACGGCTCGATCGCCTGCCGCAGCTCGATCGTCACGCCGTCGTAGGTCGACGGTGCCGAAGCGCGGAAAGCGGAACTCGACGAACGGCGCGAACCATTCGCGCTCGAACGCGATAGCCGAACGCGCTCGAGCTCGGCGACGACGTCGCGCATGATCGGCGGCGACGAAATGCGGCAGCAGCCAGCGGTCGTGCAGCGCGGTGCCCCAGCGGACGAGGCTGCCCGCGATACGGCTGCTGCCAGAAACGCGCGACCAGCGCGCGCAGCAGCAGCATCTGCACGGCGCTCATCCGCGCGTGCGGCGGCATCTCGAACGCGCGGAATTCGAGCAGGCCGAGCCGGCCCGTCGCGGCTGTCGGGCGAATAGAGCTTGTCGATCGAGAATTCGGCGCGATGCGTGTTGCCGGTGAGGTCGGTCAGCAGATGGCGCAGCAGCCGGTCGACGAGCCACGGCTGCGCGGTCTCGCTTGCCGGCCGCGTGCTTGCGCTCGCATCTGCTGGAACGCGATCTCGAGCTCGTAGAGCCGGTCGTCGCGCGCCTCGTCGACGCGCGGCGCCTGGCTGGTCGGGCCGATGAACATGCCCGAGAACAGATACGACAGCGCCGGATGGTTCTGCCAGTAGGTGATGCAGGCTCTGCAGCAGATCGGGGCGGCGCAGCAGCGGGCTGTCCGCCGGCGTCGCGCCGCCGAGCGTGACGTGATTGCCGCCGCCGGTGCCGGTGTGACGGCCGTCGAGCATGAACTTCTCGGTGCCGAGCCGCGACTGCCGCGCTTCCTCGTACAGCGTCTCGGTCGTCGCGATCAATTCGTCGCCACGACGACGCGGGATGGACGTTGACCTCGATCACGCCGGGATCGGGCGTGACGTTGAGCACCGTGCACGCGCGGATCGCGCGGCGGCGTGTAGCCCTCGATGGCGACCGGCACGCCCGCACGCGCGCGCGGCGCCTCGACGCGCGCGAGCAGCGCGACGTAGTCTTCGAGCCGCTTCAGCGGCGGCATGAAGACGTACAGATGGCCGTCGCGCACCTCGCACGCACAGCGCCGTCTTGACGACTTCGCGCGGCGCGACTCGCGCCGCGTGCGCCTTCGCCTGGCCGCCGTCGCGACGCGCTGCGCGTCCGGCAAGCGCGCCGCGCGGCGCGAACGGATCGACCGGCGAGCTCGTGCTCGACGTCCTCCGGGCAGCACGTCCGGCAGCGACGCCAGCGGCAGCCGCAGTCCGAGCGGCGAATCGCCGGCGAGCGCGTACAGCCGCTCGCGCCGCAGCGGCCACGGGCTCGCTTCGCCAGCCGGTGCCGCGTCGTCGCCCTCGTCGCGCGGCGCTTGCAGCGGCAGCACGAACCCGGCCGGTCGATCGAGACCCGCGCAGCAGCAGGCGCGCGAGGCGCGCGCGCTCGTCGGCTTGCGCGAGATCGGCCTGCAGCGGATCGGCGTTGACGGGCAGCGCCGCTTCCGTCGCCGAGCAGCTTCGGCACGTCCTCGTACGCGGTGATCACGATACGCCGGATCGAGGCCGAGCGTCGCCGGCGAGTCGCGTCGGCGAAGCGCTGCGCGACGCCGACGTCGGCGTCGCCCGGCGCGCGCGTATCGGCGATCAGCGCGGCGTCGCGCCACAGCGGATCGCCGTCGCGCGCGCCAATAGACGCCGAGCGCCCAGCGCGGCAGCGGCTCGCCCGGATACCACTTGCCCTGCCCGTAGTGCAGGAAGCCGCCCGGCGCGAAGCGCGCCGGCGAGACGCCGCAGCAGCATTTCGGCCAGCTCGCGTTTCTTCGGCGACAGCGCCGCGTAGTTCCACTCCGGCGCCGTCCATGTCGTCGATCGACACGAACGTCGGCTCGCCGCCCTGCGTCAGGCGCACGTCGTGCGCCGCGAGATCGCGCGTCGACGCTGCTCGCCGAGCGCATCGATCGTCGGCCCATTGCGCATCGCTGTACGGCTTCGTGACGCGCGGATCCTCGTGCACGCGCGTGACGCTCATCGCGAACGAGAACTCGACGTTGCACGGCGTCGGTGAAGCCGATCGACCGGCGCCGCGTTGCCGGGATCGGCGGTGCAGGCGAGCGGAATGTGGCCCTCGCCGGCGAGCAGGCCCGACGTCGGATCGAGGCCGATCCAGCCCGCGCCGGGCAGAATAGACCTCGGCCCACGCGTGCAGGTCGGTGAAATCGCGCGTCGGTGCCCGGACGGGCCGTCGAGCGGCTTCACGTCGGCGACGAGCTGGATCAGGTAGCCCGATGCGAAGCGCGCGGCGATGCCGAGATGCCGCAGGATCTGCACCAGCAGCCACCCGGTGTCGCGGCACGAGCCGCTGCGCGCTGCTCGAGCGTCTCGTCGGGCGTCTGCACGCCGGGCTCCATGCGCACCAGATAGCGTGATCTCGTGCTGCAGCTGCTGGTTGAGGCGCACCAGCATGTCGACCGTCTTCTCGTCGGGCCGGATCGTCGCGCGGAACGCGCTCGAGCCACGCGGCGAGCCGCGGGCCGAGCGGCGCGGTCTCGAGGAACGGAATCAGCTCCTTCGCGAGCGCCGGCGCGTACGCGAACGGATAGCGTCTCGGCGTACGGCTCGACGAAGAAGTCGAACGGATTGATCACCGTCATGTCGGCGATCGAGGTCGACGACGATGTCGAGCGCGGTCGGCGCGCTCGGTGAACACGAGCCGCGCGACCCAGTTGCCGTACGGGTCCTGCTGCCAGTTGAGGAAGTGCTCGTCGGGCGCGACGTTCAGCGAATAGCCGAGGATCGGCGTGCGGCAATGCGGCGCCGGCCGCAGCCGGATCTCGTGCGGCGACAGCTTGACGCGGCCGGTCGAAGCGGTACGACGTGCGGTGCTGCAGCGCGACGCGGATGGCCATCTGGAGTCGCCTCTAGGTCCAGTCGGGGTCCGGCAGCTGCGCGAACACGCGGCGCAGGCCCTCGCCCCACTGCGCGATGGACCATCTGGAAGTACGGATCGGATCTCCTCGATCCGCCGCTGCAGCTTGACGCGTCAGCGCTGTCGGTCTCGTAGACCGGCGAGGTCGATCGGCAGGCCCGACCGAGATGTTCGAGCGCATCGTCGAGTCGAACGAGACGATCGTGCATTTGGTCGCCTCGACGCAGCGACGTGCGCGCGCGTGATCACGCGGTCGATGCACCGGCTTGCCGTACTTGCTCTCGCCGATCTGGAAATAGCAGGTGTCGGGCGTCGCCTCGATGAAGTTGCCTTCGCTGTAGACCTCGAACAGCCGCGGCGGCTCGCCCTGGATCTGGCCGCCGACGATGAAGTTCGCGTACGAGTCGATGTTGTTCTGCATCAGGTACGGGCCGTCGCGCGTCTTCACCTCGCGCAGCGCGTCGCCGAGCAGCGCGCGCGACGTCGAACATCGACGTCGCGTTCCACAGGTTGCAGCTCGCCGTCGCCGGCGCGCGCCCGCTGCTCGAGCATGTTGAGCGCGTTCTGCGTGATCGACAGGTTGCCCGACGACAGCGTGACGATCACGCGGTCGCCGTCGCGCGACGAACATCGCGCATCTTGGAAAAGCGCGCGATCTGGTCGACGCCCGCGTTGGTGCGCGAATCCGACGGCGAAGATCATCCCGGCGTCGAGCGACATGGCGACGCAATAGGTCATGGGCATGCAGCGGCTGCGAAAGAAGTCGCGATTCTACCGGAATCGCCGCTCCAAGCTCAGTACGGCGGCGACGCAGGAAATGCCGGCTGATCTCGTCGCCGAGCGCCGAGATGCGCTCGAGGAAATCCATCAGGTACTCGTGCAGGCCCGAAGCTGGATGATGTCGTCGGTCGCGGCCGTAGTGCAGCTCGCGCGTGCAGCTCGCCCGCCGGCGCGCTCGATTTCGCGGCGTGCTGTCGTCGCACAGCATCTCGAGCGTCTCGTGGATGAAGTTCATGCAGGCGTGCAGCGAGCGCGGCATGTCGTCGCGCAGGATCAGGAGCTCGGCGACGCGCCGCGGCGTGATCACGTCGCTGTAGATCTTGCGGTACGACTCGAAGCCCGACACCGAGCGCAGCAGCGCGCCCCACTGGTAGTAGTCGACGGCGCCGCCGACGTCGGCCGCGCTCGGCAGCAGCGTGTGGTACTTGACGTCGAGGATGCGCGCGGTGTTGTCGGCGCGCTCGAGGTGGGTGCCGAGCCGGATGAAGTGATAGGCCTCGTCGCGCAGCATCGTCCCGAACGTCACGCCGCGAAAGAGATGCGAGCGCATCTTCACCCAGTCGAGGAACTCGGACACGCCGCTGCGCTCGATCCGGTGCGTAGTCGTAGTCGCGCATCTCGAGCCACGCCGAGTTCAGGTCCTCGTACATCTCCGAGGTGATCGCGCCGCGCACCGACGCGCGCCGATTCGCGCGCGCGCGCGCAGGCAGCAGAAGATCGACGACGGGTTGCGCGCGTCGAGGATCATGAAGCGCAGCACGTTCTCGGCCGAGAGCTGCCGGATAGCGCTCGTAGTACGTCGGTGGCGAGCCCCGACGTGATGAGCGGCACCGCCCACGGCTCGGCCCACGCGAGGCCGGGCTCGATCACCTCGTAGGGCAGCAGCGACATCCGGTAGCGTGACGTCGAGCAGGCGCGCGGTGTTCTCGGCGCGCTCGATGTGGCGCGCCATCCAGTAGAGCTCGTTGGCGGTGCGGCAGAGCATCGTCGCAGTGTCGCCTCACTGTCGCGAGGACCCAGGTGTCCTTGGTGCCGCCGCCCTGCGACGAGTTGACGACCAGCGAGCCTTCGCGCAGCGCGACGCGCGTCAGGCCGCCGGGCACCAGGTTGACTGTCTTGCCCGACAGCACGTACGGGCCGCAGGTCGATGTGGCGCGGCGCGAGCCCGGCTTCGACGAACGTCGGGCAGGTCGACAGCGCGAGCGTCGGCTGCGCGATGTATTTGTCGGGCGCGCGCGAGGATCCGCGCGCGGAACGCCTCGCGCTCGGCGCGCGGTCGCCGCCGGGCCGATCAGCATGCCGTAGCCGCCGGCGCCGTGCACTTCCTTGACGACGAGCTCGGCGAGGTGCGCGAGCACGTAGTCGCAGATCCTCGTCGCGGTGCAGCAGCCAGGTCGGCACGTTGTTGAGCACCGGCTCCTCGGCCAGGTAGAAGCGGATCATCTCCGGCACGTAGCGGATAGATCGACTTGTCGTCGGCCACGCCGGTGCCGATCGCGTTGGCGAGCGTCACGCGGCCCGCGCGATACGCGGCGAACAGGCCGGGCACGCCGAGCATCGAATCGGGCCGAAACGCGCAGCGGATCGAGAAAGTCGTCGTCGACGCGGCGGTAGATCACGTGGACGCGCTGCGGGCCGCGCGTCGTGCGCATGTAGACGGTGTCGTTCTGGACGAAGAGATCGCTGGCCCTCGACCAGCTCGACGCCCATCTGCTGCGCGAGGAACGCGTGCTCGAAGTACGCCGAGTTGTGCGCGCCGGGCGTCAGCACCGCGACCGTCGGGTCGCTCCTCGCCCGGCGGGCGCGACGCCGCGTGAGGTTCTCGAGCAGCAGGTCGGGATAGTGCTGGACCGGGCGGATGCGACTGCGTCGCGAACAGCTCGGGAAAGAGCCGCATCATCATCTTGCGGTTTTCGAGCATGTAGGACACGCCGGACGGCACGCGCAGGTTGTCCTCGAGCACGTAGTACTCGCCCGCGCCCGCGCGCGACGATGTCGACGCCCGCGATGTGCGCGTAGATGCCGCCGGGAACGTCCATGCCCTGCATCTCGCGCCGGTACTGCGCGTTGCCGAGCACGCGCTCGGGCGGCACGACGCCGGCCTTGAGGATCGCCTGCTCGTGGTAGATGTCGTGCGAGGAACGCGTTGAGCGCGCTGCACGCGCTGCTGCAAGCCGCGGTCGAGCAGCTGCCATTCGTCGCGCGGAATGATGCGCGGCACGATGATCGAACGGAATCAGCCGCTCGGTGCCGCGATTCCTCGCCGTAGACCGCGAAGGTGATGCCGACGCGATGGAACGCGCGCTCGGCCTCCTCGCGCTTCTGGGCGATCCGGTCGGCGGCGTGCGGTCGAGCCAGCCGGCAAAGCGCCTGGTACGTGGGGCCGGATATCCGCCGTCCGGGGTCGCGCATTTCGTCGTAAGGTGAGGCGGGACACGAAATATTTATCGGAGGGTCGCAGGCCGAGAATCGTAGCAAAGCCGGGCCAAACGGAAAATCGCTTGGCTGCGCCTAAGCTTACCGCTTTATCCACAGCGCCGCGGCCTTGCCGGCTGCCCCAGTCGCGGGCCGAAACGCCGCACCAATGGTGCAGCATTTTTCGTCCAGGACATAGCATGGACAAATACGTCAAGTCGCGGTTTGACCCCCGTCTCGACGCGCATGGTTAAATCGCGGCTCCTGTCTGGAGTTCGCGGGGCGGTTAGCTCAGCGGTAGAGCACTGCCTTCACACGGCAGGGGTCACTGGTTCGATCCCAGTATCGCCCACCATAGAACCAAGGGGTTACGCGCAAGTGTAACCCTCTTTTTTTGCAGCGTCGCACCGGAACTCGCTTCACTTCCGCATCTCGCTGCCGCACATCCGGTGACCACGCGTTCTGCTCAACGCCAATATCGATCGACGCGTTCGTCTTCGACGCGTACGGCACGCTGTTCGACGTTCATTCGGTCGCTGCGCTCGCCGAATCGCTGGCACCCGGGTCGCGGCAGTGCGCTTTCGCAGCTGTGGCGCGCGAAGCAGCTCGAGTACACGTGGCTTTCAGAGCCTGATGGGCACTACAGCGGCGGGACGCGACGATTTCGCGGTCGTTGACTGCTCGCGCACTCGATCATGCATTGGCGGCGCTCGCGATGCAGATCTGGACGATGACGACCGCGCGAGCGCCTGCGCGGCGCGTATCTCGACGCTCGCGCCGTTTGCCCGACGTCGCCGCGGCCCGCGCTGGCGTGCGCCTCCGCGCGCCGCGCTGGATCCTCTCAGACGGGACGCTCGCGATGCTCGAGCCGCTGGTTCGCGCATTCCGGCCTGGGCCGCCATCTCGACGGCGTGCTTGTCGGTCGACGCTGCGGGCATCTGCAAGCCGAGCCCGCGCGTCTACCAGCTCGCCGTGGACCGCCTGCGGATTGCCGGCAGCGCGCATCGCGCTTCGTCTCGTCGAATGGCTGGGACGCGATCGGCGCGAAAGCCGTTCGGATTCACGACCTTCTGGATCAATCGGCTGCGTGCTCCCGTCGATCGGCACGGACCCGCGCCGGACGCGGATCATCGCGACACTCGCCGAACTTCCGCCCCTACTCGAGCCGACGTTACCGCGCTGACGGTAAGAACCTATCTCAAAATCCCGGCGAGCGGCCCGAGAGCCTCGGATTGCCGTGAGGGCCCGCAGCCGAGCCCCGAGATAGTACATAGACGTACAGACGGGCGAGCGCGAAACACGAAAGCGCCAGCTTCAGTGAAGGCTAACGTGAGCGAAGCGAGCGTTGCGAAGCGCCGGAACTACAAAGCCTATCGGGCCGCGCAACCTATTTTGCGATAGGTTCTAAGGCATGTACTGGCCGCCGTTGACCTCGATCACCTGGCCGGTCACGTAGCCGCTCATCGCGTCGGACGCGAGATAGACGAACGTTCCCGCGCATTCGTCGGCGCGTGCCCAGCCGGTTCATCGGAATCGTCGCCTGCATCGCCTTCAGCTGCTCGGCCGTCGAGTAGCGCTCGTGGAACGGCGTGGTGATGACGCCGGGCGAGACGGCGTTGACGCGGATGCCGTCGCCGACGAGCTCCTTCGCCCAGCCGCGCGTCGCCGTCGAGATGAAGCCCTTCGCGCCCGCGTAGATGATCGCGCCGCCGCCGCCGCCGTGGCGCGCGGCGATCGAGCTCACGTTGATCACGTTGCCGCGCTTCTGCCTGCGCATGACCGGGATCACCTCGTGCATGAACAGCGCGACCTGCGTGACGTTGAGCGCCAGCACGCGTTGCGAGGTAGCTCTCGGTGTAGTCCTCGATCCGCGTCCGGCCGATCATGCCGCCGGCGTTGTTGATCAGCACGTCGATGCGGCCGAACGCCTCGAGCGCCTCGGCGACGATGCGCTTGACGTTCGCCGCCTGCATCACGTCGCCGCCGACCAGCGCCGCTCTGCGCGCCCAGCGCCGTGACACTCGCCGGCGACCGCCTTCGGCGGCGTCGCGGCTCGCGTTGTAGTGGATGACGAGCTTGCTGCCGTGCCGCGCGAACGCGCGCGCCGCCGCGGCGCCGATGCCCGTCGATGCGCCGGTGATGAAGACGACCTTGCCTTTGAGATCCGAAGCCATGTCTGCTCGCTCCTGGATGTTGCGGTGAGACGCGCATGTCCTGCGGATGCCGGTCATCTGGCTCGGCGATGCGCGCGCGCTGGCGTCGCGTCGCCGGCGACGCGGCGACGGCGTCGCGAATCGCCGCGATCGCCTCCGGCCGCGGAAAGCTCTTGCGGTAGGCGAGCGCGACGCGGCGCGACGGCGCCGGCTCGCGCGAACGGCACCGGCACCACCAGCCGGCTGTGGTACTTGGGCGTCAGCGCGTCGCGCGGCAGCACCGACACGCCGAGCCCCGACGCGACCATGTTGCGCACCGTCTCGAGCGAGTTGGTGCGCGTCACCTGCGCGTCGGCGCGATTGAGCTCCGGGCACGCGTCGAGCACCTGGTCGCGGAAGCAGTGGCCGACGTTGAGCAGGATCGTGTGCTCGCCGGCGAGCTCGTCCGGGCGAATCGACTTGCGCTTCGCCCACTTGTGGCCGGCGGCACGACGACCTGGAACGGCTCCTCGTACAGGAACTCGGTCGACCACGCCGGGCGGCGCGAACGGCAGCGCGATGATCGCCGCGTCGATGCGGCCCGACTTCGAGCGCCGCTTCGAGGTGCTCGGTCAGGTTCTCCTCGATGTCGAGCGGCATCTGCGGCGCGCAGCTCGTGCAGCGCCGGAATGAGGTCGGGCAGCAGGTACGGCGCGACGGTGTAGATGACGCCGAGCTGCAGCGGCCCGACGAGCTGGTTGCGCCCGGCCTGCGCGATCTCGCGGATCCGCGCCGCTTCCTCGAGCACCTTCTGCGCCTGCTCGACGATGCGCTCGCCGACCGGCGTGACCGTGATCTCGCTCTTGCCGCGCTCGAACAGCGCGCGCGCCGAGCTCCTCCTCGAGCTTCTGGATCGCCACCGACAGCGCCGGCTGGCTGACGAAGCAGCGCTGCGCGGCGCGGCCGAAGCTCCGTTCGCTGCGCGACCGCGACGATGTAGCGCAGCTCGTTGCAGCGTCATCGTGCGTCGATGCCGCTCGCGCAGGAACGCGGCGAACGCCTCGCCGACCTCCGGATGCTTGAGGCCCGTAGTCGACGGTCGCCTCGAGATAGCCGAGCTTGCTGCCGCAGTCGTAGCGGCGGCCCTCGAACGCGTAGGCGAGCACGCTGCTCCTCGGCGAGCAGCCGCGCGATGCCGTCGGTGAGCTGGATCTCGCCGCCGGCGCCCGGCGGCATCGTGCGCAGGTGATGGAAGATGCGCGGCGTCAGCACGTAGCGGCCGACGACCGCGAGCGTCGACGGCGTCGTGCCCGGCTTCGGCTTTTCGACGATGCGCGTGATCGGCGCCGACGCGCTCGCCGGCATCGCGCCGGTCTCGACGATGCCGTAGCTGCCGATCGTCCGCCGCCGGCAACGTTCATCACGCCGATCGACCGAGCAGTCCTCGCGCGCGCGCGACGTCGGTCATCTGCTGCATCACCGGCACCTGCGCGTCGATCAGGTCGTCGGCGAGCAGCACCGCGAACGGCTCGTCGCCGATCGACCGGCGCCGCGCACAGCACCGCGTGGCCGAGGCCGAGCGCCTCGGTCTGGCGGATGTAGATGCAGTTGATGCCCGGCGGCGCGGCCGACCTGCACCGCTTCGAGCAGCGCCGTCTTGTTGCGCAGCGCGAGCTCGGTCTCGAGCTCGTAGGCCTTGTCGAAATGGTCCTCGATCGCGCGCTTGTTGCGGCCGGTGATGAAGATCATGTCGGTGATGCCGCGCCGCCGCGGCCTCCTCGACCGCGTACTGGATCAGCGGCTTGTCGACGATCGGCAGCATCTCCTTCGGGCTCGCCTTGGTGGCCGGCAGGAAGCGGCTGCCGAGCCCGGCCACCGGAAACACCGCTTTGGTGATCTTGCGCATTGCGCATCCTCTGGTGACGATCGCGCGGCTGCGCTCACGCGCAGCCGGCTTGACAGCGCGCAGTCCGCTCGTCGAGGACCGGCACGCCGAGCTCCTGCGCCTTGTCGAGCTTGCTGCCGGCGTCGGCGCCGGCGACGACATAGTGCGTCTTCTTCGACACGCTGCCGGCGACCTTGCCGCCCGTGCTGCCTCGATCAGCGCCTTCGCGTCCTCGCGCGCCAGCGTCGGCAGCGTGCCGGTCAGCACGAACGTCATGCCCGGCGAGCGGCCCGCGGCGCGCGCGCTGCGGCGCGGTCTCGGGCCAATGCACGCCGGCCGCGCGCAGCTGCGGCGATCACCTCGCGATTGTGCGGCTCCGCGAAGAAGCGCGCGATGCTCTCGCGCGAGCACCGGGCCGACGTCGTGCACCTCGAGCAGCTGCGCCTCGTCCGCCGCGATCAGCGCGTCGAGGCTGCCGAAGTGGCGGCGCGAGGTCCTTGCGCGGTCGCCTCGCCGACGTGGCGGATGCCCAGCGCGATAGATGAAGCGCGCCAGCGTGCGTCGTCTTGCTCGTTCTCGATCGCGGCGACGACGTTCGCCGCGCGACTTGTCGGCCATCCGCTCGAGCGCGGCGAGCTGCGCGACGTCGAGCTTGTAGAGGTCGGCCGGCGTGTGCACGACGCCGCCGTCGACCAGCTGGTCGACGAGCTTGTCGCCGAGGCCCTCGATGTCCAGCGCGCGGCGGCTCGCGAAGTGCAGCAGCGCCTGCTTGCGCTGCGCCGGGCAGAACAGGCCGCCGGTGCAGCGCGCGACCGCCTCGTCGGGCAGCCGCACGATCGCCGAGCCGCATTCGGGGCAGCGTCGCCGGCATGACGAACGGCTGCGCGCCGCGTCGGGCGCTTGTCCGAGCACGACGCGGACGACCTCGGGGATCACGTCGCCGGCGCGGCGCACGATCACCGTGTCGCCGATGCGCACGTCCTTGCGCCGCACCTCGTCCTCGTTGTGCAGCGTCGCGTTGGTGACGGTGACGCCGCCGACGAACACCGGCTTCGAGCCGCGCGACCGGCGTGATCGCGCCGGTGCGCCCGACCTGCACGTCGATGCCGAGCGACGTCGGTCGCCATCTCCTCGGCCGGGAACTTGTGCGCGACCGCCCAGCGCGGCTCGCGCGATGACGAAGCCGAGCTGCGTCGCTGCAGCGCGAGCGCGTTGACCTTGTAGACGACGCCGTCGATCTCGAACGGCAAGCCGGCGCGGCGCGCGGCGACCGCGTCGTAGAACGCGATGAGCTCCGGCGCGCCGCGCGCGACGCGGCGATCGGCGTTGACCGGAATGCCGAACGCCTCGAGCGCGTCGAGCAGCGCGCTCTGCGTCGCGCGGCGCGTCCAGCCGTCGCGTCTCGCCGATGCCATAGGCGAAGAACTGCAGCGGCCGCTGTCGCCGTCATCGCCGGATCGATCTGGCGCACGGCGCCGGCCGCGGTGTTGCGCGGGTTGATGAAGCGGCTTGCAGGCCCGCCGCCTGCTGCCGCGCGTTCAGTTCGTCGAAATCGCGCCGCGTCATGTAGACCTCGCCGCGCACCTCGAGCACGGCGGGCACCCGCTCGCCGCGCAGCCGACGCGGAATCGCGCGGATCGTCCGGATGTTGCGGCGTCACGTCCTCGCCGACCTCGCCGTCGCCGCGGGTCGCCGCCGACCGTGAGCCGGCCCGTCTCGTAGCGCAATGCTGATCGCCAGGCCGTCGAACTTGTAGCTCCGCCATGTACTCGACGGGCGGCGCGTCGGCGGCAGCCCGAGATCGCGGCGCACGCGCGCGTCGAACTGGCCGCGGCGTCCGGCGGTCGTGTCGGTCTCGGTGCGGATCGACAGCATCGGCACGCGCATGCGCGACCGGCGCGAAATCCGTCCTGCGCGCGCCGCCGACGCGCTGCGTCGGCGAATCCGGCGTCACGAGCGACGGATGCTCGGCCTCGAGCGCCTGCAGCTCGCGAAACAGCGCGTCGTACTCCGGCGTCGGAGATCGTCGGCGAATCCGAGCACGTAGTAGCGCCGGTCGTGCTCGCTCGATCGCGCGGCGCAGCGACGCTGACGCGCGCGACCGCGGCCGCCGGCGGCGCATCCTGGCGGTCGCGGGTCGGCGCGGCGCTCACGATCCGGTTGCCTCGCGGCGATGCGCCTCGGCATCAACCACCGAACAGCGCCAGCGCGCGCGGGCTGCCCGGCTCGATGCGCACTTCGCGCAGCGCCGCCGCGGTGCTTCGCACCTGCTCGCGGATCGCGTTGAGCGCCGCATCGTCGAGCGGGCGCCGATTGTCGTCGACGAGCGTCGCATCGAGCGATTGCGCGATGCGCTTCGCGGCGAGCTTCATCTGGTCGTAGACGCGCACCGGCTCGGCGAACGCGCGGAACGTCGAGCACGAAGCACGGCGCCCGGCGTCGACATCGTGCGCAGCGTATCGGCGGTGAACGGCTCGGACCGATAGTTCTGCAGCGAATACAGCACGGCGCCCGTCTCCTCCTGCACCCAGTCGAACCGGCCGCCGTCGGCGAGGCGGAATCCCGACGGCCTCGGCGATCCCGCGCAGCCGCGTCCCGGCGAATCGTCGCCGCGTCCGGTCTTGAGCAGCGTGAGGCCGATCTGCACGTCGAGGTCGGCGCAGATGCGATCGAGCGCCTCGGCGCGCGCGGCTTCGGCGGCCGCGTCGGGCGCGACGAATGGGCTCGGGCAATCCCGATGCGATGTCGCGCGACCATGCCGAATGTAGCTCTCGAGCAGCGGCCGGCTGGCCGCGCCGGCGCGATTGGCGAGCAGCAGGCACGCGATGACTTCCGAGAACTCGCCGACCGTATCCGACTTGAGCAGCTGCCACGGCAGCCGCGGCGCCGCGCCGCGCCGAACCAGCGCAGCGGTCGTCCGAGCCGCGCATGCAGGCCCGCGGCGAGCGCACCCGCCGGCGACCGGCTTCGGCGGCTGCAGCGTCGACGATGCACTCGATGTCGGGATCGGGCTGCGGCGTGTTCTCGCTCGGCCATCGACGCGCGCGCGGCATCGCGACAGAGGCGCACGGCGGCGAGCGGCGTAACTCGTCGACCGAGAGGTCCGATCGCGATCCGATCCTGGATCGCGAGCGGCGGCTCGTAGCCTTCGTCGTCGCTGCCGTCCGCCGGCGCGAGCGCGCGGCGCGTTTTCAGGAAGCAGCCCCGGGAAGGCGTCGGCTCGATGCGTCCCGACGTGGTCGCCTCGCCGCCATCGGAGCGTCGGCCCCGCGGCTGCGGATTGGCGAAACGCCTCGTCGATCCGGCGTCGTATCCGCCGTTCCTGCACCCAGTTGTAGACGAGGACCCCGGCAACGAGCGACAGCGCCGGCGGCAAAGAGGCCCAGTTGCAGCGAGGTCATCGCGTGACGGGGTGAGGGCGGGACGGCGAAGAGGGTTCCGCTGAGGAGAACTCTTTGCCGGCTCGGCAGCATCGCGCGCATGGTGGGGGCGACGATGTCGAACACCGCCAATCCAACGATGCTGACAGCCGGGCTACAAGCACAATGTGATCCCCAGCAAAGCCGCAGGCCAGGGATCGATGGCAGATTCGTGCCCGGCGGCGAGGACGAGTTCTACGCCACCATCACCGATCTGCTCGGCGACAAGCGTTCGCTATGAGGTCGTCAACCATCAGCCCTCCGTCGAAAACCCAGTTCTCCGGCGCTCTGGTCGAGGCAATGCAGGCGTGCCTTGCTGCGGAGGATCCGCACGCGCAGGCGGTGCCGTACCCGGTCAGCGCGGCTACCGACGCGAAGGCCTGGGATCGGGCCGGTATCGCATGTTTTGGCTTCGCTCCGCTTCGCCTGCCACCCGAGCTCGACTTCTGGGGCATGTTCCACGGCGTCGATGAGCGGGTACCGACCGATTCCCTTGAATTCTGGTGCCCGGGTTTTAGACCGCTTCCTGGATCGGGCGTGAGGTCCAGCTATGCTGTCGGCCAAATGACGGTGCGTCGTGTCGAGTACGATGGTGGAGCGAATCCGGCCAGGCCGGCACCTCTCGCATAACGCCGTCTCGCCAACTGCTTTACTGACTGCGCCGAGTACGGCGGTTGGGAGCTCGCCCTGGTTACGTCGCTATCGGGACGGCAGTGGTGACGCCTGGATCCGTCGCAAAGATCATCTCGTGATGCGCCGAGAGCGGAGTCGGGGGTTACACCGAGCCGTCAACGCCAACAAGATCACAGCCGAGATGCGTTCAGGCCCGCCTGAAACATCATCGAGCGCGGAAGCAATCTCGGCGGGCAACTTCTGATCTTCGACCGCGAGGGCCGGGCTCAGCTGGCCGGCTGTGCGCGCCCCGAGCAGCGGTGCCGTGACGCCTGGGCGCATCGCGTGACCCAAAGCAAAGCCACCTGAAGCGGAGTGAAGTCCAGCCCCTCGGCTGCTCGGACGACCGCCTCCACAACGCGCGCGGCTACGGTGTTCGAGGTAGGGCTCGACAAACCACGGCGAAGTGATCAGCTCGCTGCCCGCGAACCCGCGCGGCGTACCGTTGCGGTACTGCCCGGTCAGCACGCCACGCCCGAGCGGTGACCACGGGAAGAAACCCATGTCGAACGCCCGGATCAGCGGGCAGCACCTCGACCTCGGCCCGGCGGGCCGAGCAGGGAGTACTCGACCTGCGCGCTGATGAGCGGCGTCCGGCCAGGAAATGCCCTCTGCCAGGTGGCAGCCTGGGCCGTCTGCCAGCCGACGAAGTTCGATACGCCGGCGTAGCGCGACTCATGCCTGTTGACGACGGCATGATCGATCGCGCTCAGCGACTCCTCTAAGGGCGCGTCTCCCCAGGCATGAATCTGCCAGATGTCGACGTAGTCGGTGTCCAGCCGCCGCAGCGATCCCTCAAGATCACGAAGCAGGGCCCGGCGCGAGGTGTCGACGATGCGCTGGCCGTTCCTGATCACGAACCCGGCCTTGGTCGCGATGACCACTCTCGTCGCGGATGCCTGACTCGCGAGACCAGGCCGCCGACGATGCCGCTCGGCGTCGCCCGGCGCCGTACGCAGCGGCAGTGTCGATCAAGGTGCCGCCGGCTTCGCAGAACATCTCCAGTAGCGACCTGGGCACTGCTCCGGCCGGTGGTGTCACGGCCCCAGGTCATGGTGCCGAGACCGAGCCGGGACACCCGCAGCCCGCTGACTCCCGACCAGGCGCTGCTCCATGGAGGAGACCCTAACGGCTGGCCGATGGAGCGAGCGCCAGCGAGCGATGCAACGCACGCGCTAGCGTGTCTGCATGCGTCTTGGGCTCAACCTCGGCTACCTGGTCGGATCCGATGATCCACACGGACAGCTGCGGCTGGCCCAGCATGCCGAGACTCTCGGCTATTCGGTGGCCTGGGCGGCCGAGGCGTACGGCTCGACAGTCCGACGGTGCTGGCCTGGCTGGCTGGCCCAGACGTCGACGATCCATGCTCGGCTCGGCGATCATGCAGATTCCAGCCCGAACCCCGGCGATGACGGCGATGACCGCGGCCAGCCTGGATGTGTGCTGAGCCGGTGGCCGCTTCCGGCTGGGCCTCGGTATCTCCGGGCCGCAGGTCTCCGAAGGTTGGCACGGCGTGCGGTCCTCACAAGCCGCTGAGTCGTACCCGGGAATACATCTCGCGATCGTCCGACTGCAGCGCTGTGCCGGATCGACCGTGACCTTCGACTGGCGAGCACTACCAGCTGCCGCTGTCCGGACGGCCCCGGCAAGCCGCTCAAGCTGACCATCGCGCCCATCAGCACGCACATCCCGATCTACCTCGCCGCGATCGGACCGAAGAACCTCGAGCTGGCCGGCGAGCTGGCCGACGGCTGGCTGGCCATCTTCTACGCCCCGCAGCTTCGCGGCCCAGCAGCTAGAGCGCGTGCGATCAGGCCGTGCCCGGGTCGGTAAGAGTCTGCGATGGGCTTCGACGTCGTGCCGAGCGTGCCGCTGGTGGTCGGCGCCGACCCGCGCAGCTGCGCCGATCCCGTCACGAGGCTACGCGGCGCTTTACCTGGGTGGCATGGGCAGCCGTGCAGCAGAACTTCTACAACGCACTCGCCGTGCTGGATGGGCTTCGGCGGAGCCGCGGCGGCGGTCCAGGACCTCTCTCTGACCCGGCGTCAACCGCGACGCCATGGCCGCGGTGCCGTTCGACTTCATCGATCAGACCTCACTGCTCGGCGATCGGGATCGCATCGCTGAGGGGTTCGCACTGCTCGCCGCATCTCGGAGTCACGACCTGCTGCCGTGGTGCCGTACGGCGACTCGGTCTGAGGAGAAGCTCAACGCCACTCACTGTGGCGGCCGAGGCGTTGAACCGTTCCGGAGTAGCGTCGCTAGTTTAACCCGCCAACGTCGGCGGTAACGGAGTGAGCACCCCAGTGATCAGCAAGAGGGCCACCGGTGACGGCCAGTGCGATGCGATAGATCACGAACGGCAGGAACGTGTGGGTGCTCACGTAACGCAGCAACCAGGCGATCACCGCGTAGCCGATGACAAAAGAGATCGCCGGTGGCCAGGGCGATCGGCCCCCAGGCGGGACGCACCGGGTCAGCAGAAGCAATACGTAACTGAACGAAGTACA
>ERZ1370068.10468-contig-9165_pt1 | contig 28013 bp, 31 predicted proteins | sample MGYA00561227_ERZ1370068 | MGnify/ENA primary metagenome ERZ1370068 (study PRJEB38410, sample SAMEA6850437) | metagenome | study: Metagenomic assessment of the ecological functions of the soil: analysis of the soil microbiota associated with the...
ATTGTACTTCGTTCAGTTACGTATTGCTTCTCGGCCTCGCACTACGACGGCGCCGCCGCGACCGCCGAGGCCGCGCTGATGACCTGTCGGGCGACGCGCCGCGAGCGCGGTCCTCGTCAGCCGCAGCGGTCCATCCCGCACTACCGCGAGACGCTGCGCGACGTACTTCGGCGGCGGGCTCGGGCTCGACGAGATCCCGCTCGTCGCCGACGGGCCCGACGCCGGCACGACCGACCTCGCGGCGCTCGAGCGGCTGCTCGGCCGAGCGCCGACCGCCGGTCGCCGGCGTCGTCGCCGCCCAGCCCGAGCTTCCTCGGCCTGCTCGAGCCGATGGCGGAGATCGGCCGGCTGGCCCACGCCGCCGGCGCGCTGTTCGTCGCGCGTCGATCGAGCCGGTCTCGCTCGCGGTCCTCGCGCCGCCCGGCGCGTACGGCGCCGACATCGCCGCCGGCGAGGGCCAGCCGCTCGGGATCGCGCCGCAGTACGGCGGGCCCGTACCTCGGCATCCTCGCCTCGACCGACGCGCTCGTCCGCCAGATCCCGGGCCGGCTCGTCGGGATGACGACCGACCTCGACGGCCAGCGGCGCCTACGTGATGACGCTGCGCGCGCGCGAGCAGGACATCCGGCGCGACAAGGCCGCCAGCAACATCTGCACCAACCAGGCGCTGCTCGCGCTCGCCGCCAGCATCTACCTCGCCGACGATCGGGCCGCACGGCCTGCGCGACGTCGCCGCGCTGGGCGCCGCCCGGGCCGCCGAGCTCGAGGCCGCGCTCGCCGCGGCCGGCGCGCCGCGCGCTCCATCCGCGGCCCGTACCTGAACGAGTTCGCGATCCGCGTCCCCGACGCGCGCGCCGTCCATCGCCGGCTGCTCGACCGCGGCGTCCTCGCCGGCCTCGTCCTCGCCGACGCCGATGCCCGACGACCCGACCCTCGCCGACGCGCCTGCTCGTCTGCGCGACCGAGGTGACGACGACCGACGAGATCGCGCGCTTCGCCGGCGCCCTCGAGACGTCCTGCGCGGCCGGCCGCCGATCGGCCGTCGACGGCGGCGCTGGCGGCAGCGCGGCGACGCCGCGTCGTCGGAGGCGGCCGATGAGCGTCGCCGGCGCGCAGCTCCAGCCGACGCTGTTCGAGCTGTCGCGGCCCGGCCGCGGCGGCGGCAAGATCCCGCACCCGCCGCAGGACGCCCTCGACCGGCATCCCGGCCGCCAGCGCCGCGCGCGGACGCCGCCGGCCCTGCCCGAGCTGAACGAGCCCGAGGTCGTCCGCCACTACGTCAACCTGTCGCAGCTGAACTACGCGATCGACACCGGGTTCTACCCGCTCGGCTCGTGCACGATGAAGTTCAACCCCAAGCTCAACGAGTGGGCGGCCCGCCTGCCCGGCTTCGCGACGCTCCACCCGATGGCGCCCGACGAGGTCGCCCAGGGCACGCTCCAGCTCCTGTGGGAGCTCGAGGGGCCCTCGCCGAGATCAGCGGCATGCGGGCCGTCACGCTCCAGCCGGCGGCCGGCGCGCAGGGCGAGCTGACCGGGATCCTGATGATCCGCGCCTACCACCGCGGCGCGCGGCGACACCGAGCGCGACGAGGTCCTCGTCCCGGACTCGCTCGCACGGCACGAACCCGGCGACCGCGTCGATGGCCGGCTTCCGGACGATCACGATCCCGTCGGCCGCCGACGGCGGCGTCGACCTCGACGCGTTCCGCGCGGCGCTCGGGCCGACGACGGCCGCCGTGATGATCACGAACCCGTCGACGCTCGGGCCTGTTCGAGACGCGGATCGGCGAGCTCGCTCGACGCGGTCCACGAGGCCGGGCGCGCTGGCCTACATGGACGGCGCCAACCTCAACGCGATCCTCGGCCGGTTCAAGCCCGGCGAGGCCGGCTTCGACGTCATGCACTTCAACGTCCACAAGACGTTCTCGACGCCGCACGGCGGCGGCGGCCGGGCGCGGGTCCGGTCGGGGTGGGGAGACGCTGCTGCCGTACCTGCCCGCGCCGCGCGGTGCTCCGCGAGGACGACGGCACGTTCCGCCTCGAGCGGCCCGACGAGCGGCCCGACGCTCGATCGGCCGGCTGCGCAGCTTCGTCGGCAACACCGGCGTCCTCGTGCGCGCGTACGCGTACATCCGGGCCCACGGCGGCGCGCGGCCTGCGCGAGGTCAGCGACGACGCGGTCCTCGCGGCGAACTACCTGCAGCAAGCGGCGTCGGCGAGGCCTACGACATCCCGTTCGACCGGGCCTGCAAGCACGAGTTCGTCGCGTCCGGCGGCGGCGATCAAGAAGCGGACCGGCGTCCGGACGCTCGACATCGCCAAGCGCCTGATCGACTACGGCTTCCACCCGCCGACGATCTACTTCCCGCTGCATCGTCGACGAGGGGATGCTGATCGAGCCGACCGAGACCGAGTCGGTCGAGACGCTCGACGCGTTCGCCGACGCGCTGATCGCGATCGCCGCCGAGGCGGACGACGATCCCGAGCATGGTGCCAGCGGCGCCGCACACCGCGCCCGGTGCGGCGCCTCGACGAGGCGACGGCCGCCCGCCAGCCGAACCTCCGCTGGCGGCCGATGACCGGCCGCCGAGATGCCCTGCCCGGACTGACGGAGTGCCTCGGGAACGGCTGTCGCGCCAGGACGCCGCTGGGGGCGTTGCGCCCTCCGCTCCGCGCTCACGGGGCTTCGCACCCGCTCGCGCAGGCGTGCGCCTCGGCGACGCCCGGGCGCGACGAACGCAGTCGCGGGATTGAACCTTTCCGCGCGACGCCCTGTATCGTGTTGAGCAACAGAGGCCCAGGGGGCTCAACTACCTGCGCACGGAGATCACGACGACGAACGACGCTGCGGGAGGCGCCACGTCGACGGACATTCCAGAAGCACGGATGCGGAGCTGCTGCGCCGTGTCCAGGCCGACGATCTCGACGCCTTCGAGGAGTTCTTCGCGCGCTACCGCGTCCTCGATCTACCGGACGGCGTACGGCCTGACGGGCGATCGGCAGGCTGCGGAGGAGATCCTCCAGGACACGTTCGCGCGCGCGTACCAGCGACCGCCAGACGCCTCCACACCGACGTCTCGCCGCTGCCGTGGCTGCACCGCGTGTCGCTGAACCTCGTGCTACTCGCGGCTGTCCCGGCGCCGGCTCGACGCGAGCCCGATCGACGAGGCCGCCGAACCAGCCGTCGCCGACGACCGGCCGCTGCCCGCCGAGCAGGCCGAGCAGGCCGAGCTCCGCGCGATCGTCCGTGACGGGCATCGCCGCGCTGCCGAGAAGCACCGCAGCGTCGTCGTCCTCTACTACCTCCAGCGGCTGTCGCTCCGGGAGACCGCCCGAGGTGCTCGGGATCCAGCTGGGCACCGTGAAGTCGCGCCTCCACTACGCGCTCCGCAGCCTGCGCGTCCACCTCGAGGAGGACCGCCGCGTTCGGCGGCGCCTACCGTGCCCGCCGACGAGGCCGAGGTCAAGGCCACGTGATCGAGTTCCGAGCGGCGCGTGCGCCCGCCACCGTGCCGGCGCTGCTCGACTTCGTCGACCGCGGCGAGATCAGTCGCCGGCACCGCGCGCAGCCCTCGCCCACCTCGAGCGCTGCGCGCGCTGCGCCGAGGCGAGCTCAGAGTCGACCGTCCTCGACGATCACGGCCCTCCGCCGCCTCGGCGACGAGCTGGCTCGCGGCCGAGCCGTCGCCGGAAGCCTGGCCGCGGCTCCGCGCCCGCATCGAGACCTCGGCTGGCACGCCGGGCGATCGATGTCGCCGCGCGCGGGCATGGTCGATGAGCATCGTCCTCGTCGCTGGTCCTCGTCGCTCGCCGTTCCGGGTCGGCACCTCGACCACGAGCTCGGCGCCCACCTATCGCCCTCGAGCCAGCTCGGCGTCTCCCTCGAGGAGCGCCGCAGGCCGAGGCGGCCCATCCGCCAACATCCGCATGGGCACGTTCCCCACGGCAGGAGCCGGCGAGCCGGCGCCGTGGTGACGTACCCACGCAACTATCCCGACGAACATCCGGAGGGGTGCCCAAGAGCGGAAGGAGTGTGACCCGGCCGAACCGAGCTGGAAAGCCGCCGGAGGCTATTTGACACCGGCCATCGCATGCGTCGCATAGTTCGCCGGAGCGCAGGAGCCGACTCGCTCACCGTAGGCACTCGCGCATCCCTCTGTCGACCGGCCCAGTCAGGCGATCTGAACCCGGGCGAACTGGCGTCAGTGGGATGCCGACCTCCGAAATGCCGGCGGCCTGCGACCAGCAGTGTGGGGAGACACACTCAGTGGGAGGAGCATTGATGCGGAAACGTCTCGTTGGCGTCGCTCGCGAGCGCGGTTCTTCGTGTTCGCGGCATGCCGGGACGGCGGCGACGCCGTCGCCGATCGCCGGCGTCGGCCGCGGCGTCGACCCGCCCGTCTGCGGCAGCCGGCATCGCGCGCCGGCCAGCGCGGCGCGGCAGCGATCGACCTCACGAACTACGACGTACAAGCCGGACGACGGCGCGGACGGCGGTACGCTCATCATCGGCGACTGGCAGGAAGCCAACCAGTTCAACCCGTTCTACCTGAGCCAGCAGTCACCGAGGCCAACGTCGCCGTCCGCGACCTGGGCCACGCTCGTCGTCGTTCACCCAGCGACTACAAGTACGCCCCGGACCTCGCGACGGACGATCCCGACGGTCGACAACGGCGGCGTCAAGGCCCCGGCGACGGCGGCGACGCGATGACGGTCACGTGGACGCTGCGCGACGGCCTGAAGTGGTCGGACGGCCAGCCGCTCACGTGCGACGACTTCAAGTACGCGCTGGCAGTGGGTCATGGACCACGGACAACGTCGGCGTCACGCCTGCCGGCTTCAACGACATCACGACGATCGACTGCCCGTCGGACACCGAGATGGTCTGGCACTTCAAGAACATCTACGAGGGCTACATCACCCTGATGACGGCCCCGCTGCCGCGCCACTACCTCGAGAAGATCCCGATCAAGGACCAGGTCAACGGCGCCGGGCTTCCGGCCGGACGAGGTCGCCGAACCTGCCGGTCAGCGGCGCGTTCAAGTTCGAGTCGGTGACGCCGCAGCAGGAGCTGCGCCTCGCCAAGAACCCGAACTACACGAGCTTCTCGACGGGCAAGCCGGCCCACCTCGACAACCTGATCTTCAAGTGGTACGGCGACGCCGACGCTGATGATCGCCGGCTACAAGGCCGGCGAGGTCGACGTCGCGACCGGACCTCCAGGACAGCGACATGCCGAAGGTCCAGGACCTCGGCGACCAGGTCTCGGCCGATCCCGGCGCTGACGTACGAGTTCCTCCGGCCCGAACTGGTCGGATGTCGGCGCCGTCGACACGACAAGAACGGGACGGGCGGCTGCTCGCGCAACGCGGCGGTCAGCGATCGCGGCACGGGCTGCCCGATGGCCGACCCGGCGATGCGCGAGGCGGTCGCGCTACGCGATCGACAAGAACGAGATCAACACCCGGCTCCTGGGCGGCACCGTCCAGGTCGCCAACACGAACATCTCGCCCGGCGCCTGGTTCTACGCGGACCAGACCCCGGCGACGTTCGACCCCGAGAAGGCCAAGTCGATCCTCGACGCGGCCGGCTGGAAGGTCGGCGCGGACGGCGATCCGCGAGAAGAACGGCCTGAAGGCCAAGATCGAGCTCTGCACGACGACCCGGCAGGTCCGGATCGACACCCTCGCCCTGGTCGCCGACTGGCTGAAGGACGTCGGGATCGAGGCGGTCGTCGAACCCGGTCGACGCGACCAACATCTTCGCCGACTACAACGAGTCGACCGCGGACACCCCGTGCGTGCTCCGCCGCAGCAACTTCGACCTCGCCGAGCACGCGTTCACGTCCTCGATCGACCCGCTCGGCAACTACTTCAGCTACCACTCGCAGCCAGTTCGAGCCCGGAGGGCGTCAACGACGCCCAGGTCAACGACCCCGACATCGACGCATCGCTGGACGCCGTCAAGAACAGCGTCGACTTCGCGGTCATCAAGGACGCGATGGCCGACTTCCAGCAGGCTCTACGTCGAGAAGACGGTCGAGGTCCCGCTCTACTACCGCCAGAACGTCGACCTGCACAGCGCCGAAGGCTCGGCAACTTCGTCGGCAACCCGACCCAGGCGGGCCCGACCTGGAACGCCGTCGACTGGTTCGCCAAGTCAGCAACCGAGCCTGATCCGTCCGGGTCAGTGCCAGAGCGCAACGGCTCGGGGCGCCCGCCCAGCGGTGCCCCGAGCCGTATCCAGTAGCCGCCACGCATGTGCCACCATCCGAGCACCGGCGTCCGGCACATCCGTAACCATTTCCGCTATACCTAGTGGATCCGGCAGCAATCGTGGTGCGGAGACGGGTGCTGAGCCGATGACCAAGTACGTCATCAGGCGGGTGATCCAGGCGATCCCCGTGCTCTGATCGGCATCACGATCGTCGTGTCTACGGTCATCCTGCTCGCCGCTCCGGGCGGTCCCCAGGCGAAGTTCGCCAACAACCCCCGGATGACGCAACGCGCGAAGGCAGGCCTTCATGAAGGCCTGGGGCCTCGACCAGCCGATCCCGATCCAGTACTGCCGCTGGATGGGCATCTGCGATCGCGAACGGCGAGGGCTTCCGACGCTTCCTCGGCCCGACGGGCTGGCCCAACTTCCTGCCGAACCGCGATCAGCGGCGCCACGAACGGCGTCCTCCACGGCGACTTCGGCTACTCGATCGACCTCGGGCGAGAAGGTCGAACGACACGGATCATCCGGGCGGCGCTGCCGACGTTCATCCTGGCGCACCGCCGCGCTGATCATCTGGATCGGCATCGCGATCGTGATCGGGGTGTACTCGGCGATCAAACGCTACTCGCTGTTCGACAACGTCTGCGACGGTCGTTCGCCTACGTCGGCTTCGCGATCCCGACGTTCTGGCTCGGGATCATGCTCGATCTACATCTTCAGCGGACCGGCCTGAGCATCCTGCCGGTCAGCGGCATGGTCGACATCCGGGTGTCGCCGGCGTTCGGCAACGACGCACTACTGGGTGTACTTCGGGCAGCACCCGCTCAACGCGATCCTCGACGTCGGCAAGCACCTGATCCTGCCGGTCGTCACGCTCGTCGTCGTCGAACATCGCCGGCGACTCGCGCTTCGTCCGGGCGAGCATGCTCGACGCGCTCAACCAGGACTACGTGCGGACGGCCAAGGCCAAGGGCCTGCCGGGCCGGACGGTCACGTTCAAGCACGCGCTCCGGAACGCGCTCCTGCCGGTCGTCACGAACATCGGCCTCGAGATCCCGTTCCTGTTCACCGGCGCGATCATCACCGAGACGATCTTCTCGTGGCCGGGCATCGGCAAGCTCACGATCGACGCCACGACGAAGTTCGACTACCCGGTCCTGATGGGCGTCCTGCTGATCACGTCGCGTGATCGTCGTCCTGGCGAACCTGCTCGCCGACATCGCGTACGCGGTCGTCGACCCGCGCATCAGCTAAGTCCACAGATGATTCGTGGAAGGCGACAGGTCGGACGCGACGAGGACCACAACGCCGTGCCGAGGTGGCGGTCGAGGACATCGACACCCGACCGGAGGAGATGCCGCAGCGGCCGCGGTCGACTACGAGGTCGGCCTCGAGTCCCTCAGCCAGTACCAGCTCGCCTGGCGGAAGTTCAAGAAGCACCGCCTGGCGCTGATCGGCCTCGGGATCCTCGCGGCGCTGTTCGTCGATCGCGATCATCGGCCCGTTCCTCTTGCCGTTCGACTTCCGGACCATCCCGCGGCCCGACAAGATCGTCGCGATCGGCCGGCCGCCGTCGCTCGGCCCACCCGTTCGGCGAGACCGGCGGCCTCCAGCGCGACGTGCTGACGCTCGTCGTCAACGGCGCCCGGACGTCGCTCTTCATCGGCTTCAGGAGCATGTTCATCGGCGTGTTCATCGGCACGCGTCGTCGGTGCGATCTCCGGGTTCATCGGCGGCTTCACCGACAACCTCCTGATGCGGATCGTCGACGTCATGCTCAGCCTGCCGCTGCTCTTCGTGATCCTCGTGATCGCGAACTTCCTCGGCGGCGGCAAGGGCTCGCCGCTGCTGATCGTGCTGATCTTCGCGTTGTTCAGCTGGATGGGCGTGAGCCGGCTCGTGCGGAGCCTGTTCCTGTCGATCCGCGAGCGCGAGTTCGTCGAGGCGGCGCGAGGCCGTCGGCGTCCGCGACCGGCGGATCATCTTCCAGCACATCCTGCCGAACGCCCTGAGCCCGATCATCGTCGCCGCGTCGCTGATCGTCGGCGCGAACATCATCGCCGAGGCGTTCATCAGCTTCCTCGGCTTCGGCGTCGACCCGACCCAGCCGACCTGGGGCAACATCCTCTCGAACGCCCGGACGTTCATCCCCAGGGCAACTGGTGGTGGCCGTTCTTCCCCGGCGCTCGCGATCATCATCGACCGTGCTCGCCGTCAACTTCGTGGGTGACGGCCTGCGCGACGCGTTCGACCCGCGGTCGCGCGCATGACCGAGACGGTCAACGTCGCCCGCGCCCCTGGGAGCGCCGCCGTCAGACGACGTCCTCCTCGACGTCCGCAACCTGCAGACGCACTTCCACGTGATGGACGGGACCGTGCCCGCCGTCGACGGCGTGTCGCTTCAGCCTCGGCCGCGGCCAGACGCTCGGGATCGTCGGCGAGTCCGGCTCCGGCAAGAGCGTGACCGCGCTGACGATCATGCGCCTCCTCGACATCCCGCCGGCCGAGATCGTCGAGCGGCGAGGTCTGGTTCGACGGCACGCGAGATCCTGCGCGATGCCGCTCGAGCGAGATGCGCAAGATCCGCGGCAACGAGATCGCGATGATCTTCCAGGAGCCGCTGACGAGCCTGAACCCGGTGTTCACGGTCGGCGACCAGATCGCCGAGGCAGGTCGAGCTCCACAAGAAGGTCGAGCAGGGAGGCGCCGCGACCGGGCGATCGAGATCGCTCCGGCTGGTCGGCATCCCGCTGCCCGAGCGGCGCGTCGAGCAGTACCCGCACGAGATGTCCGGCGGCATGCGCCAGCGCGTGATGATCGCGATGGCGCTCGTCGTGCGAGCCGAAGCTGCTCATCGCCGACGAGCCGACGACCGCGCTCGACGTCACGATCCAGGCCCAGATCCTCGAGCTGCTCAAGACGATCCAGCAGCGGACCGGATCGGCGCTGATGCTGATCACCCACGACCTCGGCGTCGTCGCCGAGATGGTCGACAACGTCATCGTGATGTACGCCGGGCCAGGTCGTGGAGCAGGGCACGGTCGACCAGGTGCTCACTCGACGCCGCGCGACCCTACACGATGGGCCTGCTCGAGTCGATCCCGACGGTCGAGAAGCGCGGCGGCCGGCTGTCGGTGATCACCGGCACCGTCCCCAACCCGTTCAACATGCCGCCGGCCTGCCGGTTCCAGCCGCGTTGCCCGTACGCCTGGGACCTCTGCAAGCAGCGCCGCCCGAGCCTGTACCGAGCGGGGAGCGGCGGTCAGCTGGCGCGTTGCCACCTTCACACGCCGGCCGGGGAGAGCCGGCTGGGGCCGCCCTCGAGGTCCACGAGAAGGCGATGAGCATCGGCGCGCTAGCCGGCCGAACCAGACCACATTGACGGGAGCACGACAACACCGATGACGACGAGCGACGACGCTCAGACAGCCGGCGCGACGACCGAGCCGACGCCGGCCGGGCCGGTCCAGCCGAGCGTCCGGGGCCGGCTCCGCAACCGCCTGCCGGGCCGGATCCGCACCGCCCGCGGGCAGCTGCTCGTCCTCGCCGGCTACCTCCTGCTCGCCCCGATCATCATCGGGATCCTCGCGATCAGCGGCGCGCTGGCGAAGATGAACCTGGCGCCCCAGGACGTCGCCGCGGCGACCGTCGGCAACCTCGTGGTGGCGATCCTCTGCCTGCGTCGTCGACCAGGCTGCTCCTGCGGCGTTCGCTCTTCGGCTACTGGCTGGCGGTCGCGATGGCCGTGCTGGTGGCTGCGGCCGGCAGCTACGCGATCTACCGCGTCATCACGGGCGACCAGAACCTGTCCGGCGACCCGGGCTTCTTCTTCGTGATCTACCAGGGCGTCCACGTCGTGCTCGGCGTCGCGATCGCCTACAACCTGCTCGCGTCGATCGGCCAGGTCCGCCAGATGGCCGCCGAAGCCGACCGGACCGGCAAGACCTCCACGTCGACCTGCGCGACATCCGGTCAAGCCCGGGACCGCGGCGGCCGCGGCGATCGAGGCCGGCGAGATCGCCGGGAGGACGCGGCCGACGCGCCCGCCCTGCCGACGACGATCGTCGGCGCGCCGGTCGTCCGCCCGGCCGTGCAGGCCCGTGACAGCGGCGTCGAGCCGCTGCTCGCGGTCCGCGGCCTGAAGAAGCACTTCCCGATCGTCGGCGGCATGCTCCGCCGCCAGATCGGCACCGTGTACGCGGTCGACGGCGTCGACTTCGACGTCTACCCGGGCGAGATCTTCAGCCTCGTCGGCGAGTCCGGCTGCGGCAAGACGACGCTCGGCCGGACCGTCCTCCAGCTCACGCCGCCGACCGACGGCAAGGTCGTCGTTCGACGGCTACGAGCTCGCCGACGTCGAGCCCGACGAGCATGCGGCCGCTGCGGCGCCGGATGCAGATCATCTTCCAGGACCCGTTCGGGTCGCTGAACCCGCGGATGCCGGTCGTCGACATCATCGGCGAGGGCCTGCTGGCGTCCAGGGCGTCAGCGACCGCAAGGTCGCGCGACAAGCGCGTCGAGGACGCTGCTCGAGATCGTCGGCCTGCGGCGCGACTACACCCGCGCGCTACCCGCACGAGTTCTCCGGCGGCCAGCGCCAGCGCATCGGCATCGCCCGGGCGCTCGCGCTCGAGCCGGACCTCATCGTCTGCGACGAGCCGGTGTCGGCGCTCGACGTGTCGATCCAGAGCGCAGGTCCTCAACCTGCTCGCTCGACCTGCGGCGCGACTTCAACCTGACGTACCTGTTCATCAGCCACAACCTGTCGGTCGTCCAGTACTTCAGCGACCGGGTCGCGGTGATGTACCTCGGCAAGCTCGTCGAGGAAGGCGCGGTCGAGCAGCTCTACCGCAACCCGCGCCACCCGTACACGGTCGCGCTGCTGTCGGCGATCCCCGACCCGGATCCGCGTCGTCGACAGAAGCGCCTCGTCCTCAAGGGCGACGTGCCCTCGCCGGCCGCGCCGCCGTCAGGCTGCCGCTTCCACACCCGCTGCTGGCTGCGCGAGAAGCTCGGCAACCCCGAGCGGCTGCGTGACCGAGGAGCCGCCGCTCCGGTCGATCGGCGAGCGGCCATCGGACGGCCTGCCACTACGCCGAGGAGGTCAGCGAAACCGTGCCGTCGAGTCGGTCGTCGCCACGCAGTCGGTCATCGAGACGGCGGTCGCGGAACCGGCGTGATCCCCGCCCGGACGGCCGGTCGCCACGGCGGTCCGCGCGTCCCGACCCCGCAGCTCACGCGCCCGCGCGACCCGCGCCGCGGCGTGCCTCGCGATCGTCGTCGTCGTCGTCGGCGCGTGTCGGCCTCGCGGCGTGCGGCCCCAGCGCGGTCGTCGTGCCGACCCTCGCCGGCCTCGCTCGGCCGCGAGCCCGGCGCGTCGGGCGACGCCGGCGGTCCAGGCCGACGCCGTGGCCCGGCGACGCCGTCCTCGGGATCGAGGCGCTCGGGATCGCCGGACGGCCAGATCGGCACGGCGACCTCCGACCTCAGCAAGGGCATCAACGACCGAGGACCTGGCGCTGATGCGCAAGGCCGCCGACGGCCTCGGCCGGCGTCGACGTGCTCCTGCCGAACATGGCGAAGATCCGCCTCGAGCCGGCGATGCGGGCCGTTCGCCGACAGGTACGAGGCGGCGATCAAGGCGATCAGCGCGTGCGGCGAAGTCAGCTCCGCGACGCGATCGACAACGGCGATGCGGCGGCGATCGCGACCTCGACCCAGGTCGCTCCTCAACGGGCTCGGCGATGTACACGGCGCTCCAGGGCCGAGCTCGCCGGCTGGATCGAGCAGATGCCCGAGCAGAAGCGGATGCTCACGCGAGGTAGCGTCCGCCGCCGGCGGGGTCATCGCTCCGTCTCGTGACGCCGCTCCGCCGCTCCGGATCGCGCTCGCCCAGATCGCGCCCGCGTCTCGGCCTGTTCGACGAGAACCTGGCCGTCCACCGCGACCTGCTGCGGCAGGCCCGGGCCGACGGCGCCGGCCTCGTCGTCTTCCCGGAGCTCGGGCTGACCGGCTACCTGCTGCAGGACCTCGCCGCGGAGGTCGCGATGCGGCTCGACGACCCGCGCCTGGCGCGACGCTCGCGGCCGAGACCGACGGCCTCTCGGCCGTCGTCTCGTTCGTCGAGGAGTCGGCCGACCATCGCCTGTTCATCGCGGCGGCGCTGCTCGAGGACGGCGAGATCCGGCACGTCCACCGGAAGCTGTTCCTGCCGACGTACGGCCTGTTCGACGAGCGGCGGTTCTTCGCCGCGGGCGATGTCCTGCGGGCGACGCCGTCGCGGCTGGGGTCGGGCATCGGGCTCGCGGTCTGCGAGGACTTCTGGCACCTCGCCGGTGCCCGCAGCTGCTGGCCCTCGACGGCGCCCAGATCCTGATCAACGTCTCGTCGTCGCCGGGCCGCGACCTCGCGGCGACGAACGAGGTCGGGCTCGGGACCGCGACGTCGTGGCGGACGCTGATGCGGACGTACGCCCAGCTGACGACGTCGTTCGTCGTGTTCTGCAACCGCGTCGGCGTCGACGAGTCGATCTCGTTCTGGGGCGGCTCGGAGGTGATCGCGCCGAGCGGCGAGGCGCTGTTCACGGCGCCGCTGTTCGACGGAGGGCCTGTTCATCGTCGACGTCTCGCTCGGCCGACGTCCGCCGCGAGCGGATCGACGCTGCCGCTGCTCCGCGACGAGCGGCCCGAGCTGCAGGTCCGCGAGCTGACGCGGATCGTCGCCGAGCGGGCGGGCTCGCGCCCGACACGACGGCCGACGACTGCGCCGAGCCGGGCCTCGACGTCGCGCCGCGGCGAGCCGGTCCGAGCGAGCCGATCGGGTTCCGCGAAGAGCCCGGCGAGGCGTCCGGCCGAGGCGTCGCGCGCGGCGCCGCCGCAGCCGCCGAGCGTCGCCGACGGCGCCGACGGACCGCGCCCGCGCTCTTCGAGCTGCCGGCCGAGCTCGCGATCGACACCGACGTCGCGCGGCGCGTCATCGCCGAGTTCATCCGGGGCCAGCTCCGCCAGGCCGGCTTCGAGCGGCTCGTGCTCGGGCTGTCGGGCGGGATCGACTCGGCGCTCGTCGCGTACCTCGTGCGCCGAGGCGATCGGCGCGGAGCGCCTGCTCTGCGTCCTGATGCCGTACCGGACCTCGTCGCGAGGCGTCGCGCGTCGACGCCGCGGTCGGTCGTCGACGCGCTCGGCTGCGCGAGCGAGGTCGTCGAGATCAGCCCGATGGTCGACGCGCTACTTCGCGCTGCCGGACCCGGACGCGATCGCCGCTCCGCCGCGGGCAACTTCATGGCCCGCCAGCGGATGGCCGTCCTGTACGACCGCTCGGTGACGTGGGGCGGGCTCGTCGTCGGGACCGGCAACAAGACCGAGTCGCTGATCGGCTACACGACGCTGTTCGGCGACAGCGGCCTGCGCGTTCAACCCGATCGGCGACCTGTACAAGAGCCAGGTCCGCCAGGTCGCGCGCGACATCGGCGTGCCCGAGCGCGATCATCCGCAAGGCGCCGTCGGCCGACCTCTGGCCCGGCCAGACCGACGAGGCCGAGGCCGGCTTCAGCTATCCGGTCCTCGACCGGCTGCTGTTCTGGCGGATCGACAAGCGCCGGTCCGATCGACGAGGTCGTCGCGCTGGGCTTCGACCGGGCGCTCGTCGAGCGGGTCGACCGGATGGTCGCCGGCGCCGGAGTTCAAGCGCCAGGTGCCGCCGATCGCGAAGCTCGGGCCGCGGACGGCCGGCGTCGACTACCTCTACCCGCGGCGGCGGCCCGGCTCGCGCGCGCGGGTGAGCGACGCCGGCGATCGCCGGCCGGCGGGCGCCTGTACGTCGTCGCGACGCCGATCGGGAACCTCGGCGACGTCACGCTGCGGGCGCTCGAGGTCCTGCGGTCCGTCGCCGCTGATCGCCGCCGAGGACACGCGGCTCGACGCCGGCGACTGCTCGACCGGCACGGGATCGCGACGCGGACGATCGAGCTACCACGCCCGGAGCGGGCCGGGCCGGCGCGCGGCAGCTGCTCGACGCACCTCCGCGGCCGGCGCGGACCTCGCGCTCGTCACCGACGCCGGGACGCCCGCTCGTCAGCGACCCCGGCGGCGAGCTCGTCGCGGCGTGGGCCGCGGAGGGCGGGACCGTCGTCCCGATCCCCGGCGCGTCGGCGGTCGCTGGCGGCGCTCGTCGCGAGCGGGCTCGCCGGGCCGCGCTGGTCGTTCGAGGGCTTCCTGCCGCGTCCGGGCCGCGAGCGGCGGGAGCGGATCGCCCGGATCGCCGCCGACGAGCGGGCGACGGTGCTGTACGAGGCGCCGGGCCGGGTCGCGGCGACGCTGCGCGACCTCGCGACCGCGCTGCGGCGTCGACGCGGCCGGCGGCGGTCTGCCGCGAGCTGACGAAGCTCCACGAGGAGATCGTCGCGGGCGCGCTCGGCGATGCTGGCGGAGCGGGCGCGGAACGGGGAGCTGACGCTCCGCGGCGAGTTCGCGATCGTCGTCGGGGAGCGGCGCGGCGCGATCCGCGGCGATGACAGCCCGGATCCCGGGCGACGGCCGCCGAGGCGGTCGCGGCCGCGCTCGCGCGAGGTCGAGCGGCTCGTCGGCGCGGCGGGCACGTCGCGGCGACGCCGCCCGCCAGGTCGCGGCCGCGACCGGCATCCCGCGCCGCCGGCTCTACGACGGCGCCGGACCGCGTAGCGATCTGGCGGGCGATGACGGCCCCTGCCCAGACCGCCCGCCGCGGCATCCCCGTTCTCGGACCGCTGTCGACGACGGCCCGGATCGCGGTCGTCGCACGGTCGGGATCTCGCGACGATCGTCCGTCGGGACTTCGTCCTGCCACGCGAACGCAGACGCTGCTCTTCATCGTGGCGGCGGTCGCGATCCTCGGGCCTGGCGCTGGATCGTCGGGCTATCGACCGGAGCGGCTCGGCGCGATCATCGGGCCGCAGGTCGGCGGCATCCTCAACGCCGACGTTCGGCAACATCGCCGAGCTGATCATCGCGTTCTTCGCGCTCCAGGCCGGGCCTGATCGAGGTCGTCAAGGCGTCGATCACCGGCTCGATCATCGGCAACCTGCTGCTCGTCCTCGGCGCGAGCGTCGCTGCGTCGGCGGGCTGCAGGAACGGCGCGCCAGCGGTTCAGCCAGCAGATCGCCGGCTCGAACGCCGCGCTCCTCGTGCTCGCCGCGATCGGGCTGTTCATCCCGGCGGTGTTCGCCGCGACGACCGCCCAGCCGACGCAGGGCAGCCTCGTCGAGGAGTCGGTGCTCGTCGCGCTGCTGCTGATGGTCGGCTACGCGCTCTCGCTCGTCTTCCAGTTCACGAACCCGTCGACGACGCTCGGCGGCCACGAGCCGAGCCGAGCGGCCACGGCGGCGCCGGCGTGGACCGGCCGCACGGCGGTCGGTCGTGCTGCTCGGCGGCGGCCGCCCTGCTCGCGGTGCTCTCGGAGATCCTCGTCGGCGCGATCGAGCCGGTTCATCGAGACGTTCGGGCTGTCGCAGTTCTTCGTCGGCGTGATCCTCATCCCGACGATCGGCAACCTCGCCGAGCACCTCGTCGCGGTCCAGCTCGCGCTGAAGAACAAGATGGAGTTCGCGATGGCCGTGAGCTTCGGGTCGAGCCTCCAGGTCGCGCTGTTCGTCGGCCCGGTGCTCGTCCTGCTCGGCGTCGTCGATCGGCCAGCCGATGGACCTCGTGTTCGCGCCGCTCGAGGTCGCCGCGGTCGGCGCCGCCGTCGCGATCAGCGCGCTCATCGCGCTCGACGGCGAGTCGAACTGGCTCGAGGGCGCGCTCCTCGTGATCGTCTACCTGATCCTCGCAGCGTCGTTCTTCGAGCTCGCCTGAACGAACACGCGGAGTCGGCGGCCTGACGCTGCGGCCGAAGCTGGACCGGCAGCGGGAGGGGAGCCGCCGCCGGTCCGGGAGGAGCGGTGCGTGCGGGCGTTGACGGCTCGTCAGGCCGCCGCGACGACCTCCTCGTCGACGAGCGGCTCGGCCGCGGCGGCGACCGCGGCGGTCCTCGTCGTCCTCGGCCGCCGTCGCCGTAGCGCGGCCGCCTGGGCCGCGAGCCCGTTCGCCGCCGACTCGCGGCCGCGTAGTCCTTCTTGCGCCGGCCCGACGAGCATCTCGACGTGGTTCGCGACGACCTCGGTCTTCCAGTGCCGCGTGCCGCGGTCGTCGTCCCAGCTCCGGGTCTGGAGCCGGCCCTCGATCGGCGACCTGCTGGCCCTTGCCGAGGAACTCGCCGCACGTCTGGGCCAGGCGGTCCCACGTGACGATGTTGTGGTACTCGGCCTTCTCCTTGCCTGGCCGATGTACTCGTTGCGTGGCGACGCTGAACGTGCGTGACGGCCTTGCCGCTCGCCAGGCTGCGCATCTCCGGGTCGCGCGTGAGGCGCCCCGTGAGCAGGACCTTGTTCACGGTCGCGTTCTCCTTCTCGGTCGGCCGGACGCGTCGGTCACGACCCTGCGTTGCACGGCAGTCACGGCGGGCGGACGTGCCGGCCGCCGGCCGGACGGCCATGGCGGGCGGCCTCGGGCGGGTCGGCGGCGAGGGTCCGGCGGGCGACCGGACGTGCGCGAGTCGACGGGCGGCGACCGGACCCCGGCGGGGCATCACGGCGCGTACCGGCGGGTCGACGCGACCGCTGGGTCGCTCGGCGGGCGTGGGCGGAAGGGTCGCTCGGCGGCAGCCGGCTGGTCGCCTGGCGGGCAACCGCAACGGCGGGCGGCGCTGTCGCCGGCGGTTCGCCGGCGCTCGACGCGCGGACTTATCGGCAGGCGCGGGCGCGACGAGCCCGATCGCGCCGCCGCGGCCCGGCGCGGGCGGCCTCGAGCGCCGCGAGCCGGGCGTCCCGTGTCGCCCGCGCACCGCCGCGGCGCCCGACGGCGGGTCCGGCGATGCCGTGGGCGCATGTCGATCGCCGGCGGTCGTCTGGTTCATCGCGAGGACCGTCGGGGTCCGGCTGACGGCGCGCGCTGTCCGCGTACAGGTCGCAGAACAGCGTCGACGAGCTCGGGGTCGAACTGCGTCCCGGCGTGGCGCCGCAGCTCGGCGATCGCCGCGTCGTGGCTCATCGCCGCGCTTGTACGGCCGGTCGTGGATCATCGCGTCGTAGGCGTCGGCGATCGCGACGATCCGCGCGCCGAGCGGGATCTCGTTGCCGCGCAGCCCGTACGGGTAGCCGTGGCCGGCGTACCGCTCGTGGTGGTGGAGGATGATCGGCACGGCGTCCTTGAGCGCGGCGGCCTGCTCGAGGATCACCTGGCCGATCCGCGGATGCTGGACGACGGTCCGCCACTCGGCCGAGGATGAGCGCCGACGGCTTCTCGAGGATCTCCTCGGGGCACGGCGACCTTGCCGACGTCGTGGAGGAGCGCCGCGACCGGATCCGGTCGATCTCGGCCTCGGGCAGCTCGAGCTGGCGGGCCATCGTCGACGACGATCGCGGCGATCAGCGCCGACGGCTGGCCGCGGTAGTGGGGCAGCGGCGAGATGCACCGACGTCAGGCGCGCCGTCGCCGCGTCGCGCGCCTGCCGGCCGATCTCGAGCGCCGCGCGCCCGGCCGGCGGCCGAGATCGGCGCGCGCGGCACCCGGGCGTCCTCGTCGGGCTCGGCGAAGATGTACGTCTGGTTGCGCCCGAGCGACTTCGCCGAGTACATCGCCGCGTCGGCGTCGCGGACGAGCGTCGTCGATCGCGCAGCATGCGCCCCGACGCCGCCGGCGATCCCGATGGAGATCGTGACCGACAGATCGTCGTGGCCGCTCGACCGGCGAACCGCTGCGCTGGCGACGAGGTTGCCGGAGCTTCTCGGTGAGGACGGCGCCCTCCTCGACGTTCGGTCTCGGTGAGGATGAGCATGAACTCCTCGCCGCCGTAGCGGCCGATCAGTGTCGGTGCGCCCGCAGGTTGCGCTGGATCGTCTGGGCGACGCCCCGCAGGACGACGTCGCCGGCGGCGTGGCCGTACGTGTCGTTGACCGTCTTGAAGTGGTCGATGTCGACGAAGGCGACCGACAGCGGCCGCTCGTAGCGGTTCGGCGCGCTCGACCTCGGCGAAGAGGCGGCCGAGCAGGGCGCTGCGGTTGCGCGACGCCGGTCAGCGCGGTCGTATCGTCGCGGCGTCGGTCGTCTCGGCGAGCGCGACGGCGATGCCGTTGATCGCCCGCGCGAGGCGGCCCTCGAGGCCGCCGCCCGTGGCCTCGCGCCGACGCGTGACGCCGTAGCTCGCCGCGCGGCGATCCGCTCCGCGGCCTTGACGAGGCGCCGCGCAGCCGGAGCCGCGAGTAGGCAGGACGACGAGCCGCCGTCAGCGACACGCCGATCGGCGCGGCCATCACGGCGGCGATGGACCGAGTGGGCCGCCTTCGCTCGAACCACGAATCGGTCGCCGCCGGGCACGGCGACGAGGATCCGCGATCAGGCGACCGAGGCGCGCAGCGCCAGGCCCCCGAGCAGGCGCATCACGCACGTCAAGGCTACCGGCGGGCCGCCTCCGCGACCGGTCCACGCCGGAGGTCCTGCCGCATCGCGCACCGCCCGGTCGGCATCGAGCGCCCGATCGGCGCGGCCGCCGGCCGGGTCGCGCTGCTGCTATACTCGCGCCGCGTCCTCGATCCGACCGCGGGTCCTCGGCACCGCCGTGAACCAGGAGGTCAGCCGTTGCTCGAGGAGGGCGCGTCGTTCGTCCCGTGAGGCGGATCGAGCGACCTTCGACGACGCGCCTCGCCAGCCACGTCGGCGGCGACGAACGCGGGAGATGTATCCCGAACCCCGGCCCGCGGACCGGGGCTTCTTTTGTCGTGATCGCGCGGCGAGGCGCTGATGCCGGCCACGGTGATCGTCGGGCTCCAGTGGGGCGACGAGGGCAAGGGCAAGACGACCGACTTCCTCGCCGAGCAGGTCGCGATGGTCGTCCGCTACCAGGGCGGCGACAACGCCGGCCACACGGTGGTGCAGCGGCGACGAGGTCTTCAAGCTCCACCTCGTCCCGTCGGGCGTGCTGTATCCGCACATCACGTCCGGTCATCGGCAACGGCGTCGTCGTCAACCCGGCGACGCTGATCGGCGAGCTCGACATGCTCGACGCGCGCGCGGGATCGACGTCAGCCGGCGTCCGGGTCGAGCTCGCAGCGCGCACGTGATCATGCCGTACCACGTGGCGCTCGACCGTGGCCAACGAGGCGCGCCTCGACGGCGGCGAAGGTCGGCACGACCGGGCGCGGGATCGGGCCGACCTACGACGACCGCGCGTGGCGGCTCGGGCCTGCGCATGGAGGACCTGCTCGACGCGGGCGTCCTGCGCGAGCGGCTCGAGCGGCTGCTGCCCGACAAGAACCTGCTCCTCGCCGCGATGGGCGCCGACGCGCGTTCGAGGTCGACGCGCTCGTCGACGCAGGCGCTCGGCCTGGGGCGAGCGGCTCGCGCCGCACCTCGCCGACGACGACGTGGCTCGTCCAGGACGCGCTGCGCGCGCGGCGACCACGTCCTGCTCGAGGGCGCCCAGGGCACGCTCCTCGACCTCGACCACGGCTCGCTACCCGTTCGTGACCTCGTCGAACCCGGTCGCCGGCGGCGCGTGCACCGGCGGCGGGATCGGGCCGCTCCAGGTCGACGAGGTCATCGGCGTGATGAAGGCGTACTCGACCCGCGGTCGGCTCGGGGCCGTTCCCGACCGAGCTGCCTCGACGAGATCGGCGCGGGGATCGCCGAGCGCGGCCACGAGGTCGGCACCGACGACCGGCCGGCCGCGCCGCGTCGGCTGGTTCGACGCGGTGCCGCTGCGCTACGCCGTCGCGGTCAACAGCGGTCAGCTGCGATCATGCTCAACAAGCTCGACATCCTGTCGGGCGTCGACCCGATCCGGCTGTGCGTCGCCTACGAGATCGACGGCCGGCGGGTCGAGGCGCTGGCCGTCGATCGGCGCGCGCTGCTCGGCGCGCGACGCCGATCTACGAGCGAGTTCGACGGCTGGGCCGAGCCGATCCACGCCGTCCGCTCGCTCGGCGACCTGCCCGAGAACGCGCGCCGCTACGTGACGGCGCTCGAGGAGCACGCCGGCGTCCCGATCGTGCTCGTGTCGGTCGGGCCGGAGCGGACGCAGACGATCGAGCGGGCCTGGCGGCCGATGCGCCATCGGGCGGCGGTCGCGGCGTGAGCATGGCCAGCCTCGTGATGCCGACCCGGATCCTCATCGTCGGCGGCGGCGGCCGCGAGCACGCGCTGGCCTGGAAGCTCGCCGCCGAGCCGGGCGTCAACGAGGTCGTCGTCGCGCCGGGAGCCGACGCGATCGCGCGCGAGCCGCGGGTCCGCTGCCTGCCGACGTCGATCCGCTCGACGCCGACGGCGGTCGTCGCGGTCGCCCGCCGGCGTCGCGGCGGAGCTGGTCGTCATCGGCCCGGAGGCGCCGCTGGCCGCCGGCGTCGCCGACGCGCTCGCGCGACGCCGGGATCGCGGTCTTCGGCCCGACCGCGGCCGCGGCGCGGATCGAGAGCTCGAAGGCGTTCTGCCACGAGGTCGCCGAGGCGGCCGGCGTCCGATGGCCCGCGGCCGGGCGTTCGCTCAGACGGACTGCCGGCCGGCGCGTCGCCTACGCGATGGGCGCTCGACGCGGCGGACGGCGTCGTCGTCAAGGCCGACGGCCTGGCGGCCGGCAAGGGCGTCACCGTCTGCGACGACGCCGGACGACGCGCCGTCGCGAGCGCGATCTCGCCGCGCAGCGCCGGCCGCCGCGTCGTCGTCGAGGAGCGGCTGCGCGGGCCGCGAGGCGAGCCGTCATCGCCCTGTGCGACGGCGCGCGACGCGCTGCGCGCTGCCGCTCGCGCGCGACCACAAGCGGCTCGCGCGACGGCGACCGCGGGCCCGAACACCGGCGGCATGGGCGCCGTACTACGCCGCTCGCCGGACCTGCCCGACGACGACGTCGGCGCGATCCGTCGACGCGTTCCACCGGCCGATCCTCGCCGAGCTCGCCCGGCGCGGCACGCCGTTCCGTCGGCGCCCTCTACGCCGGGCCTGATGCTGACCGACGACGGCCCGGTCCTGCTCGAGTGCAACGCCCGCTTCGGCGACCCCGAGACGCAGGTCGATCCTGCCGCGGCTCGCCGCGCCGCTCGGGCCGCTCCTGCTCGCCGCGGCGCGCGGGTCGCCTGCGCCGAGCGCCTGGGCCGAGCCGCCGTCCCGACGCTGCCGGCGCGCGACGGTCGGCGATCGTCCTCGCGCGGCGCCGGCTACCCGGACGCGCCGGCCGCGGCCGATCGCGATCGACGGGCTCGACCGCGCCGGCCGACGGCGGCGCGCTCGTCTTCCACGCGGCGACCGCGCGCGACGCCGACGGCGACGGCTGGGAGACGGCCGGCGGGCGCGTCCTGACCGTCGTCGGGCGCGGGCCGGACCTCGAGCGGCGCGCGCGAGGTCGCGGAGCGCGCCGCGGACGCGATCGACTGGCGCCGGCATCCAGCGCCGCCACGACATCGGCGCGGCCGACGGCGGCCGTCGCCGCGGCCGCGCTCGGGGCGGCGCCGATGATCCGGCGCTACACGCTGCCCGAGATGGGCGCGATCTGGACCGAGCGGGCCCGCTTCGAGGCGATGCTCCGCGGTCGAGCTCGCGGTCAGCCCGCGCCCAGGCCGCGCGCGGCGCTCGTCCCGGCCGACGCCCTCGCGGCGATCGAGGCGCGGCGCCGCGGTCGACGTCGACGCGGATCGCCGAGATCGAGCAGACGACCGACCACGACGTCATCGCGTTCGTGCAGCCAGGTCGCCGAGGCGGTCGGGCCGGAGGGCCGCTACCTCCACCTCGGGCTGACCGAGCAGCGACGTCGTCGACACCGCGCCTCGCGCTCCAGCTCCGGGCCGCCGGCGAGCGCCTGCTCGGCCGACTGCGACCGGCTGCTCGCCGCGCTCGATCGCCCGCGCCCGCGACCGAGGCCGAGACCGTGATGATGGGCCGGACCCACTCGGTCCACGCCGAGCCGACCACGCTCGGGCTCAAGCTCGCCGGCTGGGCGTTCGAGGTCGACCGCGGCCGGCGCCGCCTCGCCGAGGCGCGTCGACGAGATCGGCGACCGGCAAGATCTCCGGGCCCGTCGGGACGTACAGCCACCTCGGCCCGGACGTCGAGGCGGAGGTGCTCGCCGACGCTCGGCCTCCACGTCGACCCGGTCAGCACCCAGATCGTCCAGCGCGACCGGCACGCCGCGCTGCTCGACGGCGATCGCGATCCTCGGCGGCGTCGCTCGAGCGCTTCGCGACCGAGATCCGCAACCTCCAGCACACCGAGATCGGCGAGGTCCAGGAGCCGTTCACGGCCGGCCAGAAGGGCTCGTCGGCGATGCCCCACAAGCGCAACCCGATCCTGTCCGAGCGGATCGCCGGCCTCGCCCGGCTGCTCCGCGGCTACGCCGCACACGGCGCTCGAGGACCAGCCGCTCTGGCACGAGCGCGACATCAGCCACAGCTCGCGCCGAGCGGGTGATCCTGCCCGACGCGACGATCCTCCTCGACTACATGCTCGTGCGGATGACCGGCCTGGTCGAGGGCCTCGTCGTCCGGCCCGAGCGGATGCGCGAGAACATCGAGCGCGGCCTCGGCCTGCACGCCAGTCAGCCGCGTCCTCGTCGCGCTCGTCGAGCGCGGCGGGCTGTCGCGCGAGGAGGCCTACGCGATCGTCCAGCGCGCGTCGCTGCGGGCCGCCGACGAGCGGTCGCCCGCTGCGCGACCTGCTCGCGGTCGACCCGGTCGTCGCCGCGCAAGCTGTCGCCTCGACCGAGCTCGACGCCTGCTTCGACGACGCCGGCGTTCCTGCGCCACGTCCCCGACGGTCATCGCCCGGCTCGACGAGCCGTCGAGGCGGACGTCCGACGCCCGATGCCGCTCGCTGACGCGTTCGTCCGCTCCGGCAAGGTCCGCGACCTGTACGCGCTCGGCGACGACCGGCTGCTGCTCGTCGCGTCGGACCGGCTGTCGCGCGTTCGACGTCGTCCTGCCGACCGCCGATCCCCGACAAGGGCCGCGTGCTGACCGGCCTGTCGCGGTTCTGGTTCGCCGAGACCGGCGGCGATCGTGCCGAACCACCTGCTCGGCGGTCGCGCCCGAGGACGCTCCGCCGAGATGGCCGGGACCCGGACGCCTGCCGCGAGCTGCGCGGCCGGATGATGCTCTGCCGCCGGGCCGACGGTCCTCCCGATCGAGGTCGATCGTCCGCGGCTACCTCGCGGGCTCGGGCTGGAAGGACTACCAGCGGACGGGCGCGGTCTGCGGGATCGCGCTCCCGGCCGGCCTGCGCGAGAGCGACCGCCTGCCCGGAGCCGATCTTCACGCCCGTCGACGAAGGCCGAGGCCGGCGACCACGACGAGAACATCGACTTCGACGCGATGGCGTCGACCGGCTCGTCGGCGCGGAGCATCGCCGCAGCGGGTCCGCGACCGTCGCGATCGCGCTCGTACGCGCTGCGGCGTCGGCGATCGCGAGCCGGCGCGGGATCATCCTCGCCGACACGAAGTTCGAGTTCGGGATCGACCGCGCGACCGGCGAGCTGCTGCTGCATCGACGAGGTCCTGACGCCCGGACTCGTCGCGGTTCTGGGACGCCGCGACCTACGAGCCGGGCCGGGCCGCAGGCGAGCTTCGACAAGCAGTTCGTCCGCGACTGGCTCGAGACGCAGGCCGTGGGACAAGACGCGCGCCCGGCCCGGAGCTGCCCGCCGGACGTCGTCGACGGGCACGCGGGCCCGCTACGTCGAGGCGTTCGAGCGGATCACCGGCGCGAGCTTCGAGCGCTACCTCGAGGAGGACGTCGATGCGCCCGATGAGCGTAGACGTCCGGTTCGCGGTCAACGTCGCCCCGAAGGCCGGGCATCCTCGACCCGCAGGGCCGGGCGGTCGAGGGCAGCCTCGGCCACCTCGGGATCGAGGGCGTGTCGCGCGCGTCCGGGTCGGGCGGCGGGTCGAGCTGACCGTCGACGGCGGACGACGAGCCGGCGGCGCGCGCCGTCGTCGAGCGGCTCGCGCGCGAGCTCCTGTCGAACCCGCTGATCGAGGCGCTACGCGGTCGAGGCGCTCGGGCGACGTCGTCGCCAGTCGCGCCGGGGTCGGGCGACGCGATGAGCGTCGCGGATCGGCGTCGTCGTCTTCCCGGGCTGCGAACCGCGACATCGCGACGCGGTCAACGCGCTCGCGCTCGCCGGCGCCGAGCCGGTCGATGCTGTGGCACGAGCAGGCGTCGCTCGACGGCGTCGCCGCGGTCGTCCTGCCCGGGCGGCTTCGCGTACGGCGACTACCTCCGCGCCGGCGTCATCGCCCGGTTCAGCCCGGTCATGCGCGCCGTGGCGGCGTTCGCCGGCCGACGGCGGGCTCGTCCTCGGCATCTGCAACGGCTTCCAGGTCCTGACCGAGGCCGGTCTCGTGCCCGGCGCGCTGCTGCGCAACCGCGGCGCTCCGGTTCGTGGGCCGCGAGGTCGCGATCGCCGCCGGAGCGGCTCGACACGCCGTTCACCCACGCGCTCGGCGAGCGGCGGCCGCTGCGGATGCCGGTCGCCCACGGCGAGGGCTGCTACTTCGCCGACGACGACGCGACGCTCGACGCGCTCGGACGCGACGGCCAGGTCCTGTTCCGCTACGTCGACGCCGACGGGACGGCCGCTGGCCGAGGACGACGACCGGCGAACCCGAACGGCTCGCTGCGGGCGATCGCCGGGGTGCATGAACGCGCGCCGGCAACGTCGGCGGGCTGATGCCGCACCCGGAGACGGGCGGTCGAGGCGATCCTCGGCTCTCGACGACGGGCTCGGGATCATCCGCTCGTTCGTCGAGCGCGCCGCGCGAGCGCCGGCCGGGCGGCCGAGCCGGTCGCCGCGCGACGCGGGCGCGCGATGACCGTGACGGCCGACGCCGCCGGTCGACGCCGGAGCCGCTCCACCGCCGGCTCGGCGTGACCGACGACGAGCTCGACGCGATCCGCGACCGCGCTCGGCGGCCGCGACCCCGAACGACCTCGAGCTCGCGATGTTCAGCGTGATGTGGAGCGAGCACTGCTCGTACAAGAGCTCGAAGCCGCTCGCTCGCGGACGCTGCCGACCGGCCGGCGACGGGCGTCGTCGCCGGTCCGGGCGAGAACGCCGGCGTCGATCTCGATCGGCGACGGGCTGCGCGGTCGCGTTCAAGATCGAGTCGCACAACCACCCGTCAGCGCGGTCGAGCCGTACCAGGGCGCCGCGACCGGCGTCGGCGGGATCCTGCGCGACATCTTCACGATGGGCGCCCGGCCGATCGCGGTCCTCGACGCGCTGCGGTTCGGCGACCCGGCGGACGCGCGGACGCGGCACCTCGTCGACGGCGTCGTGCGCGGCGTCGGCGGCTACGGCAACTGCGTCGGCGTGCCGACGGTCGGCGGCGAGCTCGTGTTCGACCTGACGCTACACGGGCAACCCGCTGGTCAACGTGATGGCGATCGGGCTGCTCGAGGAGCGCGCTGCTGACGCTGGCGGCGGCCGGGCGTCGGGCAACCTCGTCGTCCTGTACGGCTCGGCGACCGGCCGCGACGGGATCGGCGGCGCGTCGGTCCTCGCCAGCGACGTTCGGACGCACGACGACCCGTCGAAGCGGCCTTCGGTCCAGTGGCGACCCGTTCGCGGAGAAGCTGCTCATCGAGGCCGAGCCTCGAGCTCATCGAGGCGGCCTGGTCGTCGGCCTCCGGGACCTCGGGCGCCGGCGGGGATCACCTGCGCGACGTCGGAGACGGCTGATCGGGCCGGGACGGGGATGCGGATCGACCTCGACGCGATCCCGCGTCGCGAGCCCAGGGCTGGTCGCCGTTCGATGTCCGGATCAGCGTAACCTGTAGAGCGATGTTTCGCGATCGCCGGAGCCCGACCGCTGACGCGGTTCGTGCCGTGCGGGAACGGTGGGGGCTGCTGGTCGCGGTGATTGGCCGGCACTGGCGATTTGCGACGTCGCGATCGTCGCCGAGGACAACGCCGAGGATTGCCGATCCCGGCCGCGTCCTGACGAGCAGACGCGCAGACCGTCCACTTTATATCACCGCCGGCGGGCGCCGGCCTGGCGCCGCCACGCGCTCAGGTAGCTTCCGGGCGCGCGTTCGACCCCGCTGCCGGCGGGTTTACCGCGCCTGCCCGAGCGGGGATGGATCCGGAGCGCGCCGTGCTCAGTCGCCCTCCGGCTCGGTCATTAACCTCGCCAGCCGCCATGCATCTGCTGAGCAGCTGGATCGCTCGGTCCAGCGAATCACGGTGAGCCGGCCATGGGCGCAGATCTGACTGGCAGCGGACGACGAAGTGCCTTCGTCGCCACGATCGACGCGAACCAGGTAACTGGCGCGATCGATCCCTGGCTCGGCGCCGCGATGAGCGCCCGCCGCAGGCACCTCGCAACGTCGGCGATCACCGGCGCACGATCGCCGGGCGTGACTAAATCGCTCGAACTGATGCAAGGACCTGACCCGGCCCGGAGGCCTCTTCCGGTGCAGCTCAGCGAGGCGTTCGCGTGGCCCGCCGACGCCTTGCCGCGCCTGGCTGCTTACCGCGGCAATCGTCTCTACAACGAGTTGCCCGCGGCGATCGCCCCGCCGCCGAGATCAGTCGTCGGCCGTCTATAATGGGACCTCGTCCGCCGGGCTGGCGGGGACCGCGACCGGATCGCTCGTCGGGGAATTCGACGCTGGCCCTGGGGAGCGCCTACGCCGCGCTTTCGCGGGCATCGCGCCGCGTCGAGGATGGCTGCTGTCGCCGGACCCCGATCGGGAGCGACGTCCAGTCGTTCGCGGCGCGAGGCTGCCGACTGCGCCCGCTGGCGTCAGTCTGTGTGGATTTAAATGGTGAGCGGTTGCCGCCTGCTCTGGCGATGCTGTTTCGGCCGGCGACCGCCACGACCCAGATCGGCGTGCGCCGTCCGGCTTGTCGTCGCGCGACGCCAGCCGGCGGGCATCGACCTGTTCAGGCGAGAGCCCCTCCCGGTTGGTCGTCTCTGGCCATCGCGCCATGCGGCTCGCCTCTGTCCTCTCGCCGGGCCGCCAGGCATCGCGCCTTCGCCAGGATTCCAGGTCGGCGAGGCCGAAGCGCCCGTGCAGCGGCGTTTATCGACGCGAGAGCCTGACGCGCCGGCCCCGCGGTTGGTCGTCGAGCCCATGGCTCCGGCGCGACTGGGCCGCGGATAGATCGCAGCTGAATGCGGATGCCGATCGTCGGCTTCCGGATGAGCCCGCCACGTCGGACGCGTGGTCTGGCGCGCCTGGCTGGGAGGTCCGCCGATGCAGTGCTCGGTATTGCCCCGCCGTCGTCAGCTCGACCAGAGCGCGGCGATCGCGTCGCGCCTCGGGCCTTCTCGCCTCCCGCGCATCGGGGCCGTAATCCGCCGGTCGCAGTGTGTGATGACGGCGAGCAGCTGATGCTCCCCACAAGGACCTGGATGATCGCCTCCGTCCGACGAGTGGCGCCTCCTGTCGCTGAAAGGCGAGCTTCTCGCGGATCGCCCACCGCCGCGATCGACCACGGGCTCGATGGCCTGGAGAAACGCCCAGCCGATGTTCCGCCTTTGGCCGCACGCGCGCCCCTGCGACGGCCACAAACGCAAATCTCAGCGTCAATACCCGCAGCCTCACAGTTCGCGCGGCTTTTGGCGGCCGTCGCCTTCGACGGGATACCGAGCTCTGACCGCCTCCCGCCGACCCGAGCTGGTTACCGGTGTGGCCACGGTCGACGCGCCGTCCGGGTAAGTTGCCCCCGTGTCCGCTGGCGTACAGCCCGTGGGGATCGCGTAATACGTAACTGAAACCAGCCACAATGAGAAAA
>ERZ1370068.9668-contig-8429_pt1 | contig 28009 bp, 37 predicted proteins | sample MGYA00561227_ERZ1370068 | MGnify/ENA primary metagenome ERZ1370068 (study PRJEB38410, sample SAMEA6850437) | metagenome | study: Metagenomic assessment of the ecological functions of the soil: analysis of the soil microbiota associated with the...
GCGAGGTCCCAATCCGGTGCCGAGGAAGATCGTGGATGTCGCGGCGGCGGACCGGAATGTTGTTGATGTAATAGCTCGAATCGCCGTCGCGCGACAGGGAGCCGCTTGATCGAGAGCTCGGCGTATTGGTCCCCACTGGCCGGCGATCCTGCCCTCGCTGTTGTCGAAGTAGAGCTCGACCGAGGCGCGCCCCACCGGCTTTGCGGTCGCCAGCGCCGTTGAAGATGACGTCCTGCATCGATTCGCCGCGAAGCGCGGAGGCCTTCGATTCGCCCAGTACCCAGCGGACGGCATCGATGACGTTCGATTTGCCGCAGCCGTTGGGGCCGACGATGCCGACGAGTCCGCCCGGGGTGGCGATCGTCGTCGGATCGACGAACGATTTGAACCCGGCGAGCTTGATCTGGGTGAGGCGCAAGGACGTGAAGTGGGAAGTATCGCGGCGAAAAACGGGCGGGAGCCCGCACGACGCGACTCCTGGCCTGCACTAGTGGTGAATTATAGCGGATTCCGCGCCGCGTCGGCCTCGGACACCGCGTGCGCACGCGAAAAGCCTTCAGGCGCTGACCGCTGTTGCGGGCAACCGGTTCTCTTCGACGGCGTGACAGGCCACGAGCGCGTTCCCTGCCCGGCGCAGCACGGGTATCTCGCCCGACAGCGCGTGTTCGCGTACGGACACCGCGGATGGAACGTGCATCCATCCGGCGGATCGAGCGGATTCGGCACTTCGCCGGCGACCGCCGTGCGCGACTTCCCGCTCATGTCGAGATCGGGTACGGCGTCGAGCAGCATCCGCGTGTAGGGGTGACGCGGCGTCGCATACAGGCTGTGCGTAGGCGCGAGCTCGACGATGCGGCCCGAAGTACATGACGCCGACGCGATCGGCCACATGATGCACGACGGCGAGATTGTGCGAGATGAACAGGTACGTGAGTCCCAGTCCGGCGCTGCAGATCGCGCATCAGGTTCAGCACCTGCGCCTGCACCGACACGTCGAGCGCGGACGTCGGCTCGTCGCAAATCAAGGAGCTGCGGCTCCGTCGACAACGCGCGCGCGATCGAGATGCGCTGCCGCTGGCCGCCGGAGAATTGGTGCGGGTATTTGACGCCGTCCCCGCCGCGAGCCCCACCTGCTCGAGCAGCTCGGTCGCTCGCCGGGCCGTCGCTGCGCGCGAAAGCTTCGGGCGCGCGGCGCAAAGCGGCTCGGCGCACAATGTCCGCGACGCGCCAGCGCGGATTGAGGCTAGCGTACGGATCCTGGAAGATCATCTGCATGCCGCGGCGCGCGCGCCGCAGTGCCGCCGTGCGCACGGACGCGCCCGCGCCGCGAGATGATCGTGTCGTTGTAACGGATCGTGCCGCGCGTCGGCACATAGAGGCCGACGATGAGTCGCGCCACCGTCGATTTGCCGCAACCCGATTCACCGACGAGCCCGAGCGTCTCGCCGCGCTCGGAGCGTGAGGTCAACACCGTCGACCGCTTTCAGCCAGACGCGACGCTTTCGTTCCAGCACGCGATCGAGCCACGGCGGCGAGACGTCGAAATGCCGCGCTACGTCGGAGAGCTCTAAAAGAGCGGTCATGGGAGCTGGATCCCACGCTTGCGGCTGTCGCCGCTACTGCCCCGCGAGGGGAGCACCCGCGCCTTGGCCCGGCGGCGCTCATGGAACTGCGACCGGATGCCAGCACGCGGCTTCGGTGGCACCGAGCCTCTCCAGCTCCGGCTGCTCCAGCGAACAGCGGCCGCTCGCGCGCGGGCAGCGCGGGTGGAACGCGCAACCCGACGGCATCGCCGTCAAACGCGGCATCGTGCCGTCGATCTGCGCGAGTCGCGCGCGGCCGTCGACGATCGATGGAATCGGATCCCATCAATCCAACGGTGTACGGATGGCGCGGGCGGTGGATGACGTCCGCCACCGGACCGATCTCGACGATCCGCCCGGCGTACATGACGGCGACGCGATCGGCGGTTTCGGCGATGACGCCCATGTCGTGCGTGACGAGCATGATGGCTGTGCCGTGCTCGCGGGCCAAGTCGCTTCAGCAGCTGGATGATTTGCGCCTGGATCGACACGTCGAGCGCCGTCGTCGGCTCGTCGGCGATGATCAGCTTGCGGCTCGGCGGCGAGCGCCAGCGCGATCACCACGCGCTGCCGCATCCCGCCCGAGAACTGGTGCGGATAGTGGTCGATCCGCCGCGCCGCCGCCGGAATGCCGACTTCTTCCAGGAGATCGATCGCGCGCGTCGCGCGCCGCCCGTTCCGCGAGATCGGAGATGCGTGCGAATCGTCTCGATGATTTGCCGGCCGATCGTGTAGCAACGGATTGAGCGACGTCAGCGGGTCCTGGAACACCGCGCCGATCTCGCGCCCGCGCACGCGGCGCATTTCTCGGTACGGCAAGTCATCGATGCGCCGACCCGCTAGTAGAATCTCGCCGCCGGCGATCCGCCCGGGCGCGTCGATCAGTCCGATGATCGCAGCGCCCGTCAACGATTTGCCCGCGCCCGATTCCCCGACGACGCCCAGCACTTCGCCGGGTGCGATCGCGAAAGTCACGCCGCGAACCGCCGCGAGCGTTCCGTGCCGCGTTGGAAACTCGACGCGCAATCTGCGCACGTCGAGGAGCGGAATGGCGATGTCCAAGGGGATTCCGCGACCCCGCGCGGCCGTTATCCGCCGACCTGGCAGCCGGCGATCGATTCCGTGTAGTCGACGACCGGACTCCAATCCGGACCGATCGGACCCGCGAACTGCGCGTTAATGTAATACCGCTTGCACGGCTCGACGTTGAGCGTCATCTCCTGGATCGTGCCGGAAAATCCGTCATGGCGCGGCGATTCGACGCCGATCCGGTAGGTTCCCGGCGCAACCCGGTACGGCGTCTGGAGCACCGCGTAGCTGCCCACCGCGACGATATGGGCTTGCCACCGATCGGCGATCGCACGGTTGTAGCGCGTGCCGGTGATCTCGCTCCACGTCGGCCCCCATGTTTGACATCCGGTGAGCGAGAACAGGAGCGCGGCCGCGACAATCCCACGTAGTCTCATGCCTGGCCTCATCTATCAGCGCAATTTCGGATTCAGTGCGTCGCGCAGCCAATCGCCGAGCAGATTGATCGCAAGCACCATCACCACGAGCGCGGCACCCGGAAAATCGTAATCCACCATTCGCCGGAGAACAGAAAATCGTTGCCGACGCGGATCAACGTCCCCAGCGACGGACGCGTGGGTGGAACACCGACACCGAGGAACGACAGCGTCGCTTTCGGTGATGATCGCCGTCGCGATATTGATCGTCGCCAGCACCAGCACCGGACCGAGGACGTTGGGGAGCAGGTGCCGCCGCATGATGGCGAGTGGCGTGATGCCGATCACGCGCGCCGCCTGCACGTATTCCTTGCTTTTCTCCACCATCGTCGACCTCGCGCACGGTGCGCGCGTACTGCACCCACCCGATGCGCCGATCGCGAAGATCAGCACCGCGAGCGCGACGGTGTCCCGCGCGCCGCGCGGCAGCACCACGCGCGCCACGCCGTCGATCAGGAGCGCGATGAGAATCGCCGGAAACGAGAGCTGTACGTCGGCGACCCGCATGATGAACGCGTCGGTCCGGCCTCCGGCATAGCCTGCGAGCAAACCCAGTCCCACGCCCACGACGACCGCCAGCGCGACCGACGCCACGCCGACCAGCAATGAAATGCGCGCCCCGAACATGATCGCGGAGAGCACGTCGCGACCCTGGTCGTCGGTGCCGAAGCAGGTATTCCGGCTTGCCGCCAACATCCCACGACGGCGGCAACAACGCGTCCAACAGATGCAACGTCGTGAGATCGAACGGGTTATGCGGCGCGACCCACGGCGCAAACAGCGCGCCCCCAAACACAGCGCCAGCACCGTCCCCGACACGATCGCGACCGGCGAGCGTCGAAAACTGTACGCGAGATCGCTGTCCCACCACGCCGCGATGCCATGGCGCGATGGCTGCGGCAGCGTCGCGGTCGCGGTGGTCGTCTCGTTCATCGGGCAGCGGCGGCGAGCCCTTTCAGCGCTTGCACCATCGCCGTCCGCGCTTGACCGTAGACCATGCCCTTCCAGTCGTCGAAGTCGCAGTAGAACGCATCGCGGACCTGCTGCTTGATCGCGGCGCGCGTCGCGGCAGGCGCCTCCGGATGCAGCTCCAGCCACTGGTCGGCGCGTAGCGCGTTCAGCGTCACGGCAAGGGGCAGCGTCCCGTACTCGAGCGCGATGCCGGTCGACGACACATCCGGACATTCGTCCAGCACCGCGCTGAAATTGATCCCGGTGAGCTTGGCCGACGTCGACGAGCCGTCGTGGAACGACGTGATATCGGCGCCCCAGATCGCCGCCGCCCGTGCGCGCATCGCGGCGTCGTCCGGGCCGGCGAAGATCTTTTTCCGCGTAGCCGCGCGGCCCGAGCGCAGTATGGATGTCGATCCAGGCCAGACGCTGACGTCCCGCGGCGTGACGGCGCAAAACATCGCGCACGACGCCGTTGGACCACGCGGGACGAATGCCGCCGTAGAACAACCCGTCGGCGCGGTCGCACTGTCCCGCGGTGACCGCCTGTTGCAACGCCGCCATGCCGCGCGCCGCGATGTACGCACCCATGCGCGCTTCGTTCTCCGCCGTCGGCGGCCAAGTCGTCGGCACCATGAAGTCGTGGATCTCGGCATACGCGTCGTTGCGCGGCGGCGGCATGCGGAAGTCGCGAAAATTGCGGTTCAAGTCGATGTTGTCTTCGTTGGTCCGACGCAAATGCGAAAAGCCGTAGGGATTGAGCGCGTGATGGAACAACACGGCGACGTCTCCACGTTCGACCGCCGCAACGAATTCCGGATCGTTCAGCAGCGCGACCTGGATGCCCGCACCGCAGAAGCCTTCGGCGCCGTGGGTCCCGGACACGAGATACACGAGCGATGGCGCGTCACTACGGCCGAGGATCGCGATGTCGCAAGCGAGCTCTTCCCCGGCGGCACCACGCGCCGTCGGGTGCACGTGACTTTCGACCGCCAGTCCGCGCGCGTGGGCGGCGGCGAGAAACTTGGTGCGCGCCTCCGCGTAGGCAGGCGAGAAGGCGGCGATGACGTCGGGTCCGTTCAACACTCCTGTCTTCTCCTAGCGCGTTGTTTTCCGCTCATAGGACCCCCACGCTTGCGGCTCGCGCCGCTGCGCTGCCCCCAGAGGGGCGCAATTCGCGCCTGGGACGGCCCTACGGCGCTCATGACGATACCGGCATCGCCTGCTCCGCGAGCGACGCCAGGTAGCCGGCGCCGAGCGGAATCACCGCATCATTGAAATCGTACGTGCTGTTGTGCAGGAAGCAACCGCCCTCGGCGCCGCCCTGGCCGAGCCGTGCGAATGCGCCGGGGCGCGCCTGCAGCATGAACGCAAAATCCTCCGATCCCATCGACGGGTCGAGATTGCGCGCGACGTTGTCGGGTCCGACCAGTGTTTCGGCGACTTGCATCGCGAACGCGGCATCGGCGTCGTGGTTGATCGTCGCCGGATAGACGCGTTCGTACTTGAGCGTCGCCTTCGCGCCGAACGCTGCCGCGATCGATGGAATGAGTTCGTTCAACCGCCGCTCGATCATGTCCTGCGTCGCCGGGCGGAACGTTCGCACCGTGCCGACGAGCTTCGCGTGCGCCGGAATGACGCTCATCGCGCCGGGATTGCCCGCCTGCATCGCGCACAGACTGACCACCGCGGTGTCGACCGGGCTCACATTGCGGCTCACGATCGACTGCGCCGCGACGATGATGTGGCCGGCCACGAGCACCGGGTCGATCGCCGCGTGCGGATGCGCGCCGTGGCCGCCACGGCCGTCGATCGTGATTTCGATCCGATCGGCCGCTGCCATCGCGGCACCGGGCGTGATGCCGATCTTGCCCGGCGGGCAGTCCAGGCCAGTTGTGCAAGGCATAGACGTCGCTCGGCGGGGAAGCGCTCGAACAGCCCGTCCTCGATCATCGCCTTCGCGCCTGCGTAGCCTTCTTCGCCCGGCTGGAAGATCAGGTACGCAATGCCGTCGAAATTGCGCGTTTGGTGCAAGTAGCGCGCGGCGGCCGAGCAGCATCGTCGTGTGGCCGTCGTGACCACAGCCGTGCATCCGGCCGTCGTAGCGAGACTTGTGCGCGAACGCGTTTTCCTCCTGCATGGGGAGCGCGTCCATGTCCGCGCGGAGTGCGATCGAGCGCCCGCTCGTCGACGTCCTGCCCGGCACCACGGCGACGATCCCGGTGCGGCCGATGCCGCTGTGGTGCTCGATGCCGAGTGCCGCCAACTGATCGCAAACGACGCGCGCCGTTCGGTGCTCTTCGAAGCCGAGCTCGGGATGCGCGTGGAGGTCGCGCCGGACCTTCGTATATTCGCTCTTGCCAGACGCGGATGTGTTCGACGGCGCTCATGGGACCCCACGCTTGCGGCTTTCGCCGCTGCGCTGCCCCCAAAGGGGAGCAATTCGCGCCTTGGGGCGGCCCGGCGGCGCTCATGGTGGCTTCAAGTCGCATGGGGCGAGGCGCTCGATGCGCAGACGCGGATCGACAGCGTAATAGAGCAGATCGACGATCAGATTGATCAGCACGAATATCAGCGCGATGAAGCACAGATACGCGGCCATCACCGGGATGTCCGCGAAATTCACCGCCTGGATGAACAGGAAGCCCATCCCCGGCCACTGGAACACGGTCTCGGTCACGATGGCGAATGCGATGATCGCGCCGAGCTGCAAGCCGGTGATCGTGATGACGGGCACCAGCGTGTTCTTGAGCGCATGGCCGAAGTTGATCGCGCGGTCGGTCAAGCCTCGGGCACGCGCGAACTTGATGTAGTCGGTGCGCAGCACTTCGAGCATTTCGGCGCGCACGAGACGCATGATCAGCGTCATCTGGAAAAGCGACAGCGTGATCGATGGCAGGATCAGCGCCTTCAACCCGCTCGTGGTCAGGAGGCCGGTCGTCCACCAGCCGAGCGTCACCGTCTCGCCGCGCCCGAACGACGGCAGCCAGCCAAGACAGACCGCGAAGACGAGAATCAGCAGGATGCCGATTAGGAACGTCGGCAGGCTGACGCCGATCAGCGACGCGGCGAGCAGCAGATTCGCGCACCACGAGTCGCGTTTGAGCGCCGTGTACACGCCGAGCGGAATGCCGACCAACAACGCCAGCATCGCGGCGACGAACGACAGCTCGAGCGTCGCCGGTAGCCGCTCTTCGAGCAGCGTCGATACCTGCCGCGCCTGGCGGAGCGATCGGCCGAACTCGCCGTGCAGCGCATTGCCGACAAAACGCGAGAACTGCACATAGAACGGCTGGTCGAGCCCGAGCGCTGTGCGCAGTTCCGCTTTTCCTCGGTCGTCGCGTCCTGACCGACCATGAATGCAACCGGGTCGCCGGTGAAGTTGAACAGTCCGAAGGCGATGAACGCGACGACCGCGAGAACGACGGCCGATTGCAGTACCCGGCGCAGGATGAAGGCGAGCACGTGTGAGGGTCAGTGACGACTTAGGCCCATAGTCTGAGAAGCTTATCAGGCCCGATTGCGTAAGTCGTCTCCGACCTAATTCAGCTCAGCCGCGCGAATGCAGGCTACCTTAACGCCGCGGAATGCCGTCAACTGCGGCACTTCGACCGCACAGCGCGCGATCGCGTGCGGGCAGCGTTTGTGGAACGCGCAACCGGACGGCGGATCGAGCGGTGACGGCAACTCGCCGCCGAGCGGCGCACGAACGCGGCGTAGCGCCACCGCGACCGACGGTGTGCTCGCCAGGAGCGCGCGCGTGTATGGATGCGCCGGTCGCGAAAAATATCGGGCTTGGGGCCGTATTCGACGATGCGGCCCAGGTACATGACGATGATGTCGTCGGCGATGTGCCGGACGACTTGCAGATTGTGCGAAATGAACAGATAGGCGATCCCGAGCTCCTGCTGCAGGTCCATAAGCAGATTCAACACCTGCGCCTGGATCGACACGTCGAGCGCCGACACCGGCTCATCGGCGACGACGAGGCGCGGCTGCAGCATCAGCGCGCGCGCGACGGCGATCCGTTGCCGCTGGCCGCCCGAGAACATATGCGGGTATCGACGGTAATGCTCATGCCGCAGGCCGACTTTGGCGAGCATCGCGAGGCCGGCTTCGCGCCGCGCCGCTTTGCGCAGTGTGCCGTTGATCGCAAGCGGCTCCTCGAGCAGTGCTCCCACCGTCTTGCGCGGGTTGAGCGACGCATACGGATTCTGGAACACCATCTGCACGCGTGGCCGCAAGCGCCGGCGGGCATCGGCGTCTGCATGTGCAACGTCGTTGCCGTCGAGCAGCAATGTCCCGGACGTCGGCCGCTCGATCATCGTGACTTGCCGCGCCAACGTCGATTTGCCGCAACCGGACTCGCCGACCACGGCCAACGTCGTGCCCTCGCGCAAAGAAAATGTGACGCCGTCGAGCGCACGGACGTTGCCCTTCGGCCGGAGCCATCCGCGCGACACTACGTAATGTCGCGCCAAATCACGCGCTTCGAGCAGTGGTGTTCCCGTTCATGATGCGGCGGCCACGGTAGACGAGCGCTTTTCGGGCTGCCATCCGCCGGTGGGTTCGCCGCGCGCATCGAGCGGGAAGTGGCAACGCGCGAGCCGGCCGGGCGGCCCCACCAATGCCGGCTGCTCGCGATGGCAGCGGGCGACCGCGTACGGGCAACGTGGGGACAGCAGGCATCCGCTCGGCCGATCGAACGCTCCGGGCACAACCCCCGGGATCGCCTGCAATCGCGCACGTTCACCGTTGTTCTCGGGCAGTGCGGCCAGCAGCGCCTGCGTATAGGGGTGTCTGGGATGCTCGAAGACGTCGGGCAGCGGCCCCGACTCGACCTCCTGACCCGCATACATGACCACGACGCGATGCGCGGTCTCGGCGACGACGGCAAGATCGTGCGTAATCAGGATCAACGCCATCCCCTGCTCGCGCTGCAATCGCACGAGCAAGTCGAGAACCTGCGCCTGCACGGTGACGTCGAGCGCGGTCGTCGGTTCGTCTGCGATCAACAGCCGCGGTGCGCACGCGATAGCCATCGCGATCATCACGCGTTGCGCCATACCGCCGGAGAGTTGGTGCGGAAAGGCGCGAGCCGCGCGGCCGCGTCGGGAATCTCGACCTGCTGCAACAGCTCGAGCGCCCGGGAACGCCGCACGGTGCGGCTCGCGCGTTCGCGCGGGGTGCCATGCACGGACAGCGCTTCCATCAGCTGATACGCGACCGTGTAGCACGGGTCGAGGCTCGCGAGCGGATCCTGGAAGATCATCGCGATGTCCTTGCCGACGAGCGCGCGCCGGTCCTGGTCGGAGATTCCGCGCAGATCGTGTCCGGCGAACGTGATCCGCCGGGCGCCGACACGGCCGGGAAAATCGACGAGCCCGAGCAGCGCGAGCGCGGTCACGCTCTTACCGGAGCCCGATTCGCCGACGACGCCGACGATCTCGCCTTCATCGACGGCAAGCTCCACGTCGTCGACGGCGACGAATTGGTTCGTGTCGCTGCTGAACGTGACGGTCAGACCGGCGATGTCGAGAAGGGGCATAGTCATGTGTATCAAGTACGGAGCAACAAAGGCCTTTAGCTCTTACCGTTTCAACCTTGGGTCCAAGGCGTCGCGCAAACCGTCACCCATCAGATTGAACCCGAGTACCGTGATCAGGATCGCGAGGCCGGGAAACGTGACGACCCACGGCGCGCGCTGGATGAATTCGAGCGCCGAGGCCAGCATCGATCCCCATTCCGGCGTCGGCGGCTGCGCACCGAGCCCGAGGAATCCCAACGCGGCCGCGTCGAGAATGGCGTTCGAAAATCCAAGCGTCGCCTGCACGATCAACGGCGCGGCGCAATTGGGCAGAATCGTGCTGAACAAGAGCCGCAGCGTCCCCGCGCCGGCAATGCGCGACGACGTGACGTATTCGCGTCCGGCTTCCGCGATGACCGCGGCGCGCGTCAGGCGCACGTAATGCGGCAGGAGGACGATTGCGATCGCGTACATCGCATTGGCAAGGCCAGGCCCGAGAATCGCAACAACCGCAATCGCCAACAGCAGGCTCGGCAACGAAAGCATCACGTCCATCACGCGCATGATCACGGTCTCGGCGACGCCGCGAAAATAGCCGGCGACGAGTCCCAGCACAACGCCGAGTCCAAGCGAAATCGCGACCGAGATGACGCCGATCAAGAGCGACAGCCGCGTGCCATGAATGAGCCGCGAAAACATGTCGCGTCCCACCGGATCGGTGCCGAGGATGAACTGCGACGTGCCGCCGGCGTCCCAAACTGGCGGCGTCAATGTGAACTCGCGATATTGCTCGTTCGGCGGATGCGGGCTCACGACATCGGCGAAGACGGCGAGCACGACCAGCAGCACGACGAGCGCGAGCCCGATCAGTGCGCCGCGGCTTTGCGCGTACGCGCGCCAGAATTCTGCCAACCGGCTGGGCGGAGCCGCAGCTCTCTCTCCTGAGGAGCGGCGAGAGTGCCCGGTTGAGCGGCTGTTCGCAGTTCAAGCATGCCGAATCCGCGGATTGACGATGCCGTACAGCGCATCGACGATCAGGTTGACGGTGATGACGATCGTCGCGACGAGCAGGATGCCGCCTTGCACGACCGGGTAGTCGCGCGATTGCACACCGTGGATCAGCCAGTTGCCCACACCCGGCCATGAAAAATAGTCTCGGTCAAAATCGCGCCGGACAACAACAGCCCGACCTGCAATCCGATGATCGTGATGACCGGAATCAACGCGTTGCGGAGCGCGTGCACGACAATCACCTGCCAGCGCGGCAGTCCTTTGGCACGCGCGGTTCGGACGTAATCCTCGCGCAGCACTTCGAGCATCGACGAGCGCGTCATCCGTGCGATGACGGCGAGTGGAATCGTGCCCAACGCGATCGTGGGCAGGATGAGGTGCGACAGCGCGGAGCGGAATGCGGCCGGATCGCCGGCGCGCAGCGTGTCGATCAGCATGAAGCCGGTGACGGCCGGCACATCGTATTCGACCGCGATGCGGCCGGACACCGGCGTCCAGCCCAACTGCACCGAGAAAAAGAGGATCAGAAGCAGCGCCCACCAGAAAATCGGCATCGAATAGCCAGTCAACGAGACGCCCATCACCGCGTAGTCCGCGACGGTGTTGCGCTTGACCGCGGCGAGGATGCCGGCGGGCAGACCGAGGCATACGGCAAACAGCAACGCGAAGAACGCGAGCTCGATCGTCGCCGGAAACAGTGTCAGGAATTCCGTCGATACTCGCTCGTGCGTCGTCAGCGAGGTGCCGAGGTCGCCTTTCAGCACCTGTCCGACATACTCGAGATATTGCACGGGCAACGGCTTGTCGAGGCCGAATTCGTGCAGTAGCCGCTCGCGGCGCGCCGGATCCATGCCGCGCTCGCCGGACACGTTCTCGACCGGATCGCCGGGGATCAGATGAATCAGCGCGAACGCGAGCAGCGTCACGCCGATGAACGTCGGAACGATCAGCGCGACGCGGCGGAGGATGAAGGTAAACATGCGGGCACGGAACCAGCCGCAGTCTCAATCGTCATTCCCGCGCAGGCGGGAATCCATTTTCGTGCGCCACGCGACAAAGTCAAAATGGATCCCCGCGTTCGCGGGGATGACAGCCACCGACGTTTTGCATCTCGCTCCCTCCCTTGCAGGGCGCGCCGTCGCTTACATGCGACGGCCGCTCGTCCGGCGCCGAGCGATGCTCGGCGAATCCCCGGACTCGCCCCGGGCGCGGGAGAGGGTCGGGGTGAGGGGCACCGGGCAAGAACCCGCCGCAGATCCAGCGGCGTTACGGCGCCAGCGACTGGCGAGATCTACGTTATTGAAATAATGATGCGCCGTCGCGTCCATCTTGTACCCCTGCACTTCCTTCCGCAGCGGATCGAAGCGGATCGAATGCGCGACGGTGATCCATGGTGCCTCTTCCTTGAAGATCACTTGCGCTTGCTCGTAGAGCTTGGCGCGATCGGCCTGCTTCGGCGTTTGCGCGGCCTTGATGATCAGGTCCTCGAACGCCTTGTTGCACCAGCGCGCGGAATTGCCGCCACCCTTCACCGCCTCGCAACCGAGGAGCGGCACGAAGAAATTGTCCGGATCGCCGTTGTCGCCCGACCAGCCGAACATGATCACCTGATGCTCGCCGCCCTTGCTCCGCTTCCGATATTCGGCCCATTCGTATGTGACGAGCTTGGCCTTGACGCCGACCTTCTCCCAGTCGGCCTGGATCAGCTCCGCCATCCGCTTGCCGTCCGGGTTGTACGGCCGCGTAACCGGCAGGTACCAGAGGTCGAGCTCGAACCCGTTCGGATATCCGGCCTTGCGCGAGCAGCTGCTTCGCCTTCGCCGGGTCGTACGGGTAATCCTGCACGGCGTTGTTGTAGCTCCACAGGATCGGCGGAATCGGATTCTTCGCCACCTGGCCGTTGCCCTGATACACGGACTTGAGAATCGCGTCCTTGTTGGTCGCGAGGTTGAGCGCTTGCCGCACCAGCTTGTTGTCGAACGGCTTCTTTTCGACATTGAACGCGATGTAGCCGATGTTGAGCCCTTCTCTTTGCTGGATCGTCAGCGCAGGATCCTTGCGCATCTCGTCCAGGTCGGCCGGCTCGGGAACGCCATTACCTGGCACTCGCCGGTCTTGAGCTTGGCGTATCGCGCGGTCGCGTCGCGCGTGATCGCGATACACGAGGCTGTCGATCTTCGGCCGGCCCGTTCCAGTACTTGATCGAATGCCTTGTAGCGAATCGATCGCGTCCTTCTGATACGAGCCGAACTCGAACGGCCCGGTGCCGATCGGAAACACGTCGGCGGCGTTGGGCGTGCCATTCTTCTGCATCGTCTCGAAGTATTCCTTCGACAGGATCGACGCAAAATCCATCGCCATGTCGGCCAAGAACGGCGCTTCGGGAGCGCTTCAGCGTGAAGCGCACCGTGTAGTCGTCGAGCTTCTCGACCTTGTCGACGATGTTCTTCATGCCCATGTCGTCGAAGTACGCGAACGTCTGCCCGGCGGTCATCTTGTGGAACGGATGATTGTCGTCGGCCATCCGATTCCACGAGAAGAGCACGTCGTCGGCGTTGAAGTCGCGCGTCGGCTTGAAGTTCGCGTTGCTGTGGAACTTGACGCCCTTGCGCGAGCTTGAACGTGCAGACCTTGCCGTCCGGCGACGCCGTCCACGACTCGGCCAGTCGCCGGCACGATGTTCGTCGTCCCGGTCTCGAATTCGACCAGGCGGTTGAACATCGGCACCGAGACCGCGTCGAACGTCGTGCCGGTGGTGGAAGAACTGCGGCTGAAGCCTTCCGGGCTGCCTTCGGAGCAATAGACGAGCGTTCCCTTGGCGTGTGCGGGCGATGCCGCCAGGAGCGCGAGCGCAAGCGCGGCCGCAGACTGCGCCGCTGCGAAACGTGTGCTGTTCATGGAACTCCCCTCCTCGGCTAATGCCGGGAATCTGGTCGTTGTGATGCGCGGATCATGCCGCAATCAGAGGCAAAGCCTCAACCGCGGCAAGCACGCGCGCCCGGCGGGTCGCGTAGAGGCAGATGCCGGCGGCAACCGAGACACGTTGAGACTCTCGACGGCGCCCTGCCAGCGGCACGCCGACGATGCGATCGCAGCGATTCGCGCGTAAGCCGGCGTAATCCCGCGCCTTCCGCGCCCAACACCCAGGCGAGCGCCCCGGTCAGGTCGGCGTCGAACAGGCTCTCGCCGCCGGCGTCGGCGCCGAACGATCCACACGCCGCGTGGATCTGAGGTCGCGAGCGCCGCGCGCGAGATTGGTCACCGTGATGACCGGGATCGTGTCGGCGGCGCCGCTCGCCGCCTTCGCGACGGTTGCGTTCACGCCAACCGCGCGATCACTTAGGACGACGACCGCTTGCACACCGAATGCGTCGGCGCTGCCGCAGGCACGCGCCGAGGTTGTGCGGGTCGGTGACGCCGTCGAGCGACGAGCAGCAACGGCGGCTCCGACGGCGACTCGAGGATGTCGTCGAGCGTGCGTGTGCGGCATCGCGGAATCGACGATCGCGACAACGCCCTGATGGCGGTCATGACCCGCCAGTTGCGCCAGCCGGAATCGTCGGCGGCGTGCACGGCAACGCCGGCGGTCTCTGCGCGGCCAGCGAGGTCACGCAGACGCGCGTCGTGCCGTCCGCCGAAGCGACACTACAACGCGTGCACGGATTCCGGGCTTGGTCCGCAACCGGGCGGTCGCGGCGTGAAAGCCAATCAGGAAGGCGTGATGGGTTCAATGGCGTCCCATGGCATCGGTTCGGCGTCAGTGTAGCGGGACGGCCAGGGCGTGCTAGTGTTCCGCGCCATGCTGATCGACCTGCGCCAATTCACGGAGACGGTCCTGCTGGCGGTGGCGGCGCTGCTGCCGATCGTCAACCCGTTGGGCGGCGCACCAATCTTTCTCGCCAAAACGTCCGACCTGACGCCGGAGGCGCAGGAAAGCCTGTCGCAGCGCGTCGCGATCAACTGCTTCTTGCTGTTGCTCGTGTCGACGTTCATCGGCGCCTACGTGCTCGATTTCTTCGGACTATCGATCCCGGCGGTGCAGGTCGCGGGCGGCGCGGTCGTGTGCGCGATCGGATGGAATCTGCTGAACGCGCCCGACCAGACGCCGCAAACCGCCCACGACGCCGGTGCGAGCGGTCACGCCTGCCGATCTCGCGCGGCGCGCCTTCTATCCCGCTGACGATGCCGCTGACCGTCGGACCGGGTTCGATCTCGGTGGCGATCACGCTTGGCGCGAATCCAGCCGCGCGGGCGTTCGACGCTGATCGCGACGTCGCTCGGCCACTATCGCGCGGCATCTTTATCGTCGTACTGATCATCTTCCTGTGTTACCGCTATGCCGATCGCATCCTGCGGAAGCTGGGCGACGTCGGCGACCGGTAGTCGTCGACGCGACTGACCGCCTTCATTCTGCTCTGCATTGGCGTGCAGATTCTGCTGGAACGGCGTCGCCGGATTGATGGCGACGCCGCACGAGACCGCCAGGGCGTTAGTTGTTTTGATCGCGCGAAATGTTATAATTAAAGGCTTGCCGCGCGTCGTTCTGACGCTCCCAAAATGCCGGTGTAGCTCAGTTGGTAGAGCAGCGCATTCGTAATGCGAAGGTCGGGGGTTCGACTCCTCCTCACCGGCACCAAACAAGTAGCCGTTACCCGGTAGTGGGATGCAAGCGCAAGCCAGCCGAAATCACTTCGTCTTGCAGCCAGCCGTTACCTCGTTCTATGCGCTGCGAAGGCGGCGAGGACTTCTCCCTCTCACGCGCAGGTACCTTAGGCGAAGTCAAGGCTGCCGCCCCAGCTCGGCCGCTACCTCGTCGAATTCTTCGGGCGAAATCTTGGGGTCGATGCGCCTTCTCAAGGCCTAGAATGAGTTTTGCCCGGCTTTGTTGGCGAGAAGGCGAACGGCGCTACCCGTGACCGCTATCTCGCGACGTAGGGTAGGAGACGATCGAGGCTCCGTCTTGACCACTTGGTAGCACTTCGCAGCAACGCGCGCCTCCAGACGAGGGCGATCGAGTACCGTGATGCGGCCCCGGTGGTAACGAATGAGCCCCGCGTCTTGGAGTTTCCCTGCTGCCCCCGTATCGCGATCCTGCGCACGTCCGCGCTCGCGGTCCACTACGCCCACGAGCAGGGCGTCATCCACCGCGACCTTGAAGCCGGCGAACATCGTGATCGGCGCCGACGGCCGGCCGTTCGTGCTCGACTTCGGCCTCGCCCACCTCCAGGAGGCGGGCCGGGTCCAGTCGCGCGAGGGGCTGGTCGCCGGGACGGCGTCCTACATGTCGCCCGAGCAGGCGCGGCGGCGAGCCTGCGGCGCGCGAGCGGGCGACCGACGTCTATTCGCTCGGCGCCACGCTCTACGAGCTCGTGACCGGCCGGCCGCCGTTCGACGGCGCGTCGTTCGCCGAGACGCTGCAGAAGGTGCTCAACGCCGAGCCCGAGTCGCCCCGCGCGAGCTCAACCTGGCGCTGCCCCGCGACGTCGAGACCGTCGATCCGCAAGGCGATGGACAATGGACCTCGGCGGCGCCGCTACGCGGACGGCGAACGGACCTGGCGGGACGACCTCGACCGTGACCCGGCGACGAGCCGGTCACGGCGAGCGCCATCACCCAGACGATCCGGCGCACAGACTCAAGCGGAAGCCGGTCGCTCGTGGGCGGCCGGCGGGCGTCCATCCTGCTCGGCCTGGCGTACCGCGCCTGGATCTCGGCGAGGACAACACGCGGCCGCGCTCAGCGTCGGAGGCGCGCGAACGGGAGCGGGAGCGCGAGCTCCAGGGCTTCCGCGACATGGCGCGCGTGTCGATCGAGGCGCATGCAGACGCTCCGCCGGGCCGGCGCGAACGAGCGGATGGGCGGAGTTCCTGACGAAGCTCGAGAAGGCCTGCGCGATCGATGCGCGAGCGGAAGATCGCCACGCCCGAGGTGGAGTATCTGCTGGGCCGCGGCTATCGCGCGCGGCCACTGGAGGACCTGAAAGGCGCTCCAGGCAGGGAACGGCGCTCGCGCTGTCGCCGAAGTACGCGCCCGCGCTCTACGAAAAGTTCGTCCTCAGCGACGGTCAGCTTCCGGGGCGGGAGCCTGAACGAGCTGCGCACCGGGCGAGGGGCTCGAGGATGACCTGGACAAGCGAGCGCTCGAGGGCATGGTCGCCCAGCTCTCACCGGAACGGCGCCGCGGCGCGCGAGCTGGCCGTGGCGAAGGCTCATCGCCGAAGAGGATCCCGGCCGCAAAGCCGAGGCGTGGAGACGCTCGCGCGGACCTTCATCCTGGGGCACGCGGCCTGGCGACTTCGCGCCGCCCAAGGAGCAGGAGGAGGTCACCGGGCAGGCGGGACGAGGTTCTTACACGCCGGGCACGTCTGGGGCGATCGGCGGCTGGGCAGCCGTCTGGATGCTGCGCCGGTGCGGCGGTCGGCGCGGGCCGGCGTCGATCCTGCTCACGAAACGGGGCGCGATCCGGATCCAGGTGCTCCAGGCGCCGATGGACGACCGCCACGGTCACGTGGTCAAGCTTCCGTCCTGTCGGCCGAGGCGCGCGCTGGCGAGCCGCAAGCTGGCGCGGGCTGAATCCGCTGGCCTCCACGTTGGCCTGCCGATCGGCGAGCAACTTCCGGTCCGGTGAGTTCGATCTCGCCGACGAGGACCTGAACGCAGGCGGCGAAGCTCCGGCCGAAGGGATCGCGAGCCGTGCTCGTCGGGCCGCAGCCTTTGGCGCTGCGCGCCCGCGCGTCGCGCGGTCGCGCCGCCGGCGAGCGGCATGCCCGCCCGGGCGGAGCTCGAGGCGATGGAGACGCTGGCGGCGCCGTTCGTCGCGGAGAAGCCGATGCCCCTGCGAGAGCGTGGATGAACGTCGCGCTCCTCTGGGCCGGCTGCAGGCGGTCTACCGCGCGCGGGCTTGGGCGAGGACTCCTCGATGGGCGACTTCGGGCGCGCCGACCAGGCGTTCGGCATGAATCCTGTGCAGATGTGCTGAACAAGGTCACGCTCCACGCGAAGTGGGCCCGGGTGAAGGTCCAGCAGGCGCTGCTCTGCGGGTGAAGCGCCGCGGTGACCCGACGCCGGACCTCGAGAAGGCGCTCGCCAGCCTGGTCCACGGCGTTCCCGATGGCCCGCGTCTACAACGAGGCAGCATGATCACGCAGGGGATGTACTACCGCACCAAGGGCGAGCTGCGGCGACCTCCGGCAGCGATCCCACGCCGGAATTCGAGGACCGCGCCGGGCAGCCGGGCGACGTGCTCGAGGTCAACCCGGTCGTGCGCCGAGGCGACGGCCGAGCGGGGCCACTTGAGCGGAGCTGGGGCCGGTATCGCACCAAGGTCCAGGACTCGCCGTGGCGCCCACGACCACTACGCCAAATTCGCCCCGGCCACTGAAAGAGGCCATGAAAAGCCAACGACATGAGCAGTTCCCTCGGGATTGGCATCGGGAAGCGAGACGAGAATGCTCGGGGCGCCTGACGAGAATAAGAATAAGAACCCAGCGACAGAGACCTCAGGAGGAACCCAAGGTCAAGTCAATCAAAGCGGGAAAGCATTCGGCAGACCTCCCTCTTTGAGCTCTGTTGAACCATCGTGTTGTCCGGCCAGTAGCCCTTCTCCCTGGAGCGAAAATGAGATAGTCGGTCAGGTTCGTCCGCCGAGCCCTTATGATCGTAGAACTTCGCCTTGTCCCGTGGGACTGCGCCGTCCATAGCCTTCCGCGATGTTCCCGGAACAGAGAGCGCCGCCGATTGCATTTGCCGGGGCCGTGAGACGATACATCTGCGAGCGCGTGGCGTGCGCGCGGCAGCAGAATCGCTCGGTCGCCTCAAAGCCGACAGCCGGACCTGATACCGTGCCTTCTTTGCCAAACGATTAGCTGAGTAAAGGTTGAAGTCCCCATCGGGTGGTCCTTTCCATGTCTCCTCCACCCGAGGTGTGCGGTTTGGGTCGACTTCTACGGCAACTTTTCGTGCCTACCGAATTTCGCTCGGTTTCTCATTCTCCTCATTCTTATTCTCCCTGGTAAGATCCTCATCCCAAGGTAAGGATTCTCAATCGCATAGTCGATGTTTTTCTACCCCTGTGTCGTCGGAGGTAATGACAGGTTGTAATTCTGATTGAGACAGATGAAGCACTACCTCGCCTGGCCTCCGGGGACTCTGACGCTGACGCGTCCCGCCCAGGAAAAGAAGACCGACGCGGCGCCGCAGAAGATCAGCTTCGACCGGCAGAATCCGGCCGATCTTCCAGGGCGTCTGCATCGGCTGCCATCAGCCCGCCAAGGCCAAGGGCAACTACATCATGATGTCGCGCGAGCAAGATGATGGCCGCCGGCGAGTCCAAGCTCCCCGCCATCGTCCCCGGACAGCCCGACAAGAGCCAACCTCGCGTCAAGCTCATCACGCCCGACAAGGGCGAAGGCCGGAAGATGCCCAGGGCACGAAGGCGCTCAGCAAGGTCGAGATCGACCTCGTCCGCAAGTGGATCGCCGAGGGCGCCATGGACGACTATCCCCAGTCAACGCGAAGTCGAAGTTCGAATCCCGAGCATCCGCCCGTCTACACCCGGCCGCCCGTGATCCCGGCTCTCGACTTCTCCGCCCGACGGCGAGATGCTCGCGATCGCCGGCTTCCACGAGGTCCTGCTCTTCAAGGCCGACGGCTCCGGAGCGGATCGCCCGCCTGGTCGGCCTGTCGGAGCGCATCCAGTCGGTCCGGTTCTCGCCGGACGGGAAGTCAGCTCGCCGCGGTCGGCGGCCTGCCCGCCCGCACGGGCGAGGTTCAGATCTGGGAGCTTCGAGAAGAGGACGCTCGCGCCTCCGTCCCTTCCACCTACGACACCTCAACGGCGTGAGCTGGTCGCCCGACGGCTCGAAGCTCGCGTACGGCTGCGGCGACAACACCGATCCGCGCCATCGACACCAAGAAGGGCGACGCGTGGTCTACAACCTGTCCGCAGCAGCGACTGGTCGCTCGGCACCGACTTTCTCGCACGACGGCTCCACATCGCCAGCGTCGGCCGCGACGGCGCGGTGAAGCTCATCGAGGTCGCCACCGCAGCGGCTGGTCGACAACATCACCTCGATCACGCCGGGGGCGCTCTGAGGGCGGCATCATCGGCCGTCGCCCGCCATCCCAACCGCGACGAGATCGTGTACGGCGGCGCCGACGGCAAGCCGAAGGTCTATCCGGATGCACCGCATCGTCGCGCGCCAGATCGGCGACGACTCGAACAAGGTCGCCGAGTTGACCCAGATGCAGGGCCGTCTGGTCCGTCGCCGTGAGCGCCGACGGCAAGCGCATCGCCGCACGGGCAGCGGACTCGACGGGAAGGGCGAGGTCGCCGTCTTCTCGTACGACGCGGACACGGTGCCTCGACCTGGCATCAAGGCCATCCTCGCCAAGGCGAACGACAAGCGCAGCACCGAGGAGCAGAAGGTGCTGGACGGCCACACCAGGGGAGTCAATCAAGCAGATCTGGAGAAGGCCGATCGAGAAGGGCGTCGTCTACGCGGTCGCGTTCAAGCCGGGCGGCGGCACGGTCGCGGCGGCCGGGCTCGGCAGGGCTATGGTGCGGCTGCCACGACCCGGCGCCAACGTCGGCAACCTCGGTGAGCGAGTTCCCGCCGGCGCCGATCGAGAGCGCCGGCGGCGCAGATCGGGCGACGCGCCCGTCCAGACGACGACTCCGCGCGTGGACGACCGCAAAGGAGCGCAGAAGCGCTGCCCGCGGGCGCGAAGGTCGCCGCCCTCGAGGTTCTTCCCGCGGAGATCGTGTTCGAGCTTACGCCGCTTACGACGTCCCAGGTGGTCGTGACGGGCGAAGCTCGAGAGCGGGCGAGGCGATCGGCGATCGCCCGCATGAAGCCGACGGCGAAGGTCGCCGGCCGACGTGGTCGACGTCTCCCCGCGGCCGGCCTGATCCAGCCGAAGGTCGACGGCGAGGCGAAGGTCATCTTCACGCTGGGCGGGCCAGACGGCCGCGTCGACGGTGCAGCGTCACCGGCATTCGCGACGAGTTCGCCGCGGACTTCATCCGGACGTGAACCCGGTGCTCTCGCGCGTCGGCTGCAACGCCGGGCACCTGCCACGGCGCCCAGAAGGGCCGGAACGGCTTCAAGCTCTCGCTCCGCGGCTACGACGCGGTCGAGGACCTGCGATCGCTGACGGACGACCTGGCCGTCGCGCCGGGTGAACGTCGCGTCGCCCGACGACAGCCTCATGCTGCTCAAGACGACGGGCGCGGCGCCTCACGAGGGCGGCCGCGTCATGCAGCTTACGGCGACGTCTACTACCAGATCCTCCGCTCCTGGATCGCCCGGGCGCGCGTCGGTCGATCGCGACGTCGTCGCGCGCCACGAAGATCGAGGTCATTCCGACCAACCCGGTCATCGAGCGGATCGGCGGCCGCCAGCAGATGCGCGTGATCGCGACCTTCGCCGACGGACAGACGCGCGACGTGACGCGCGAGGCGTACATCGAGAGCGGCAACACGGACGATCGCCACGGGCCGACACAGTCGGCGCTGCTGAGCGCGATCCGCCGCGGCGAAGCGCCGGTGCTCGCGCGCTACGAGGGCGCCTACGCGGCCACGACGCTCACCGTGATGGGCGACCGCACGGGCTTCGTCTGGGCAGGAACCCGCGCCGCGGCTACAACAAGATCGACGAGACTCGTCGCCGCCAAGTGGCAGCGGATGAAGATCAAGCCCTCGGGCGTGTGCACCGACGCGGAGTTCATCCGCCGCGATCTCGACTTCGACCTGCCGGGCTTGCCGCCCTCGCCCGGACGAAGTGCCGCGCGTTCATGGCGACAGACGCGACCGGACTCGAAGGCCAAGCGCGGGCGCTCGATCGAAGCTCGATCGGCAGTCGACGGATTACGTCGACCACTGGACCAACAAGTGGGCCGACCTCGCTCCAGGTGAACCGAAGTTCCTCGCGCGCGGAGGGCGCGCCGGCCGTTCCGGAAGTGGATCCGCGACCACGTCGCGAAGAACACGCCGTACGACGCAGTTCGTCCGCCGAGATCGTCTCGCCGGCGCGACGGCTCGAACACGCGACAACCCGCGCGCGTCAGCTACTACAAGATCCCTCGCGACCCGGCCGAGCACCACGGAGAACACGACCCACCTGTTCCTCGCGACGCGGTTCAACTGCAACGAAGTGCCACGACCATCCGTTCGAGCGCTGGACGCAGGACCAGTACTACCAGACTGGCCGCGTACTTCGCGCAGGTGGCGCTCAAGGCCGATCCCGCGAGCGCCAGGCAGAAGATCGGCGGCACCGCCGTCGAGGGCGCCAAGCCGCTCTACGAGATCGTGTACGAGAAGGCCGACCGGCGAGGTGACCCACGAGCGCACCGGCAAGGTGACGCCGCCGAAGTTCCCTATCGAGTGCAAGTACGAGTGCCGCGGAGAAGCCGACGCGCCGCCAGCAGCTGGCCGCGTGGACTGACGTCGGCCGACAACCGCGTACTTCGCCTCGAGCTACGTGAACCGCCTCTGGGGTTACCTGTTCGGCGTCGGCATCATCGAGCCGATCGACGACATCGCGCGCCGGCAATCCGCCGTCGAATCCGCAGCTGCCTGGACCACCCTGACGCAGGAGTTCATCCGAGCCGAGGTTCGACACGCGCCACGTCGATGAAGCTGATCTGCATGTCGCGCGCGTACTACCAGCTGCTCGGTCGTGTCGCAGACAGGTGGAATCGAGGATGACGCGATCAATTACTTCGCACGCGCTGGCCCGGAGGCTTCCTGGCCGAGGTGATCTACGACGCGGTCCACGCCGTCACGGGCTCGATCCGGAGATCCCCGGCGTCCCGGCCGGCACGCCGCGCGGCGCGCAGCTGACCGACTCGGCGCGTGGAGCTGCCCAGCGGCTTCCTCGGCGACACTCGGCCGGCCTCCCGCGCGAGAGCGCCTGCGAGTGCGAGCGGACGAGCGAGCTGCGCCTCGGCGCGGTCATGTCCCTCATCAGCGGGCCGACGATCGCCGACGCGATCGCCGACGGCGGCGAACGGCATCGCCAAGCTCGTAGCGGCCGAGGACGACTAGAAGCTCATCGACGAGATCTTCATGCGGGTGCTCAACCGGCCCGCGCGTCCCGACGAGATCAAGCGGGTGCTCGAGGAGATCGACGGCATCCGGGCGGACCACAAGACCTGACCGGCATCCTGGGGAGGCGCGAGGAGGAGTGGAAGGTCCCTCGAGCCCAAGCTCCAGGCGGATCGCACGGCGGCGATCGCCAAGGCGAAGGAGGAGCTGACGCGCCCACGAGGTGGCCATCGCTCCGCGCGTCGCCGAGCGAGGAGAAGCACCGGCAGGAGAACATCGCGAAGAAGGAGGCAGAGCTCAAGGACTACGAGAGCCCAGATGACGCGCCAAGCTTCCCGGAGTGGGAGAAGACGCAACAAGCGGCGGCGAGTGGTTCCCGCTCCTGCCCACGAAGCTCGAGGCCTCCAACGGCGCGACGCTCTCGACCCAGCCCGACCTGCTCGGTCATCGCCACGGGCAAGAACAGGAAGGGCAACTACGTGATCACGGCCCAGACGAGCCTGAAGGGCATCAAGCAGATCCGCCTCGAGGCGCTCGAGGACACGCGGATCCCGACCAAGGGCCCCGGCCGCGCGCGCCGGACGGCAACTTCGTCCTGGTGCAGTTCGACGTCACGGCGACGTCGAAGGCCGACGCCACGAAGACGGGCAAGGTCGCGCTCCAGAACGCGAAGGCCAGCTTCAGCCAGCAGAACTTCGACGTGAAGAACGCGATCGACGGCACGCTCGCACAACAGCACGCGGCTGGGCGGTGTCGCCCGTGCCGGGCATCACCCACTGGGCGACGTTCGAGACCAAGGAGGCGCTCGGCTACGACGGCGGGACGATCCTGACCTTCACGCTGCGCCAGACGCTACGACCAGCCCGACTCACGCTCTCGCGGTTCCGGCTCTCGGTCGCGATCGAGAACTTCGGCCTGGGCCTCTCGGACGAGCTGCGGGCGATCGTCGCGGTCGAGGCGGACAAGCGGACTGACCTCCAGAAGGAGTACCTGTCGCGGTTCTTCAAGCTGATCGATCCCGAGCTGAAGAAGAAGCAGCAGGCGGTGGCGGACGCGAAGAAGCCGCTGCCCGATCGATCCCGCGCCTGAAGGAGCTCCAGGAGTCGCTGACGCTCGTCAGCAAGCCGGTGCCGCTCGACTCGGCGCTCGCGCAGCTGCGCGCGGACACGGATCAGAGCACCAAGCAGGTGCGCCAACGAGCGGCTGACGGCGGCCCAGGACCTCGGCTGGGCGCTGATCAACAGTCCCGCGTTCCTTTTCAACCGATAAATGGAGATTGGGGTAATAGATTAGGTAGAGACTGAAGGAGCCGACTCGATGATCGTTTTCCCGAATGAAGCGCCCAAGGACGGCTGCCGGCACGGCATGACCCGTCGCGACATTCTCCGCGTGGGCGGCTCCGGCGTCCTCGGCCTGTCGCTCGGCTCGATGTTCGGGCTGCAGGCGAAGGCTCAGGAGGCGAAGAAGCACGGCGGCCCCGGCTGGGGCAAGGCCAAGCACATCATCATGTGTCTACCTCCAGGGCGGCCCCTAGCCACCTCGACCTCTGGGACCCCGAGGAGAACGTCCCCGACAACGTGAAGAGCGTCTTCAAGCCGATCAACACGAAGACCGACGGCCTCCAGTTCTGCGAGACGCTGCCCAAGCTGGCGCAGGTCACCGACAAGGTCACGATGATCCGCGTCGATGAGCTACACGCCGAACGGGCCTGTTCAACCACACGGCCGCCATCTACCAGATGATGACCGGCTACACCGACCGACAAGGTCAGCCCTCGGGCCAGCTCGAGCCGCCCGATCCCGAAGGACTTCCCGAACTTCGGCTCGAACATCGTCCGGCTCAAGCCGCCCGACGGCGCCGATGCTGCCGTTCGTCATGCTCCCGCGGCCGCTCCAGGAGTCGAACGTGGTCGGCAAGGGCGGCACCGCCGGCTTCCTCGGCAAGGCGCTACGATCCCTACACGCTCTATCCCGGACGGCGACGACCTGGACATGAACAAGATGGACCGCATCAAGGTCGACGACCTGAAGCTCCGCCCGGAGGTCGTTCGGCGTTCCGCCTCCAGCGCCGCGCCAAGCTGCGCGACGCGATCAACGCCACGATGCCGGACATCGACGAGGCCGTGGCCGACTTCAAGCTCGACGAGTACTATGACCGCGCGCTCAGCCTGATCGTCTCGGGCCGCGCGCGCGAGGCGTTCGAGATCGACCGCGAGCCCAGGAGGCGCGCGACCTGCTACGGCCGCAACACGTTCGGCCAGAGCTGCCTGCTGGCGCGGCGCCTGGTCGAGGCCGGCACGCGCGTCGTCGAAGTCGTCTGGCCCAAGGTCGCCAACTCCGACAACCATTCGTGGGACCACCACGTCGGCCTGCCCGACGCGCATGAAGAACCAGTCGGGGCCGATGCTCGACGCCGGCCTGTCGGGCGCTGATCTCCGACCTCGACCGACCGCGGCACTGCTCGAGCGAGACGCTGGTCGTCGCGGTCGGCGAGTTCGGCCGCAGCCCGCAGCAGCGGCGTGAGCACGTCGGGCAACGGCAACAGCGCCGACGGCCGCGACCACTGGCCTTATTGCTACACCGGCCGTGATCGCCGGCGGCGGCATCAAGCGCGGCTACGTCCACGGCAAGTCGGACAAGACCGCGTCGGCGCCCGTCGAGAAGCCGGTCCATCCGGCGCAGCTGCTGGCGACGATCTACCACGGCTTCGGCATCGACCCGAGACGATGGTGCTACAATCACCTGAAGCAGCCGCGCGAGCTGGTGCAGGCGCAGGCGGTGACGGAGCTGTTCGCGTAGGATTCCTGGAACCTTGCACGGCCCCCTCCTGGCCCTGAGCCGGGAGGGGCCGCTTTCCTTTCCGGCGGGATATAGCTTCGGACGTGGCCCGCATCCGCTCGGTGGAAAATCGTCCTGGGGATCGTCTTCGTCGTCGCGGTCATCTCGGGCAGTTCCGTGCTCTCGGATCTGGACGGCTGCCGAGCGGCGCTGGGAAGACATGAAGGTCCAGGTCCTTCAGCTCCTCCGGGAAGAACACTGACCGACAGCGAGGCCGGTGCCTCCGCGGACGGCGGTCCCAGGAACGCCTGGGAGGAGTACGACGTCGCGCTCCGCGGTGGTGAATGCCATGCCGGCGAGCTGGAAAACGCCTGACCAATTACTACAGCTGGGAGCGTGACACAAACTTCCACTCGAATTCCGGGCCGGCAGGAGGACCATCGGAGGCGCTGCTCCTCCGATGCCGCGGCACTGACCCATCTTCGTGCCGGCGTGACACGGAGCGACTCGTGGGCAGGATCGGGGTCCCGACGGCGCCGTCTCGTGCGGAGGCCCTACGACCTGACGGCGTGCCATCTGGGCTACCTCGCGGCGGTGAAGGCGCGCTATCTCGCGGACGACGGCCAAGGCCGCGAAGCGGCGGAGCCGCTGCTCGACCTGGGCAGTTCGGCCGCGACTGTCGATCGGCTCGACCTATCAGCGGGAGTTCAGCTGGTGCATGGCGCGTCGACTCCTGATCAATGGATGCTCCGCCGCTGGTGCTGTCGAACCGGCTTTCCCCGCAGACCTGCTGCAGGTCGAGCGGGAACTGGAGATCCTGGACCGCATCGTTCCGGCGGAAGCTGTTGATGGATCTGGCGAAGTCTCATGGAGTTCGGATTTGAGTTCCTCGAGGCCGAGATCTGCCTGGGACCATCCGGGAGGGGAGGTGGACCGAGGAGGAAGGGTCTGAAGCCCTGGGGCGCCTGGCGGTTCGGCTTCTCCGAGCGCCTGATGGTCGACGACGCAGTTCGCTGAGGGAATGGCTTCGTCCGTCAGTGGCTGAATCCCTCAGAGGCGTCTCCTGGGCCGGGTCCAGCGGATGGACCTGAGCTGAACCGCCGGATTGGGTGCCAATCCCAATCCCGTGGTCCGGATCCATCTCCCGAGGCGGTGAACTGGGGCGCGACGCATCAGTGGCCCATCGCCCATTTGCGGCTGTTGCGCGTCGCCGCCACTATCAGGGCGACCGGGGAGTTCCTCGAGGTCGACGATCCCTTCGGCAGGATAATCCGTAGCGGGGAGAACGGATGGCCGGTGGAAGCTCTGGAGGCGTCGGCACGGACGGCGTCGACAACGGCGGCGAGGGACGTGGAACCTAAAAAAGGCCGTGCCTCGAGGACATCGTCCTCGAGATGGAGCGCTAACCGTCGGTGTGGCCGTCGCCGTTCATCCGGATCGTGCTCGGGACCGTTGCCCAGATACAGGAAGGTGACGAAGTGTCGATCCGATCCTGGCTCGTCGTAGGTCGTCAGCCGCAGACGGTGGGTCCACGCCGTCAGGATGATCGGGTAGGTCGCGTCGTCCGCGGGACGCAGATGATCTGCGAGAACGACCCGGAGTGGGCCCGCGCCAGCGCTCTCAGCTCGTTCTGCTGATCGGCGGGTCAGCGTCGCCGGATTGTAGTAGATGATCACCGCGCCGTGCTCCATCGGAGTGGACCGAGGTAGGGCCGCGATCTCGTGGTCGAAGAAGCCGCCGTCCTGCGGGTCGGGATAGTGGTTGCCCGACGTCGGCGGGTCGGTCAGGTAGACGATCACCGTGCCGACGGGGACGTGGGTCGATGCCCCTACGCTCCGGGAAGGTCTCTGATGTCCTTGGCGCCCGGCTCAATCTGGGTTGCTCGTGGGGCTCCTGCCGGGCCCCTACCGCCGCGCACGCGGGGAGAAGGCATCGCCGCCAGAGCGCCGCCGCCAGCCATCTCTTCGCAGCCATCTGTCTCCCTTCGGTCTCGTCAAAACCCATTGATGGGCGCGGCTCCGCGTGGGTGCTATGGAATTCCGCGTCGGGCATTGCCGTTTCTAGAGGGTCACGCCGGGCTGGTTGCGTCTAAAACAATGGCAGCGGGAGGATGCACCTGGAGGGATCTGGGCGATGGCGCCGACGCCGGAACCGCCACCAGCATCGAGAAGATCGTCCTCGAGAAGGGTTGGGCCACCAAGGAGCAGGTCCGCGCCGCGGCGAAGTACCAGGCCCAGAAGAAGGCCGCCGGCGATGACGTCACGATGTCCCAGGCCCTCGTCGCCGCTCGGCATCGTCACCGAGGTCCAGGTCCGCCGCGCGCTCGGCGGCCCCAAGGCGCCTCCGCCGCCCCGGACCGGGCCCCATCCGCTCGCCAACGCCATCAAGGGCTACACGATCCTCAAGCAGCTCGGCTCCGGCGGGATGGGCGACGTCTACCTCGCTAAGCAGACCAGCCTCGACCGGCTCGTCGCGCTCAAGATCCTGCCGGCCCACCTGGGCCACCGACGAGGACTTCATCGAGCGGCCTCGTCGTCGAGGCCCGCGCCGCGAGGAGGGGTCTTCCAACGAGAACATCGTCGCGAGCAATACAACTGAACGAAGTAATAA
>ERZ1370068.11164-contig-9802_pt1 | contig 28004 bp, 25 predicted proteins | sample MGYA00561227_ERZ1370068 | MGnify/ENA primary metagenome ERZ1370068 (study PRJEB38410, sample SAMEA6850437) | metagenome | study: Metagenomic assessment of the ecological functions of the soil: analysis of the soil microbiota associated with the...
GATGTACTTCGTTCAGTTACGTATTGCTGCAAGCCCGGACAGCCGGGCTCGGCCCGCGACCGGTGAGGCGAGTCACCCGCAGCACAGGGGCGAAGCCGGGGGCCACGATCGCCAAGAGCGGAGACGGCAGTGGTGACGATCAAGACCATCGACGCCAAAGGTTCCCGCCGTCACCGTCCTCACCGCAGACGGCCGCACGGCCAGCTTCAAGGTCGAGGACAAGAAGAACCTGACCGGCGTGAGCGTGAGCGACGAGGTCGAGATCACGTTCACGACGCGCGGTGATGATCAGCGTCAAGTAGAGCCGTGCGGACCTTCGGGTGGCCGGTGATCGCGGGGCGGTCCTGGCTGCCCTCGCCGCCTGGTTCGTGGCCGTGCAGCGGCCGTTCCCCCGCACACGCTGGTGATGGCCACCGGCCCCGTGAGGCGCGTACGCCGACGTCGGCGTGCGTTATCGCGAGATCCTCGGCCGCCACGGGATCGAGGTGCGCCTCGTGCCGACGGCAGGCGCGGTGGAGAACCTGCGCGCCTGCGACGACCCCAATCGGGTGTGAGCGCGGGCTTCAGTGCTGAGCGGGCACGGCGCCACCCCCGGACGCGGAGGCGCTGGCCTCACTGGGCACACCGTGTTCTACGAGCCGCTCTGGGTGTTCTGCCGGGGCCTGCCTCCCGGCGGAGGGCTCGCCTGGCTGATGGGGCAAGCGCATGTCGATCGGCCTCGAGGTGCGGCGCCCGCCGCCTGGCCCTGCGCCTGCTCGCCCTCAACGGCGTCGAGCCGGGCCGAGATCGAGCTGCTCGCGCTGTCTCCCGAGGAGGCCGGCGAGAAGCTGCTGCGCGGCGAGATCGCCGCCGCCGCGCATCCTGACCTCGTGGGACGCGCCCGTCGTGCGCCGGCTGCTGGCCGCGCCCGACGTGACCCTGGCGAACTTTCCCGCGCCGATGCCCTACTGTCGCCCTGGACCCGTTCATGAACAAGGTCGTCGTGCCGACCGGAGTCGGCGATCTCGCGAACAATCGGCCGCCGGTGGACACCGCTGCTCGCTCGAGAAGGCCAGCCTCGCGGTGCGGAAGGACCACGCATCCCGCGCTGCAGTGCGCTGCTGGAGGCCGCCTCGGAGGTGCACGCCGTCCCCGGCATCTTCAATCGCGTCCGCCCAGTGTCCACGCCCCGAGACGATCGACCTGCCGCGCTTTCGGACGAGGCGCGTCAGTTCTACAAGACCGGCCGGCCCTGGCTGCAGCAGGAATCTCCCTCTCGGGCTGGCCGTGTTCGTGGAATCGGCTGGCTGATCCTCCTGATCCCGGTCCTGGGCGTGTTCTATCCGGCGCTGCGCCTGCTGCCGCCGCTCTACGCCTGGGCGTGCAACGACGCATCGTCCGGCTGTATGCGGCGAGCTCAAGCTGATCGAAGCCGGGCTGGACGATCGCAATGCCGAACCGGAGAGGCCGATCTCCTCGTGCGGCTGGACGGCCTCGAGCGCAGCGCCAATCAACTCGCGTGCCCGTCTTGTTTTCGGCCACGTTGTACGCTGAAGCATCACATCGGCCTCGTCCGGGAGCGCCTCGAGAGGCGTCCGGGCGTCGCCACCCTGCCGCGTCGTGAAGGAGATCGACCTGATGAACATGCGAACGATTGCTGGACCCGCGGCCCTGGCCTGGGCCGCGTCTCTCGCTCTGGGCGCCGCCGCAGCCCCTCCCGATCCGCCGAAGCCGGAGCACGGCGCTCCCCATTGGGGCTACGAAGGCGAGGCGGGACCGGCGGCCCTGGGGCAAGCTCAGCCCCGAGTTCTCGGCCTGCGCCGCCGGGCGCAGCCAGTCGCCCATCGACATCGGCAAGACCTCTTCGGCCTCGCTCCCGAGCTGCGGGCGGCGCTTTGGTCAGCGGAGCTGAAGATCGTCCACCACGAGCACGTGGAGGACGCCATCAACAACAGCCATCCATCCAGGTCAACTACAGGCGACGGCGACACGCCTGGCCGTCGGCGACGCGCGCTACGAGCTGATCCAGTATCACTTCCATGCTCCCAGCGAGCACACGGTCGGCGGCAAGCGCTACCCGATGGAGATGCACCTCGTGCACCGAGTCGGCCGCCGGAACGCTGGCCGTGATCGGCGTGCTCATCGAACGAGGGCGCTCACAACGCCGCCTTCGACCCCGTGTGGTCGCACCTTCCCAAGGCGAAAGGGAGTCGAGAGCCACCTCGAGCACGTCAAGGTGAACGCGGACGACCTGCTTCCCACGACACGCACGAGCTATCGCTACGACGGCTCGCCTCACCACCCCTCCCTGCTCGGAGGAGTGAAGTGGTTCGTGACGACGACTCCCATTGCAGCTCTCGGCGGAGCAGATCGCGGCCTTCACCGCGCTCGTCAAGGAGAACAACCGGCCGGTTCAGGCGCTGAACGGCCGCGCCGTCGTCGCGGACCGCATCCTGGAGGCCAGGAAGTAGATCTCCTACTTCGGCGGCCGGCGTCGGCGCTCGCAGGCTCGCGATGCACCAGACGGTCATCGCGCGCGTGAAGCGATGACGGTCGGCCACAGAGGCGACCCCGACGGGCTGGCGCAAGCGCAGGCCGGCCGTCCCGAGATGACGGCCGAGGCGACGTTGTACAGCAGCATCGCGGGCGTACCAACCCGCGTGGCGCGGCTCGGCTGGTCGCGTCGCGCGCGAGCCAGTTCGCAACGCCCAGAGCCAGCAGCGCGCGCCCCGGCCAGACGGCCCGAAGCGCCACGGCGACAGCCGTGTCGAGCGGGAGAACCCAGCAGCAGAGCGACGACCATCGACAGGAGACACATCAGGGCCACGCCGGCTCCCCTTCGATCACCGCGGTGACGACGAAGAGGTGTTTGCAGAACGCGAGGCCGAGCAGGAGCTGGACGCCGCTGTACCGGAGGCTGCCCCCGACCCCGGTTGAAGATGTCGCGGTCGTAGCGGAATTTCGTGTGGAGTGTACTGGACGACCGACGCCCACCTTCCGCCACGGGTGGTAACATCGCGGAAGCGCGCGCGTCGGTGATGGAGGCCTCGGACTTCTCGGGCTTCACGAGGATGTACCGCCCATCGCCACGGAGCAGGAGTCCGCTCTTTGGCCGGCCACCAGGCCAGATAGGCGCCGAGGTCGCCCGTGACCTGTCCTTTGCTGGGCCGACTGTCAGCGACGAACGTGGCGGCCGAGGAGCCGGAAGCGCGCCGGTTAGAGTCGTGCGGATGGACGCGTCGACGGACAAGTAGCCGATCCCGAGGGGCGGGGCCGATCTCGAACCGATCGTTCGCGTGGGCGGCGAGCCGGTGAGACGCCCGAGGAAGTAGTTGTGCACGGCCGTTGCCCTGGACCTGGGTTCCGACCGTGAAGACGCGGTCGCCCCACGGTAATGTCCCGTGACTGGCGACCGGGCCGGACCTTCGCGGTGGTTGCCGAACCAGCCCGAGGCTCGCCTGGATGGCGCTGCCCGACGCGCCAGTAGATCCTCGACATGAGAAGCGCGCGTCGACGTGTCGGGCACGGCCAGGCCCGCGTCGTCAGTTCACGTCGCTGCCGCCATACCGGCCCCGTCGTTGAGACGCAGGGTGGTGTCGGAAACGAAGTGAAAGCCGCCCACCTCGAGGCGGTAATGATCGGGAACGTCGCTGAACGACCCGGCCGTCTGCGCCAGGCACGAAGGCGCCGGCCAGGCTCGCATGATCGCGACGGGGACCGACCCACTACTGCCGTGTCCTCATTCCGAGACCCCGTTCACTCAGCAAGGCGCCCGATCGAGTACTACGCGTAGGCGGCCACCAGGAACTGCGTGCCGACCGGAGCGGGCGAATAGGCGCGGGGCTCGAGGTCCCGGGCCTCGGCCGCCCGCGCCCACCGCCAGCGAGGGCCCGAGGCTCTAGAAGCGGAACGCTGATGCCGCCCCGCGAACTGGAACTGGTTCGAGAACTGCGGGTCGCTGGTGACGTAGCAGCCCCAGTAGGGGTCGCACCACCAGCCCGTCGAATCCGACTTGATGTAGGTCGGCACCCAGCGCACTCCGAGCTTCACGCCCACCCGGGGGCTCGGATAGATCTTCACGCCCGCGCCGAGAGTGGATGAGAACTGGTAGTTCCCCTCCGTCTCGCCTGATGTGCTCCCCACGGTGAAAGGGACGGAGCCGTAGTGCGTCGCGCCCAGGCCGAACAGGACGTAGGGGCGGAGCTTGGCATCGTGCTCTCCGGAAGTTATAGGAGCGAAATAACCGTGTGATAGTTCTCCAGGCTCATGTCGCCGATCGGCCGGGTCGTGGTGCCGACGACGTCCAGGGAGCTGCTCTGCTTGTCGAACAGGAAGCCCACTTCGGAGTTCTCGTTCACGTGGTAACTGAGCTGCAGGCCCCAGGAGGCCGCCGTCTTTGGGCTCGATTCCGTCGTAGAGGTTTCCCATCGCGGGCCCGGCACGCCCTGGAAGGAAACGCCGTCACTCAGCGTGTATCCGAAGTTCGCGCCCACTTCGATGCGGTGATCCTGGCGCCCAGGCGGCGGGCGCCGCGAACGCGGCGCCGGCCACGAATGAAACCATCACGGCCAATCTACGAAGCACCATCGAAATCCTCCTGTTGTTCTCGTTCGTCACGGCGGCGACCCCGCTACCGCGTGCCGTGGAGCGCAATGCGCTCCGACCCCGAGACGGTATGCGGACGCGGGCGGCGAGCCAGTTGGACGAAGGTCCGTTGGCCTAAGGTCCAATGGACGGCGGCGCGTGCTTTCAGGGGAGCGAGACCGACGCGGCGTACCAAGTCTTGGAACCGCGGGTCCGTCCGGAGCGGATCGAACGCCGGCACGGCCCCGATCAGCTGGAGCTGCGGGTCATGCGTCGCCTGGGCCCGCTCCAGGGAGGCAAAGGCCTGCTCCTTCTCGCCGAGGGCGCGCGTAGGCGATCGCCAGCTCGGCAGGGGAGACCGTGCCCTTGCCCGCCTGCAGCTGCGCGAGGATGGCGAGGGCCTTCTCTCGCTCTCCGGCCCCGGCGTAGGCGGCGGCCAGGCGGCTCTAGGTGGTCGGCGAATCGAGTCCCAGCCGGATGGCCTCCTGGTAGGCGGCGACGGACGCTGCATGCATTCCCTTCGCGGCGTAGGTGTGCCCGAGGAACAGGTGCGGGTAGGGATAGCGGCGATCCATCTCCGCCGCCTCTGGCGAGCTGCGGCGATGGCCTCGTCGTAGTGCCGGGCGAGGTAGTGGATGTAGCCCGACCGTCGCATTGACTCCGGGAGAGAGAGGGTCCAGCTCCCGGGCCCGCAGGATCTCGGCCAGGGCCGGCTCGTGCCGGCCCACGAGGGCGAGGAATTGCGCGTACCAGCGGTGGGCCAGGGCCAGGTTCCGAGTTCAGCTCGATCGCGCGCTTGAAGTCCCGCTCCGCCGCGGTCCACTGCCAGGCGCTCGTCTCGAGGTTGGCGAGGTGAAGTACGCGTCGGCGTTGCCGGGGTCGAGGTCGATGGCCTTGCGCGCCGCCGTCTCCGCCTTGGGCAGGTATTCCTTCGGGTCGTAGATGCTGCTCCCGACCAGGCTGCGGTAGATGTCGGCGAGGTCGGCGTAGGCCGGCGCATAGGCCGGATCGACGGCGATGGCCTGGCTGAAGTAGTCGCCCGCCTGCTTGCGGTCGTCCGACGCTCCCCGGGAACGATGGAACCGCCCCTTCAGGAGCAGCTCGTAGGCCTGCGGGCTGGCGCTCTCCTTCGTGGCCAGCGCCTGCTGCTGGCCCGGCGGTGAGGCGTACCCGGAGCTGCTCGGCGATCTCGCGGGAGATCTCCGCCTGCACGGCGAGGACGTCGGCCGCCTTCCGGCTGTACTGCTCGCCCCACACCTGCGTCTGGTCCGCGTGTCGATCAGCTCCACGCTGATCGAGAGGTCCGCGCCGCGCTGCAGGACCTTGCCCGTCACGACGCCCGCGCACGCCCAGGGCGCGCGCCACCTCCTGCGGGTCGGCGTCTTTGCCCTTGTACTCGGGCGGAGGAGCTGTTCGCGATGACCTTCACGCCCGGCGAGCTGCGAGAGGCGGCGGATCAGGCTCTCGCTGATGCCGTCCGAGAGGTATTCCTTGTCCGGGTCCTTCGCCGGTGTTGGCGAAGGGCAACACGGCGAGGGAGGTGATGCCCTCGGGGCCTCGGCCGAAGAGGCCGCGGGCCCGAGATAGGCGGCACCGATCGCCGCCACGACGACCACGGCGAGCAACAGGAGCGCGATCGGCTTCCTTCCGGCGTCCGCGGCTCCCGTCCCGTCCCTCCAGCGCGGCCATGGCGTCGGCGACGCTCGCGAAGCGATCCGCAGGCCTGACGGGCCAGGCATCGCAGGATGGTGGCCTCCACCGTGGCTCCAGGTCGGGCACGTGGGTCCTCGGCGACGGCGGTGGCTCCTGAAGCCGCTTGACCGCGATCTTGATGCGCGCTTCGCCCACGAACGGGCGGGTGCCCGTGACCATCTCGTAGAGGACGACGCCCAGGGCGTACTGATCAGTGGCCGGCGTCGCCGGCCCTCCTCGACCTGCTCCGGCGCCATGTAGGCGGGAGTGCCGGAGATCTCGCCGTCGTCGTCGAGGCGGAGTGGACACGCTGGAGCGATCGTCCTGTGCGCTGCGCTTGGCCAGGCCGAAGTCCGTGACGACGGCGCGCGACGTCCTCGCCCGGCGCCGCCGCCTCGACCAGCATCACGTTTTCGGTCTTGAAATCGCGGTGCACGACGCCGACCCGGTGCGCGGCGGCGAGGGCGGACGCCATCTGCCGCGCGAGGACGAGGGCGTCGGTGGTGGAGAGCCGCCCCGTCCCTCCGGAGACGATCGGCCAGGGTCTCGCCGTGCAGGAGCTCCATGGCGAGGAAGACGATGTCCGAGGCCCTTCCGTGGCCCTGGGCCGCAGGCCGGCGGCCGGTGGCGGAACACGTCGAAGATCCGGCACACGTTGGGGTGGGTCACCTGCCGGGCCAGGTGCACCTCGCGCTTGAACATGCATCACGGAGCGCTCGTCCTGGCCGGTCGCGGACAGGATCGTCTTGAGCGCGACGCGCTCGTGCAGCTCGAGGTCCTCCGCCTCGTACAGCTCACCCATCCCCCCCGGGCGAGGAAGCGGACCACGCGGAAGCGGTAGGCGACGACGTCGCCCGGGCGGAACAGACCGGTCCGGATCGGACGGGAACTCCAGCGCGGACGCTTCGAGGACCATTTCCGCGGCGTCGCCGGGCGCGGGACCGCCGTCGGGCGGCGGGGCCGGCCCCGGCACGGCGGCGGGTGATCCCCTCGTTGCGACCGTTCGACGCACTCCCCGGCGCGCTGCTCTCGTGCGCGCCGAAGAGGCGCTGGAGGGCGATGCCTCGGAGCTGCGCGATGATCTCGCCCTGCTCGAACGGCGGCGATGAAATCGACGGCCCCACCTGGAATCCGCGCACCTTGTCCTGCACGTCGTGGACGGAGACGAGAGGAAGATCACGGCCATGTCGGGCGCTTCCGGATCGTCCTTCAGACGCCGGCACGTCTCGTAGCCGTCGATTCCCGGCAAGACCACGTCGAGCAGCACGAGCAGGGGCCGGGTCCGCCGCGCGATCTCAGCGCATCCTCGCCGCTGCGGCGACCGAGCACCTGGATAGCCCACGGCCCTCGAGCGCTTGCTGCAGGAGCGTGGAGGCTCGTGGCGTCGTCATCCACGAGCAGGGACCGCGCTGACCTCCTCTTCGGGCAGCGCCGGCTGATCCTGCAACCCAGTCCCCTCCCCCTCCCACCGGCACCGGCGGATCGACGCTAGCGAGGCGGGCCCCGCCGATCTATGGGACGAAGGTCGTACCTGAGGGCCTAATCACCATCGCCGGGATCGGACGCGCCGAGCTGGCGCCGCACGTCTTCGAGGCTCATGCGCATCGTCGCGCCCGCGCGCAGGAGATCCGCGCGGGCCTCCGCCGTGGGCCGATGCCGTGGGGCCGCCACGCCCGCTCCGGCCAGGCGCGGCTGGAGCGCGCCGAAGAGGGCGGGGAGAGCACCGTCTCAGGTACTCGAGAGCGGTGCCCCGCAGATGGGGGTCGGGCGGTCTCAAGGCGCGCGCCGCGATCTGCACCGGCTCGCGCTCCAGGGCGAGGGCCAGGAGGTTGAACACGTGCTCGCGCACCAGGCGGGGATCGCCTTCGCCGGCGAGCTCCCGCTCGACCGTGCCCAGGACGGACGGCATGGGGACGGCGAGTCCGGGATGGTCGGCCGTGAGCGCGAGGAGCGCCCGCCCGCAGCGGAGCCGCACCTCGAGGCTGGACGCCCGAGGCGCCTGGACGAGCCCGTCCCGCGCCAGGGACGAGGCGCACGACTTCAAGACGAGGAGAGCCGCCGGCGCACGACCTCCGAGGCGTCGGGATCGAGCAGCGTGTCCACGAGCTGGCCGGCAGCGCGGGGCCCGTACGCGACGAGCGCGGCCACCACCGGACGGAGGAGGTCGGTCCGCGCCAAGCGGGGATGAGCGCGCCGATGAGCAGCAGATCGCGCGGAGGGTTGTCGAGGGCGACGCGAATGCGGGCGAAGTCGCCGGATCGCAGGGCGCCGATGGCCGCGATCACCGGATCGGCGGGTGTGGGTTCGGGCCGTCCGGCCGCTCCTTGCTCGCCGGCCTCGGCCAGGGCGCTGAGCACCGCCGCCCGGTCGAACCTGCGCCGCGAGGCTCTGCACGGCCGTGAAGTCGGCGAGCGCGTACTGAGGCGTCGAGGTGGCGGCTTCGCTCTGGCGCCGGAGTCCTCCCTCCAGAGCCCCGACGTGATCCGGCACGCAGGCGGCGCGCGACGAGCAGCTCCGCTCCGGCGGCCATCACCGCCGCCACGTTCACCGCGACCAGGGCGTGCGCCGCGCCCAGGCGCGTGAGGACGAGGATCAGCGCCGCGCCGCCGGCATTGCCGAAGCAGTCCCAGGCCACGTCGACGATCGACTTCGCGGAGCGCTTGGTCGCCTCCGGCAGCGGCGTGTAGGAGCAGCTCGTAGCCCGCGCGAAAGACGGAGCTGCGCAACGCGACGTCGAGCGATCGCGGCGAGGATGCCGCGCCACGGAACAGGGAGGACGAAGCCCAGGACCGCGGCCCCGCCGACCACCACTGGGATGGCTGGCCACGGACCCGGCGAGGCCGAGCCGGGTCAGGGCGAGGCGGCCGAGTGCGGCCTGGATCAGGAAGGCGGTGAAGCCGGTGCCGGCGTAGAAGAGGCCGAAGAAGCGCACGAGGGGCTCGCCCTTCCCGAAGTACGCGACCGCCTCCGCCTTCATCACGTAGTCGACGAGGGCGGCCAGCATGGCTGCGAACGCGACGGCGCAGGGCGAGGTCGCGCAGCAGGGGCACGCGCCGGATCTCGGACCAACCGCTCCGGGCGTCCTCCGCTTCGGTGGACGCACGATGCGGTGGCGCCCCGATCCCGACGAACAGGACTCCGGCCGTGGCGGCGGCGCCGGTGATCGCCAGCGCGACGAGCAACGCGTGCGGGGAGAGCAGCGCGGCGATGCGTTCGGCGCCCAGGCCCCCACGAAGCCGCCGAACGCGGCGGCCGCGGCCACCCGGGCCAGGAGCGCTTTGGCGGAGTGGGGATCGAACCGCTCGTTGAGCAGCGACCAGAAGGCGGAGATCGCGATCCCCCCAGCACGGAAGAGTGGAGGTAGAGGAGGACCGTGGCCGCGCGCGGCTGCGGCCCCAGCAGCGCCCACTCGATGAGGAACAGCGCCCCGCTGAGGGCGACGAGCGCGGGCACCATGCGGCTCGGACCGAAGCGGGACGAGAAGGCGGCCCGCGCCCTGGGCGGTGGGGATCGCGAGCAGGGCCGATCCGGCGACGAAATACGGCAGGGCGGTGACGGGGAACCACGACAGGAACAGCCCGTCCCGAATGGCGTTCGATCCCACCTGCTGGGCGATGAGCGCGGCCGCGGTGAGCGGCGCGACCAGGTGCACGCGGGATTCGCTCACGGAGGCGTCAGAAGTGCGAAGCCTCCCTTGAAGTAGATGAGGTCCGCCTCCGTTGACCGTGGGAGATCCCGGTGGGAGAAGGCCAGCCGGTCGTTGAGCATCGATAGCCAGATGCCGCCACCCGCTCCGTTGTGCCAGGTGTCGCTCGTCTCGCCCTTCGAGCCAGACGCGGCCGATGTCGCCGAAGCCCTGACAGACCCCAAGCGCCGGGCAGGATCAGGCGTGATGTGCGAGACGCGCAGCCGGACGTCCGCGTTGAGCGAGGCCGAGGCAGTCGCCGATGAAGCGCCGGGCGCGGTAGCCGCGCACGGTGTCGCGCGGCTCCCCGAGGCGCTCCCTGCGCCCAAGCCCGCCCTCGCCGATGGACGGCCGCCTCCATGTACGGATAGGTCCCCGAACACCTTCTTGCCCGCGGCACGGAAGGCGAGCGTCACGACGCTTGCCCGCGGAGAGATAGGCGTTCGAGGTTGCCGTTCACCTGGCCGAAATCGCTGGTGACGTCCCAGGTCTGCGGGAAGTACGAGGCACGCGCGGCCGCGAACAGCGCCCTTCCGCGGGAAGATGGTGTTGTCGCGCCCGTCCCAGGCCAGGACGCCGTGGAGGGCGACGTCGCCGAACTCGCCGACGCCGTAGGGCTTGGCCGCGTTGATGAACTGCATCCTCGTCCTCGTCGCTCTGGGTGTACTTGAGGGCCGGGCCGAGGGTCAGCAGGCCCTTGCGGCCGAAGCGAGACCTTGAACGTGGGATAGAGGACGAACTGGCTCGCGTTGACCTTGTTGAAGTCCTGGTCCTCGGTGGGGCCGTGGTCTCGTTGCCGAACCCGTAGAAGCGGAGCACCTCGACGCCGGAGGCGTAGGCGTAGAGCCCGAAGAACGAGGCGCGGTTCTCGCGGTGGAACTCGCCGGCGTAGTCGGCGCCGGCCGCTCTTCCTGGCCGAACGACCAGCCCGCGCGCACCTGGTGCGCCGTCGAGATACGGGCGTCTTGCGGAAGCCGTAGTTCTGCGTGTGGATGCCGTAGCCGAGGAACACGCCGAGGTCGCCGCCGTAGGAGACCCAGGGCACGCCCCAGCTCTCGCGCGTCCAGTCGCGCGGAGGGATCCAGGGCGCGTTCTTCGGCGGGCGGCGGCGGGGTGTACGTTATGGTCGTCGTTCCTCGCGTCCACCGCGCGGTTCTGGCCTTCCGTGTCCGACAGCTTCGCGTTGTCGGCGCCGGTGGCGTCGAGGGTGTCGTTGCCCGCGCCCGCCGATCAGCCGCACCTGCGGGCCCCTTGCTGCCGCCGGTGACGACGACGGTGTCGTTGCCGCCGAGGCCGTAGAAGCGCACCTCCGAGGTCTCGTGTGCCGTCGAACACGCGGTGGAAGATGGCGCGCGCCGCGCCGTCGCCTTCCCGCCATGCGCACGGTCACGTCCATGTCGCCGTTGCCCAGCGCGCTTGGCCTCGACGCGCTCGCTCTGGTTCGTCAGGTAGACGTCCACGCCCGCGCGCGAGGTGGTGGTGGTACTTCGCGGCGATGTCGGGTAGCGCATCGCGCCGCGCCTTCATCTCCGCGACCAGCCGCGGACCGTCGATCGCGTACCACTCCGGCGGCATCGTCCGCACGGCCTTCTCGATGGCGGCGTCCGTGAGCTGTCCCTGGAGCTCCTTCGCGGTGCGGACGAAGTCTTCCGGTCGAGAAGCCGACCAGGAGGCCGGCGATCCTGCTCGGAGCCGTTGAAGGTGAGCCCGCCGATGTTGGAGTACTTCGGCCTGAACTTCTGGAAGCGGGGATCACGCCCGCGCCCCGACGCGAGCGCCACGCCCTCGTAGCGCGAGAAGGCCTGGTCGCGGTCCTCGGGGATCGGGACCCAGAGCGGGTTGCCGGGGACCTTGGCCCAGCGCCACTGCTTCCGGTGGCGGTCCCAGTCGCCCATGAAGATGTCCACGAGGCGCGCCTTGAGCAGGGCCTGCGTGTCCGCGGCGTCGCCTTCTCCCGCTTCCAGGCGCTTGTAGAGCTCCGATGTGATCGATGATCTCGGTCGCGCCCACGAAGCCGGGGACGGTGCCCTTGGCCGGCTGCGGGTAGACGGCGAACACGCCGATGGCGCCCGGCGAAGTCCTTGCGGAACTGGCCGAGGGCCGGATCGTCGGGCAGGACGACGAGGCGCCACTCCGGGACCGGGATCCCCGTCGCCTCGAGGATGCCGCGGGCGATCAGCTCGCTCGCCGGATGCTGCGCGGCCATCTGGTCGTTCAGGAGCTTCGCGATGACCGGAGTCCTTCAGCGTGGCGTCGATGGCGTCGAGCAGATGCGAGGCGTCCTTCTCCAGGCCGCGGAAGGTGTAGCTCCGCCCGTCCGCGCCGGTGAGGGCGAGGCCCTTCGTCTGCTGCCCGCCGACCCGGCGCGCGCGGGAGTCGAGGCCGCCCGCTTCCTTTGCCGAGGTCGAGGACCTCGACGCTGACCGGCGTTCCCCAGGCTTTGCGATACTCGTCGCCGAGGAAGAAGCGGTGAAACCCGCCCGCGTTGTAGTTGCCGGCGACGACCGTCTTGCGCGCGGGCGTGTCCGCGGCGGCGGCGATGAGGCCGGCGGTGAGGAAGACGAGAGAAGCGGCGGCGGTCCGCGGTATGAAACCCGGGCGGCCCGCCGGGATGGGCTGCTGCAGCACTGTGTGCCTCCGTGTCATCGTGCGCCCCTGGCGACGGGTGAACTCTAAACTGTTTCCCGGTCCCGCCGCCATCGGACGAGAGGATCGGAGGACCTTGCTGCTCTACTTTACGAGGCGGCAGGGACCGGCCGTGCGGGGGAGCGGCCGGGCGCCCCGCCGGGCTCGACTCGGACGGGGTGAGGCGGCGGTACTCGCGCAACAGCAGGACGGCCACTCCCATGGCGGCGAGGACGATCAGGACGTTCACGCGCGCGAAGCTGGCGACCCCGCGGTGCAACACATGCGCCCCCAGGAAGACCACGCCCGCGGCCAGCATGTCCCCGGAGCGGACGAAGAACGTGTCGATCGCCTGCTTCGCCTTGTATTTCTCTTCGGGGCTCGTGGGCAGCCAGAGCATCTGCTTGGCCGTGTTCATCACCGAGTAGTCCGCGGCATTCTCCGCGGTCTTGAACCAGCGCAGGGCGGCGATCCCCGCGCCCGCGGAGGCGAGACCGTAGACGCCGAGGGCCACGACGGGCAGGGCGAAGACCACCCCCGCCATGCCGAACCGCTTCACCAGCCGGGGAGACGACGAGGGCCTGCAGCACGATCGCGGCCACGTTGACCCAGAAGAAGTAGCTCCCGTAGAAGGCGCCGATGAACGCCTCCTTGTCGAAGGCGGGTTCCAGGGCGGCGCGCGCTGCGGCCATGGTCAGGAGGGCCTGGCCGAGGATGAACTCGCCGACCGTGTTCACGACGTTCAGCAGGACGAGGAGCAGGGCGATGAGGAGCAGGTAGCGGCTCTTGAAGACGAGGGCGAAGCCGTTTCCTTCCTTGATCGCGGCCGGGGCCGGCCGCGCCGGACCCGTGCTTCGCCTCCGGCTCACGACGCGATAGAGGGCGAGATGGACGAGGAGGATTCCCGCCGCGATCTCCATCATCACGAACGGGTTCACACCCCGCGCGAACAGCCAGCCCGCGAGGGCGGCCCCGAGGGGCGCGCCCGCCGTGGACCCGACCGCGATCAGGGAAAGAGGCGGTTGCCTTCGGGGCGCGTGTAGATCTCGTTCGCATACGACCAGAACTGGGCGATCGTCGTGAGGCTGAAGATGCCCACCCAGACGAAGAACAGGAAGCCCAGGTGCGGCACACCCAGGCGGCTGCCGAGGAAGAAGAGCTGGATGCAGCCCACGAAGAACAGGATCACCGCGGCCAGGAACTGCTGGCGGGAAGCCGCTGCGCGACCCAGCCGTACAGCGGCACGTACACGATGAGAGCAAGGGCCTGGGCGGCGGCGGCGTACGACTTCAGCTCCGGCGCCGCCGGCGAGGAGGATGAGCGGCTCGCGGACCGTCTTGAGGATGTAGTACCCGACCAGGAGAAGGAGACGTTGAGGCACATCAGGAGGACGGTGCCGCCCTCCCCGGCGCGGACGTCGCCGAAGAGGCGCAGCGCCCGGTCCAGCGCGCCCGAGCGACCCCGACGGCATCGGCTCGCTCATTCACGCACCTCGCCTCGTGACCGGGGAGCCCGGCCCATGGGACCCACAGGCTAGCCGTCGGTCGCGCGGCGTGTCCATTGGACGAAGGTATCAGCATGCCTGGTCGTGAGACCAAGGTCCAATGGATCGCGCGCGCGCGCCGCGGTTACATCCCTTCCCATGAGCGTCGACCTACCCCGGAGCACGTCCGCCTCCAAGAAGCGCGGGACCGCAGCGTGCCCTGGAAGAAGTGGGGCCCCTACCTGAGCGAGCGCCAGTGGGGAACCGTGCGCGAGGATTACAGCGCGTCTGGCCTGGCCTGGGACTACTTCCCACGACCAGGCGCGCTCGCGCGCCTACCGGTGGGGGAAGACGGGCTGGCCGGGTTCTCGGACGACAAGCAGCGGCTCTGCTTCGCGATCGCGCTCTGGAACGGGAAGGACCCGATCCTCAAGGAGCGCCTCTTCGGCCTGGCCAACAGCGAGGGGAATCACGGCGAAGACGTGAAGGAGTACTACTTCTACCTCGACAGCACGCCCACCCACTCGTACATGAAGTACCTACTACAAGTACCCGCAGCGGGCCTATCCGTACAACCAGCTGGTGGCCACGAACGCAAACCGCGCACGCCAGGGCGAACGCGAGTTCGAGCTGATCGACACCGGCGTCTTCGACGACGACCGGTACTTCGACGTGTTCGTCGAATACGCGAAAGGCGTCGCCGGAGGAAATCCTCGTCCGAATCAGCGTCTGGAACCGCGGGCCGGAAGCGGCCACCGTGCACCTTCTCCCCACGCTCTGGTTCCGGAACACGTGGACGTGGTCCCCCGGATCCCCGAAGCCGTCGCTCTCCACCGGCGCGGGCCCCAAGGGAACGAGCCTGGTGGCCGCGTCCCATGCCGAGCTGGGCCCGCGCTACCTGTACTGCGACGGCGCCCCGCCGCTCCTGTTCACGGAGAACGAGACCAACACCCGGCGGATCCTCGGCATCCCCTCGGCCACGCCCTACGTGAAGGACGGCATCCACGAGTACCTCCCTGCACGGCCGAGCCGATGCCGTCAACCCGAAGGGCGAAGGCACGAAGGCGTCCGCGCACTACACGCTGACCGTCGCCGCCGGTGCCTCCAAGGTGGTGAGCCTGCGCCTGACCACGGCGGGCCCGGAGACCTACCCGCCCCTCTTCGGCGCGTCGTTCGCCTCCGTGATGAGCGCGCGCCTCAAGGACGCCGATGCGTTCTACGCCTCCATCACCCCGAAGCGCGTGGGCGAGGACGAGGCGCGGGTCATGCGCCAGGCCCTGGCCGGGATGCTCTGGTCCAAGCAGTACTACCTGTTCGACGCCGACCGCTGGCTGCGCGAGCACGACGTCGATCCGCTGAACACCCACGGCCGCCGGGTGCGCAACACCGAGTGGTTCCACATGATGAACGACGACGTCATCTCGATGCCCGACAGAGTGGGAGTACCCCTGGTACGCGGCCTGGGACCTCGCCTTTCACACCATTGCCCTGGGCCTCGTGGACATCGACTTCGCGAAGCACCAGCTCGAGCTGATGCTCCAGTCGAGCTACCTGCACCCGAACGGGCAGATGCCCGGCCTACGAGTGGAACTTCGGCGACGTGAATCCTCCCGTGCACGCCTGGGCCACGCTCTTCCTGTATCAGACGGAGCAAAGCCTCCACGGGCGGAGCGACGTCGACTTCCTGAAGCGCGCGTTCCACAAGCTGATCATCAACTTCACCTGGTGGGTGAACCGGAAGGACCAGTTCGGCAAGAACGTCTTCGAGGGCGGCTTCCTGGGGCTGGACAACATCGGCGTGTTCGATCGCAGCTCGCCCCTGCCCACGGGAGGGCGGCTGGAGCAGGCGGACGCCACCGCGTGGATGGCCCTGTACGCCCAGGAACATGGCCGAGATGGCCGCCGAGATCGCGGCCCACGATCCCAGCTACGAGGACTTCGCGGCCAAGTTCGTCGAGCACGTCTTCTGGATCGCCGTCGCGGCCAACCGCGTCGGGACGGACGGCCTCTGGGACGAAGAGGACGGGTTCTACTACGACCTGCTGCGCCTTCCCGACGGAACGGGCTCCCGGCTCAAGGTGCGCTCGATCGTCGGGCTCCTGCCCCTGTGCGCCACCACCGTCGTCGACAAGGAGGCGCGGGATGCGGTGCCGGAGGCGACCCGGCGCATCCGGGAGCGCCTGGAGCGCATGCCGCAGGTCAAGGCCAGCATGCATCCGGCCGGCGCCGAACACCTGGGGCGTGCACGAGCGGAGCATCAGCGCCATCGTCAATCCCGACCGCCTGCGGCGCATCCTCACCCGGGTCCTCGATCCCGAGGAGTTCCTCGCCACGCATGGGATCCGCGCCCTCTCGCGCTACCACCTCGATCATCCGCTCGTGCTGCAGGTCAGGGCGCAGGAGTTCCGGGTGGGCTACCTGCCCGCGGAGTCGGACAACGCGATGTTCGGCGGCAACTCCAACTGGCGCGGTCCGATCTGGTTTCCGATCAACATCATCCTCATTCGCGCCCTCACGCAGTTCTACCTGTACTACGGCGACGGCTTCAAGATCGAGTGTCCCACCGGCTCGGGACGCTCGATGAACCTCTACGAGGTCGCGCAGGAGATCTCTCGCCGCCTGACTTCCATATTCGTGCGCAACGGGGACGGGCGGCGTCCGGTGTACGGAGACACGACGAAGTTCCAGGACGACCCGCACTGGCGCGACTACATCCTGTTCTACGAATACTTCCACGGCGAGAACGGGACGGGCCGCGGGGCGAGCCACCAGACGGGATGGACCGGCCTCGTGGCCAGCCTGATCCACCTGTTCGGGTCGCTCGACGCCGAGTCCTATCTTGCCCACGGCAAGCGCACGACGGTCGCGGGCAGCGCGTAGGGTTCCATCACCCGGTCCCTTCGAATGCCCAGCTTCCCAACGCCGCTCGACGCCTACCCGGCTGCCGCCGGGGCTTCGCTATGGGAGACGCTCGCCGCGCGCGCGACGCCGTTCAACGTCGCGGCCACCGTGATCTTCGCGCTGGCCATCGTGCACACGTTCCTGGCCAAGCAGTTCCTCGTCCTGGCCCACCGCGCCCAGGACAAACATGACGCAGTCGAGCAGAGCGGCGGGGCGGCCCCAGTCTCCGTCCGTGCGCGCCGAGATCTTGCACTTCCTGGGCGAGATCGAGGTCGTCTTCGGCTCTGGGCGGTGCCGCTGGTCGCGACCATCGCCTGGTTCCACGGACCGGGCACTGCGCAGCGCTACGTCGACGGCACCGTCGATTTCACGGAGGCCATCTTCATCGTCGTGATCATGGCCCTCGCCTCCACCCGGCCGGTCATGGTCCTGGCGGAGGCGGCGCTGGGCAAGGTGGCCGCCCTCGGCGGGAGTACGCCCGCCGCCTGGTGGCTCGTCGTTCTCGGGCTCGGGCCGCTCCTGGGCTCCTTCATCACCGAGCCCGCGGCCATGACAATCTGCGCGCTGCTGCTGCGCCGCCAGTGCTACGCGCGCGGGCCGAGCCCGCGGCTCGCCTATGCCACGCTGGGCCTGCTCTTCGTGAACGTCTCCATCGGGGGCACGCTCACGCATTTCGCCGCCCCCGTCCTGATGGTGGCGGCCCGCTGGCATTGGGACACGCCGTTCATGCTCGTGCACTTCGGGCTGCAGGGCCGTGGCCACCATCTGTGTCTCCAGCGCCGTGTACTGGGTAGTGCTGCGCAAGGACCTGGCCGCACTGGCGTCCGCGCCGGCCGCGGGCCGCCGCGGACGAGGAGACGCGTAGCCCGGCGGTTCCGGCCTGGATCGTCCTCGTGCACCTCGCCTTCATCGCCTTCACGGTGGCCGAGGCCCATCACCCGACCCTCTTCGTCGCCGCCTTCTTGTTTTTCCTCGGCTTCGCCAGCGCCACCTCGCCCTACCAGAGCCCCATCGACCTCAAGCCGCCCCTGCTCGTGGGCTTCTTCCTGGCCAGGCCTCGTCGTCCACGGCGGGCTCCAGGGGTGGTGGATCGCGCCGATCCTGGGGAGCCTCGGCGAGCGGTCGCTCTTCGTCGGCGCGCTCGGACTCACCGCCGCTCAACGACAACGCGCTCATCACGTATCTGGCGACCCTGGTTCCCAGGCTCGGCGAGCGCCTGCGTTATGGCGGTGGTGGCGGGGGCGGTCACGGGTGGGGATTGACGGTGATCGCGAACGCGCCAACCCGGCAGGCCAGGCCATCCTGGCCCGCTACTTCGACGACGGCATCCTCCCCTGGGTCTGCCTCGAGGGCGCCCTCGTCCCTGACGCTCATCGCCAGCACCTTTTTCCTGTTCTTCTGACCGCGCTCCCCGTTCCGGGGTGGTGAGATCCAAGGTCCAATGGACCGGCTGCCGCCGCCGTTTGTCGGCGTGTGGGTCCCATGCGATACCGGAGTTGGAGCCGTTCTCCTGATGGCGGCAGCCCTGGCCAGTTCCCATCCACGCCGCCTCCACCAGAGTTCCAGGTCGACCTGGATGTCGCCGGAACGCCGCCTCCGTCGACCTCCGCGGGCAGAAGGTGGTGGCCCTGGTCATCCGCAAGGACGACGCCTCCCGCCAGGATGCCGAGCGCACTGGCCAAAGAGCTCATCGCCCGCGGCATGCAGGGGCATCGCCGCCTACACGATCGTGCCGGCGTCCGAGCTCAGGAACCGCGAAGCGGCCAAGGCCCGCATGGACAAGGCGGGGATCGCCGCGGTGGTGGTGATGAAGGAGGTCGGCCAAGCGGACCAAGTTCACCGAGAGCGCGGCCACGCATTACGCCACCGCCACCTACAATCACCTTCTGGGGCTACTACGACAGCAGTTGGTCCTGCATCGTCTACGAGCCTCAGCACCTGAGCATGGACCGGGTCGTCACCGTGGAGACCGCTCGTCTACGACCTCCGCAAGGACAAGCTCCGTCTGGGCCTGGAATGAGCGACGAGCACCAACCCCAAGATGGCGACGCACGCTCATCAAAGGATCTGCCGTCGAGACGGCGCCGGGATACGAAGCATGACCTAGTCAAGCAGCGTACTGGTCCGTGGGCCGCGCCGCGTAGTGAACGAACCAAGGAGCATCGCATGCCTGAACGCGATTTCTGGGAGCGGGCGCGCCCCGCAGTGTCCCTGTCCGTTCGTGCTGGCCCTCGCGGCCCCCGCGGCCGCGCTTGCCCAGGAGCCGCCGCCCCGGCCGTTCCTGCGGAAGGTGATCCAGCTCGACGACGCCCAGCTCGCGGCCATGGAGAAGGGCGAGGTCGTGACGAAGATGCTGCCCACCACCGACAAGTCCGAGATCGCCGCCTTCGGGGTGGTGAAGGCGATCAGGACGGTAGACAGAGCTCGTCACCCTCGCCCGGGACGTGCAGAAGTTCCGGCAGGTGCCCGAGATCCGGAGATGGGCCGCTTCTCGACGCCCGCCAGGCTCGAGGACTTGAAGCGGCCTCCACTATCCCCCCGCCGACATCGCGGCCTTGAAGAAGTGCAAGCCCGGAAGCTGCGACGTCAAGCTCGGGACGAAGGGGATGGAGACGGTGGCCCGGATCGGACTGGTCGGCCCCCGATGCCGAAGCCAAGGCCGTCGCCGCCTTCAACCAGGGCATCGTGGACTACGTCACGGCGTACCAGAAGGGGGGCACGGACGCGATGGGCAACGTGCTCGACAAGAAGGACGAGAAGTCCCGCGCCCAGGAGTACCGGACCCTGCTGGCCAACTCGCCCTACCTCGTGGAGTACGTCAAGGAGTTCAACGACTACCTCGTGGCCTATCCCAACGGGAAGCTGGCGGGCGCGGAGGACGTCATCTACTGGGCGAAGGACACCTTCGGCCTCAAGCCGGTGGTCTCCGCGTACCACATGACGCGTGTACAAGGGCCGCCGGGGCGCTCTGCTCTCGAGCAAGCTGCTCGGGGCGACGCACTACTTCAACGCGAGCCTCGAGATCATGGCTGCCGTCCCCGCCGCCGACGGCAAGGGCCTCTACCTCCTGAGCCTTTACCGGACGCGGATCGATCCTCCGACGGGCATGCTGTCGGGCATGCTCATGGGCAAGGTCCGAAGTGGGGTCGAGACCGGAGTGAAAGCGAACCTGGACACGGCCCGCACCGCCTCGGCCAGCGCGCCCTGACGTGCTCTCCGACACCCTTCTCGACCGGAGCCCGGTCTGGCTGATCTACGCCGGGACCGTGCTGCTGCTCCTGGCCGGCAACGAGATCGGCTACCGGATCGGCGTGTGGCGCCGGACGCGCATGCCCGAGGGCGAGGAAGGCGCCCGCCACCGCCATCGTGGGCTCGACCCTGGGCCTGCTGGCCTTCATGCTCGCGTTCACCTTCGGGATGGCCGGCTCGCCGCTTCGACGCCCGCAAGCAGCTCGTCCTGGATGAAGCGAGCGCCGTCCTGCGGGCCGCACCAGCGCGCCCAGTTCCTGCCCGAGCCGCAGCGCAGCGAGTGCAGCCGATTGCTGCGGGCCTACGCGGAGCTGGCGGGCGGACGTGCCGAAGGTGCCGAGCGTTTCCGTGCTCCAGGAACTCGTGACGCGCTCCGAAGGGATCCAGGACGCGCTCTGGAAAGCGGCGAGGCACTCCTCGCCGAGCGGCCCAGCCCGAGCCTCTCCCTCTTCATCCAGTCGCTCTCGAGCTGACGGACCTGCAGAATGCGGCGCGTGCGCGCGGGGTTTGGAACCGCATTCCTCCGGCGATCGTGATGACGCTGTACGGGATCGCGTTCCTGGCGCCTGGCCGCGACGGGCTACGGCGCCGGGCTCGCGGAGAGCCGGACGACGGTCCCCTCGATCATGCTCATCCTCACGTTCGCGGCGATCATCGCGCTGGATCGTGGACCTGGAGCGCCCGCGCCAGTCGCTCTTCGAGGTCAGCCAGCAGCCCATGGCCGACGTGGTGCGCCGCATTCAGTCGTTCCGACCCTGAGCGTCCTGCGGATCGTGGAAGAATGAGCGCCGTGCGCGTCCTCGCCGCCGCGACGCTGGTCCTTCGCCCTGGGCGCGACCCACGCCTACGCCCAGGACGCGCGGTACCTGGAACATCAATACGGACCCGTCGCCCAGCTCCTGGGCGGCCAGGTCGTGGGCAGCACGCGCGACCTCGTCCGCAGCGACCTACTACAACCCGGGCGGGCTCGGGCCTCGCCCGGGAGCCGGGCTTCCTCTTTTTCCGTCCAGGGCTTCAAGGCGGAGACAGCTCTCGATCAAGCGTCGCTGGATCGCGAGGCCCGCTTGCCATCCTTTTTCGCAGACGACCTACGCCACCTTTCCCGGCTTCGTGGCCGTGGCCTTTCCGCGCAGCGATGGTTCGGGGAGAATCGCACCTCGCCTTCTCGATCCTGACGCGGCAGCAGCATCAACCTGCGCGTGGACGAGCGGCTAGCCGGAGATGCGCTCCCGCCCTGCGCTCCTGACCGTCTCGCCCGGCCGCAGCGGACGCTTCGGCATGGAGAGCCTCTTCGACCAGCGCATGCGCGAGACCGTGGGTCGGCCTCACCTTCAGCCGCCGCCTCTCGGACAGCGTGGGCCTGGGCGGGACGCTCTTCGGCGTCCACCGCGGCCAGCGGACGCGCTGGGAGGAGAACCTGCAGCTCGCCTACGCCGACGGCAGCGGCGTCTCCGCCCTCGTCATCGACGATTTCAACTACACCGCCGGAGCGCCTGCTGGGCAGGTCGGGCTCGCCTGGGAGAGGCGGCGGCGACGCGGCTCAAGGCCTCGCCGTGACCTCGCCGAGCGCGGGCTCTTCGGCGCGGGCAAGGCCGGTTTCACGCGCTCGGCGGCCGGGCGCGAACGCTCGGGCGCGGGAGCGGCGGGACCGCGCTCGCCAACGGCTCGACGAGAGACCTCGATGCGCACTACCGGTCCTCGTGGGCGGTCGCCCGGGGCGCCTCCTGGCGGCGCCGCAGCGCTCCAGATCCACGCGTCCACGGAAGTGGTTCGCGCCCGTGGACCGGTTCACCGTCCCTCTCCGGCCTGGAGGACCCGAGCCTCGGCACGCCCATCACCCTTCCCAGGAGCTGCGCAGCGTCCTCAACGCCGGCATCGGCGCCGAATACTGGCTGGGCGGCGTGAGTGCGAACCTGGGGCCCGAGTCGGGAGGGGCGGCTCTGTACGGCGCGTTCGCGACCGACCTCGGCGCTCCCCCGACGTGGTCCGCGGCGAGGCGGCCAGCACCAACCAGGACTGGTATCACATCACCGCGGGCACCGCCTTCGGCGTGGGCAGCAACCGCTTCGGCCTCGGCATCGACTACGCCTTCGGCAGCAAGGACCGTGAGATCGCGTTCGGCGCCGTTCCGCCCGGCCTGCCCGTAATCGGCGAGAGGCCGCCGCGTCGACGTGCGCTCCACGCGCTGGCGATTCTTCGTCCTCGGCTACCTCGTTCGGCCCCGCGCCGCTGGCGGTCGCCGCCACGCGGCCGCGGCGGCGAGGTCCGTGGGAGGGCGACGGGGAGCCGCAGGGAGAAAGTCATCCCGGTATCGGCGTTCGCCGCGGCCACGAGGCGCCGCCGTGAGACAGGGCGATGGTCCGGCAGATGGGCAGGCCCAGCCCCATGCCGTCCGGCTTGGTCGTGTAGAACGGCTCGAACACGCGGGCCAGGTCGTCTTCGGGGACTCCGTGGCCCTGGTCCACCACGCTGATGACGATGTCGCCCGTCCTGGCGAGACGTCTGCAGCCGGACCCGCCGCGCCGCTCGACGTCGAGATCCTGGACGGCCTCGAAGGCGTTGATCAGGGGTTCGGGGCCACCTGCTGGAGCTGGACGCGATCGCCCACGCACGGAGGGAGGTCGGGCGCGAAGTCCACCTCGAGGCGACCCGGCGCATCACGACGTCGCTGTGGACGAGCTGGAGGATCTCTTCCATCGTGCTCTTTGATGTCCGAGGGGCGTCTTGGCCTCCGGGCGCCTCCTTCGCGAGGAGCGCGCGCGAGGCTGGAGCACGCCGCCGGCGCGGCGATGCGTCGCTGACGATGTCGGAGAGGGTGTCCCGCAGCTCGACGCAGGTCGGCTGCCGGGCCGCGATCATCCAGCCGGTTGCGGCCTCGGGCGTTGGCCATGATGGAGGCCAGGGCTGGTTGATTCGTGGGCCAGCAGCTGACCCCGTGAGCGCTCCCAGGGGACGTGACCTCGCCCACGCGGGCCAGCTCCTGGCGCAGCTCGCGCGCCTCGTTCTCCGCCTGCGCCCGCTCGGTGACGTCGCGGATCGATGCTTCAGCACCTTGTCCGTGCCGCAGGGGACGACGCGCGCCTCCCAGTGGCGGATGCTTGCCCGTCGATGGTGGCGTCGTACATCAGGGTCCGGGCTTTCGCCCGATTCCATCGTCGTCCTCCTGGAGGCACCGGGCGACCCGGGCGGCCAGGTCGGGGGGGAAGAACGTCGCGCACGTTGCGGCCGAGGCAATGGGAAGGCGGGAACCAGTGAGCTGGGCGGGGATCGGGGCGTGGAAAGCTCGAGGTACACGCCGCTCCTTGTCGAGCACGGACGATCAGGTCGGGGACCGCGCAGCAGCATGGCCCGGATGGCGAAGCCCCCGACCTCCCGCAGGGTGCTCCGCGGCCACTGCTTGCGGGCGGTGACGTCCGTGTCCGTGCCGACGACGCGACGGCGCTTCTCCGGGCCGCCCACCGGGCGCTCCGCAGGCCAGGAACCAGCGGATGGTGCCGTCCTTTTTGTGGGACCGTCCGATGATGTCTCCGTCCTCGTAGTCGGCCGTCCTCCGGCGGCATAGGCGGCGGCGCAACCGCCTTCACGCGCTCGACGCCGCCGGGTGGGTCCGCCGGCGATCCAGGCAGTCGAAACGATTCCAGATCTCGTGGTCCTCCGCAGTTCCGAGGATGGCGCGCCCGAGCTGGGGGCTCGATGTACATCATCGCCGCGGTCGAGGTCGATGGTCCGCGAACGCCCGTCCCCGGCGGCGGCGGCTGCGCTGGTAGCGGAGCTGGCTCCTCGCGGGAGCGCGGCCATCACGCACTCACTTGCGCGCGGTGATGTCGGTGTTGGTGCGCGATCCACTCGCGGATGCTGCCGCTCGGCGGCAGGATGGGCACGCCCGCGGGTCGAAGTGCCGGTAGCCGCCAAATACGCGCGTGCGGACGCGCAGCTTCGCTCTGATAGGAGCCGCTTGTCCGCGGCCGCCGCCGTCCACACCGCCATGGGGCGGGCCCGGTCGTCAGGGCGGACTCGGCGAGCCAGCCGAACTTGCGCGTCTCGCTCAGGCGTCTGCCCGGTCAGGGCCTCCCAGGACGGCGACAGCTGGGACAGGACGTCGCCGGCGGCGCATTCGTCCGCCAGATGACGATCCGCGCTCGCCGGAGACGAGGGCGCGCGCAGGCGCTCTTCGCGCGCTTTTTCCCGCGGCGCTTCTTCGGCCTGCTTGCGCCCGGTGATACGCGGCCGACGGACTGGAACTCGGCCAGGCGCCCCTGCTCGTCGAAGAGGGCGTGGTCCGTCCATTGCTGCCACCGTATCTCGCCCGTGGCCAGCGCGACCCAGGTGCTCGACCGATGCCGCGCGGGGCGCTCGGGCGTGAAGAAGGATTCGAGGTGGGCGCGCATCCGCGCGTGGTCGGCCGCCGGGGATCAGCTCCATGAACGAGCGCCCAACCAGAGATCCTCCTTTGGTGGCCGGCAGCGCAGTGGCACGTTCACGAGGGTGATGATGGTCCCCGCTGAATCGGTGCAGATCAGCCGGCCTACCTTCACCACGGCCCGGTGGTGGATTCGCCCGCGGAGCGCGTGCTCGACCTTGAGCCTTCGTCGACTCCGCCTGGAAGGCCCGGTTCTCCTCCGCGACCGGCGGCCCTGGAGCACGCTCACGGAGAGGCCTGCCCGCCTGCTGGTGCCGGTCCAGGAGCATCAGGACGAGTAGAGTGGTGATGATCAGGATGGACGAGAGGTCCACGGCCAAAGGCACATCGCGGGAGCTGCAGGTGGGAGGGCCAGGGGGCGAAGTGCCGCCAGGAAGACGCCCACTGACAGCCAGCCCACGCCCACAGGCGAAGAATCGGCCTTGCGCACGCGCCGGTGGACGGACCACAGGAGCGCGGCCAGGAGGACGGTCAGCAGGATTTGAGGACGACGAACGGCCCCAGATGGACATAGGCTGAGCGTCCCTATCGCCCTCGCCAGGGAACGCTGGTCAGTTTTCGAGCGCGAAACGCCCACCCTCCGCGCCGCCCAGGCCTAGCGGAAGCGCGGGAGGCGCCGCATGCCGAGCTTGCCCGCCATGCGGACGAGGTCGGCCAGGACGTCGCTTCCATCTTCCATGACGCGTGCGCGGTGACCCTGACTGTCTCTGGTGGTGCCTATCGAACCCGACCTGCTTGTTCAGAGTGTCGCTCGCGACCTGTGCGAATATCTCTCGCGCTCCGCGGCGTGGGATGTCACTGAGCCTGGCCTCCAGCAGCTCCCCTGGCGGTGGTGTCGTTGAGGTCGCGGCAACAGGGCCCGGCCGACGCCGTCGAGAAGGTCCATTCCGAGACCGGTCCAGGAACGACGGCGCTGCCCTTCATGCGGCGCGGATTTGCTGGGACGTCCTCGTGGCCGGTGACGACGAGAAGCGGCAGGTCGAGGCCGCGGCGAGCCAGCTCGTCCTGAAGGCCGAGGCCGGTGAGCCCGGCATCTGCAGGTCCGCCACCACGCAGGTGGGGCCGCAAGTGCGGTCTGTTTCACTGGCCAGGAGGCTTCGGCCAGGAAACCGGCCACCCGAGGCCGGCGGCGCGGGAGGAGGCGGGTCAGTCCGCCGAACGACGGCTCATGTCCACGAGGAACACCTCTCCGGCCAGGGATGACTTTGCGAGCTCATTCGACCACCGCGCCGCGCGCCGCGGCCGGGCGGCCCCAGCGTGGTCTTGATCGCGTCGAGGGGAAACCCGTCGAGCGGTTTTTGAGCACGGCGATCGCACTCGCGAGGGCCTGGGCCCGTGCCTCTTCGTCGGCGTGCCCCGTGACGAACACGATCGGCAGTAGACTTCGCCGTCCCGCCGATGACGCGTTGAAGCTCGAGGCCGCCCATCCCGGCATCTCTCATGTCGAGAACGAGCAGGCGGCGGTGCCGCCGGCTCGCGCGCCAGATATTCCTGCGCCGAGGGGAACAGCTCGACTCGTAGCTGCGCCCCGGAAGAGCCGGCCGAGGGCCTTTCGCACCGGTCCGTCGTCGCCGACGACGAGTATCCTGGGCGCCATAGGCCCCGTGGGGTCGAGAGCCGGCATTGTAGGGCGCGACGGGAAGGCGGTCGTAGACCATGCGTATAGCCGATCGGATGCTTCAGGGAGATCCATCTCGATGTGAAGCGAGTGGGTGAGCGCTGGTTCCGCGAGGGCGCGAGGGCGTCAAAGGCCCCCTTGATTCCTTTTCCGCCGGCGGACTCGAGGAGGAGTTGGTCGCCCATATGCGCTTCACCTTCGCCGGGTCAGGATGTCAAAAAAGCTCGGCCCGCTTCAGGTAGAAGACACGCAGTCCCTCCTCCCCGTGGATTGCTTTGATCTCGGTCGCCGTCTGCTCGATTCGACCTGTTCGAAAGCCGCGACACCCACGAGCACGTCGCGGAGGAGCACGCGCTCGTCTCGCGTTTGAACTTCCTTCAGGGGAGGACCGTCTCCGCCGCCCAGGAGGGCCCTCCCTGACGCACCGAGCCGGCGGCGCCTTGACCTTCGCCACCGCATCGCCTTTGCTCGTGAAGCCGGTAGAGGTCAGGCGCCCGGAGAAGTTCGGCGGCTCGCGGAACGGTCGTGTCGCGCACAAGAGCAGAAGGCCGATGGCGACTGGCGCGGACCTATGGACATCGGGCCTCCTCGGAATCCGTCTCAAGGTCATTTCCGGCGCATAGTGGCTCGAAGAGTACGCGCCCGCCATGGGACCAAGGTCCAATGAACGCCCGACGCCGCCCGAGCGCCATCATTACTAATGAGCCCCCGCGACCTGCGCTGGCGGGGCCGGTTTGGTAGGCAAGGTTAGCGTCATGAAGCGGTTACGCAAGCGGCCACCACGGCAGCAGGCTGCTGGTCAGGAGGTCGTTACCAGCGGAAGATGAGGGGCAGGTCGGGATGAAGATCGGCGCTTTCGCGGCGCGCGCCGTCGAAGGTCGTCATCACGTGACGCCCGGCCTCGACGAACTGCAAAGTCCTGGGCGTCCTGACGAATTCGCGGCTGAGCTGCGCTGCGGCGGCGGGCACTCCGATCTCGACGGCGGTGAGGTTGATGCCGAGCGCGTGATCGCGCGGCTGAGGTTGCGATCACCTGCCCCGCGCGCCGCGAACCTGGATATAGAAGAACGCCGGCTCGCCCAGGGGCGTTCTGTCGGCGACATCGATCGCGAGGTGGGGCGGCAGGGAAGGATGCAGGCCCAGCTCGCGAAGGGCGGCGGCGCTCTCGGCGCTGGCCGGGCGAAGGATGACCGCGAAGGAGAGGCCGCCGCCCCGCGTACGACCAGTGACCACAGGCGGCGCGCGCCGCCGGCCTACGCGCCTCGCGTGCGTCCGTCACCCAGAAGAGCTTCTCGAGGTTCTCGAAGAAGAAGCGGCGGCTGGCCGTGCCCTGGCCGGGATGTGCAAGTTGACGAGCCCTCGGCGAGCCTCGAGGCGGGTGAGCCGATCGTTTGGGCGCGCCCGCGCAACAGACGAACACGGATCGAGCGCGTAGCGGAAAGCGCCATCATGCGCTTCCGCGCGCGATGAGGTGCACGGAAGGAGTCTTGACGAACGCGTGTCTGACCTCGCCTTCCACGATCCCGAGCTCGCAGTAGTCGGCGCGCCACGAGGGCCGACAGCGCGAAGCCGCAATCGAGGACGATCCGCACGAGCGGCCCTTCCGGCGTGACGGAGGAGACACTCGAGAGACGGTTGCGGGCGCTGACCCGACCGATCGGGCTCCCTGCCCAGGACGACGTCCTCCCGCGCGAATGCAGGCGAAAGCACCTGGCCATCGACCTTCACCGGGATCGACGGAGCAATACGTAACTGAACGGCGCATTAC
>ERZ1370068.832-contig-10762_pt1 | contig 28001 bp, 53 predicted proteins | sample MGYA00561227_ERZ1370068 | MGnify/ENA primary metagenome ERZ1370068 (study PRJEB38410, sample SAMEA6850437) | metagenome | study: Metagenomic assessment of the ecological functions of the soil: analysis of the soil microbiota associated with the...
GACTGCTACGTTCAGTTACGTATTGCGCTATGTACCGATACGCCTGCAGCCGCGAGAATCCGAACGACTCGGCCGCCTCGACCGTTGCCTTGGGCACGGACTCGATGCCGGAGCGGAAGATCTCGACATTGAATGCCCCGGCGTACATCGACAGCCCGAGGATGGCCCAGGTCACGTTGGATACGAGCGGCACGCCGGCGGCCGTCTTCAAATAGGCGCCGACGCCGAAGTAGAAGAAGTAGAGCTGCACCAGCGGCGGCGTGTTGCGGAAGAACTGGATGTACCAGTAGACGACGCGGCGGGTGAACCGCAGCTCGGAGCCCTGCAGCCACGCGCCCGCGATGCCGATCGCCACCGACAGCAGGATGCAACTCGCCGCGAGCTGCACCGTGCGTGGCGAACCCGCCGATGAAACGCCTGCGGTCGAACGCGTCGTAGAAGATGGTCAGGTTGACGCCGGTCGTGTCGTACAACCAGCGGAACGATTCGAAGAACGCGTCCACGGCACGCCCTGTTCTCGGACAAGAACAGGGCGGATGTGCTCCGCCCTGTCGTTGCCATCAGTGCCGCGGAGCTGGCGCCCGCGGCGCGGTCACTTCTTGTACTTCGCGCTCATCTGCAGCGCGTAGCTGGTGTTGCCCATCCCGTACTTCTTCTCCAGCTCGACGATGCGCCCCGTGCGGTGCCAGTCGACGATCATGTCGGACATGAACTTGTAGAATTTTTCCTCGCCGAGCTTGACCGCGAGGCCCCATGGATCCTCGAGCACGGACTTGAGCGGCATCTCGTAGTCCTTCCACTCGGGCTCCGAGCAGCGTCGCGAGGATCAGCGTGTCGTCGTAGACGAAGGCCACGCAGTTGTTGCCCTTCAGCGCGGTGAACACTTCCGCGGTGCCCTTGAACGCGACGTCCTCCATGCCGTAGTCCTGTTGCAGCTGCTTGTTGTACCACGCGCCCTGGATCATGCAGACCTTCTTGCCCTTGAGGTCCGGTCCAGTCCTTGAGCTTCGCCGACTTCGGCGCCAGGACGTTCACGCTGGACGCGTAGTAGCTGGGCTCGACGATGTAGACGACCTTGCGCCGGTCCGGCTTGTCGTTCATCGTCGCGATCATCAGGTCGATCTTGCCCTGCTCGAGGAACTGCATCCGGTTGGACGACACCACGGGCACGAGCTCCGAGCTTGACGCCCAGCTTGGTCGCGACGTCCTGCGCGAGATCCGGCTCGATGCCGATGATCTTGCCGCTCGGATCGCGAAACCCGTAAGGCTTGTAATCGGCCTTGACACCGACGATCAGCGTCCGCGCTTCTTGATCTGTTCAGCGCGCGTCCTGGGCGACGGCGTTGAAGGATGGCAATGAGTGCAACGATGGCGGCGGCGACCGCCAGGTTACGCAGCGGGCATTCGACCTCTCCATGGGTGACAGCGCACGCGGTTGTGCTATGCCGATCCGCCGGCGCCGCTCACGCGAGAAAGCCGAGATTCCTCGTCGTGAACTGGCTGAGATTGGGAAGATCGCCGCCAGCTGAGGATCCGTCGCGCCCGAACCACGTGGCGAGCGTCGCGCCGTACTGGTCTATCGCGACGTGGTCGGGATCCATCAGCCCTTCCCTCTCGCATCGTCCGGGACCATTGAGCGCAAGCTTCGGATACAGTGCCGTGAGAGTGCCGCCTCTTCACCGCACCACCAGAATCATATGATGGTTTGCCCCACGCGTGATCCGGACCGCCGCCCGCGGCCGGCCCGAAAGCGTGCGGCCGAAATCCGGACAGCGTGAACGTCGTCACGATTGCCCGCCACGCCCAGCAGCGGCGGTCGCGTTGTCAGAACGCATTGAGCGCGGGCGACAGTTGATCGAACAAGGTCTGCTGCGTGGCGAGCTCGTTGTTGTGCGTGTCGTACCCACCCTGCGACACGAAGAAGATCTGCCGCTTCGCGCCAGGTCGCGGCTCGTGCTTCGATCATCTTGGCGACCGCGAGCAGCTGGCTCGCGATCGCCGGAGGTCCACGCCCGCGAAGGCGTTCGTGAGGCAGCGCACTCGTGGTTGCAAGAATGGGGTTGACCGTCGCCGAGAGATCGATTGGCTTGCCTGGAGATGCCGGAGGCCGCCACGCGACCAGCGCATGTTTCGCCGTCCATTCCCAGCAACGAATTCAGTGCGGTCAGACGCGCCCGCGCCGCGTTGCTCGTGCCAAAGCCGGAGCAGGCCGAAACTTCCGCCTGGTCGGCGCTGGAAAGCGGACTCGGCGCCGCACCGGTCACGAACAGCGTCGACGCCTGCCGCGCGAAGTCATCACGGGGAAACTTTGACCGGCAACGGGGCCCATCGCATCGGCGAGCCTTCCGCCCCAGCCGGTTGCGCGACGCGCCGGTGACAATCGAGGTCTGCCACTGCGTCGCTGCTGGTCGGCATGCGGGTAGAGACTTTCCGGGACGCAGCCCCGGGTTGTACTGCGCGTTTCGACGTCGGCTGCGTCAGCGTCCCGACGTTCGCCGAGCAGCGCGAGCTGCCCGCCGTTGAACAATGTCTGCAACTCGGCGAATGAGGGATGCAGACCGAAGGGCGTGCCGACGTTGCGCGGCGCGATTGGGCAGCAGCTGGGCTTGAGTAAGCTGGATGCCGGGCTTGCGCCACGGACCCCTGCACGCCAGTCGCCGTAACCTGCCGTGTCGAGGCCGGAACGAGAGTACGTTATTGCCGTCGACGCCGCCGAACAGGAACACGCACACCAGCGCCTTGTAATCGCTGTCAGCGCGCTGCGTGCGCGGTGAGAGACAGGAGATCGAGATTTGCAGCCAGCCCGGCGGCGGAAAGCGCGCCACCGCGGCGGATGAATTCACGGCGGTCCATGGTCAGCGCTCCACTTGATATTGCGATGAGGTTTGCGACGAGGTTGAAGGCCGCTTTCGCCCGGCCCAGCGCGTCGGTTGCGGATACCGCATTGACCGCGGTCACGACCGCGCTCTGCGCGGCAGGCGACATCGTGCCGTGCAGCAGCAGCCTGTTGAGCTTGTCGACCAACGCCGGCGGATTTCCGGCGAGCGCCGTCAGTGCGCTCCAGTTGAGCTGCGTCCCGGTCGCGCCGTACACCGATTGATCCGGATTGATCGTGGAATACACCAGCGAGTTCGACGTAGTTGATCCGTGCAAATGCCGTGGTGCGTGTTTTGCAGCGCGAACTCCGGCCGAGAATCGTGGTGCCGGGAACGACATAGTCGGGCGGGATAGAAATTGAAGACCGACAGGGGCGTTGAATACCGGTTGCGACATCGCATTGGCCTGCGCGCGCAGGAACACGCCATCGCTCGAGGCATTGAGCGCACGCGCGAGCGCTACGACGAACTGGCGCGGGCTCGCGCAGCTCTTCCGTAACCTGAATCATCTTTTGCGATGCCGCGCGCCTCGAAATCGAGCAGGATCAGCTCGGACGACGCTTCTCAGATCGCCGCGAACGCCGGCGCCGTTGTTGTTGAATACCGCCGCGACCCGCGCGACGTACTCCGGCGAGGGATTGCCCGTGACGAGCTTCTGGATCAGCTGTTTCGATATGAACGGCCCGACGTTGGGATGGTTGAACACGACGTTGATCGCGTTCGCGAGATCGGCGCTCATCGTCAGATTGGCCGGCGCACCTCCAGTCGATGAGCGTCTTCGCCGAGTAGTCGTGATACTGCGAACGCTCGTTCATCGCTCCGTCGTAGTAAGCCGGATTCAGATTGCGGGCGGTCGCCCCGGCGCCAATGGATACGTCCAGCCCGTGAAAACGTGCGCGAATCCCTCGACGTCCTCCTGCGAGTAGCTCGGGATCGTCTTGCCGCTAGCTGTCGAGGAGCGGAGCGCCATCCAGGCCGAGCTCGACGGTGCCGAGCGAGAACAATTGCAGCAGCTCGCGCGCATAGTTCTCGTTCGGCTCGACGCCCGTCGTGAGATTGGGCTTCAGGTTGTTGACCATGTCGAGGTAGCGGCCCATTGCCGGCGACAAGGTCACCTGGGTCAGCATGTCCGGAAATTGCCGAACGCCAGGTCGGAAAGAATCTGCTGATACCGCTGCATCGCGTACGCGAGACTGATCTCGGTGCCCGAGGTGACGAGGATCTGCGACAAGGCGAACGCCACGCGCTGTCTCGAGCTGGTCCGGGGCGGTGAGCGCGTTGACGAAGAATTCGCGCTGCAGCTGGAAGAGCGTGTAATTGTCGCGCTGGCAGTAGCTCGTGGGCGTCAATGGCAACGTGCTATCGTTGACGCAGGTGTCGGGACGGGTCGCCGGCCACGGCGTGAACGCGGTGTAGCGGGTGGGCGGCATCGAGAGCTGCTGCTCGACCCAAAGGGCAGCGCCCATGTCCATCACGTGCGTGATCGACGCGTCGTTCGGGCCGAACGTCGCCTGCTCCAGCAGGCGTACGGCGTCGGCTTCAGCTTGGACGAGCGGAGTCGGGAACAGTGTCTTCGCGATGGCGGCGCTGGGCGCGGACGCGTCGCCTACGATGACCCCGCGAGGACCAGGACGACCGCTCGCGCGGCACGGGCGAACTGGACCAGCCGTCCCGTTCGCAAAACGTATCGGCGGCACGCTGACATAGGCGTCTCCCCCTGAGCGTCGAGCAGGGGTCAAGAATATGCCCATCGCTACCGATTGACAATGGGCGAGCGGCGGGATGACGGGAGGCTGCGAACCGGGGTCGGAAGGTCCGTGGCGACGGCATAATGGCGGATGATCGTTCACGTCGTCGACGGGACGTACGAGCTCTTCCGGCACTTCTACGGCCTGCGCCGCTTCAACAAGGGGAAGGACCGCCCTTTCGGCGCGGTGACCGGCGTGCTGCAGACCGTGCTCCAGATGCTGGAGCAGGGAGCCACGCACGTCGGCGTTGCGACCGATCACATCATCGAGTCGTTTCCGCAACGACCTTTGGCCCGGCTACAAGACGGGGAGGGATCGACCCCGCGCTGTTCGCCCAATTCCATCCGCTGGAGGAAGCCCTCGCCGCAATGGGCGTCGCCGTCTGGCCGATGGTCGAGCTCGAGGCCGACGACGCGCTCGCGTCGGCCGCGCGGATCGCCGCCGAAGATCGACGCGTGCGGAGAAAATCTGCATCTGGACGGTCGACAAGGATCTGGCCCAGTGCGTTCGCGGCGACCGCGTGGTGCAGATGCATCGGCGAGCGAACAAGATCCTGGATGCCGAAGGCGTGCGCCAGAAGTTCGGCGTCGAGCCGCTCCTGATACCCGACCTCCTGGCGCTGGTCGGCGACGCCGCGGATGGCTATCCGGAATTGCGGGGATCGGCGCTGTCACGGCAGCGCGGCTATTGAACCGGCACGGCGCGATCGAAGCGTTTCCGCCTGCCGTGCTCGGCGAGCGGCGCGACCTGGCGCTTCTCTTCAAACGGCTCGCAACGCTGCGGACGGACGCAGCGCTGTTTCGCAACGTCGATGAGACTGCGGTGGCAGGGCCCCGACGCCGCCTTCGCGGGCTGGACGCAGCGCATCGGAGCGCCCCAACTGCTGGAGCGCTGCCTCAAGCTTCAGGCGTCGATGAATGCGGGTCTTTATTTCTTCGCCGCTTCCACTGCCGCCTTGTTGGCGGAATCCTTGGCGTCGACCGCGGCGGCGTTGCTGCTGTTGGCAGCGCGAGCGGCAGTATTTGCCGCCTCGGTGGCTTTGTCCGCTGCTGCCTCTGCCTCATCGCTACTCGGGGCAGGCGGCGTGACCACGACGGACGGCGCGGGTGGGGGTGGCGACGCAGGCTGCACGACCACCGGAGCGGGCTTTTCGCAGCCTGCCAGAGCAGTGGCGAAGAGAAGGGCGATTACGGAATTCTTCATTTGAGTTCTCCGTTTCAAGTTCTCCACGCATTTGAGGTCCCTTGGAGTTGCTACCGCGGGTCGAGTGCGGACTGCTGAGTCGGCTGCCCGACGACAGCGCGGTTAGTGTGCGAACAAGTAGACGATGACGAGAACGAAAGCCGGAACTCCCAGCAGCCATGCGAGCACGTATTTTCCCATTTTGAGCCTCTCCTGAAGAAGTTTGCCAGCCGTGGCATGGCGCCTGCCGGACTCCGCAAACAATAATTGCGCCGCCAGGATTTCGCTGTCGGCCAAAGGGACCTTCGGACGTAGGACAACGCACGCATGCGAGGCAGAGAGAAAGCTCGCGTGCGCCGGTCCGCGCATGATCGGTCCCGCGGGAATGTCCGGTCAGGCGCCTCGCCGTCATTTCCGCGAAGCAGGGCGACTGCCCGTGCGAGGTCTTCAAGACGGCTTCACGCAGCTCCGCCCTGCGGTCCTCGTCGGGGCGCGCAAGAGCACCGAAAGGGTGATAAGTCAGCCACCAGATGGGCGTCCCCGTGCCGCACGTCGAGCCCCCGCGTCGCGGCGATTCCCATTCGCTTGCGGGTGAGGGCTGCCAGCGCGGTCGCGCCCAATGCAACGATGACTTTGGGTCGCACGGCGGCGATTTCAGCCGTCGAGCCATGCGGCACGGGCCGCAACGTCGCGTTGCGCCGGTGTCTTAGTGGATGCGGCGCTTGCCGCGGGGCTCCCAGGTGAAGTGCTTTACCGCGTTCGTCAGAGTAGAACCCGTTCGGCCCGAGGCCTGCCTCGGCCAGCAGCAGACCGAAACGCACACCGGCCTGCCGGACCGACGAACGGTTTGCCCTGTTTATCCTCTTCGTCGCCGCGGCTGTTCGCCGACGAGCATCAGCCGCCGCACGCGGACTCCCTCGCCGGGAACACCTTGGGTGGCGCGCTCCCATAATTTGCATCGCCGGCGAGCGTCGATCGCCGCCTTGCCGGGCGGCTGCCGTGGTGCGCTCACGAGAGAATGGGGAAGGCCGCTACCGCAGCGTGCATTGATTCCGGTAGCCGCCGGGCGGTACGTCAGGCGACCTTGGCTGTCCTGCCGTGCGCGGTCGATGGAATACGGTGACGTTTTCCAAACGTTCTGCCGCGATCGCTGCTGCGATAGCATCGACACCTTGCCGTTGCATGCGCCGGACGCGCGCAAACGTCTTGGCGATATCGGTGTTCACGCTCGACGTATATTCGAATGACGGATCCAGGATCGACTTCATGAAGTTCCTCGCAGGCGAGCAAATCGCGATGGCCCCCTTGTTCCGATCGGACTCTGCTTCATCCCCGGCACACGGACATCGGCTGATTGCCCAATCGCTTGTAGGAAATCGCCGACAAGGGGCTGCTAGAACTACGAACCTTCTGGAAAAAGCCTTCAATCCCGCCGCGCCGCGTCGATCCACTCTTCCATGCCGTCAATCATCTCCGTATCGAAGCTTTCCAAGACCTTTGCCTCGGGTTTCGAGGCGCTCAAGAGCGTCGACCTCGACATCCGCCGCGGCGAGATCTTCGCCTTGCTGGGTCCCAACGGCGCGGGCAAGACGACGCTGATCAGCGTGATCTGCGGCATCGTCAACCCGACCGCAGGCACGGTGACGGTCGACGGGCACGACATCATCACGCGACTACCGGGCCGCTCGCTCGATGATCGGTCTCGTCCCGCAGGAATTGACGACGGACGCCTTCGAATCGGTGTGGGGGACGGTTTCGTTCAGTCGCGGGTTGTTCGGCAAGCCTGCCAGATCCGGCACACATCGAGAAAGTGCTGAAGGATCTGTCGCTGTGGGACAGGAAGGACAGCAAGATCATGACGCTGTCGGGGGCATGAAGCGCCGCCTGCTGATCGCGAAAGCGCTGTCGCACGAGCCGCAGATCCTGTTTCTCGACGAGCCGACCGCCGGCGTCGACGTCGAGCTGAGGAGGGACATGTGGGCGCTGGTGCGTTCGCTTCAGAGCACAAGGCGTGACGATCATCCTGACGACGCACTATATCGACGAAGCCGAGGAAATGGCCGACCGCGTCGGAGTGATCAGCAAAGGCGAGATCATTCTCGTCGAAAACAAGAGCGAGCTGATGCAAAAGCTCGGCAAGAAACAATTGACGCTGCACCTGGTGGACGCGCTGAAAAGCATTCCGCCCGAACTTGCCGAAATACCATCTCGAGCTCGCGAACGGCGGGGGCGATTTGATCTACACCTATGACACGCAGGGCGAGCGGCCGGGCATCGCCGCGCTGCTCGACGACGTCGAAACGGCAGGGATTCGATTCAAGGATCTGCAGACGACACAGAGCTCGCTCGAGGACATCTTCGTGAGCCTGGTGAGGGAGGCGCATTGAACATTCATGCGATCCGCGCGATCTACACGTTCGAGATGGCGCGCACCCGGCGCACGCTGATGCAGAGCATCATCTCGCCGGTGCTTTCGACCTCGCTCTATTTCGTCGTCTTCGGCGCGGCGATCGGTTCGCGCATCACCGCAGGTCGAGGGCATCAGCTACGGCGCCTTCATCGTCCCCGGGCTCATCATGCTGTCGCTGCTGACGCAGAGCATCGCCAACGCGTCGTTCGGCATCTACTTTCCCAAGTTCACCGGCACGATCTACGAGCTCCTCTCGGCGCCCATTTCGTATCTCGAAATCGTCATCAGCTACGTCGGCGCCGCCGCGACCAAATCGATCATTCTCGGGCTTATCATCCTGGCCACCGCGGGTCTGTTCGTTCCGGTCAAGATAGACCACCCGGTGTGGATGGTGCTGTTTCTGCTGCTGACGGCGGTGACGTTCAGCCTCGTCGGCTTCATCATCGGCATCTGGGCCGACGGCTTCGAGAAGCTGCAGCTCGTGCCGCTGCTGATCGTCACCCCGTTGACGTTTCTGGGCGGCAGCTTCTATTCGATCGACATGCTGCCGCCGGTCTGGCAGAAGATCAGCCTGTTCAATCCGGTCGTCTATCTGATCAGCGGCTTTCGCTGGAGCTTCTACGGCATTGCGGATGTGAGCGTCGGCGTCAGCCTTGGGATGACGGTGGCTGTTCATGGCGATAGCTCTGGCGATCGTCGCGTGGATCTTCAAGACGGGATATCGGCTGAAGACCTAGTGTGATGGCTCACTCGGCCGTGATCTTCGCCTCGCGCACGACCTTTCCCCACTTCTGAGTCTCGCGCTCGATGTACTGGGCTAGCTCGTCGCGCGTGCCGGGAGCGGGATCGAGACCGTGTTTGGCGAGCTCCGCGCTGACCCGCGGATCGTTCCGGGCTTTCGTGAGCTCGCGATTCCAGAAATCGAGCAAGATCCTTGGGCGTTTTGCCGGGCGCGACGAATGCGTACCAGTTGGTCGCCTCGAAGCCGGGGTAGCCTGACTCCGCGATCGTTGGTACGCCGGGCATCGTCGACGAGCACTTGGCGCCGGTGGTCGCGAGCGGCATGCGGGCTGGTGGTTGCTGGCATTCCTATCCGGTCAAACCGATCCCGAGCTGCCGTATTGCTGCCGGAAGATTCGGCGTGCGACGTGCGTTGGGCACCGACGGCGACTGAGCCGACGGTCAACGTGACCGCGCGGCTGGGAAAGCTCTGCGCGCCGGCCGCTCCGGTGACGGCGCATCGCCGCCGCTGCGAGCATCACTCGCATCATGGACTTCATCCGGGTTCTCCTAGGTCTCCGTCATCGCGCCGCCCGCCGGTGTCGCCATCGCGCGAGATTACAATGCACCCGCCTAGTTTCGCACAGGTATGCTGCGGGATTCGATTGACCGCGCGCGAGGACCATGGGACTAACCAGGAGTTTGTGCGAAGCCATCGTCGTAACGCGATATGACGCGCTGCGTCGTGACTGCGTCGAGCGCGTCAAACAGGCGATCCTGGATGGCGTCGCGGTGGCCATGGCGGGCTGCAAGGAGCCCCCATCGCCATCGCCGTCCAGCACCAGGCCAGCCTGGGCGGTGCGCCACAGGCAAACGTTGTGGGGTTGGGGGACTCCGGCTGTCGGCGGTGCAGGCGGCTTGCGTCAATGCAATGGCCACGCACGTTCTCGACTTCGAGCCGATGTGGAGCCCGCCGACGCATGCCCGTGTCGCCGACCGTTCCGGTGGCCTTCGCGCTCGCCGACATGCACGAGGTCAGCGGCCGGCAGTTGATCGCCGCATGTCGCCAACGGACTCGAGGTTCAAGGGCGGCTGCAGTTCGCGGGCAACCAATATGTGCCCGAACACCTGCTGTTCCACCCGCCCGGCGTAGCGGGTCGTGATGGGCAGCACGGTGGTGGCCGGCGCTATCCTTGCAGCTCGATGTGTCGACTCTGCAGCATGCGCTCGGCATCGCGGCGTCGCGCGCGGCGCATTGCTGGCCAACGTCGGATCGATGACCAAATGCACGCACTGCGGCCAGGCCGCTGCATCGGGTCTCGATGCGGCGCTGCTCGCGAGTCGGGCTTCACCGCGAATCCGGACGTCCTGGAAGCGCCGAAGGGATTCATCGCCTCCTTCTATCGCGAAGGTTTCGATGAAAGCCGCCTCCTGGCTTACGGCAGTCCGTTTCGCGTCGTCGATCCGGGGCTGTCGATCAAGCTCTTCCCATCGCAGTACGGAACGCATTTCGCCATCACCGGCGGCCCTCGAACTGCATGATCGAATCGGCGCGACCGCCATCGAGCGAGTGCGGATCGTCCGCCGGTGATGAAGTACGTCGACCGGCCGCAGCCGAAGAGCGGACTGGATGGCAAGTTCAGCCTTCAGTACACCGCCGCCGCGGCACTGCTCGACGGCAAGGTCGGGATCGAGTCGTTCTCCCACGAGCGGCGGTTTCGCCCCGACATGGTCGACCTCCTCGAAAGGATCGCGCTCACTCAGGACGAATCGATCCCGGGTGACTTCCAGAATATGCGGCTCGGTATCGAAGTCGAGCTCGCCGATCGTCGCTGCCTCGAGGCGACCTGTCGCGCGGTGAAGGGCTCGCACGGCGATGCCCCTGGCGCAACTGCGACCACCGCGCCAAGGTCGAGGATTGCCTCAGGCGCGTGCTGCCGCCACCGCGCGTGGCGGAACTGATCGACATGCTCGATCGGCTCGAAACGCTCGATGCCGGCGGCGTGAAGAGGATGGCGGCGATGCTCGCCGGTCGCTGAGGACGGGCCGCCTTCTGCCGCGGCAGACCGTCAGGTGACGCCCTTCGCCTTCAACGCCTGCAGGTGATCGGCGCTCAGCCCGAGCAACCCCGACAAGACTTCGCTCGTGTGTTGCCCCAGCAGCGGAGGCGGCTGCACCGGATGCTCGCCGTGCGCCGGAAATTTCATCGGGCTGCCCAGGAGCTTGAGCTCGCCGGCGGTGGGGTGCTGGGTCGTGACCATCATCGGACGCTCCAACGCATGGGGATCGTTCAGGATGTCCGCCACCGAGTTGACCGGACCGCAGGGCACTTCGTGCTCGATGAGGATTTCCAGCCACTGGGCGCGGGTCTTGGTGAGCAGGATGTTCTGGATCGCGGACAGGAGCTCCTTTCTTGTTATGCCACCGCGCCATGCGGTCCCGGAAGTTCGGATCGGTGATCCATTCGGGTCGGCCCAGGGCTTTGGCATAGCCGGGCGAACACTTCCTCGGTATTGGCGTCGATGACCACGCCGTGATCGGCGGTGCGGAAGAGATCGATCGGCACAGCGGAAACGTGTCCCGCTCCGACGGGGGTGGGAATCTCGCCGGCCAACCAATAATAGAGAGCCCGATAGATCTGCAGCGAGATTTGCACGTCCAGCATGGCGACGTCCACCATCTGACCCACGCCGGTGCGATGGCGCTCCTGCAGCGCCGCCAGAACGCCCATCGCGCCAAAGATTCCACCGCCCAGATCGCCGAGCGGAGCCCCATGCGCACCGGCGTTCCATCCTCTTCGCCGGTGTAGCTCACGACGCCGCCCATCGCCTGCACCACCAGGTCGAACGCCGGCCGCTCGCGATAGGGCCCGGACTGACCGAAACCGCTGATGGAACAGGAAATGATCTTCGGATTGATTTCGCGCACGCGTGCGTAGTCGATGCCCAGCCGCTCCATCACGCCGGGCCGGAAATTGTCCCAGACGACGTCCGCCTGCTTGACGAGATCGCGGAAGACCTCGATTCCCTCCGGCTTCTTGAGGTCGAGTGTGATGCTCTTCTTGTTGCGGTTCATCGACAGGTAATACGCGCTCTCGCCGCCGACGAAATGCGGCGGCATGTGACGCGACGAATCGCCCTTGGGCGGGCGCTCGATCTTGATGATCTCCGCACCCAGATCCCCGAGGATCATGGTTCCAAAAGGGCCGGCGAGCAGTATCGAAAGGTCGAGAACGCGGATGCCTTCGAGAGGGGCTGTCATGCGCGTCAATGCTCCTTTTCGGCTGCGGTAATCGGCGACCAGCGAACGCACCCGATCGACAATTTCGGCGGGCGGGGTGTGCACAGGGAACACGCCGGCGATCCCGAGCTCCTTCAGCGGAGCCTCGTCCTCTTTGGGAATGATGCCGCCAATCACGACCGGAATGTCGGCGATCTCCGCCTTGCGCATGGCGTCGAGCAAGCGCCGGGAAATCGAAAGATGATTGTTGTTGAGGAGGCTGGATGCCGATGACGTCCACATCCTCCTGCGAAGGCCGTTCTGATGACCTCCTCGACTTTGGCACGGCGCCCCGTGTAGATGACCTCCATGCCGGCGTCGCGCAGGGATGTGCATGACGACCTTGATGCCGCGGTCATGGCCATCGAGTCCCAGCTTGACCAGCAGCATTCTCACGGGCCGCGTGTCTGTCACGTGAGTCTCCTCCTCACATTTGCACCGGATCGTTGAACTCGCCGTAGATGCTCTTCAGGACACCCGATATTTCTCCAATCGTCGCGTAGGCCTTGACGGCCTGCAGGAGCGAGGGCATCAGGTTCTCCTTGGCTTCCGCGGCACGCCTGAGGTCGTTCAGTGTGCGCGTTACCGCAGTCTGGTCGCGCTTCGCCTTGGTCTCCCGGAGGCGGACGAGCTGCCGCTCGCCGGCGTCCTCGGCGTGCTCGTAGACCTCGGGATTTCCCTCTTCCTCGTCGACCTGGAAGCAGTTCACCCCGACCTTCATGACTTCCTTGCGCTCGATGGCGATCTCCCAATCGTAGGCCTGCCGGCCCAGATCCCTCTGGATGGATCCATTGGCGATCGCCTTCATGACGCCGCCCTTCTCCTCGACTTCCCGCATCAGCTCGAGGATCTTCTGCTCGATTTCGTTGGTGAGGGACTCGATGAAATAGCGACCCGGCGAGCGGGTCGACCACATCGGGGAATCCCGTCTCGTAGGCGAGGATGTGCTGGATCATCAGCGAGGTCCGGGTGGACAGCTCGGTGGGGATCGCCAACGCTTCGTCGAAGGAAGCGAGATTGAGCGAGCGGGTGCCCGACAGCACCGCGGTCAGCGCGTAAAAGGAAAGCCGTGCAATGTTGTTGAGCGGCTGGGTCGCCGTGAGGCCGCTGCCGCCGACGCCGGTGGAGAACTTGAAGCGCAGCGAACGCGGGTCCTTGGCGCCGTAGCGCTCCTGGAGCAAGCGTGCCCATATCCTGCGCCCGGCGCGAAACTTCGCGATGCTCTCCCACAGCCCGTAGTTCTCGAGTCCGCCCGCCGGCAGGTGGAACGTGATCTGCGGCGCGAATTCATCGATCGTGAGCCCGCGCCGCAATACTTCGTCGATGTAGCACATCGCATTGAGGATAGGGTACGCCATCACCTGGATGGAGTTGGCTCCGCATTCGGCGATGTGCGTTCCGGAGACGCTGATCGGGTTGAACTTCGGCACGTGCCGCGCGCAGAATTCGACGATGTCGCCGGTGATCTTCAGCGATGCCTCGGGCGGAAAGATCCACATCCCGCGGGCGATGTACTCCTTCAGCACGTCGTTCTGGACGGTGCCGCGCAGCTGCTCCATCGGCACGCCCTGCTTCTCCGCCGCGGCGATATACATGGCCATGATGATGGCTGCGGTCGCATTGATGGTGAAGGACGTATTGACCTTCGCCATCGGGATGCCGTCGTAGATCCGTTCCATGTCCGCCAGCGTGTCGACGGCCACGCCCACCCGACCGACGTCGTCGGCCGCCTCCAGGTCGTCGGAATCGAGGCCTGAGCTGGGTGGGCAGGTCGAGAGCCATGGAAAGACCGGTCTGACCATTGGACAACAGAAACTTGAAACGGGTGTTGGTGTCCTCCGAGGTTTGCATGCCCGCATAGTTGCGCCGGGTCCAGTACTCGGAGCGGTACATGTTCGGATAGATTCCCCGCGTGTAGGAAACTCGCCGGGTTTGCCGAGCTCCTCGTCGGCGGAAAATTGCCCAGGTCTTCGGGCCCGTAGACGAGGCTTGATGGGTGTGCCGAAGCTGGTGGCCACCGACCGGACCTCGGGTTCCGACTGCGCTTCGCGCTCTGGCTTTTCGCGTCGCCCATTTCCTCTCCTCTGCAAGCAATAGTTCGAAAAAGTATCGGCGCCGCGACAACACTCTGTCAAGGATTCGTTTGCGTCGGCATTCCGACGTCGTTTTTGCGCATTGTGCTGGAGGGCGATATATTGATCGTCGCGCATGCGATTGCCGCATCTGCGTACCTGAACCGCCAACCTATTGCGAGCATCCCGATGAACCGTGACGACGAGCCGACCATCGCGCAGCGTCTGGCCGAGAGAATATGCAGCTTCTCGGCTGGCGCAGATCACGCCCAAGGCGAGGGAACAGGCGAGGTCCTGCATTCTGGATACGGTCGGCGTTGCGCTCGCCGGCGTGAAGGAGCCCTGTACCGAGCTTCTGCGGCAGGTGCCGGGTGTCGGTGGCGCTCCCGGCCCTTGCCTCATCTTCGGCAGCGATCAACGGACGAGCGCACTCGACGCCACACTGATCAACGGCACCGCATCGCACGCGCTCGACTATGACGATTTCAGCGCGGTGATGGGCGGCGCATCATTCCGTACCGCTGGTACACCATGCTGGTGGCGCTCGGCGAAGAGCGCGGCATCTCGGGGAAGCGTTCCTTGCCGCCTATGTCGTCGGAGTCGAGGTCGAGATCCGCCTCGCTCGTGCGGTGAACTACCACCACTACGACAAGGGCTGGCATCCGACGTCGACGCTCGGGATATTCGGCGCAACCGCCGCCGCGTCGCGATTGCTTGGCCTCGACCCGGGGAAGACCGCGACGGCGCTTTGCATTGCCGCGTCGCTGGCGAGCGGCATCAAGGCCAATTTCGGGACGTCGGTCAAGCCTCTGCACGTCGGCCAATGCGGGCGCAACGGGCTTTTCGCGGCGTTACTCGCCGAGCGCGGCTTCGATGCGGCAGGCGACGCCTTCGAGCATGAGCAGGGTTATCTGAATGTATTCAACGGCCCCGGGCACGTTCGACGCGGCGAAGATCTTCAAGGATTGGAGCGAGCCGCCGGAAATAGCGGGGCCCACGCATCGGGCTGAAGCAGTTTCCATGCTGCGGCAGCACCCACCCTGCGATCACGATGGCGCTCGCGATTGCGCGCGAGGAGAACGTCGGCGCCGACCGCCGTCGCGGCGATCGAAATCCCTGCCGCATGGCCGTCGCCTGAAGCATACCGACAACCCGCGGCCGGTGAGCGCATTGGAAGGCAAGTTCAGCGTGCAGTATGTCGTTGCCCGGGCGTTGACCGACAACGCCGTCACGCTCAGGCATTTCGAGGAAGCAGCCATCGCCGAACCGGCGATCGGCCGCTTGCTCGATGTCACTGTGGCGCGTGCGCATCCGGACATGGCGGACGATTCGACGCAGCAGTGGGGAGCGGAAGTGATCGTCACGACAACCGCGGGTCGCCGGATTTCCCGCCGCGTCGACAATCTCGTGGGCCGCGATGCCGCCAATCCGATGAGCCAGCAGGAGCTGTGGGTAGCAAATTGAGGATTGCGCCAGCCGTTGCCTGCCGCGCGCGCAGATTGCCCCGCTGTTCGAGCGCTCTGCTTACGCTGGACCGGATCGAGAATATCGGGCAGCTGACGAAACTGCTGAAGGTCGGCTGACACTCCCACCTCGGGAGTGCACTACGCTGCCTTGGCAGGCTGGCGAAGTATGCCGCCGGGATCCACCTTGGTCGCGCAGGATTGGCATTTCGTCGTCGGTCGGCAGCGGCAACTCGCAAAGCTCGGGGGCCGCCGGCAGCGCAAATCCCGTCTTCGCCTGCACTTGGTCCGCCGTCACGCCGGGACACAGGTAGCGCAGGCGGGCGTGCTTCGTCTCCGGGTCGAAATCCATGATGCACTCGGGAGTGATCATCAGCGCGGGGCCACCACCAGGCAGCCCGAGACTTTTCCCGGGCATCCGCGCCGCCTGTGCCCCACACCGAAACTCGAGATGTAATCGCAGCGGGGAACGAAGACCGCGGAGGAGTGCTCGTTGACGTAGATGAAATAGCGGCGAATGTGCGTCGTGAGCGTCGCTGTGCCGACGGTGCCCGGACCCTGACCTTGAAGCCGGCCCTTTTTCCCTTTGAGGCCGATCATGTTGGTATTGCCGTGGCAGTCCACCTGCAGTCCGCCGATGAAGGTCAGGTCCACGCGCCACAGATTCTCGAAATCGAGGGCGACGTACGATTCAATGCCAGGCACGCCATTGCGATCGAAATCGGCACGCGCGGAAAAGCGCGTCGCACCTGAGGGGCGTCGAGGAGGTTCGCCATGTAGCCGCCCAGCTGAATTCGCAGGTTCGGCGCGTGGTGCCAATGGGCGAGCAGCAGGGCGGCCCGCGGAACTTCCAGGTTGGTTCCCGCGAGCACTCTGCTCGCCATCGCTGATCTGCCTCGCGATGAATACCGCCTGCAGTTCGGCGCGCGAGCAATCCTCGCTCAATGCCAGGTGCCTTCACGCTCGCGGTTTCTCCCACCCGGCGCTTCGTGCAGAGCGATCAGGGTCTGCATCCCCACCGCGTCGAGATAGGCAGCGTGGTCCGCCGGTCCGTATACGCAACGCTCGAGGTAAGCGTTCCAGGGGCGCGGGGTCCCCTTGGTTCAACGTGGCCTCCGCAGCCTGCATGTACATGCGGACGCTGGCTGCGATCCATCCACGTAGTGCGCCTGACTGTAGAACGGATGACCGCCATAGGGGCAGAGGACGACGGCGCTCACGATTATGCGAAGGAATCGTGGTCACTCTCCGGCTGCTGCCGGGTCACCGCAGCCGAGCGCCAACCGCTCGACCTGGACGATGCAGGCGGAAGACGCCGAAGGCCATGAGCAGGTCGCCAGAACGCGTTGCCCAGATGCTGCACGTTCCCGCAGGGGGTCGGCCTGCAGGCCGCGTGGATTGAGTGTCACGTCGGGGCGAACCGCGGGGACCGCCAGCACGGGCTTTCCGGTAAGGGGTCCTCGATCACTTTCAGATCCGGTATTCATGTCAGGAAGCGATGTGCCAGACACCGCCCTTCCAGGGAAGGAAATCCAACCCTTGGCGCGCCGCTTGAACATGGTGAGCACGATGCCCTCGTCGACCTCGCAGACGTCGATGCTGCCGGACTCGGCGGCGCGGCGGAAGAAGGGCGCCGTCGCGCACATGCCTTCCACGCCGACATAAAGAGGAGCATGATCCGGCTGACGCAACCCTGTGGCGATCAGGAGGTCTGGCGTCCAGTGTGGACGGTGAGCCGATCAAGGTGAGATTGCGGCGTCGTGCCCGAACCACTGACCGGACCAGCGCCATGGCCCGGGAACCGGTGTGAAAGCCTCCAACGCGATGGTCATGCCATCCTGGACGCATCTCGCCGATGACTGCATCGGCATCCCTGCCCAACGGACCGGCGGCTAAGCGCGCGCTCCTCGCGGATGATGGAATGGCTCGAAGCCGCGAATTGAACTGCAGCGCTCAAAGTGTCCCGGCGCAATTGTACCATGTCAAGTAGCCGAATATTGCGAGCATCCAGTTCTTTTGGATGCACAATGCCTCGGCGCGGCTCCGACGTTTGCGCTCTGCGGCGTGCGGGTCGTCGATCTCGGCGAGACGACTGGGAAGGATCGAAGGGACGCCCGGCGCGCCGGCGTGGTGCGAGCAGCCAAATGGAATCGCAGTGACCGAAGGAGGAAGTACCGTGAACGCACGTCGTCTCATCGAGTCATCGAACGGCGTTTGGAAGCTCGACACCGGCGCGCGTCTTCTCCCCACGCTGTTCGCCGCCAGCGTGCGCGTTGATGCCGCTCACTGCCGCTGCGCAAGTCGCGGCTCCCACCGCGGAGCAATGGGCCGCCGTCGAGGCTGCGGCGGTGGAAGGAAGGAAAGGTCGCGGTCTATCACGACTTCAACTCCGAGCGTGGTTGCCGAACAGCTGCGCGAACGCGTTTCGCGAGACAAGCCCGGACATCGAGCGTCGAGATGACGCCGTCTCTGCTCAAGCGCGGCGCTGATAGAACGCTTTGCCGACCGAGTTCGCCGCCGGCCGGAACCTCGCCGACGTCGTCGTCTCCTTTTCCCGACGAGCGAATGTCCGATGGGATGAAGACGGGGGTGGATGGCGCGCGTGGATCCCGCCGGAGCTCAAGGCCTTCTCCGCCGGCAGTGAACTACAAGAACCAGAACATGCTGTTCAACATCCAGTCGACGCGCGAAGTGATCATCTGGAACACGCAGAAGGTCAAAGGCGGCCGATGCGCCGAAGGAATGGGCCGATCTGTTCGATCCCAAATGGAAAGAGCAAGGTGGGGATGAATCCGCCGTGGCGTTCGGTCGTCATCCAGGGAATCGTCGCCGTACTGGGAAGAGCGTAGGCCTCGGCGACACGGCGGCGAAGCTCAAAGGCAAACAACGTTCGCTTTCTTCGAAGGCTCCGGCGTGGCGTGATTCAAGCCGGTCATCCGCGGCGACGTCCGATCGGCGAGCTCACCGACATTCCGCTCAATCCGGCGCTGGTCGATGGCGCCCCTCTCGGCTTCGTCATATCCGAAGTCCGGGCACGACGCTTCGGCAAGTCGTACATCTTCGTCGACCGCCAAGGCGCCTCACCCGAACGCCGCGAAGGTGTTCAGCGAACTGGCTGCTGACCGCCAAAGGACAGGAGCTGATGCAGAAGTTCGGCGGGCTTTCCGGCAACGCGATCCGGGCGTGCCGCCGCTGTCGCATCTGCCCGCGACATGCGGCGTTGCCGAACACGGTGGACGGCCTGGAGCTCACGCCTCCGGCGAAGCAGAAGCAGATTGTCGATCATTGGCGCACGACGTTCGGCGTCCAGTAATGGCTCAATGCCGGTCCCGCCCCGTAGCTCGGGCGATAGCGCGGGAGGAAGTTGCGCATGGTCGATGTCGTTGAGCAGTCGGCGGCGGCGCGCAGCGGCACCGCCGGTGCGGACGATGCGATCCGATGGCCTGTTCGATGGCGGGCGGCTGCTCGGCATCGTCTATATCGTCACGTTCGTCATTGTCGCGCTGCTGGTCGTCATTCCGCTGGTCGCGCTGATCTACGGCAGCCTGCGCAGCGCCGCCCGGGCTCGCCGGGAGAGTGGACGCTGCGCAACTGGGCGGGGCTCGGCTCTCCGGGCATCGCCAGCACTTTCGTTACGACGATCGCCATCGGCGTCGCCGCCAGTCTCCTCGCCGCGATCGTCGGCACGGCGATCGCGATCGTCGTGCATCGCACGGATTTTCGCGGCGGCCAGGCGGTCACCGCGCTGGTGAGCCTCAGCTTCTTTCTGCCATCGTTCATCCTTGCAATGGCGTGGATCATCATCGGCTCGCCCGGCGGCTTGATCAACGGCCTCCTGGAGGAGCTGGGCATCGAGAGCTGGAAAGTCGATGCCTACACGGCGACGGGCATCGTCTTCGTCACCGCGTTGCACGAGGTTCCTTTCGTCTACCTGCTGATGCGGGGTCCCATCCTCGGCATGGACGCGACCTTCGAGGAAGCCGCGCGCGCCGCCGGCGCCGCGCCGCACGTCGTCCTGCGCAGGATCACGCTGCCGCTGCTGAGCTTTTCCCTCACGTCGGGGGTGGTGCTGTCCTTCATCCTGTCGATCGAGCAGTTCGCGATCCCCGCGCTGATGGGAATCCCCGGGCACGTCACCGTGCTCGCCACGCAGCTTTATCTTCTGGTCCGCTTTCCGCCTCCCGACTACGGGCTGGCCGCGGCCGTGGGCTTGCGCTCAGCGCGCTCACGGCCCTTGCGATCTGGTTGCAGCGGCGCATCGCGCGGCACAATCGGCTGACCGTGACTACCGGGAAGGCAGGGCGCCTGACGCCAGTTCCGCTGGGGCGCTGGAGATGGGCGGCGGGCTGCTCTGCTGGAGGCTATCTCGCGCTCGCGCTCTTCCATCCCGGTGGTCATCCTGACCTACGTCGTCGGTGCTCAAGTTCTTCACGGCAAACCCGTTCGAAGGGGCCTACACGCTGCGCAACTATGTGTTTCTCTTCGAATCGGGCAGCCACGATCGACTCGTTCCTGAACACGCTGATCGTCTCCGGCCTCGGCGCCTTGCTCGGTGTGCTGCTGGCCTGGCTCATCAGCTACTTCACGCTGCGCCATCGCCCGCCCGGCTATCGCATTCTCGACCTCACGGCGAGCTTGCCGTTCGGCGTGCCCGGAGTGGTGCTGGGCCTCGGATTGCTGTGGGCGTACGCCTATCTGCCACTGCCGATCTACGGCACGCTGACCATCCTGATCGTGCGCGTTCATCACGCGCTTCCTGTCTTACGCGACCGAAACCATCGGCGGACGGATGGTGCAAATCGACCGGACGCCTCGAAGAAGCGGCATGGACGGCAGGGGCCACGCGCTGCGAGACGCTGAAACGCGTCCTCGTGCCGCTGACGCTTGCCTTCGCTTCAGGAGCGCGTACTTCCTGCTTCTTCATGGCGTTCTTCCGCGAAATCGCGTCGGCGGTGCTTCTCTACACCGCGGCGACCACCGTGCTGTCGACCTCGATCTGGTCGTACTTCGAGCAGGCGAACTGGGCCATGGCCAGCGCGTTGTCGCTGACCGCCACGATCGTCGTTCTTGTTTTCATGTGGATCGCTCATGCTGCTGACACGGCGTCGTGTGGGGAGCGCCACAGGCCGCGCGCCTCAATGACCAACGCCAACTTCGAGTCAATAGAGGACTTATGGGCATCCGCGTCTCGAAGCTCGTCAAGACCTATGGCACGACGACCATCGTGCATGGCATTTCCTTCACGGTGCGGCGACGGCGAGTTCGTCACGCTGCTCGGGCCGAGCGGCTGTGGCAAGACCACGACCCTGCGCTGCATTGCGGGCCTCGAACGCTCCAACGGCGGCGTCATCGAGATCGATGGCCAGGTCGTTTGCGACAGCGAGCGCGATATCTTCGTGCCGCCGCACGAGCGCAGATCTGCGGCATGGTCTTCCAGTCGTACGCCATCTGGCCGCACATGACGGTCGAGGAGAAACGTCGCCTTTCCGCTGACGGTGCGCGGCGCAGCGACACCGCGAAGGCGGTGGCGTGGGCGCTCGACGTCGTTGGCCTGGCGGCGACTGCGCCAAACGGCACTCCGTCCGAAATTTCCGGCGGCCAGCAACAGCGCGTCGCGCTGGCGCGCGCGATCGTCGGTCACCCCAAAGTGCTGCTGTTCGACGAGCCCCTGTCGAACCTCGATGCCCGGCTCCGCGACCGAACGCGCGCCGGAGATCAGCCGCGATCCAGAAGGAGCTGTCGATCCCGGCGGTCTACGTGACGCACGACCAGGCCGAAGCGCCTGTCGATGTCCGATCGCGTGATCGTCATGGATGCCGGACGCATCGTCGAAGAGGGCGAGCCGCGCACTGCTGTATCGGCGCCCGAGCCGAGTCGCTTCGCCGCCGGATTTCATCGGCGCGGCCAACTTCCCGTCGCTGGTCTATCGGGATCAGGAACTGGCTTGCGCCCGATGGGTCGGCGGTGCGCCTTGCCCAGGCGGAGCCCGGCGAACCGGAGCAGGCGCGCGAAGCGGTGTTGCGCTCCGAAATCCTGCGCATTCGCTCTGCCGAGGGACCGCGAGCCGGACGATGGCCTCAACGCGTTGCACGGCACGCATCGACAAGCTTGCAGTACATGGGTCCGCACATCGAGTACGTGATCGACGTCAGCGGCGTCTCGTTGAGCGCCTTGAGCGGCGAGGAGTTCGTGCGGGGAGCGACCGGTGCTGGTCACTTTCCGCCCGCAGGACATCCACCTGCTGCCCAGACGGACCGGGACCGCCTAAGCGCCTGCTACGCCGGCTCGCGCACGTAGGTGCCCGGCGCCTTGTCGAGCAGCTGCAAACTTGGCGCTGCCCAACTCCACCGGCGCACGACGTTCGCCGCCGCTGCGCTTCACGGTCCAGTCGGCCCAGACCTCCCACCACGTCGCCGGTGTGCGTCTGCGCCTTCTGCAGCCACTGCTCGGGGTCGGGCCGGGTTTCGGGTCCCACGTAATAGCTTGCCGTCGGATTGCCCGGCGGATTCACGAGCGCGGCGAGTAAGTGACGCGGCGATTGCTCAGCACGAACGTGCTCTTTCCACCCAGGCAACTGCGTCGTCCGGTAACAGCCCTTCCACGGCGTCAGATGGTCGGTCAACGCTCGGTGACGAGGGTTTCGATCTTGATGCGCTGGCAGATCGACGGGCTGCCGCCGAGCACCTGCATCGCGCCGACCTTCGGGGAGAGGATTGTTTCGGAAGATGTCGAGGAGCTGCGCGTGCAGCGCGCCCGGCAGGTTGGTGCCGTCCGACGCTCCACGCCAGGATATCGAAGCTCGGCGGATCGTTGCCCGGTCAGGTAGTTGTTCACCCAGTAGTTCCACACGAGATCGTTGGGGCGCATCCACGTGAAGACCTGGCGCGAGGCTGCTGGCCGGCAGGATGCCCTTCTTTCGCCGACCGCTTGCGCGCGACGCCTGAGCACGGGCTTGGACTGGAACGCGCCGATCGGCGCCTCGGTGGCGAAATCGAGGAGCATCACGCCGAACGCACGCCGCATTGATCGCGGTCGTCGCCGACTGCGCTGCCATGTAGTTCAGCATCATCGTCGCCATGATCCGCCGGCGCAAAGACCGAGGATGTTCACCTTCTTGCTGCCGGTGATGCTCGCAGACCCGCACCCACGCGCGTCGAGGCACGATCTGGACATAATCGTCGAGCGCCCAGTCGCCATGCTCCTTCTGCGGATTGCGCCAGCTCGTCGTGAAGAACTGGATGCCCTTGCCGACGGCGTGCACCGTGAAGCTTCGTCCGTGCGCAAGATCCATGAAGTAGTACTTGCCGATCGGCGGCGGCGATCATCAAGCGTCGGAATCTCGCGCGCCTTTGCCGTCGTCGGCTGGCATTGCAGCAGCTCCAGCATTTCATTGCGAAGCACCACGGCGCCCGGCGTCGCCGCGAGATTTTCGCCGACCTTGAAATCCGAGCAGCTTGACCTGCGTCGGCGTGCTCTTTTCGCGCCAGCATGTCGCCGACCATGTTCTTCGTTCCACGGACGAGGCTCATTCCGCCCGGTCTCGGTACGCCTTCTTGAGCGCGGCCGGATTTCCGATCAGCGTATTGGTCGGCGCCCATCGCACTTGTCAGAATCCCGCTGAGATATCGGGCGCGCTCGCGCTTGCGCCAATCCGGGTTGTCGTCGACGACCCTGTCGACCGCGTCGCAGAAGCGAGATAACCTCCGCACAAGCGGCAGCTTGTCATCAGTTGTCGCCAGACGGGATCCGCAAAGCGCCAGTCCTTCACCGGCGGCACTTCGCGCTCCGGATCTGCCCCATGACGCGGTTTGCGCCACTCGCAGAGCCGAGTCGACTCGCGCGCCACCGACTCGGCGTTGAGAGCGGAGGCGGCGGCGCCAGACAATCCTTCGAGCGACATTCCGGCCAGATCCTCGCCGCCGCCCACGGCCTCGGCAATATGGTCGGGTGCGCTGGATCGAATCCTCGCTCTTTGACTCTGCGGGTTGCCCATTGCGAAGCACCCTCCGTATGCTAAGCCGATCCGATTCACGCCCCGGTGAATTTCGCCCGGCGCTTGCCCACGAACGCGAGCGTCCCTTCCTCGAAGTCGGCCGTCAGTGTCGACTCCGGAACGCCGTCCGCTCGAAGGCCATCTGCTGTTCCATCGTGCGGTCGAACGATCCCGCAAGAGCTTCTTGGATGCGGCCGTAGGCGAGTGTCGGGCCGACGCCAGCCGGCGCGCTGGAGTGCCGGTCACGGCAGCCACCACGCTGCGCGGCACGACCTTGTTCACCAATCCGAGTGCCACGCGTCCGCGGCCGCATAGCTGTCCGACAGCAATGCGATCTCCATGGCCCGCCGCAATCCGACCAGCCGCGGAAGTGTCCAGGTGCTGGTCGCGTCGGGTGTCGCGCCAATCGCGGAGTAGGCCAGGTTGATCTTGGTGTCGTCCGCGGCGATCGCGAGATCCGCGGCCAGCATGATGCGCCCACGCCTGCACCGGCCACGGCGCCGTGAACGCTGGCGACGGTGCAGTAAGATCGATGAGAATCAGGCAGCGCAGGATCGATGCAGTCGAGCAAGGCGTCGATAACGGAGTCCGCGCGCGGCATCGCCTGCACCATCCGGCCGACATCCGCCGCCGGCCATGAAGCCCTTGCCCTCGCCGCTCCAGCACGACGACGCGTACATCGTTCCGGCTTGCAACTCTCTTTGCACGCCGCGAGAAACGCTTGCGCAAGCGGCTCATTGATCGCATTCAACGCGTCCGGGCGATTGAAGCGGATGCGCGCCACGCCTTCGGCCACATCGAGGAGAACGAGATCGTCTCGGCGATTCCATCCAGCTCGTCGCTGTCAGGCAGTCCGCAGGCAGTCGGGAATGCGAGCCAGCGACGCTGGTCGAACCGGCGGCCGACCAACGTCGAGGCGATATTGATCTTCTGGATATCGATGCGCGTCCTCCGGCAATGCCCCAGCCCCAGCATCAGCGCAGCCGCTGCTCCGATGGGAATTCCTTGCTGTAGCCGTATGCGCCCATCAGCTGGAGCTCATTGCCTGCCACCTCGCGGACCATCTCGTTGGCGAAGCATTTGGCGATCGAGCTGTGCTTGACCGACGGCAGGCCTTCGGAAGCGCTCCAGACGGCCTGCGGTAGATCGTGAAGCCGCGCCGCCTCGGATCTTGATCGCCATGTCCGCGAGGCGTAATCTGTACCGCCTGAAAATCGATGAGGGGCTTGCCGAACCTGCTTGCGCTCCTGCACGTACTGCACGACGTAGTCGAGCGTCGCCTGCGCAATGGCGAGGCTCATCGTGGCGTTGCCGCAGCGCTCGAGGTCGAACGCTTCCATCAGCTTGCGAAAGCCTCCGCCCGAGGACACCACGACGTTCCGCCGCCGGGACGCGCACTATTGTCGTAGCACATGTCGGCCGAGCAGATCCCCCGAAAGCCCATGGAGTGCTCGCGCTTGCCGAACGAGAATCCGGGTGTGTCCTTTTCCACGTAACACCGCTCCGATCCCTTTGGCTCCCGGCTCGTCGGACATGCGGGAATACACGAGATAGCCGTTGGTGCATGGCCTGCCCCCGAACACCACCGCTTCTGACCGCTCAAGGTACACCGTGTCGCCACTCCACCGTGGCGCGGGTGCGCAAACCTGTCGACGCGCGGAACCGGGCGTCGGGTTCGACATCGACACCGCGACGATTCGCTTGCCGGCAACGACCTGGGATGAGTCGCTTGGCGAAGCCCTGGCGCGAAGTGCGCGATCGCGAGAATGGGTCCGAAGCTACCGACTCGAAAATGGGAACGCGACCGCCGGCGAAATCTTTGGCAAACCTCGGAGAACGAGGACCGCATCGAGATGGCAGTCAGGCCGTGGCCGCCGTATCGTTCGGGAAGGTTGATGCCGAGGAATCCCTGCGCCGTGCATAGCGTTCCATCATCGCGGCGGGAACCGATTCGTCTTCTTCCTCGAGCCGCCGCGCGAGCGCCGGCAGTTCGGTCGTGCGCGAACTCGCGCGCCATGTCGCGCATCTGCTCCTGCTCTTCCGTCAGGCGGAATTCCATCGTGATTCCCTTCTGGACCCGGACCGCAAATGGATCAAACAGGCGCCCAATCGAGCAAGGGATGAAAAATCTTACGTCTGCACAGAGTGCATTGTCAACGAACCGCGATGGGCTGATTGCGTTTCATAGCCATGCGCCGGATATCCGTCCTATCGTTCACACTCTGCCACTGTCACCAACGCCGCCATGCATGGCTCGTGGAAAGGAGAGATCGTCGATCGATGGCAAAGGCTCGCATTCTCACGGCAGAGCTGGGAGAGCAGCGGCCATGGCCGCGGCGCCCGATCTGATTACACGCATCCTGATGGAGGCGGGATTCGAAGTGATCTACACTGGTCTGTTGCCGACCCTCGAGGTCGTCGTCGCGCGCCGCCTTGCAGGAGGATGTGGACCCGCTGGGCATCAGCATCCCGTCCGAATCGCACGTCTCGCTGGTACCCCCATTGCTGCAACCGCTTTCGCGAGCGCGATGAGCGGACATTCCCGGTGGTCGCCGTCGTGACCGCTCCCGACGTCGAGGGGCTCGTTGCAGCCGGCGTCGCTGCAGCATTCGGTCCGGGTTCCGGGGCTCTCGAGATCATGCCGGCACGGTGCGAGATCTGACTAGCCGCCAGAGCTGACCGCAAGTAGGGAGAGCGTCGATGATCCTGACTCTGGCAACGAAGCGCGGAGTCGAGCGATGAGCACCCGCAGTGAGCCGAAATTGCCGCGGGCGACCGCGCGGGCGCTGGCCCGGGCGATCACGCTGGTGGAGAACGAGGACCAAGGAGCGAGGGAGCGCTTTGCGCAGCCTCCTTATGGCCGCACGTGGGGCACGCCTACATGCTTGGCGGCATCACCGGGCCCCCCGGCACGGGCAAGTCCACGCTGGTCCAGGGCGTCGCGATTGCGCTGCGGCTTCCGGGAAAAGCGCGCGCGTCGCGATCGCTGCTGTGGACCCCCTCGAGCCCTCGGCACCGGGGGGGCGCGTTGCTGGGGGACCGGATTCGCATGGGGCGCGCGTTGCGACGACCGGGCCTTTTTCATGCGGAGCCTTCGCGAGTCGCGGGCATCTGGGTGGGCTTTCGGTGGCGTGACGGCCGACGTGATCACGGTCCTGATGCAGCGGGCTTCGAAGTCATCCCGGTGGGAAAACCGTTGGCGCTGAACAATCGTGGAAATCGAGATCATGCGGCTGGCCCAGACTACGGTCGCCGCCGTGGTGCCTGGCTTGGCGACGATATCCAGGCCGACAAGGCCGGCATTCTGGAGATCGCGGATATCTTCAGGTCATACTGACCGCGACGGCGCGGATCGCACCGCCGGCGAGCTGACCTCGATGGTGTCCTCGGCCACATGGGCAAACCGACTCAATCGCTGGGCGTCGGCGGCCGAGAACCCGGAGGCCGCGCCGTCGTCCGCGCGGCCAAGTCCCAATCTTGGTCAGCCGCTGCACGGCGGAGCCGGGAAGCATCTCCCGGCGCCCGCCGGGTGATCAAGACCGTGGCGACTGGAAATATCGGTGGGTGACGTGGTCGGCGGCATCCGGGGAGCACCGTGTGCTTTTGCCGAGTCGGGAGGTGGCAGTCGCGCCTCCGCCACGATGCCGAGGAGCGCGTGCGCTACCAGGTAGTGCTCGCGGGCCGTCAGCTGTTCGATACGCCGCGATCGAGCGGCGCACTGAAGAGCTTCTGGAGGCGGTCGCTCTAGCAGATTGACCCGTACGCTGCAGCGGAGAAAGTGCTTCTGGCGATGCGCGTCAGATTCCGGGTTGAGTCGGGGCCGCCTGACGCGGGAGCCTCGCAGCGTTCGAGCCATCGATGGAGCACCACGCCGGCCTCACCGCGGAGAATGGTTTTGGGCGGGGAACGCAGGGGATCTCGCCCTTGCCGCGGGAAAAGAATGAAGCGTCTAATCCCGGTTCGAGACGCGCGTCGTCGGTGCGGGGACCTTCGGAGCCCGGACGCGCGATCCGCCGGAGGGCCGCTTTGCGAACGCGGGTGACGCATGCGTTGGCGCAGATGGGTTGATTCCGGGGCGAGCGAGGCATGAAGAAGAAAATTCCGATGGCGGTCTATATCCTGATCGCGATGGTGCTGGGGATCGTGGTCGGATATCACATGATCTTCGCCAGCTATCCCGACAAGAAGACCGCCGCGCAGATCGCGGGATACATCTCTGATCCTGTCGGATAGCAATACGTAACTGAACGAAGTACAA
>ERZ1370068.10820-contig-9485_pt1 | contig 27993 bp, 45 predicted proteins | sample MGYA00561227_ERZ1370068 | MGnify/ENA primary metagenome ERZ1370068 (study PRJEB38410, sample SAMEA6850437) | metagenome | study: Metagenomic assessment of the ecological functions of the soil: analysis of the soil microbiota associated with the...
GGTATTACTTCGTTCAGTTGCGTATTGCTAAGGCAAGCCCAGGACAGAGCGTTCCCGCTCCGCCCGGGTAGCAGGTTTGAAACGCGCGGCGGATTAGCGCTGGCGTCCACGATGCGGCCTTCGATGAACATCATCACGGCCTTGGCTTCATATTCGCCATCAGACAGGCGATAGCCGCGCGGGGATGCCAGCGACTGACAGGCCGCGAAGCTGCGGGGATATTTGGCTTTCATGTCGTCCATCATCTCCCTGGCGCTCCGCTGCGCGGGCATCGCCAAGCGATGCTGACGGTGGCGAGGAGCGGTGACGGCAAGAATTACTGCGCGCATTTGGGGTTTCTCCCCTTGAGTGGTTCGCAGCTAGTCTGCGATGCGTGGAAACCCATCCGCGTGGATGGGATGCGCGGACTGTGTGGCGGGAACCACTCAGGCGGAAATGCCAAGCCGATAATAAAGTCATAGCTGACCGCTATGGCAGCCAACACGAAGACGCATCAATGCCTAGAGCGCGCGTCGGCGCAGGATCCGCTTGCCGCCTACTTCGCCGCCTCGAGCGCGGTGCGCGCACGGGCGTAAGCAACCGCGGGCGGCGTGCGGGCAGCTCTCCGACCAGCGTCTGCACGGCCGCCCCGGTCATCAGGCGACACTTCGAGCTGAAGCTCGGCGGCCTCCTCCAGGAAGGCCTTGTCCTTCATGGTGGCGTCGAACGCGCGCCGCAGCGCCTCGACGCGCTCGGCCGGGACGTCGGGCGGCAGGAAGAACGGCCGCGCGCATATTCGGTGCGGGCGAACAAGAGCCGCATCGCCTGTCGCTCGGCGTCAGTCCGGGCGAGGCTCTGTCACCAACGCGGCACGCCCGGCAGCTCCAGAGTACGGCTCGGCATTGTACTGCACCAGGATTCTGATCTTCCTCTCGTCGATCCAGTTTTGCGCCAGCGCTCGTGACCGAGGCCCAGCCGACGCCGGCAATACGCCTGGATCTCGCCGCGCTCGATTGCGAGATTAGATCTGCGGCGTGCCCTGACCGCCGCACGATCTTGAACTTGAAACCGAAGAGATCGTTGAACAGCAGCGGGAAGTCACGTTCGTGGTCGTGCCCACCGTGGTGGAGCCGACCAGCAGCTCGCGATTGGCAGACGTCCTCTGGATGCGCGTATTAATGACCGGGGCACGGTGTGCCAGACGAAGCCGACGTAGGCTTCGCGGTTGGCGCTGCCGATCCAGATTGAGCTTGCCGGCGTCGAACTGCGCGCCGGCCTGCAGCATCGGGGCCGTCGGGATGCCCGTTGAGCGGCACGCCGATCACGGTGCGTCCTGGGACCCCTGATTGTAGATTCGATTGGTCATCACCAGGCCGCCGGCCGCCGGCTGGTTCTGCACGATAGCGGTGGGATTGCCCGGGATGTGGTAGCAGCGATCTGGCGCGCCAGCGCGCGCGCGTAAGGTCTAGGCCACCACGCACCGCCGATCGAACCGACCTAGAGCGCAGCCGCTGCTTGCCCGCGCGATAAAAGTGCGGCGACGTCCTGCGCCTCGCGCAGCCGACGCACTGCGGACGATGGCAGCGCAGGCGGCAATGAGCAGGCGCCTGATCATGAAATTTCTCCCGGGCGATCAGCACTCTCGTATCCGAGGCTCGCCCCGCGCAAGACGTAACGAGACGCAACGCGCGTGAATGACCGTAGCGAGCGAGTGTGTTGCGGCTCGATGCTCCAACAGACGATGTGCGCTGCTGCAGCGTCTCTTAGGAGCCCCGTGTCATTCCTGCCGCTCGTCCAAGATGCCGACTTCTGAAACCAAAGCCATACGAGATCAATGAGTTGCTCACTGTCGCTCGATTTCCGCAGCTCGCAAAGCGAAGTCGTCGCAAATGCTGCTGCGAGCGTCCGGGATGGGACACGCGCTGCCGACTCGGCGGCAGCCGACGACCATAATTCCGGCGAAACGATCACACGATGTATACGCGCTAATTGTAACACGCAGTTGCCTCAACTCCCTTTCGATATCGATTATCGCTCTGGACAAGGTGATCGGGTCGCAGGTCGAGATGCAGGTGGCGTGAGGGGGCAACGATGAGCGCATCTGCACAAGAGCCAGTCGGTCCTGGTTCAACCAGCGACAGCCCGACGAAGGGGAGCGCCCGCCCTGAGGATGCCGCCGGTGACGTATGCTCCCCGAGGGGAGGCGCCCGCGGATGACAGCCCGGCCGGCCCACGCGCCGAAGACAGAGGCAGCAGCCTAAGGCCCAACCCGATTCTCAGCAGGTCCGAATGTCGAAAGCGCGCCAACAAACACGCGCGTAAGGCAGCAGATCAATCGCGGCCGCCCTGGGAGCGGCAGCCGCGCAGGTCTGCTGGCGACGCGACGATCGGCAGGTGTGCGCTCCGGCGCTCGCAGCCGGTGCTACGACGGGACGACGACTGGCATTGAAACAGACGACACGCAGACACGTCAGATAGGCGGCCGGTGTTCTCCGCGATCGTCGATCGCCACGGCGGCAGCGGCGGGCGCTGTCGCGTACCTGCTGGAGCTCGCACCAGGGAAGCAATCCTCCCGACCGGGCAGACTCTGGTGTCGAGCGGCGGCTCAGCCGAGGCGATGCCACCTGGCCCAGGCCGACAGCCGGCGTCGAGCGTCGCGCCAGATGGCAGGAGTCGCCATACCTGCTTACCGCCGGACTCTGCAGGGCGACCACTGTGTCTCCCAGTCGGACGAAGCGCGTCTTGCGGGAGCGCGCGCGCCAATTGACGATCAAGGCGGCGCGACTTGTGGCGAGGCGATGCGCCCGCGCCTACGATCGTCTCGGCTACGGACGCCCCCGCGGACGTCGACGTGGTGATCAGTGGCCTTGGCACGACCGGCTCAGTGCTGTCTGCGCGGCGAAGCCGGCGGGGCTCGAACATGGATGGCGCCTGTCCGGCCGGAGATCTCAACAGCGTCATGATGATCCTGCCGCCGCGCGGCTTCGTCCGGCGTCATGGACCTGATTCTGGAGCTGCCTCTCGGCAACGACAGCATGGTCGACCGCAGGGCTTGCTGCTCGAATGGTCGCACAACGGCGCTGCTGGCTACGGCGGCTTCCCGCCGCGCCAGATCCGGGGCGGCCGAGATTGAGCTGATGGTCAAGAGCGGAGGCTGGAATTCCTGGGGAATGGAAACATCGCCGGGGCGCGGATGATGTTCCGGCCGGCGGCGAGTCCGGTGATGCGGTCGCCGCGTTTGCGCTCGCCAGAAACCTACGACCCGTCGGTGCTCAAGCAAGCTGGGTGCCATGGGCGGAGATTACGTCGGACGTCGCGCTGGCCAGCGCCTGGTACGCGAAAGCACGTGCTCTCTCGGTTCGCCCGGCACGGGAGCGGCTGGAGCGGCTCGCTCGGGGGCGTGAAGATGAGTCGGCGTGCACCGCGAAGCGGCCCCGGTCTGCGTCACTGCCTGATGCCTTGAAGCGAAGAGTCAACAGATTCAAAAGAGCAAAAATAAGATAAAGAAGATAAAGAGCAGATAAGAAGATAGAGTGAGGAGTGGTGTGATGCGTACGTGCGATCCCGGTTACGCCAGCTCTCCTTGCCCCATTGCTGGCGGTCACTGATCGCCGGGCCTGCCCAGGCTCTGGCAAGAATCCTGGCGGGGCGTGGCGCACCGAGCGCCGCCGCGAGCGGCGCGAGCGCCAAGGTTGGGCGGATCAACAACTGGACCATCGCGATCGCGGCCGGCCTCCTGGAGGGGCAGCTTCATCCGCTTTGCCGCCCGAGCTCGGCGGAGGCGCTCGACGACGGCGAGAACCTGCGCATCCTGCCGATGGTCTGCCTGCTGGGGCCGCCGAAAACATCTCCGATCTGCTCTGTCGCGCCGGGGTGGACATCGCGATCCACGCACGCCGACGTCTTCGATCTGCTACAAGAAGGCCGGCGAGGTCAGGAACATCGAGCAGCGGGTCAACTACATCTCCCAGATGCACAACACCGGAGTTCTACGTGTTGGCACGCGGCGGATATCTCAGCGCGTGCGAGGTACCTCGCCGGCAAGAAGGTGGGATTTCACGTCAAGGGATCAGGTCCAAGCGTCACCGGCTGATGATCTTCGAACGGCTGGGCGTCAGGTCGAGCCGGTCTTCATCAACCACACGTTCGCAGTCGAGAAGATGCGCACCGGCAGAGATTTCCGCAATCTTCCAGCTTGGCGCCAAGCCCAACGACCTCCTGGCCAAGCTCAAGCCAGGAGCTTGGGATGCATTTTGTTGCACTCAATTGGGGGCCGAAGTTCTCGGACTACTATCTGCCCGACGACCTCCACGCACGACGACTATCGAAATCTGATCCCACCACGGCGGCACCATCGGCACGCGCTCGCGGTCCCGGTCGTGCTGGCGGTCTACAACTGGCCGAAGAACAGCGATCGCTACCGGCGCGTGGAGCGCTTCGTCCAGTATACTATTTCGAGCGCTTCGACAAGCTCAAGGAGCCTTCCTTCCATCCGAAGATGGAAGGAAGATCAACTTGGCGGCACGCGTTCCGGGATGGAACCGCTACCCGCGCGGCGGAAGAAGCGCTGGCGGCGTCAAAGGATGGTGGAACCGGGCGTGCGGCAATTCGAACGAGCCACTGCGGCAGGCCCCGCACGCGCCGATGCGTCCGGCATTGGAGAAATCACCCCTGTTCGAGGAATTCCTGGAGTGGCGGCAGAAGCGGCAACGGCAGCAACAGCGGCAGAAGAACCGTAAAAACTAGCAAACCGCACGCTCGCGCGGAAACGAGCCTTGCGAACTGAAGTCGTGCGTCACTTGAATGTCGGGAATAAGGTGGGGAGCGCCCCAAACATGGGAGTGCCAACCGGCGCGAAGAGAGCCAGCCGCGCGAAGCGCGGCTGGCTTCATCATGTTGTTTGATCTCAAAGCTGCTCGCCCGGAACAGGACCGACCATGCTGAAGGGAGGCTTCGCATCGGTGTTTCACGCCAGCGACGGAGCCGCATATGAGCACTGGCTCGGCCGTTGGTCGAGCCGACTTGCCAACAGTTCCTCGACTTCGTGAAATTCCCCGACGACGGCGAGTTGCTCGATGTCGGCTGCGGCACCGGCTCGCTCACCATGGCAATGGCCAAGCGCTGGCCTGGGCGGCGGGTGATCGGGGTCGATCAGTCACCCAAATACATATCCTACGCACAGTCGCGCCGAACCGGCGACCAGCCGACCTTCGAGACTGGCGACGCCTGCGCGCTCGCTTATCAGGACGGGCGGTTCGCCGGCGTGGCAGCGCAGCGTCCTTTTTCTGTTCATTCCAAAGCCGGTGGTGGCGCTGCGCGAGGATGGCGCGCGTGGCACGGCCCGGCGCGACCGTGGCGGCGGCGGTGTGGGATCTCGCGCGGCGGCCTGGTGTTTCAGCGCATGATGTGGGACACCGCCGTCGCAATCGATCCGAATGCCCGCCTCGCGCGCGACAGCCTGTTCGCCAACCCGGTCGCCATCCCGGGCGGACTTGCCGGGCTTCTTCGGTGATGCCGGCATTGAGAACGTCGAGACCGAGTCCATCACCATCCGCATGGACTATGAGAGCTTCGACGACTACTGGGGTTCGTTCCAAACCGGGCAAGGACCGGTGGGAGTTCATTTTTCAGAATCTGACGCCCGACCAGAGCGCGCGGATCAGAGAAGCGGTGCGCGATGCCTATTGCTCGGGCGCGCCTGACGGACCGCGATCGCTCGCCTGCCACGGCGTTGGCCGTCGCGGCACGGCGCCTGGACTGGCGCGAAGCTATCGCCCGGCGCCGGTACGTTCCAGCGAGGCGAAGCCCAGGCTTGCTGACGTGAATGAGATTGCAGTCCGCGTGCTGCGTCAGTTCCGCCATCAGCTTCACCAGCGGATGGCGCGTCGTGACGTAATCGCTTGGCGGGACCGGCGGCGCGCATCGCGGCGATGTCGTCCTTGCTCAGGAGCCAGCGCAGCAGCAGCTCCTCGTCGGACACGGTCGGCGCCGCCGAGATCGCGCCGCATGTCGGCAATGGTCGGATGCTCGCGCGTCTGCGCCATGATCTCCTTGGCGCGCGGTCGGTCGAGGATTCTTGCGCGCACCTCCTGATCCATGGCGGTGACGGCCTCCTCGCCGAAATGGCCGAGCGCGTAGCGGATGACCTGGTCGGTCACCTCCTTGTAGCGCTCGCCGACGATGACGTTGATCGCGGCCTGGCTGCCGACGAACTGCGAGAGCGGCGTCACCATGATCGGATAGCCGAACTCGATCGCGCACGCGGCTCGTCTCCTCGAGCGCCTCCTGCAGAGCTGCGGCCTCCTTGCCGACCAGGCGGAGCTGGTGGCCGAGATTGGAGATCATGCCGCCCGGCACCTGGTGCAGATAGGTCTCGTAGTCGTATTCGGCCGGCGCGCCGATCGGAAACCCTCGCGCTTGGCGACGACGTTGAAGTGCTCGCTCGACCGGGCGCAGCACCTCCTCGTCGATGACCGGCTGGTAGCCGAGCGCGCGCAGATTGTGCGCGACGTTGAAGATCGACGGCAGCGCCGAGCCGTCGGCGAGCGGCGGCATGCCGGTGTTCACGATCCGGATGCCGAGCCGCACCGCTTCGAGCGCGACCAGCGGCCCCAAGCCCGGTGGTGCAATGGCTGTGCAGCTCGACCGGAATGCCGCCCGCGTTCGTCGAGCATCGACCGGCACCAGCGTGCGCACGCGCTCGGGCGTGAGCAGGCCGCCCGGGTCCTTGAGGCAGAGCCGGAACGGCGCGAGCGTCACCGCCTGCCGGCAGCGCTCCGGCGTAGTATTCGTCGGTGTGAACGGGCGAGACCGAGTAGATCAGGTTGACGATCGGATCGACCCCGAACTGGCGCGCGACCTTCACGCGGTAGGTCCAGCCCGGCAGATCGTTCCACGGGCTCCGAGATGCGCGCCTGCCGGATGCCCGTTCGCGGCCATGCGGCCGATGAACAATCTCGTACATGCAGGGCGGATCGAAGCGCGAAGGTGTTGACGCGCCCGGCGATCAGCCGCATCGGCGTGTTCGGGACAGCGCTCGGCGACGCGCCGGATGCGCTCCCACGGATCCTCGCGCAGCTCGCGCACGGCCTTCTTGATGTGCGAGCCGGAGAGCAGCTCGATCGCTTCAGAAGCCGCGCCTCGTTGAGGTTCTTGGCGATCGGCAGCATCATGCCGGTCGACATCCGCTCGGCCCACAGACTCTGGTGGCCGTCGCGGATGGTGGTGTCGACGAAGTGGACGTGTTCCATGGGCGATCCTTCGCGATTAGTTCGGCCGCAGCAGAAACAACGGCTGGCCGAATTCGACGAACTCGCCGCTCGACACCAGGATGCGCTCGATCACGCCGGCGGTCTCGGTCTTGACGCTGGCGAACACCTTCATCACCTCGATCAGACCGACGGTCGCGCCTAGCCGCAACCTTGCTGCCGACCTCGACATAAGGCAGGATCGGACGGCGCCGGCGCCGAATAGAACTTGCCCACCATCGGCGCCGTCAGCGGCGACGAGGCCGGCAGGGATGCTGCTCGGTGCAGGCTTCGTCTCGCGGCAGAGGAGCGGACGCAGCCGCATTGGCGCGGCGGCAGCAGCTGCTGTGGCGCTAGCATGGATGAGGTACGTCGCGCGCGTGCCGCCGGCTGCGGTCGGCACGTAGCACGCCCTTGCTGACCGTGGTCTTGCGCTCGCCGTGCTCAAGCTGAAGGAAATCGAACGTCGATTGCTCGAACAGCTTGAGGATTTCGAGCACGTCGTCGTCGGTCAGCTCCATCCAACGGCTCTCCGCAGGGCATGGCATTGAAACTTTTTCGGCCCATCGTTAGAGCATTTTCGCCGAGCAAAGTGGGAAACCGGTTTTGCACAGCCAAAACGCAACCACGCATCGCAGCGCGATGGATCATTGCCACAGACGTTGCCGGTGATCCGGTTGCGGTCACGATGCAGCGAACCTCCGCTGCGTCGATGCGCCGCGCGTCATCCACCACTGATCATGCACCAAGTTGAACTGGCCGGTTATGCTTGGTTAATCGGGGCGCCTCGCAAGCCTGAAGAACTGTTCATCGGAACCCGTTGAGCCGCGTTATCAAAGTCCGGCCGCAATGGGGCACCTAGACGGTGCCGCGGATCCGGGGCGGCAGCCGCGCATCGAATGTGATGCGCCATTCAAGATTCTCAGGAGGGCACCTTGCCATTCAAACCTGTCAGGAAGCTGCAAGAGCTTCGCTACGTCCTGCTCGCCGGCACCCTGCATGTCGGCGGTTGCGGTTCCGCAATTGAGCGTCGCGCCTGAGGGCGCCCGCGGAACGGACGGCCGCCTGATCGTTGCGCAACGCGAAGATCCCAGGGACGAGGAACAAGGGCAAACAGCAGAACAAAGGCCAGCCGGGCGGGCAACAAGAGGCGGCCGGTCACGGACAGGGACCAGGGACCAAAGGCACAGGCGGCCAGCAAGGTGGTCAGGCGGCCAGCAAGGTGGTCAGGGCGGCCAGCAAGGTGGTCAAGGCCAACCAGAAGCAGTTCGGGGAAGCCAGGTCCTGGTGGCTCGCCGCAGTTGCAGGCAGAAGGCGGCCAAGGTGGCGGACGAGCCAGGCAGGCAACCTGGACAGGGCCAGCAGGTCTGCCGGGCCAGCAGAAGCACCAGCCAAGCAGGGCCCAGGCGGCTACCTGCAGTTCCAGCAGTGGGGCGGCCAGGGCGGAACTGGACACGAGGACCACAGGGCGGACCGGACAAACTGGTCAGGGTCAGGCAAGGCTTACCCGGACAGCAAGGCCAGCCAAAGCAGTTCGGCAGGCAGGCCCCTGGCGGCTCATCCGCAATTCAGCAGGGCAAGCAGGGCGGAACCGGACACGCAAGGCGGACCAGGACAAACCGGAGCCGAGTCAGGCAAGGCTTGCAGCCGGCAAGCAATTCGGCAGGCAGCCTCTGGCGGCGCACCACAGATTCAGCAGGGCAACCAAGGCGGCACCGGACCGCAGGGCGGACCAGGACAAGCTGGACAAGGTGGCCAGACAAGGTCTGCCGGTGCCAAAGCCAGTTCGGCAAAGGGCCCTGGCGGGCCGGGACAGCAGGGTCTTCCCGGACAGCAAGGCCTTCCCAGCAAGGCGGAGCGGGGCCGCAAGGCCTGCCCGGCGCAAGGCGGGCCGAAGCAATTCGGCAGCAGAGGCGCCACTGGTCCGCAAGGCGCAGTCACCGGCTCCGCAGGGCGCGGGAGCACCTGGGCCCACAAGGCGCCGCCAGCATCGACCAGTTGCGCTCGCAGCGGCAGCGGAGCACGGACCAGAGCGGCAACACCGTCATCAGGAGGGTGACCGCACGATCGTGCGCACTGGCGGAAGGTCGTCATCCAGACCGACGAGAGCGAGCGCTTCTGCCGCTTCGCGCCCAATGCCAAAGTGGAGGTGCGCGGCAACGAGCGGTTCGCGGTCTACGAGCGGCCGGGCAACGTGCAGATCATCAGCATCACCGACAACAACGGCCGTCTGCTTCGGCGCGTGCGCCGCGGTCCCGATGGCCGCGAGTGTCGTGCTGATCGAGAACCGGCGTGGTCCTGGCTTCGGCACCGGGCTTGCGTGTCGGCCTCGCGGCGGTCGGTGTCGGCGCCGTCGTGGCGCTCAACCTGGCGGCACCGGTCATCACACATCCCGCGTGAGCGTTATATCGTCGATCTCGATGTCGCGCCGCCCGACCTGCTCTACGAGACGCTGGCGGCGCCACCGCTGATGGCGATCGAGCGCCCCTATACGCTTGATGAGATCCGCTACAATGTCGAGCTGCGCGATCGCATGCGCCGCATCGACATCAATACGATCACCTTCGATAACACGGCTCGTGGACTGTCACGCCCGACCAGTACGACCGGCTCGCCGGCATCGCCGAGGCGATCGGGCGCCTGCCGCAACGCCGGCCCGACGAGGTGGTCATGATCGAAGGTCATACCGACGCCGTCGGCAACGACGAGGACAACCTGTCACTGCTCTGACCGGCGCGCCGAGACGGTCGCCAGCGTCCTCATCGAGCAGTTCGGCATTCCGGCGGAGAACCTGGTGACCCAGGGCTATGGCGAGCAGTATCTGAAGATCCCGACGCAGGACGCCAACCGCTCAACCGCCGCGTCGCGGTGCGGCCGATCGGGGCATTGCTGGCGGGCAACTACCGCGGCTTCAGAATCGATCACGTCGCTCTTAGCGTAACGCCGCAGGGTCTTCTGCACCCGGCTTGGCGTGCGCTGCCTTTTCTCGTTCAAGGCTCGACGCATCGGGTGCGGAACGTCGCGCAAACCTTCACATCACGTCGCCCATCACCACCTCGCCTTCGGCGGGCGGGCGCTCGTAGAATTCCGGATTCATCCGGCATCGCAACGCCTTCGCGCGCGAGCGCTTCGCGTGAACTCCTCGGCGGATATGCGGATCCTCCTGATGATAGGGGATCGCGCTGCCGCCCTTTGCTCAGATCGATCGCGCCGTAGTCCATCAGTTGCTCGCCGGGGCGGCCGGCCTTGCGCGCGCGCTGATTGTTCGGGCCGTGCCAGGCCGATGATGCGCAGACCCTCCTTTGCCGACGCCGAAATGCTGGTGGAACCAGTCGCCCGCTCATCGGCGCCGCCGAGACGAGGCCGACCGGCTCGTAGTCCTGCCGCAGGATCTTGTCGGCCTTGCCGTCCTTCCACGGCGTGGTGCCGAGCGCCTCCGGCCACGTGTAGGTGTAGCCCTTGCCCTTGACGCAGACGAGCACGGCGGCCGACTGGTGCTTGTGCGCCTTGGAATAGCGGCCGGTCTCGTGCTGGCCGATCCAGACATAGAAGCGGTTGCTGGCCATCTGCGGCTCGACGCGGCGGTAGCCGGGCGAGCGGCGGTTGTCGAGCGGCAGCTCGGTGTTGACGATGTCGGGAACGAGATTGGTGCGCCGCATGGCGAGCCCGCGGATCGGATCGGGCTCGACGTCGTCGTTCGGCTTGAAGAAATCGTCCGCGCCGGAGAACCGCTCGGTGAAAGCTGTGCGGGCAATTGAAGATGAAACTGCGGATTGTCGATGCAGGTTCATCACGTTCGGCGCCGACGTGCCGCACAGCAGCAGCGCCGGCGCGCTCGCCGCGTTGATGAAGCGGTGGAACGCGTTGAGCGGGATCGCGAACAGCGAGCCCTTCTGCCACTCGAAGGTGTGCCGCTTGGTCTGACCCTCCTGCCAGACCTCGGTCGATGCCGCGGCCTTCGACCACCAGGCACGACCTTCTCGTAGAGGTGGCGCTCGATGTTGAGCGCGCCGGCGCCCGGCACCTCGACCACGTACGTGCCCCACAGCCCCTCGGTGCCGTAGAGCTGGATGTAGCTGCCGCGGCCGCCGAGCCGCTTCCACGGCGTCATCGGCAAGTCCTGCACCCGCCGCACGCCGATGCCGCGATAGACCGGAACGCCCTCCGCCTCCATGAAGCTGTCGTAGGGCATCGGCTTGCGCAGGAACTTGCCGAAGCCCGCGTTCTCGCCGGCCTTGGGCTCGTGCCAGTGGACCTGATCGGGCGTGTCGTGCATGGGAACCTCGAACTTTGACGGGCTGACTCTCAGGCGGCCAGATTGCCGAACCGTTTCAGGTTCTCTTCCGCTTCTCGCTGCGCGGCGGCAGCTTGAACACGCCGCGCCGCAGCTGCCGCCACAGAATATTGTGCTTGGCCTTCTCCGGACAGGAACGGCAGGTCCCAGACCGTCGACGGCAGGTCGAAGTCCCAGTGCGGATAGTCCGGACGCGTAGAGGAGCTGGGTCTCCGCATTGATCATGCGGAAGGTGCATTCGAGCGCCGTCCATGTCCTCGCGCTCCATCGGCTGCGAGGCGTAATACATGTCGCGCATGTAGTCGCTCGGCTTCTTCTTCAGCAGCGGATATTCCGAGATGCGCAGCGTGTATTCATGATCGAGCCGCTGCATCAGGAACGGAACCCAGGCGAGCCCGCCCTCGATCCAGATCACCGGCAGCTTCGGGAAGCGCTCGCCGAGCCCGTTGGTCACCCAGTTGGTCAGATGGATGATGTTGTAGAACGGGAAGCCGAGCGCGTGCACGGAGGCGAAGCGGTTGAGGCTCTTGAACACCGGCTCGCCGATGTTCACGGCCGAATGGAACGCGAGCGCCAAGCCGCGCTCCTCGATCGCGCGATAGACCTTCATGCAGGAATTGTGGTGCACCGGCATGGCTGCGCACCGACGACACCATGAAGCCGGTCACGTGCTTGCGGTCGCCGAAGGTCTCGACCTGGCGCAGCGCCTCGTCGGTGTCCGAGAGCGGCAGCGACAGCATCGAGTAGAGGCGCCCGTCCGCCTCCGGCAGCGCCGTTCTCGGTGAGCCAGCGGTTGTAGGCCCAGCACAGCTCGATCTCCATCTCGGTCGAGGGATGCATGCCGACCGCGAGCAGCATGGTCGGAAACAGGCAGGAATAGTCGATGCTCATCGCGTCCATCCAGCGCTGGCCGAGCTCGACGTCGCGCAGCTTGCCGGGCGTCGGTCTTCTCCGACGAGCGCATGCGGATAGCGGGTGATGCGGCCGCCCATGTCCTGAAAGCTGACCTGGCTCGGCATCAGGGTCTGGCGGCCCTTGGCGCGGCCGGCGAGGATGAGCTGGCGCAGCACCTCGTTCTCGATCAGCGGCAGGAATTCGTCGTAGCACTCGTTCTCGTAGTGGTGGCCGTCGACATCGACGATCAGGATGTCGTCGAGATTGCGCTGCACCGCCTGCTTGCGCGCGTGCGCGAGCAAGCCGGCTGGTGTTGAGCTCTTCGAGCGAGACCCGGCGGCCGCGATCGGCAAGGAGGTCCATGGGTGTTTCCTCTTATCTTGTATCGTTCAATCAGCCGCTTTATGGCTTACCGCCCTCTGCCACGGGCTGCAAGTCTGTCCCAGGCTCGATTTGGACAGCCTGACGCCCGGTTGCCAAGCTTTTGAGCGCAATTTCCATCCACGAGAAGGAGTTACGATGGCCCTGCAAATCCGGCCGCGTCGTCACCGGCCACGACCAGAATGGTCGCGCCGATCGTCAGCATCGACGAAATCTGCCAAGAACGTGATCTCCCGGCGGCCGTCGCATTCGAGTTGCGTGGTCTGGTCGAGCGGCGAATTTCCAACCGACAACGGCGGCGACGCCGACGGCGGCACGCGGCCGAGTCGCAACCGTCGATCCCGAATGGCACCGTGTTCCGACTGGTCGAGTATCGGCCCTGGCGTGGCGCCGCGCAACCACCGCACCGAGTCGATCGACTACGCGGTCGTCATCTCGGGCGAGATCGACATGGACCTCGACGGCACTCGCGGTTCATCTGCAAGGCTGGCGACGTGCTGGTGCAGCGCGGCACCATCCACAACTGGGTCAACCGCGGCACCGAGCCCTGCGTCGTTGCCTTCGTGCTGGTCGCGGCAAAGCCGGTCGAGCGCGCCGGCAAGAGTCTCACGGCCACGAACTAGATGATGTTCTCGTTGAAGGCGATGCCACACGCTCGCGGTCATTCCCGCGCAGAAGCGCGAATCCAGCCAAGTGTACTTGGCGTCCCGCCGAGCGTGGGGACGAACGATGACGTGGCGTGTACGACTTCTATCTGCAGTCGATTGAACGGACCGTTTCCAGCTCCATACCTTTGAAATGATAGTAGAGCCTGCGGCCACGCAAAGGCTGCGCCAGCTGACCGTGCTCGGCTCTGCCGTGCATCGCCGAAATTGCATCGCGCTCCGGTCCACCGCACGGTGTCGCCGATTGCGCGTCACTCTGTCGAACTGTGCAATGAAGTCTTCAGCCCGACAGCGCCAACGTTGCCTCGGTCACGATCGCTCGACAAGAGCGAACGGTGCATCGTGACCTGATCGCCCATGTTCCCGCTACGATCGTCTAGCCTTGCGTCTGCGTCTGCCACCGCGCCTGCGCAGAGCGTCTGCGAGGAGGATCTGGAAGGCAATGGCGAACGTGAGCAGCAGCCGAATGACGCCGTCGACGATCGATCACACGATCTCCGATACCCGCGGATCCAGAGCGCTCAGAACGGGAACGCCCTCACCCGCCGCCTTCCGCGATCAGCTTCTCGATCCGCTTGAGCTGATCGGCGGGCGGTCTTGGCGATCTTGTCGATCAGCTGGCGAATAGCGTCGCCGCTGATCGGGCTCACCTCGATGCCGATCTCTGGGCCTCCGCCAAGATAGGCGGGATCCTTGTGGGTCGCCATGAAGGCGTCCTGCAGCGCCTTGGCGCGATCGGGCGGGATATCCGGCGGTGCCGCATAGGGCCGCGACAGCGCATAGGGAATTTCGAGGATCTCGATCAGGTTGCGATCGCCGGGCTCTTGGCAAGCTCGCGCGCCATCGGAACATCCGGATAGTCTGAAAGGCGCGACGAACGGCCAAACACGACCATGACGCGCCCAAGCCCGTTTGGCTTGAGCCAATCCGGCTTGTTGGCGCGCACCGACGACAAGCCGACGGTGCGGCCTTCGACCTCACTGCGCTCGATCGCCAGAAACAGAACGCCTGAGTCGGTGTAGCCGGGAATGACCTTGAGATTGAAGCCGAGCCACTCGCGCAGCAGCACGCCCATGGCGTCACTGAGGCGCCCTCCGCGGTGCTGCCGAGAATGAGCGGCGGGCCATGCGGCGCGGCGCACGTCCTCGATCGATTTGACCTTGGCGTCGCGGCGCACGAAGCAGAATGTAGGCGTCGTTGGCGAGGCTTGAGGAGGAGCCGAGCCAGGTGAACTTGGCCGGATCGTATTGACGTTCTGATTGGTCTTGAGCTGGCCGATCAGGGCGATATTGCGTGCGAAGCGTGCCGAACACCGTGCCGTCGCGCGCAGCGACATTAGTAGATGCAGTTCGCGCCGCGCAGCGATCCGGCGCCCGGCATGTTCTGGATGATGATGTTCGGGTTGCCGGGAATGTGCTTGCTCATGTACTTGGCGAGCACTCGCGCATAGACATCGTAGCCGCCGCCGGTTCCGTAGCTCACGATCAGATTGACCCGCTTGCCGCGGTAGAAATCGGCAACGTCGTCGGCTTGCGCCATTGGCGGCGACAACTAGTACGGCGACTGGCCAGCAACCGCTGCAACCATGACCGACTGCAACGAACATCCTTCGCATGCTCACCCCCTTAACCCCTGCTCTCGGCGAACAGCTTCCTGAGATAGTCGAGTAGCTGTGGCGGCGCTTTCTCGATCCGTTCGAGCGCGCCGCCACCACCTCGTCGGCGCTCACGGGACTGACGTCGACATTGAGCCGCGTCGGCCTCCTCGAGATAGAGCGGATCGCGATGCGCGGCGGCGAAGGCCTCCTCGCAGCGCCTTGGCGCGTTCCGGCGGAACGCCGGCGGCGCCGCAAGCGGCCGCGAGAGCCGGTAACGGCAGCTCGGCTAAGCTCGATCAGGTCGCGTGCCGCCTCGTTGCGCGCAAGCTCACGCGCCGTCGGCACATCAGGAAAGTCCGGATGACGCGTCTCGCGCGCGAACTGCACCAGCACACGGAACCCGCTGCCCGGCTTAAGCCAGTCGGGCTTGATGGTCTTGACCGACGACAGGTCTGTGGTGCGGCCGTGCACCTCGCCGCGCTCCATCGCCAGGAACAGGCGCGCCGCTGTCAGGATAGCCGACGACGCGCTTGACGTTGAGCGCCGATGGTGTCACGCAGGATGATGGGCACGTCGTTGCCGGTCGCGCCCTCTGCGGTGCCGCCGAGCACCAGGTGGCCGCCGCCGGCCGGCGCGCCTCCTCGATGGTCTTGACCGGCGCGTCGGTGCGCACGATCAGAATGTAGGCGTCGTTGGCGAAGCGTGATGAGAGCCGAGCCAGACAAGGCGGCGTGGATCGAACTGCGCGTTGGGGTTGCTGCCGAGCAGGCCGATGAGCGGCATGTTGCGGGCGAAGTGCGCGAGCGTCGTGCCGTCGCGCGGCGCCACATTGTGAGAGCATAGTTCACGGCGCGCAGCGAGCCGGCGCCCGGCATGTTCTGCACCACCACGGTGGGCTTGGCCGGGCATGTGGCGGCCGAGATGGCGGCCAACGAGGCCGAGGCATACACGTCATAGCCGCCGCCCGGCCCAGCCGACGATCAGGTTGATCTGCTTGCCTCGGTAGAAATCAGCGACCGTATCGGCCCGCGCCTGCGAAGCGGCCAGCGCTGCCAGCATCAGCGCCGCTGCCGCCACTCCTCTTGCGCATCGTTTGCTCCAACTCCCGCGCACCTCTGGTTGCAGCTATTTTATGCCTACGACGTTCGCCGTTCAACAGCACGCACCGCAGCGCAACATGACTCCTGATGACTCTTATGGATCAGCCAGCCGCCCTTCTGATCCGCGAGCAGCTTCTCATGTAGTCGAGGAGATCGGGCGGCGCTGCCGCGATCTCATCGATCGCGCGCACTACATCCTCGGCGCCGATCGGGCTCACATCCACCCTGAGCCGCGCGGCGTCGTCAAGATAAAGCGGATCGCGCTGCACCGCCATGAACGCCGCCTGCAGCGCCCGCGCGCGATCCGCCGGAATACCGGGCGGCGCCGCGTACGGGCGCGAGAGCTGATAGGGCAATTCGGCAAGGCCGATCAGCGCACGTGCGCGCTCGTCGGGAGCAAGCTCGCGTGCGGTCGGCACGTCAGGCAACAGCGGAATGGCGCGTGCGGCGCGCGAACTGCAGCAGCACGCGCATGCCGCTCTCCGGCCTGAGCCAATCGGCGCGCGTCGACTGCGTGGCCGAGAGCCCGATCAGGCGCCCGTCGAGCTCCTTGCGATCGACCGCGATGAATGATCGCAGTTGCCATCCGGATAGCCCGCGATCAGCTTGATGTTGAGCCCGAGCGCATCGCGCAACAGGATGGGCACGTCGTTGCCGGTCGAGCCTTCGCCGGTGCCGCCGAGGATGAGCGGCGCGCCGCCCGCGTCGGCGCGCATCCGCGATCGAGGTGACCGCGGCATCCTTGCGCACGAACAGCATGTAGGCATCGTTGGCGTAGCTCGAGGACGAGGCCAAGCCAGGTGAACTTGCGGGCGTCGAAGCGCAGGTTTGGATTGTGCCCGATGATGCCGATCAGCGGCATGTCGCGCCCGAAGGTTGCGATCGCGCTGCCGTCCTTGGGCGCGGTGGTATAAAGGTGATTGGCGGCGCGCAGGCTGCCAGCGCCCGGCATGTTCTGCACCACGACGTTCGGCTGGCCCGGGATATGCCGGCCGAGATGGCGCGCCATCAGCCGGCCATAGACGTCGTAGCCGCCGCCGGTTCCATAGCCGACGATCAGGCTCACCTGCCGGCCGCGATAAAAGTCCGTGACCGGATCGGCGCTCGCGGCCTGCGTCGCGAACATCAGCGCGAGCCAGCACTGCGGCCCTGTTAAGCATTCCGTCCTCCCTCGCGCCAACCATCGATTGTGTTGCAACGGCGCCCGTTTGTATACTGAGGCCATCGGCGGGGGCGTTCCAGCGTCCAACCACAACACCGCCGGACCCGCCACTCAGGGAGGTTGTCATGAAACGATTGCTAGCCGGGCTTTTCGTGCTGTTGAGCCCGTCTGCACTTTGCGCAGTCGACGTCTGCGCCCGAGCTCAACTTCGACTCGGTTCCGAACTTCATCAAGCTGCCGCCGGACATGCACCTGGGCGAGGCCTCGGGCGTCGCGGTGAACTCGAAGGGCAACATCTACGTCTATTCGCGCGGCGGCACGTGTCGCCAACGCCTTCGGCGCCACGGCCTCGCAGATCCTCGAATTCGATCGCGACGGCGGCTTCATCCGCGAGGTCGGCAAGAACCTCTACGCCTGGGCGTTCGCGCACACGGTGCGCATCGACAAGGACGACAACATCTGGGCGACCGACAAGGGCTCGGACATGATCGTCAAGATGAACCCCGCCGGCCGCGTGCAGATGGTGTTCGGGCGCAAGTCGGAAGCCTCCGACGGCGAGGCGCATGCGCATGAGCGGCCGAACCCGCCGCTGCCGCGCGGTCGACGGGCGCTTCCGCCAGCCGACCGACGTGGCCTGGGACCGCGCCGGCAACGCCTACATCAGCGACGGCTACATCAACTGCGCGCGTCGCCAAGGTCAGCAAGGACGGCGACTGGCTCAAGTCCTGGGGCACCAAGGGCAAGGGCGACGGCCAGTTCGACACGCTGCATTCGATCGCCGTCGGACAACAACGACAACATCTACGTCGGCGACCGCGGCAACCGCCGCGTCCAGGTGTTCGACACCGAGGGCAACCTCAAGTACAAGTTCTCGATCGACATCCCGCCGCCCGCGGACGCGAAGCCGGCAATCGGCAACATGCCGAACCTCACCAACTACCTCACCACCGGCGGCACTCAGACCCCGGGCGCGCCCTGGGCGATCTGCATCACGCCCGGACCAGAACCAGGTGATGTTCATTCGCCGACGCCTTCCCGGGCCGTCTCTACAAGCTCGCGCTCGACGGCAAGGGCACCGTGCTCGGCTGGTTCGGCAAGTCGGGCAAGCAGCTCAAGCAGTTCGGCTGGATGCACCAGATCGCGTGCCCGTCCGAGAACGAAGTCTATGTCGCCGAGATCCTGAACTGGCGCGTGCAGAAGCTGATGATCAAGGGCGACCAGCGCGCCGATCGCTCAAAATTAGCAAAACAATCCTCACTCTCACCGCGGGCTCATACGTGAGCCCGCGGTTTCGTTTAATGCGGCGTGATTTGAAACCTATCGGTGAATAAGGCAGAGGCGTCTGCCTACAGCCCAGAAACCGGTCATGCAGCGGCCAAAGTCAGCGGCAGGATGAGCGTGCGATGGCACGGGGCACGCCAACGGGAGCACGCCATGAGCATCGATACCTATGACACGTTGGCGATGATCCGTCCGAGCGCGTCCGCACGCTACAATCTCGATTGGATCGAGCAGCTGGCGCGCGAGGTTGCCGAAGGCGGCGGCGCAACCGTGACTCGCAAGCCTGCCTTCCAAGGGGACATCGCATCTGTCTGTCGCAGAATGGCGTCGAGCTGAGCATCTACTACAGCGACGAGCCCCATATCGCGCTCGAAAGCCAGGAGATCGCGGCCGAGTACGGCGCACCCTGCCAAGGCAGCAAGGCCCGCTTCGAGCTTCTCGGCAGCGATCTCGATCTCGTGCTGATGAATGACCATCAAGTGATCTGCGAGCGGCTGCACAGGACCGGCGATTTCATTCTGTTCTCAGGCCAGGCCGGGCTGCTGTTCGAGGAAGAGGTCAAGGCCTAGAAAAGGTCCGCCGTCGCGCACGATCGCGGCTCGGATCAGCGCCCCTTGCTGGCAGCCGCAGCCTTCTCGACCACGGTCTTGGGCGTTGCGTAGATCTGGCGCAGCAACGCCGCGACCTGCTCGCCGGTCGATGGCGCGACTGCGAGGTTCATCCTCCCGGCTTCCGCGCGCAGCTCCGGGATCCGTCATGCGTGGCATCGAAGGCGCGGCGCAGTGAGTCGACGCGCTCGGCCGCCATGCCGGGCGGCGCGAAGAACGGCCGTCCCATCTTGATGCGGCGCCGCCCACAGCGCCCAGATCTGCCGCTCCTCCTCGCGTTGCGCGAGATCGAACACCGAAGGCACGCCGGCAAGCTCCGGCACGCTTGTCGAGCCCGATCTGCACCAGCATGCGCATCTTCTGTGTCGCGCAGCCAGTCGGCGTTGAGCGCCTGCAGGGTGTCCCAGCTGATGCCGCAGCGGCCGTCGACCTCGCCGCGCTCCATGGCGATGTGGGTCTCGGTCGCGGACTTGTAGCCCTCGACCACCTTGAACTTCATGCCGTGCAGCGCGTTGAGCACGTTCGGATAGATCGAGTTCGGTCGAGGTCGGGCCGCTCGAGCCGACCACCATGCCGCGCGTGCGCACGTCCTCGATGCGTGCGCACCGGCGAGGTGTGCCAGGCCATGCAGACATTGGTCTCGCTGTTGGCGCTGCCGAGCCAGGCGATCTTGTCGACGTCGAACTGGCCCTCGCCCCATGAGCGGCTCGAACGGCAGCGCCGCGCTGGATGGTGGCGATCGCGGTGCCGTCCTTGGGCGCGACGTTGATCATGAAGTTCATCAGCCGGCGGCCGCTGGCGCCCGGCATGTTCTGCACCACGACGCTGGATGGCCGGGCAGATGCTTGCCGAGATGGCGGCGCGACGAGACGCGCGTAGGCGTCGTAGGGCCCGCCCGGCGCCGGAGCCGACGTAGAGGTTGACGTCCTTGCCGCGGAAGACTCCTGCGCAGACGGCGGGTGATGCAAGCGCGGCTGACAGGCAACAACAGCGACCAATGTCGCGGTGCGCCATTATCGTCTGCCACGCCTCCGTCGACGCCGCGGGACGCATCTGACCTCAGGTGCTTCGATTGTGATGGCCGAGCGCCATGCCCACCGTCGACGCCACGTGACTGGATGCCGATTGCGTGGACGACGGCGCGCTGTTCGTCGAACTGACCCAGTGCATGCACGAGCATCACGCCTCACAGCTTCAGCAGCTTCTTCGCGTTCTCGTAATACACCTTGTTCTTCTCCGTCGGGCGTCAGCCCGAGCTTGTTGATGAGATCGACGCCTTCCCGCTTGAGCACGAACAGCGGCGGCAGAGTCGGTGCCGAAGATGAAATGGTCGACCCCGACCGTGTCGAACGCGCAGCGTCGCGCCGGCGGGTGGTAGCAGGTCGATTCGAGATACATCATCTTCAGGTAATGCAGCGGCTCGTGCTTGATCAGCATCGGCTCGTAGGAGCCGAGGAAGAACGCCTCCTCCTGCAGCCGGTAGGCATAGTTCATGCGCCCGATCATCTCGCAGATGCCGCCGCCGAGATGGGTGCCGACGAGCTTGAGCTTCGGGAAATTTCTCGAACACGCCGCGCACGATCAGCCGCGCGATCGCAAGCGCGCCGTCCATCGGGCGGCCGACGCTGGAGGCGAGCCGATAGTCGCGCATGCGCTCCTCGCCGAAGCCGACCGACGGCGGATGGATCACCACCGGCACGTCGAGCTCGCTGCGCGAGCTGGAAGAACGGCATCGCCTCGTCGTCGTCGGGATAGTTTGCCTTGCAGGCTCGACGTGATCCAGGCGCCCTTGAGCCCGTCCTCCTTGATCGCGCGCTCGAACTCGCGCAGGAACTCGTCGCCGCCATAGGGCACGGTCGAGGCCATGCCGACGATCGAGCCGTGATATTTGTTCTGGCATTCGGCGTTGAAGCGGTTCTGCCGCTGGCAGCGTTCGAGCTGCTGCTTGCGGTCCATGTCGCGCAGGTTGTGGATCGGATTCGAGATCACGGTGATGTCGACGCCGCCGATCTTGGCGGCTTCGAGCGCGTTCTCGATCGTGGTCGGCGCGCGTCCCTGCTGGCTGCCCTGATGTTGCGTGTGGAACTGCGTGCCGGTGAACGCCGCCATGTCCTCGGGCGGCAGGACATGCACGTGAAAGTCGATGATCATAGGCGTTCCATTCTCGCGGTCTGCAGCTGCCCGTCGAGGCCATGGCGCGTCCCGTCGTGCCCGCGTCAATGCGCGTCTTCGACAGTTATGGACGCGCGATGAACTGCGCATGCGCACGACCATGCAACGTCTTGTAGGTCGACACTTTGATGAAGACGCCCGGCACAAGGCCGGGCTTGACGCCGAGCGCCCACGTGCCATTGCGCGACGGCGCGATGATCGTCTTCTGGTAGCAGGTCCTGCCACTTCTGGCGACTGGTCGAGCATCACGCTCGAGTCGATGAGCTGCAGCGGGCCCTTCGGTGAAGGTGAATCGACCTTGCGGCTCGGCGACACGAAGTTGCGGCTCGCGAGCAGCGGCTGCGCCTCGCTGATCAGGAAGTCATAAGAACAATACGGCGGCATGCGGATGCGGCGCGTTGCGCGCCACTCCGGCCGCGGTCGGGCGCGCGATCAAGGGCGGGATGATGAACCAGTCGAGCGGCGCGCCCTTCTGCTTGATCTGCTCGGCCGAGAAGCCATAGACGGTGAGCGCGAGCGGCACCTCGCCGGCCGCCACCAGGTTGGCCAGCAGCGTGTGCCCTTTGCGCACCGACAACCCATTGGTGGCCGACGATGTCGCGGAACAGCTTGAGGCCCTGCGCCTCGCCGAGGCCGAGCACGACCTGCGCGAACCAGTCGTAGTCCTCCGCCTCGATGGCGAGCTTGCCCCGCCATTGCGGCTGTTGAGCAAATCTGATGGGTCATTGGGCAGGCCTTCCTTCTTCACCGGGTTGGTGTTGAACGCCTGCACGAAGGTGTTGAGATAGACCGACGCCCATTCGCGATGCTTGGCGATCGATTCCGGGATCAGGTCGTCGAGATGGGGCGACTTCACGGCCTGCAGCAGCCGCTTCGCGGTAGAGCGGCTCGAGCGCCGAGCTCGAGCCCGCCATCGACGTCAACCTCGAAGCGTCGCGCCTTGGCCTCTGACGATGCATGCGCTGCAGGAGCCCGGAGTCGGCGCGCCAGACCTTCACCTTCACGCCATACTTCTTGTCGAAGGCCGCCGTGAGCGCTGCGATGTCCTCGACCGGGATCGAGGAGTAGAACATCAGCTCGCCTTCCTTCTTGGCGCCCTCTCGATCCAACCGCTTCTCGCCGGTCCCGGGCCCTTCGTAGCTCGCGATGTCCGACGGGGTTGAGAGCGGCGGTCTTGCTGACGGCTGCGCCAGCGCGGTCGGGCCGCCGGGCGACATCGCGGATGGAGCGCCGTCGAGAGCAGCGCCGCAAGCGTGGCCAGAAGATTATGCAGGCAAGCCGATGGCTGTTCATCGCATCCTCCGGCGTGTCCAGCCGCGCTCGCCCGAAGGCAGGCCGCGTGGCTCGCAAAGCAATGCGACCGTTCGGCACGCAGCGCCTCAGCCGCCCCTTCCCCGGCCGGATGATTTGTGCGCCAAAGTGCGGAAGCGGAGGCGCTCGAAGCCGGGGTGGGGAATGAAGATCACGAAAGTTCGAGGCACTTCCACGTCGATTGCGGCTGGGAGGATCTATTCGTTCCTGAAGATCACCACCGACGAGGGGCTCGTCGGCTGGTCGGAATTCCGGGAGCAGCCGCCGCCACGGCATCGCCGCGCTGCGATTCACGGCATGAGCGAGTTGTTGATCGGGGCAGGACCCGCGCGCGATCGGCCGCGCTCGACGCGTCGCTCTACGCGCATCATCCGCACCGTGCCCGGGCGGGATCGCACCAGAACGCCGCCGGCGCAATCCTCAACGCCTGCCTCGACATCAAGGGCAAGGCGCTGGGCGTGCCGGTCTACGAGCTGTTCGGCGGCGCGGTGCGCGAGCGCATGCCGGTCTACTGGTCGCGCTGCGGCGTGATCCGGCGCGCTGCGCGGACTATTTCGACGGCAAGGTGATCGACGCGCCGGCGGTGCGCGACGGTCGACGACCTCAGCGGCGCCGGCCGCGAGGCGCGTCGAGCGCGGCTACAAGGCCGTCAAGATGAACCTCCTGGTGTTCGACAAGAACGGCGGGCCGCCAGTACACGCCGGGCTCTCGCGCGCGGCGCGGGCCATCCCGAGCTCAACCTGCCGGAGGAGATGCTCGACGCGCTGCATCGCACAGCTCGCAGCGCTGCGCGCAGGGCGCCGGCCCGAGAGTTCCGCATCGCGGTCGATCTCAACTTCAACTACAAGGCCGAAGGCTTCCGCCGCATCGCCAAGAAGGTCGAGCCGTTCGACCTGATGTGGCTCGAGATGGACATGTACGAGCCGCAGGCGCTGGCGCTGCATCCGGCAGTCGACCACGACGCCGATCGCCTCGCTCGAAACCATCCTCGGCCGGCGCGCGCTCAAGCCCTATCTCGAAGCGCATTGCGCCGACGTCGCGATCATCGATCCGCAATACAACGGCGTGCCGGAATCGATGCGCATGGCTGCGATGTGCGACGCCTACGAGGTCAACTGTCGCGTCGCACTACTTCGCAGGTCCGCTCGTCGGCGATCATCTCGCGCGCATTTCGCCGCTGTCGTGCCAAACCTGCCGCATCATCGGAATACGACGTCGACGAGGTGCCGTGGAAGCCGAAGCTCCTCGACCCAGCCGCCGGTGATCGAGAACGGCGAGTTCGTGCTGCCGACCGGCCCCGGCTGGGGCACCGACGTGAACGAGGACGAGCTGCGCGCGCACGCGGCGACACGCGCGTGAGGACGTGCAACCGTGTCCCGCGAGCGTGGGACCATACATCCGAGCCCATCGGTTTCTGACTATGCCCAGCGCTGCTACGGTGATCGGGACGACCGCGCTGCGCGGGAGCAGCGTGACATGCTGGCATGCCACGTCCGCTCTCCGCGCGCGGCGCGGCAACCGTCCTGGCGACGATCGACAATGTCCTGCGCCTGCATGACGAGGTCGGGCTCGACATCAGCGTGATCTCGAACTCGGGCCACTATCTCAAGGAATACATCCCGCGAGGCGCTGCCGGCGATCCGCGAGAGCCAACCAGTACCTCGCCGCCGCTGCGCGACCAGCATCAGGGCCGCGTGGTCGCGCTCGCGAGTCGCGATCCCGGGCGGCGGCGACGAGCACCTGCGCGAGCTCGAGCGCGCGGTCGAAGCAGGACGACCTGCGCGGCGTGCTGATCAGCTCGAGCCACCGCCGCGCCTATCCGGACGACGACGACGCGCGGCCGTTCTTCCGCGCTCGCGCTGCGACCTCGACATCCCGGTGTTCGTGCATCCGCCCTCGGTCGGCTTCGGCGAGGAGCGCATGAGGGAGTTCCGGCCTGGCCTCCAGCGTCGGCCGCCCGTTCGACTCCTGCCTGGCGCTGGCGCGGCTGATCGTGCGCGGCGTGTTCGAGGAGTTGCCGAAGCTCAAGTTCGTCGCCAGCCACCTCGGCGGCGGCATCTGCGAGATCATCGGGCGCATGGACTACGCCTATGAGCTGCGCGACAACCCGCTGATCCTCGGCCCCTACGGGCCGCCGATCTACATCACGCGCAAGCCGAGCGACTATCTGCGCATGATCTATTTCGACACCGTGAGCTACCACGCGCCCGCGGTCGAATGCGCGATCAAGACCGTCGGCGCCGACCGTTTGATCTTCGGGCACCGATTCGCCGATGATGATCGCGCTCAAGAAACGCGGGCGCGACCTGATCGATCAGGTCGAGCTCAACCCCGCCGACAAGGCCAAGGTGCTCGGCGGCACCGCCAAGATGCTGCTGAAACTCTAGGAGGAACCATCATGAAAGCCGCAGTCGTCGGCGAAAAGGGCGCCGAGGTCCGCGACCTGCCGAAGCCCGAGCCCGCAGCCCAACGAGGTCGCTGATCCAGGTGCGCGCCTCGAGCCTCAACCGCGCCGACCTGTCGGCGTCGCGGCCGGGCATCAGCATGGCCGCGTCGGCGGCGTCGGGCTCGCGCATCGGGCTCGAATGCGCGGGCGAGGTCGAGGCGGTCGGGAGCGAGGTCAAGAGACTTCAAGCCCGGCGACCGCGTGATCGGCTCCGGCGCCCGGCAGCTACGCCGAATATGCCGTGACCGATCCGGGCACGCGTCTACCGCATGCCGGCCAACAACATGAGCTACGAGCAGGCCGCCTGCGCTTCCGGTCGCGCTGCAGACCATGCACAACGCGATCGTCACCGCCGGCCGCCTCAAGCGCGGCGAGACCGTGCTGATCCAGGGCGCGAGCGCCGGCGTCGGCCTGATGGGCCTGCAGATCGGCAAGCTCATGGGCGCGTCGCTGGTGATGGGCACCTCGACCAATCCGGCGCGGCGGGCGCGGCTCAAAGAGTTCGGCTGCGACCTCGCGCATCGACACCACCGATCCGAAATGGCCGGAGGCGGTGAAGAAGGCCACCGGCGACAAGGGCGTCGACCTGATCGTCGACCTGGTGTCGGGCGGCGTCGCCAACGCAGAACCTCGAAGCCGCGTGCGATCCTCGGCCGCATCGTCAATGTCGGGCGGCTCGGCGGCCAGAAGGGCGAGTTCAACTTCGACCTGCACGCGCTCAAGCGCATCGACTATATCGGCGTCACCTTCCGCACCCGCACCCCGGAGGAGGTGCGCGAGGTCGTGCGCGCTGATGCGCGCCGACCTGTGGCCGGCGGTCGAGGCCGGCAAGCTGTCGCTGCCGATCGACAAGACCTTCCCGCTCGACAAGGTCGCCGAAGCGCTGGCGATGATGCGGGCCAACAAGCACTTCGGCAAGATCGTGCTGACCATGTGAGTTCCTCAGCGTGAGCCAGCCGGCCGAAAGCTCAAGATCGCCGAGCGTAAGCCCGCCGTCGCCGGTCATCACCAGGCTGATCTGGATGCGCTCCGCATCAGCGGGAACGTCGATTGCATCGCGCGGCGCGTCCACTGGGACGAGCGTAAGCGGGCCATCTGCCTGTAGCGCCAACACCGCTTCGTTGCGCCCGCTCTTGAAAAGACTTCGAGAAGAACCTGCGTGCCGGTCCCGATCTGCGGTATCTCGGCGCGCATCGCGGCGCTGAACGTGAGGCGCCGGCCGCGCCAGGGTGCCGCCGGAAAGCTTTGTCCCAACGCACGATCGCCCCACGCCAGCGTCGAGGGGGAGCGCGATCTGCACCGCTTTTCCGCCGCTGGGCGACGGCTCGTCTGCAAGCGCACCATGAACGAATAGCGATCGGCCGTAGAGAAGTCGCTGCCGATCCTGCCCCAGCCATTGGGAATTCCGTTACCCGCCAGCGCGAGATCTCTTCGCGCTTCTGTTGGCAGTGGCCTTGGTCTCTTTCTTCGCCGATCGGATTGCCGTGCGCGGCGGTCGTGGATCTGACGAATACGACGATATCCCACCCTCCCGCGGGTCGGCCGCGAAATCGAACTTGTATTCGGGCATCCGGAGCCCAATTGGAAGCATCCGCCAGCTTGCTGGCCATCCAGCGGGCGACCGGTCCGTCCGCCGGCACACACGTGAGGTCGAACGCGAGAGCGAAATGCCAGTTGAGGCCAGCAAGCGTTGCATCGACATAGATTCGCAGGGGCGGGTCCGGAGAACCCGGTCGGTCATGTTGCCGAGATAGTCGACCTTGACCTCGGTATGCGCCTTGGTTAAAGGCAAAGCCGATCGCCACGTGCTCGGCACCGAACATTGTATGCAGGAAGCTGCCCATGGTCCGCGCTTCATAGAGCCCTTCCTGGAGTTCATAGTTCGCCGATCGCTTCACGTGGCCGTTGTGCGCCCACAACAACGCCTTTGGCGTCGGGACCGCCCGCCTCGAGCAGGGCCGCGACCGTGGCGTTCGCCATCGCACGATCGCGAATTGGGAAGCCGTTCATCTCCTTCTCGATCATGACTACGTGCATGAATTGCTCGAGCACGACCGCACTCTGCCGCGCCAGATGCCATTCAGTTTCGCCTCCACACGCTACCCAACCGCACGCCGGTCTCGAATGCGTCGATCACCCTGATCTGTGCCGAAACGCGGTCTCGCGTGGAAGCAGAAGACGCGGCAGCGTAGCGAATGTGAACTGCGAGGCGAGCGGCGCCAGGATCTGCCCTGACCCGTGGCAAACGTGGGCGCGACGCGTTCGAGATAGGTCAGCAAGTGCAAAGCGCCGCCGCCGGGCTCGACTGCATGTCAAGGCCGTGACCGCACCTTGCGCGCGAGTGGTTCCAGCCGCGCAACCCATTCGATCAGCGCCAGGACTCCTCTTCGGTATCGTAAGTTTCAAAGCCAACACCGGGCGCGATCGCGTCAGCGATATCGCCTTTGCCATGCATCACGTAGTCGTTGACCGCAAGCATCGACCCGTAGTTTGCCTCGAAGGCGATGATCGTAGGCTGGAGCTCGGCGACGCGAAAATTTGATCAGCCGATGCTTGAGCTTGAAGAACTCGCGCGTGCCATGGGTGGACTTCCCGCTGCCGTGACACGATGCGAGCCTTGCTCAGCACGCGCGCAACGGCGCGAGATCGTCGAACGAAAGCTGCTGGGCTCGGTTTCACGAGCGGAAGGGCGTTCGCCTTCAGCCAAGCGACAACCCCTTCTCCGACCGTAACCCGGCTCCGCGTGCGCCCCTGAGCCAGCGCAGCGCCTGAGAAGGTCGCAGCGACAAGCGCAGTACTGTTCAGCAGCAAACGTCGACGATTGATCATCAGCAATACGTAACTGAACGAAGTACA